>Ga0209564_1000175_pt1 | contig 153109 bp, 148 predicted proteins | sample AraplaCol_mMF_r2_FD_184272 | JGI IMG/M metagenome (GOLD analysis project Ga0209564, IMG submission 184272) | Arabidopsis root microbial communities from North Carolina, USA - plate scrape MF_Col_mMF_r2 (SPAdes) (version 3) | ecosystem: Host-associated > Plants > Roots > Endosphere | place... | reverse complement strand
GATTCAAGGGGAGGGCGATTAGCAATCAATTCTTGAGGCAGACTACGCAGCCGCATTACGGATGCGGACTTGAGTGAATTCACATTCCTCGTCACTGTCTCTTTGGGAGGCAAGAGAACGGCGGCCCTTGGCCGCTGTTTTCGTTTCTGCATTCTGGTCTTCGGTTGAAAAGCCGCCTTGTACCAGCCATTCCAGCAGTTCAGCGCACTGTTGGCGCCGCCACAACGCTTGTGGCATTACGCCTGCCTGGCCGCTCCAGCGTGCGACAGCCAACTTGGTTTCCAGCGAAGCGGCATGGGCCTGTGCCAACGACTTACGGTTGATGTAGAGCTTCATTGCTGAGATCTCCCAAAGAAATTCCTATAGCCCAGTCAGCAGATTCCTAATGCTATTTAAGTGTACCAACTCGACTGTCACGCCCTTTGATCTGCATCAATAGGGAGGCTTGCGGTAACGTAAATCCGGTAAAATCCCGCCCCATGAGTAAATTATCCCTGGACCGAATCCTGCAGTCGCAAGGCTTCGGCACCCGTAAATACTGCCGCGCCCTGATCGAAGACGGTGACGTTTCCATCGGTGGCGAAGTGCAGGACAACTATAAAGCGACTATCGAAACCGACGGCCTGGTGCTGGAGGTGTTTGGCGAAGAATGGGTCTATCGCGAACACCTTTATATCGCACTGTACAAGCCCTCCGACTACGAATGCTCCCGCAAGCCCAGCCATCATCCTGGCGTGCTGACCTTGCTTCCTGAGCAATTCACCTGGCGCGAAGTCCAGCCTGTTGGCCGCCTCGACCACGACACCACCGGCATGCTGCTGATGTCGGATGATGGCCCGTTCATTCATGCCCAGTCCTCTCCTAAGCGCCACGTGCCCAAGGTCTACCTTGCGACCACAGCCGAGCCAGTGACCGACGAACTCGTGGCCCAGATGCTGGCCGGCGTGCAGTTGCATGATGAGCCGGCTCCTCTCGCCGCCGTCACCTGCATCAAGCGCGGCGAGAACCAGCTCGAGATCGTGCTGGAGCAGGGCAAGTACCACCAGGTCAAGCGCATGCTGGCGGCTGCCGGCAATCACTGCTCTGCACTGCATCGTTCCGCTATCGGCCAACTGCAACTCGATTCGCTCGGCCTGCAGGAAGGCGAGTGGTGCTACCTCACTCCGGAGCAACTCGCGCTGCTGGCGCCGACCTGATCACTGCTTCTTCAACATGGCCGCATGCCCTGCGGCCATTTCCTGCTTGCTCAGGAAGCCATCTTTGTCTGCGTCCATTTTCGCGAACATCGATGCCGAGCCTTTGGCGTGCTCGTCGGCGGTGAGCATGCCATCTCCATCCGTATCGACGGCCTTGATCTTGTCTGCAGCAGGCATATCCGATTTCCTCGGCGCCTGGCCTGTCACTGCCTGGTGAGCCGCTGTCATTTCCGCCGCTGTGACCTTGCCATCATGGTTGGCATCCATTTTCCCGAACATCATCTTTGCCCCTGAAGCATGTTCGGCTGCTGACACCTTGCCGTCATGGTCGGTATCCATTGAAGCGAATTCCTTATCGACTTCAGGCCCGGCGATTGCCTGAACCGAAATCAGCGCTCCCGCGATCAAGCTGAGTGTTTTCATATTGACCTCCTAGCCGCTAACAATGCTGAGGATATTGCCGTCGACATCCTTGAACCATGCCACTTTCATGTGGCCGCCAACATGGATGTCGCCTTCAAGCGTCAGGCCTGGCATATCGTAGTGTTCGAACTTCACGCCGTTGGCCTTGAGTTTGGCGGCAACGGCCTCGATCTCGCTGCCAACGTTCCACATAACGGTGGTGGCTTTGTTGGTGCCCGCATATTGCGAGTGATAGACGTTGAGCTTGGTGGAGCCGCTGCGGAAGACCAAAACTTGTGCTTCCGGACTGTCGAGTTTCTCCAGCCCAAGGATCTCCTCATAGAACCTGCCCGCAACAGCCAGGTCTTCCACGGCAATCATCGCGATTGCATCTTTCTCTGCAAGCATGTCTGCCTCCGGCCTCCGATTGACCTATGGAGACTAGGCCTCGCAACGCACTGCGTCGGTTAGTTGTCGCACGCTGCCACGCGCAGCACGTGGCGGTCGAACAGGCGGTCGTGGAAGGGCAGGGCAATCACGTTGACAATCGGCTCGAGCACTGCGGCCAGTCCGCCGAAGGCGAGCGAGCCGGTGGCAGCGTACAGGGTAGCGAACGCTACCAGCGCGTGCATCAGGGTTTGCGACGCTTTCTCTGCAGCGACGAGTGCCAGCCGGCGAGCCGCAAAGCGGTGACGCAGCGCGTGCCAGGCACGTTCATGGAAAGGGAGCAGCACGACGTTGATCACCGGCTCCAGCACCGCAGCAAGGCCGCCGAAGGCCACTGAGCCGGTCAGCACATACATCAGGCCAAACGCAATCCCCATGTGGGCGGTCACCTGGCTCATTTTCTTCGCTGCGATTGCCATGATCGAATTCCTTTCCAGTTGAGCTAAATGGTAATGATTCGCATCTAAGAGGTAAAATTGATTATCTCTACCGATCCGATAGCATTCTCAAAATGAAACTCGCCACTCTCAAAGACGGCACCCGCGACGGCCAGTTGATCGTCGTCTCCCGCGACCTGAAGACCGCCGTGGTCGCCGATGGCATTGCCCGCAGCTTGCAGCGTGCACTGGATGACTGGACCTTTATTTCCCCGCAGCTCGATGACTTGTATCGCCAGCTCAACGAAGGCAAGGCCCGCCGCAGCTTCGATTTCGAACCGAAAAGCTGCATGGCCCCGCTGCCGCGCGCCTACCAGTGGGCTGACGGTTCCGCCTACGTCAACCACGTGGAACTGGTGCGCAAGGCGCGTAATGCCGAAATGCCGGCCTCGTTCTGGGAAGACCCGCTGATGTACCAGGGCGGCAGCGACGATTTCATCGGCCCTTGCGACGACATCGAGTTGAAGCACGAAGAATGGGGCATCGACTTCGAGTCGGAAATCGCCGTCATTACCGACGACGTGCCAATGGGCGCTACGCCCGACCTGGCCTTCCAGCAGATTCGCCTGCTGGTACTGGTCAACGACGTCTCCCTGCGCAACCTGATCCCTGAGGAACTGGCAAAAGGCTTCGGCTTCTTCCAGTCCAAGCCGGCCAGCAGCTTTTCTCCGGTGGCCGTGACGCCGGACGAGCTGGGCGAGGCCTGGAAGGATGCCAAGGTCCACCTGCCGCTGCGCTCCACCTGGAACGGCAAGCTGGTTGGCCAGCCGAACGCCGGTGTGGACATGGTCTTCAACTTCGCTCAGTTGATTTCCCACCTGGTGAAGACCCGGAACGCGCGCGCCGGCACCATCGTCGGCTCGGGCACCGTATCCAACAAGGATGCGAAAAAGGGTTACTCCTGCATCGCCGAAAAGCGCTGCCTGGAAATGATCGCCGATGGCAAACCGACAACGCCTTTCATGTCCTTCGGCGACACCATCAAGATCGAAATGCTGGACGCCGACGGCAAATCCATCTTCGGCGCCATCGACCAGCAAGTCTGGCAATTGGGCCGTCCCAAGGCGGCACCGGCGGAAGCGACCGAGGCTCCCCCAAGCGAGTAAAGGCGGATTTACCTGCCTTTTCCATCGATAGCTCTTGCCCGGCCGCAGCGATAATGGCACGGTCGATAACAGGAGCGGTCAATGGCTGAAGACAGCGAAGCCGAGAAAACAGAACCCGCGTCACAGAGGCGCCTCGAGCAGGCGCGTGAAGAAGGGGACGTACCCAGGTCGCGCGAAGTCGCGACCTTTACTGTTCTCATGGCAGCGGGTGCCGGCCTGTGGATGACCGGCTCCAGCCTGGTGCGCGAATTGAGCCGCAGCCTCACCTCGGGGCTGTCGCTGACGCGCGAGCAAGTCTTCAATCCTGATGTCCTGACAACCCGCATCCTGGTCGACGTCGTGCACGTGATGCTGGCCTGCCTGCCGATCGCCGTCGCCGTGATGGTCGTGGCCTTGGCATCGCCGCTGCTGGTGGGCGGCTGGCTGTTTTCGGCCAAGGCCTTCACCCCGAATTTCATGAAGCTGAATCCCATCACGGGCATCGGCAATATGTTTTCCACCAACTCCCTGGTGGAGCTGGTCAAGGCGATCGGCAAGTCCATCGTGGTTGGCGTGGTGGCCTATATGGTCATTTCGCGCCAGCAGCAAGAGGCGATCGGCCTGATGGTCGAACCGCTGCACACCGGCAGCACCCACGTGATGAATATGCTGGGCTTCAGCTTCATCGTGATCGTTGGTGCGCTGGGCTTCATCGCCCTGATCGATGCGCCGTACCAGATGTGGCATTACGCGAACAAGCTGAAGATGACGCGCCAGGAGCTGATCCAGGAATCCAAGGAATCGGACGGCAATCCGCAGATCAAGGGCAAGATCCGTCAATTGCAGCGCGAAATGGCGAAGAAACGCATGATGCAGGAAGTGCCTACCGCCGACGTCGTGGTGACCAACCCGACCCACTATGCGGTGGCGCTGAAATACGCCGAAGGCGGGCAGGGCGCGCCGCGTGTGGTGGCCAAGGGCACCGACGAAGTGGCGGCCAAGATCCGCGAGCTGGCGAAAGAGCACCGTGTCGCCATCCTGGAAGCGCCGCCGCTGGCGCGTGCCCTGCACAAGCATACCGAGATCGGCGATGAAATCCCGCCGCGCCTGTACGCCGCCGTGGCGGAAGTGCTGGCCTATGTGTACCAGATCAAGGCCTATCGTCCAGGCCTGCGCTACCCGGATCGTCCGACCAGGCTCGATGTGCCGGACGATATGGACCCACTGAACAAGCAATAACGGAGTGAGAGAATGAACGCCCTGAACATGCCGCCATGGATGAGAGGCATCGCCGGTAACGGCCAAGCCTTGGCAGCGCCAATCCTGATCATCATGCTGCTGGCGATGATGATCCTGCCCTTGCCGGCGTTCGTGCTCGACTTGTTCTTCAGCTTCAATATCGCGCTGTCGATCATCGTTCTGTTGACCAGCCTGTACACGGTCAAGCCGCTGGATTTCATGGCTTTCCCGACCGTGCTGCTGGTCTCCACCATGCTGCGCCTGTCCCTGAACGTGGCGTCGACCCGCGTCGTGCTGACCGAAGGCCATACTGGCCCGGATGCGGCAGGCAAGGTGATCGAGGCCTTCGGCCACTTCCTGATCGGCGGTAATTACACCGTCGGTATCGTGGTGTTCGTGATCCTGACCATCATTAACTTCGTTGTGGTGACCAAGGGTGCGGGCCGTATCGCTGAAGTGGGCGCGCGTTTCGCCCTGGATGCAATGCCTGGCAAGCAGATGGCAATCGATGCCGACCTGAATGCAGGACTGATTGGCGAGCCGGAGGCGAAGCGCCGCCGTAACGAGGTGTCTCAGGAAGCGGAATTCTATGGCGCCATGGACGGTGCCTCGAAATACGTCCGTGGTGACGCGGTGGCCGGCATCCTGGTTACCGTGATCAACGTGGTGGGCGGCCTGCTGGTCGGCATGATCCAGCACGACATGGGCTTTGCCGATGCGCTGAAAAACTATGTGCTGCTGGCGATTGGTGACGGCCTGGTGGCACAGATTCCTTCGCTGGTGATCTCGATTGCTGCCGGTATCGTGGTGTCGCGCGTGGCCTCCGAGACCGACATCGGCACCCAGGTGATCAGCCAGTTGTTCGCCAAGCCGCAAGTGCTGTTTATCACCGGTGGCATCATCGGCGGCCTGGGCTTGATTCCCGGCATGCCTAACCTGGTGTTCATCCTGCTGGCATCGGTGTTGATTGGATCCGGCTACATGCTGCAGAAGAAGGCTAAGGAGAAAGCGGAGGCGGTCGCCACTCAAGAGGCGGGCGGCCCGGGAGGCGGCGCGGCTGGCGCTGCGGCCGGTGCGCAGGCGGCGCCCGAACAGGAAGAAGCGACCTGGCAGGACGTTATGGCCGTCGATACCCTCGGCCTGGAAGTGGGCTATCGCCTGATTCCGCTGGTCGACAAGACCCAGGGCGGCGAACTGCTGAAACGCATCAAGGGCATCCGCAAGAAGTTCGCGCAGGAGGTGGGCTTCCTGGCGCCGCCGGTGCATATCCGCGACAACCTGGAGCTGAAGCCTTCCGCCTACCGCATTACGCTGAAGGGCGTGGAGGTGGGCACTGGCGAAGCGTTTAATGGCCAGTACCTGGCGATCAATCCGGGCATGGCTAGCGGCACGCTGCCGGGCATGGTCACCACCGATCCGGCCTTTGGACTGCCGGCAATCTGGATAGACGCTTCCTTGCGCGACCAGGCTACCGGCATGGGCTATACCGTGGTCGATGCGGGCACCGTCGTGGCGACCCACCTGAATCACCTGATTACTTCACACGCCTCCGAACTGCTTGGCCGTGCGGAAGTGCAGTCGCTGCTGGATCACCTGGGCAAGGATTCGCCGAAGCTGGTTGAGGACCTGGTGCCGAAGATGCTTTCTCTGTCGACCTTGCAGAAGGTGTTGCAGAACCTGTTGGCGGAGGGGGTGCATATCCGCGATATGCGGACCATTATTGAGACGCTGGCCGAGTTTACGCCGCATACGCAGGATCCGAATGAGCTGACGGCGCAGGTGCGCGTGGCGCTGGGCAGGGCGATTGTGCAGCAGTTGTTCCCGGCGGGCGGGGAGTTGTCGGTGATGACGCTGGATAATCGCCTGGAGCGTTTGCTGATGCAGGCCATGACCAGTGGCGCGGGCGATGCAGCGGGTATTGAGCCGGGACTGGCGGATACGATTGCGCAGCAAGCGGCGGCGGCAACGCAGCAGCAGGAGGCGCTGGGCGTGACGCCGGTGTTGCTGGTGCCGGGGGCGCTGCGTCCGCTGCTGTCCAAGTTCTTGCGGCGCGCGCTGCCGCAGTTGAAGGTGTTGTCGCACTCTGAAATTCCGGAGACGAAGACGATTCGGGTGACTTCGCTGGTGGGCGCGCAGTAAAACCGGTAAACCGGTGTCTGACCCTCAGGGTCAGACACCCCTGATTGGGGGTCGCTGGTTTGGATTCGTTATCCGGTGAGCTGACAGGGTCTGACCCTGCGGGTCAGACCCAGATTTACCGGGTTTTGAATTAAGCGGCATTTCCCAAGCTATTCCACCGATTGTTACCCCGACGCATCGTCAATAATTTGACCATGTGCGAATCTGTCGGAGTAGCAGGAAAATGAACGTCAAAAAATTTACCGCCCCAACATCTCGTGAAGCGCTGCGCAAAGTACGCGAGGCGCTTGGCCCGGATGCGGTGATCCTGTCCAACCGTGCCGTCGACGGCGCGGTGGAAATCCTGGCCCTGGCCGGCGACGATGCCGCCGCCCTGGCACCGCACTCCCCGGATTCCCCGATGTCCGCCCCGGCACCGCACCTGGACCTGGCGCCAGCCTCGCCTGCCGCAGACCACGCTCCGGCACTGGTCGCCCAGCCTGCTGCACCGGTTGTGCGCGCCACCACACGCCCGGCGCCATCCGTCCCGCGCGCACCGGCCGCGCCAGCCATCGACATGGACCGCATCTCCAGCATGGTCGCCGAAGCGGTCGCCAGCGCCAAAGCCAGCGCCGCAGCCGAAATGACCAGCATGATGAGCGAACTGCGTGCCATGCGCGGCATGATGGAAACCCAGCTCAACGAACTGGCCTTCGCCAACACCCAGCAACGCGAACCGCACAAGACCGTGGTGCTGCGCGAACTGCTGGCAGCCGGCTTCTCCGCCAGCCTGGCGCGCTACCTGACCGACAAGCTGCCAGCCACCCGCGATGGTGCCGAAGCGCTGCAATGGATGCGCACTGTCCTGGCCCGCAACATCAATGCCGTGGCCAACGAGGACGCGCTGCTGGAGAAGGGCGGCGTATTCGCCCTGGTCGGCCCGACCGGCGTCGGCAAGACCACCACCACCGCCAAGCTGGCCGCGCGCTGCGTCATGCGCCACGGCCCGGAAAAGCTGGCCCTGATCACCACCGACGCCTATCGTATCGGCGCCCACGAACAGCTGCGCATCTACGGCAAGATCCTGGGCGTGATGGTGCACTCGGTGAAGGACGAAGCCGACCTGCGCATCGCCCTCAATGAACTGAAAAACAAGCACACCGTGCTGATTGATACCGTTGGCGTCAGCCAGCGCGACCAGATGGTGGCCGAGCAGGTCGCCATGCTGCAAGGCGTCGGTACCGACGTGCAGCGCATCCTGTGCATGAACGCCACTTCGACCCAGGAAACCCTGGCCGAAGTGGTGCGCGCCTACCAGGGCAGCGGCCTGGCCGGCGCCATCATCACCAAGCTGGATGAAGCCGCGTCGATCGGCTCCGCCCTGGACGTGGTGATCCGCCACAAGCTGCGCCTGTTCTACATGTCCAACGGCCAGCGTGTGCCGGAAGACCTGCACCTGGCCGATCCGGCGGCGCTGGTAGCGCGTGCCTTCGGCGGCCAGGCCGCCCCAAAATACGGCGATGCCGAGCTGCCGTTGCTGGTAGCCGGGGCCGCCCATGACCCAATGCTGCGTGAGGTACGCTTTGGCTAATTTCGACTTCGACCAGGCCGAAGGCCTGCGCCGGATGCTGGCCGGTCCCCGGCCACGCATCATTACCTTCCTGTCGGCCACGCCGCAGGACGACAAAGGCGCCATGCTGGTCAACCTGGGCGCCTCGCTGTCGCAGGCAGGCAACGACGTGCTGCTGGTCGATGCCTGCGCCAGTGCCCACGGGGTGGTGTCCCGCCTCGGCCTGGACCACGGCACCAGCCTGCTCGACGTGGCACGCCAGCGCTGCGGGCTGAACCAGGTGCTGCATGCTGCACCGCAAGGCTTCAATGTAGTGTCGATGACGCGCGGCGAGGCTCGCCGCGGCCCGGATGAAGGGCGGCGCCTGGCCAAGGCCTTCGGCGTCCTGGCCAGCCAGGCCGGCATCGTGCTGGTGGACGGCGAATTCGACGGCGAAGCCTTCCCGGTGCCCCTGATGGCGAGCTCCGAGATCGTGGTGCAGGTGTCGAACAGCGCCACTTCCATCAAGAATGCTTATATGATGATCAAGCGGCTCAACCATGAACTGGGCCGCCGGCCGTTCGGCATCCTGGTCACCGGCGCTTCGGAGGCCGAAGCAAGGGTGGTTTACGATAATATGGCACATGCGGCAAGCCGTTACCTGGCAGTCAACCTCATTTCCATGGGGTCTGTGCCGGCGGACGAATACCTGCAGCGTGCAGCCCGGTTGGGTCGTGCGGTGGTAGACGCCTTCCCATTGGCCGGGGCTTCAGTGGCCTTCCGCCAGCTGGCAGGGCGTTTTGCGATGGGGAGCTGCAACCATTTTAGAGCCTGAAAAGAATTAGAACCTTTATGTACACGGTCAAAGGGAAGGTGGACAAGGATTCCTTGCTGACGACGCACATGCCGTTGGTTAAGCGCCTTGCCCACCATATGAAGGCAAAATTGCCGCCCAGTGTGGAAGTGGATGACCTGGTACAGGCCGGCATGATCGGCTTGCTTGACGCAATCAACCGCTACGAAGAAACCCACGGCGCCCAGTTCGAAACCTACGCGGTGATGCGCATCCGCGGCGCCATGCTCGATGAACTGCGCTCTTCCGACTGGATGCCGCGTTCCATGCGGCAGGACATGCGCAAGATTGAAAACGCCATGGCGACGCTGCAGCAGCGCCTGGGCCGCCCGCCGACCGAGTCGGAAGTGGCGAAGTCGCTCAAGCTGTCGCTGGCCGATTACCAGGAAATGCTGTCCGAAGGCGGCGGCCACCAACTGGTGTACTACGAAGATTTTCACGAGGAAGACGGCAACGACAGCTTCCTCGACCGCTACGCCCATGATGAAGATGCCGATCCGCTGCGCGCGCTGCTCGACACCGACTTCCGCCAGGCTGTGATCGATGCGATTGAAGCGCTACCCCCACGTGAGAAAATGCTGATGGGCCTTTACTACGAGGAAGAGCTGAACCTGAAGGAGATCGGCGCCGTGATGGGCGTGTCCGAATCCCGGGTATCGCAGTTGCACACACAAGCCGTGGCGCGCCTGCGTGCCTCGTTGCGGGAGCAGGCATGGACTGGTCCAGCGTAGCCGGCGTCCTGCTGGCGCTGGCCGGCATCATCGTCGGCCAGGGGCTGGAAGGCGGCAAAATCACTTCCTTGCTGCAGCCGGCGGCCTTCGCCATCGTGGTGATTGGCACGTTCGGCGCGGTCATGCTGCAAACCCGTGTGCCGACCTTGCGCCGCGGCCTGACCATGGTGCGCTGGGTTTTCCAACCGCCGCCAGACAACCGCGCCCAGTTGGCGCGCGATATCAATAACTGGAGCACGCTGGCCCGCCGAGACGGGCTGCTGGCGCTGGAGCGCCCCATGCTTGGCGCCAAGGATAAATTCGTCGCCAAAGGCCTGCGCATGATCGTGGACGGCATCAATCCGGACAAGATGCGCCAGATGCTGGACATGGAGATCACCGCCTTCGAAACGGCGGAGCGCCAGGCGGTGCGGATCTGGGAATCGGCAGCCGGCTATTCGCCGACTATCGGCATCCTGGGGGCGGTGCTGGGCCTGATCCATGTGATGGAAAACCTGACTGACCCGAGCAAGCTTGGTTCGGGCATTGCCGTGGCTTTCGTGTCGACCATTTACGGCGTCGGCCTGGCCAACCTGTTCTTCTACCCGATAGCCAACAAGCTCAAAACCATCGTCACGCGCCAGGTCTACCTGCAGGAACTGACGGCGGCGGTGATGTACGACATTGCCACTGGCGATTTCACGCGTGTTATCGATGAACGGATCGCGACCCTGATGCGGGAGCCGTGACATGCAATACCGCCGCGCACGCCGCAAGTTCGACGACGATCCCGAGAACCACGAGCGCTGGCTGATTTCCTACGCGGATTTCATTACGCTGCTGTTTGCCTTCTTTGTCGTGATGTATGCGGTGTCTTCGGTTAACCTGGGCAAGTACAAGGTGTTTTCCGATGCGCTGGGGGATGCGTTTGGCGGGGCTGGTGCGGCGCCGCCGACCAATACCGAAGTCCAGAGCTTGCCGATTCCGAATCCGGCTTCACGCAAGCGCAATGAGGCGATCAAGAAGGAGAAGGAACAGATGACGCGGCTGGCCAAGGATCTGGCCAGCACCCTGGCGCCACTGGTTAAGGAAGGCAAGGTGAGAGTGACGCAGAATAGCCGCGGCGTGAGCGTGGAGATCAATGCCTCGGTGCTGTTCAATCCGGGCGATGCGCGGTTGACTGGGGAGTCGCGTGAGGCACTGACGGCGGTGGCTACTTTGCTGAAGGATGACCCGCACAACGTGCAGGTCGAGGGGCATACGGATAATGTGCCGATCAGGAATGCGGCGTTTCCGTCGAACTGGGAATTGTCGGCAGTGCGGGCGGGGACTGTCGTGAGGTTGTTTATTGAGTCGGGGATTGCGGCTTCGCGCATGACGGCGGTGGGGCATGCGGATAACCAGCCGGTTGCTTCCAATGACGACCCGGAGTCGCGGGCGCGGAATAGGCGGGTGGCGGTGACGATTTTGTCGGGGATTCCGGATCCGGCTACTGAAATTCCAAATCCTTAAAACCGGTAACCCGGTGTCTGACCCGCAGGGTCAGACATTGACCTTCGGCAGCCGCGTATCGGTGTCTGACCCTGCGGGTCAGACACCGGTTTACCGGTTTAAGCGCGCAGACGTTCCGGATGCGGCACCTGCTCGCGCAGCTTCTGCCTGCGCCGCCAATGCCACGCCGCTCCGATCGCAGCAACCAGCAGCACCAGCGCCGCCACCGGCCACGCCGACTTCTGCAAATTCTTCTTCGCCTGCTCGTCCATCAACTCCTCAGGAAACGGACGTGGCTCCGTCGGCACCACCTGCCACTTGCTACGGTCCTCCGGTGCACGCGCCATGAATTCATCGATGGAATACGCCGGCGCCGAACCAAACGCACGGCTGGACGGAATCTGCGGAATCCGCACCAGCATCACCGCCTCCACATCCGACTGCAGCTGCTGCTCGAAACCACTCAACTGGCGCCCAGCCTGTCCACCCAGCACATTCAGCAAGTCCTTGCCCAGCGCATCAAACGCCACAGCCGGATGCAGGCGCGTCTGCTCCTCGGTGAAATAGCTGTAGGCCTTCTTGCCGCTGGCAATACTCATCTCCTTCGCCGCCATGTAAGCAAAAGCGCCAACAGCCTTCAAGCGATTGGTAGGGCCCTGCAGCGGCCATTGCCAGCCAAGCTTGCGCAGCACGTCGACATTGATCCCGGTGCAGTTGGCAGCGGCATGCTGGTAGCTGAAATGGTGCGCATAGAATTCGCGGAACACCTGGTTGACGGTGGTCTGGTAAGCCTGTGCCGTGCGCGCATCCTTCAGCACCGCAACCAGCATGTAAGACGGCCGGTAATACTGCTGGCCGCTGTTCAAGTCCATCAGGTAGTTATCCATCGGCAGGGCCGACGCGACGATGCCTTTTTCGCTGTACGAATCGAGGCCGTAAAAATTGTTCACCAGCCAATCCGACCATTCACCTTGTGGACCAAGGCGGCCGGTCGCGATTGCGAAGTGGCCGCCATAGGCCTCATCATCGTCCCCCTGGGCGCCACTCAGCATCATGGCCAGCACCGGCTTGCCGGACAGTTCGGCTGGTGCTGCGCCGGGACGCTGCCACACTTTGCGCACCGCATACTCGCCGCGCGCACCGCCTTCGGCATGACGCACGAAGCCTTGCAGGTCGTCGCTGCCGGACAGCGGCTGCACCGGCAGCTTGCCGGCATCGATCACATAGTCGCGCGGCCAGATCGTGCGTGCCACGAACTGCTGGCCGGCCTCATCCCACTGGCCGCGCACGCGCACCTCGCGCTGGCGGAAGAATGCTTCCGAACTGGCGTTGAAGTAGGAACGGTTGGTGGCGATCTTCGGCGCCAGGCGGAAATTGAGCGTGCTGCCATCTGCGGTGTGCAGGGCCTTGCCGTCAAAGCGCGCCTGGGGTACCAGTTGCGGCGAACCCAGCCAGACCAGGCCCGGCGCATCCTTGGCCCCGGCTGCGGGCAGGGCGATCAGCTCATCCTGGAAATACCACAAGGCCTGCTTCTGGCCGCAGTCATTGCAGCGGCCATTGGCCAGGCGATAGTTGTCGGCGGGCTGCAATCCAAAATGCTCGCCGCCAAGGGCGGAATGAACGGAGGCAGCACCGGCTTGGGCGGTCGTGGCCGCAAGAATAATTCCTGAGAGAAATGTACGCATGCGCCCATTATGCAGAGAGTTGCATAAAAAGTCACACGTTTCGTAAGTTGCGGCAGGCTGCCGCTTGCGGAAATGCTTAGCCGGCGATGAAGCCGCGGCGGGTAGTGCCGCCGGTAGTCAGGCCGCTTGGGCCGTAGACTGTGGTTTGCTGTGGGCGCAAAGCTTGCAGCGCACCCTGGGTATGGCCCAAGTGCTTGTTGATCAGCACGCCGTTCAACCGGTTCAGTTCCTTCGCGGCGCGGGTCTGGTCCAGCAGTTGCTGCCACAGGATGTTGGCAGCATCGTCATGCTGGGCCTCCAGCCACGACTCCATGCCCAGTTCCATTGCCGGGTAGCCGGCTTCGGCCAGGGCGTGATGGCGCGCGGTGGCCAGGGTGGCCATTTCACTGACCAGGGCCGACTTGTGCGGAGTGAGCGAGGTCAGGTGCTCGATGTCGGCCGCGACCAGGTCTTGCTGTTCCTGTTTCAGGACTTCCAGCAATTCCGTGATCTTGCTCAACTCAGCCTGCAGGCTGTGTTTAGGGGAGACAGCGGCCATCATGCTTCCTTAGCGTTGCTTACGTGCGTGCAGCAGGTCGCGGACCGTGTCCAGCAAACCGTCTGCCACTTTTTCCGAATTGACCTGGAACTGGCCGTCAGCAATTGCCATCTTGATGCGTTCGACTTTTTTCGTGTCGAACACGGCATTGCTGGCTGCTGCGCCACTGGCCGCCATTGCCTGTCCTTGCGGGGACAGGCGCACATTGTCGGTACTTGCCTGTGGTGCGGTGGAAGTCGCGGCGGCGGCCTTGTCCGCGCTGCGCGCGTTCCCGGACGTCGCGGGCGAACTTGGCAAGCCCGGCGTGTTCTTCAATGTATCGTTAATCTTCACAGCTTTATCCTCGTCTGGTTGGAGTACTTTACCCCGGCATACGAGTCTATTACGGCAACCTGCGGCCAAACTTTAGCTGGCATCGTGAAACTTGTTCAAAAAGCTACTTCGACCAGTCCGCCCAGACGGGCAATCCCGCTGATTTGCTGGCCATTGCCGGTGCGGACTGCCACCACCTGGCCCTCGGCTGCCGAACCGGCAGCCTTGCCCTCGGCCGAAACCGAGAAACCATTCCCTTTTGTCACCAGCTTGACCAGCTGGCCCTGCAGGATGACCGGCCTGGCTTTGACCATGTCCACCCGCACCGGGGTGCCGGCCGAAATCGACATGCTGCTGGACTTGCCGACCAGTTGCGCCTTGTCGGTGGCAATGCCGGGCGGCAGGGCGGTCAGTTCACCTTGCATCATCGCCAACTGCCCATCTTCGATGGCCTGGCCCTGCACCAGCGGCACGGCGGCGGCCACATAGCTGCCCAACACCGATACCTGTGATTGAATATATACCGTCCACGGCGAAGGCGCCGCACAGCGCACGCCCACCGTAGTCTTGCCCCAGGCGCGCGCGCCCGGCATCAGGAAGGCTTCCGGCGCAGGGCAGGGCGCCAGGTTCAGGCGCGGATCGACCGCACCGACGCTGACCGTAACCTTGCCCGGCAGGCCGGCAGTCTGGACTTGCAGGAATTGCTCGGCCACCTGGCGCAGGGCGGTTGGCTCCATGCGGGCCGGGGTGGCTTGCGCCAGGCTGGCGGCAACCAGGCTTGCAATGATGAGGATGTGTTTCATGCTGCCCATCTTAGCCCTCGCGCGACAGCCGCAAGCCGCGAATAAGGGCAAAAACCCCGCCTTTCTCTTCCGATCAAGCAAGCACATTGCTCCGTATCATCGAACCTGTCATCAAGCGGAGAAGTGCCATGTTAGGCAAACTCGACAACTACCTGCTGTTCAACGAAACCGCCCTCAGCCTGCGCGAGAAGCGCCAGGCCGTGCTGGCGTCGAACATTGCCAATGCCGACACGCCTAATTACAAGGCGCGCGACATCGACTTTTCCGCCAACCTGCAGGCAGCCATGCAGCGCGCGGCTACGCCGCAGCCGCTGAATACTACGGCCAGCAAGCATTACCCGCGCCCGCCGCAAGATGGCAGCACGCTGCCCGACGGCACGCCGCTGCTGTACCGCCACCCGGCGCAGGGCGCTGTGGACGGCAACACGGTCGACATGGATGTCGAACGTAACAACTTTGCCGACAATGCATTGCGCTACGAAGCAGGCGTGACCTTTATTAATTCGCAGATCAAAGGCCTGCTGGCCGCGATCCAGGGAGGCCAGTAATGTCCTTGTTCAGCATTTTCAATGTTTCCGGTTCGGCCATGAGTGCCCAGGCCCAGCGCCTGAACGTGGTCGCCTCCAACCTGGCCAACGCCGACAGCGCCACCTCGGCCAGCGGCGAAGCCTACCGCGCCAAGCAGGTCGTGTTCGAAGCGACCCCGAGCGCCAACGGCGCCGCCACCTCGGTGAAGGTGAGCAAGGTGGTGGAAGACCCGTCGCCACTCAAGCAAGTCTACGACCCCAAGCACCCGCTGGCGGACGAAAAGGGCTATGTAACGATGCCGAACGTGAATGTGGTCGATGAGATGGTCAATATGCTGTCGGCCTCCCGTTCGTACCAGACCAATGTAGAAACCATGAATGCAGCCAAGACCATGCTGCTGAAAACCCTGACGATCGGACAGTAACCATGGCCATCACCAACACCCCAGTCACAGGCGGCAGCACCCCGTCGCAAGCCTTGCTCAACGCGGTCAACACACGTGGCAACAATACTTCCGACAAGAGCGTGTCGGCCGACCAGGACAAATTCATGACGCTGCTGATTACGCAGCTGAAGAACCAGGACCCGCTGAACCCGCTGGACAACGCACAAGTCACCAGCCAGCTCGCCCAGCTGCAGACCGTCACCGGCATCAACAAGCTGAATGAGACGATCGAGTCGCTGAAAAAGGATTACGCCAACTCGGCCTCGCTGCAGGCGACCAACCTGATCAATCACGGCGTGCTGGCCGCAGGCAAAAACCTGCAGCTGGTGTCCGGCAAAGGCCTGTTCGGCGTTGAACTGAAAAACGCAGTCGACACGCTGCAGATCGACATCAAGAACGCTGCCGGCAAAGTGGTGCATACGCAGACGCTGCAGGCAGTCGATGCCGGCGTGCTGCCACTGGGCTGGGACGGCAAGCTGGAAGACGGCACAACCGCAGCGGACGGCATGTACACCGTCAGCGTCAGCGGCACCCTGGGCGGCAAAGCTGCCGAAGGCGTGCAGGCGCTGACCTTCGGCACCGTGGCCAGCGTGTCTACCGGCGCCGGCGGCACCAAGCTCAATGTTCCAGCCATCGGTCAGCTGACCATGGACGATATCAAACAAGTTTTGTAAGCCCAACCTGATAGGGGAAATAGCATGTTTCAACAAGGTCTCAGCGGCCTGAACGCCGCAGGCAAGTCGCTCGACGTTATCGGCAACAACATCGCCAACGCGAGCACGGTGGGCTTCAAAAGTTCGCAGGCGCAGTTTGCCGACCTGTATGCCAACTCGCTGAACGGCGTGGCGGGCAATAACCCGGGTATCGGCGTGAGCATCTCGCGCATCGCGCAGCAATTCACGCAGGGCAATATCGAAACCACCAACAACCCGCTGGACGTTTCCATCAACGGTGGCGGCTTCTTCCGCACCGTGGCGCCAAGCGGTGAAGTGCAGTACTCGCGCAATGGCCAGTTCCTGCTCGATAAGAATGGCATCATCACCAATGCCCAGGGCAATGCCATCACCGGCTACCTGGCCAACCAGCAAGGTGTGATCCTGGCCGGCGCGCCGGTGCCGATCAAGATCGATACGGCCGACCTGACCCCGGTCGAGACCACCGAAGCGAACTTCAAGATCAACCTGTCGTCCACCTCACCAGTACCGACCAAGGTGCCGTTCGACGCCAGCGATCCGCTGACCTACACCAAGCAGACCGTCATGGATGTGTTTGACAGCCTGGGCAATGCTCACACCATGTCCGTGTTTTACGTGAACAAGGGCAGCGGCGTCTGGGATGTGTATGCCGGCAGCGATGGCGTGCAGGTCGACTCCAAGGCGATTGCGCAAGCAGTGCTGACGGACCCTGCTTCCCTGGCAGCGCGCGCGGCTTACAACACGGCAGCGGCGGCTGGCAATGCCGCCGGCATGCTGGCGGCCCAGCAAGCGTATTCCGCTGCCGCCGGCGCGGCCATGACCGCTGCTGCGACAGCGGCAGGCGCCACTCCTGCGCAACTGGCGAAACTGGCTGCGGTATACACTCCGCCGACCGACGTTGGCGCTGTTCCTGGCAATACACCAGACATCATCGACCAGAAGCTGGCAGCGGCAATCACGGTCCCGGCCGTCAAGGTGGGCACCCTGGCGTTCGACACCAACGGCCAGTTGAGCGCGGCCCGCATGGCGCTGCTGACGCCGCCGCAGACCCTGCCATTCTCTATCGACCTGCCGATCTTCCCGGACAACGGCGCCGACCTGACGATGACGATTTCCACCAACTTCATCGGCACTACGCAATACGGCTCGCCAACCAACGAGAAGGAATCGACCCAGAACGGCTACTCGTCCGGCAGCTTGCAGCGCTTCTCGACCGATGCCACCGGCACGATCATCGGCCAGTACAGCAACGGCAAGTCGCGGCCACTCGCGCAATTCGTGCTGGCCAATTTCGCCAGCCCGGACGGCCTGATCCCGCTCGGTAACAATGTCTGGGCTGAAAGCTCGGCGTCCGGCCAGCCGCAGATCGGCACGCCAGGCGAAGGCAACCTGGGCCAGCTGCGTTCGTCTTCGGTCGAATCGTCCAACGTGGACCTGACCAAGGAACTGGTTGACATGATCACCGCGCAGCGCGTCTACCAGGCCAATGCGCAGACCATCAAGACCCAGGACTCGGTGCTGCAAACCCTGGTCAACCTGCGTTAACCGGATAAAGCGAGCAAGCGATGGACCGCCTTGTTTACACCGCCGCCACCGGCGCGCGCCATATCCTGGAGCAGCAGGCCACCACGTCGAACAACCTGGCCAATGCTACCACGACAGGCTTCCGCGCCCAGCTCGACTCCTTCCGCGCCGTGCCGGTGGTGGCGGAAGGTTTGCCGACCCGTACCTTTGTAGTCGACAACACGGTCGGCTCGGACTTCCGTGCCGGCGCGATGCAGACCACGGGGCGTGCGCTGGACGTGGCCTTGCGCGGCGATGGCTTTATTGCCGTGCAGTCGACCGATGGCTCCGAAGCCTACACGCGCAACGGCAGCCTGAAGGTCAGCGAAAACGGCATGCTGCAAACCGCAGCAGGCCTGACCCTGGTGGGCGAGAACGGCCCGATCGCGATCCCGCCCGATGCCCAGGTGGCCATTGCCGCCGACGGCACCGTGTCGGCCATCGACACCACCCAGACCCAGCCCGGCCCTTCGAACGTGCTGGGCCGCATCAAGCTGGTCAACCCGGACGTCAAGGGCCTGGTGCGCGGCGACGATGGCCTGTTCCGCCAGCAAAGCGGCTTGCCTGCCGATCCCGACCAGAACGTGCGCCTGGCAGATGGCACGCTGGAGGGCAGCAACGTGAATCCGATCGACGCCATGGTCAATATGATCACTTTGGCACGTTCTTTCGAAACGCAAATGAGTTTGCTGAAAAACGCTGAAAACAATGCTGCCAAAGCCACACAAATCTTGGCGTTGAATTAATATTGCATTAAGTTTGTTGCTGCCGGGCAACGACGTGCTCGCGCACCGTTGCACACCACGCCGGGATTCTCCATCATGGGATTTTTCATCCCAGCAGTGCAAGTTTATGGCTCGTCCCGAGGAACGCTACGCCACCGTGGTCCTGCCTTTTGTGCTGGCCGTGGCCGCGCTCACCCTCGTGGCGGCCTTCAGCCTGTCGATAGCGGCCACGCTGCGCGCCTACGTCGGCGGCGAAAGCCATTGGTCCAAAGGCCAGAAGGCCGCCATTGCCTCCCTGCAGCGCTACCTCGTTACCTCTGACGAACAGGATTACGCCCAATTCCAGTCCGAACTGGCCGTGCCGCTCTCCGACATGCGCGCACGGCGCGAAATGGACAAGGACCAGATGGACTGGGAAGTGGTACGCGAAGGCTTTCTCGGCGGCCGCAATGCCGAAGAAGACGTGCGCGGCATGGTTTGGCTATACCGCAATTTCAAAGACCTGTACCTGATGGCCCGCGCCATCACCTACTGGGAACACAGCGACCAGCACCTGCTGCGCCTGCGCGAATTGGGCGAGCACGTGCATGAGATGACGCCGGCCGCACGCCGCGCACCGGCCGTGCTGCTGGAAATCCAGGAAATCGATCGCCGCCTGACGCCGCTCGCCACCGGCTTTGCCGCCGCCATCAACGATGCCGCGCGCCAGGTCTCAAGAGCCTTGCTGGCCGTGCTGCTATTGGCCGCCGCCGTGCTGGCCTGGAGCGGCAATGGCTACCTGCGCCGCTCCTTCGCACGCCGCGAGCGCCTGCTGCAGCAATTGCGCCAAAGCGAAGCGGAAGCCTTCGCCGAAAAGGAACTGGTGCAAGTGACTCTCGCTTCGATTGCCGACGCCGTCATCACCACCGATCGCGAACAGCGCATCAGCTACAGCAACCGCAATGCCGAACAAATGCTCGGGCTGTCCGGCGCCGATATGCTGGGCCGCCCGCTGGATGAAGTATGCCGGCTGGAAGGCGAGGGCAGTGCGCTGCACGTACTGGCAGCCGACGGCACACTGCTGCCGGTCGACCGCTCCGAAGCGCTGATCCACGCGCCCGATGGAGAAGCCATCGGCCAGGTCATCGTACTCCACGACGCCAGCGAAGCACGCCGCCACGCCGCGCAACTGAGCTACCAGGCCACACACGACGACCTGACCGATATCCTGAACCGCCGCGAGTTCGAACGCCGCCTGCGCGAACTGCTGGCTGCCCTGCGCCAGGGCAGCGGCGGCGAACATGCAGTGCTCTACCTCGACCTGGACCGCTTCAAGATCATCAACGACACCAGCGGCCACGCCGCGGGCGACGAATTGATCAAGCAAGTCAGCCAGCTGCTGCAAGCCACGCTGCGCGAACGCGACATTGTCGGCCGTTTGGGCGGCGACGAATTCGGTATCATGCTGACCCAGTGCAGCCACGAGGATGCCTTGAAAGTCGCAGAGAAAGTGCGCAAGGCCGTGGTCGACCTGCATTTCGCCTGGGGCGTGCGCAGCTACCGCATCGGCGTCAGCATCGGCCTGGTGCTGCTCGATAGCCGCAGCAGCAGCCTGAAAGAAGTGATGAAAGCGGCCGACGCCGCCTGCTACATGGCGAAAGAAAAGGGCCGCAACCGCATCCACCTGTACAGCGACGACGATGCCGAACTGTCGGTGCGGCAGACGGAAATGGAAGCGGTGTCGCGCATCCGCGCCGCGCTGGAGAACGACCGCTTCTGCCTGCACCTGCAAACCATCGCCCCGCTGCGTGGCGGCCGCGCCCACGCCGAAGTGCTGGTGCGCATGCTGGACGAGCAGGGTGGCCTGGTGCCGCCGATGGCCTTCATTCCCGCCGCCGAACGCTACGACCTGATGCCGATGCTCGACCGCTGGGTGATCCGCCACGCCTTCGAAGCGCTGGCGCAGCAACCGCCCGGCACGAGCTGGGCCATCAACCTCTCCGGCGCCTCGGTGTGCGATGAAGGCTTGCTCGAGTTCGTGCTGGAGCAGCGCCGCCTCACCGGCGTGGCGCTGGAAGACGTCTGCTTTGAAATCACGGAAACCGTGGCAGTGGCCAATCTCGCGCAGGCAGCAACCCTGATCCAGGACCTGCAAGCGCAAGGCGCCCGCTTCGCGCTCGACGACTTCGGCGCCGGCATGTCGTCCTTCGCCTACCTGAAGCACTTGCCGGTCGATTACGTGAAGATCGACGGCAGCTTCATCAAAGGCATCCTGCACAACCCGACCGAACGCGCCATGGTTGAATCGATCAACCAGATCGCCCATGTGATGGGCAAGCAGACCATCGCCGAATTCGTCGAAGATGATGCAGTGCTGGCCTGCCTGCGCAACATGGGTGTCGACTTCGCCCAGGGTTATGGGGTAGGGCGGCCTGAGCCTTTGCAGCTTACTCAGCCTGCCGACGTCGTGTAATTCGCCATCTAGCAATCATGAGTTTGCCCGACTTTTTTTGCCCACTTCAGGTAGTCTTCCTTTGAACTTTCTGCCTTCCAAGGTAAGCGAGATTTCTCATCCATCGGATAAAAAGGGTGCACCAGATCGCAGCTGGAAATCACAAGTTTTACCTTGTCGTCGTCATAAAAATGGACATGAACGTCTCCGACTCTTTTTCCATAGTTTGGAACTTCAAGCTCAATTTGTTGGGACGGCGGTTGCGGGTCCCCGTCATTCATGCGGCCGTATTGCCACCAAATCTTGGCGCGCATCCCCGGACGCCATTCTGCAGGCAATAAGACACAGCACACCATTTTTGCACCGCCCTCATATGGCCCAATATTGGGGCCTTCTGCCCCATTTACGGAAAACATGTACACGTACTTATCCATAGTGTGGTTATAGCCTGTGACGTGGACATCCACAGTCCCTTCACCGCAAGATGCGACCAGGAATGAGAAGGCGATGCCCGCCAGCACGCGAATTGACCTCTTCATGTCGTGCCTTTCTATTTTCGTTACTCAAGTAAGGCGCTCTCCGAGCCTGACGACTACATTAACTAGGCGCCCCACCAGTCGAGACCCACATACCAAAGCTCGACAGTATTGCCGTCGTCGGTGAAGCTGCCGCCAAATCCTGCAGGGCATGTTTTCCCCATGATTTTCTCAAGCATCGATCCCAATGGCGAAGCCACGCCCCTATCGCGATTGTCCCCTCGAACGCTATGCGCACCGCGTTTAGTTTGGCAGTTTCGCCAGTACGCGATGGCTCGACATCACTCACATCATCGGCCGCCTTCCGCAGGTGCGCCTCGAAATGGGCAAACTCCACTTGCGTCTTCTGCTTGTCGAAATTCGGCTGGGCCCCTGGAAGCAGGCGGAAGCACAGGTGCCGCATGCAGAGAGAAAGGCGAGCAAAATCGTTATATATCGTTTGCTGGTTTGGCGCGATGGGGTTCAAGAATTCGTTCCTGTTTTTGGAGCGCGCGTTGGCTGCCTCAAGGCTCAAAGTAGCGCAGTCGAGCCTTTGCATTCCGCACAGGTAACCGACTTCTCTTGAGAGGCCTGAGGCGAGGTGTGTTCTGTCGTAGCGATGTAATTCTTCGCGGAGGACCCAGCAGCAGTCTATCGCTTACTGTAAGTAGCTTCACTCAACTCCTTGTGCGCGCAAACTCCGTAGACTCTAACCTCCATTGTTTAAGCCGCGCTCGCTGAGATTTGGCGGACGCTAGCTTCGACTCATTCGTTGCCTTCGTCGCTTCCCTTGTCATCGCATCCGCACGATTGCCAAAGTAAACTCGGCGGAACTTTGCCAGTCCAATACCGTTGAGGAGGAATTCGTCGACCTTATCACTGTGGAGGCCTGCCATGGAATCGTGTACCCAGTGATCAAAGAAGTCGACAATCTCTTTTGGCTGAGGGACATCAGTTAGCGTCTGCACGACGCTGAGGATGTCTCGTTCGGGGGCTTCAGCATCTTGCAAGAGCGGAGATGCATTGTCCTCCAGCCAACTGCGCCATTATTGAAGCCGACGAAGGTGATCCTTGTTGAGTACAGATGGTCTTCGCTCTCAGCATTAATTCCTTTTTATTGAGAGAGCGCACAACGGAAACGGTATTACGAAGATCTGGGTTCTTTGCTTATTCAATACTAGCAGGCATCTTTGTCACCATTCGTGTTCTCGTATTTCAAGTATTCTTCTTTCGTCCGGTTTGCTTTCCACGGCAGTAATGAGTCCGGATCCATTGGGTAAAATGGATGCCCTGCGCTGCAGGACGAGATGACCATCTTTATCTTATGGTTCTCGTAGAAGTGAACATGGACATCTCCAGGTCTTTTATACTTGGGAATAGCTATTTCGATTGATTGTGGTGGCAACTGTGGGTCGCTTTCTTTCATTCGATCATATTCCCACGTGATTTTCGCTTGCATCCCTGGTTTCCATTTTTCCGGTAGAGATACACAACAGCTAAACTTTCCGCCGCCGCCATGTGGCATTGCGTTAGGGCCGACCGTGCCGTTGACAGAGAAAAAATAGATCGGCGTATTTGAATGATTGTATGCAACTAGCTGAGCCGGAAAGGTGTATTCTTTGCAGGCCCCTAATAAGGGGGCAGCAAGTAATGTCAGGAGAATCGGGTTAATTAAATTCATTTGTTTATTCGTGCAATCAATTTAACATCCTCCTCGCGACCAGCAGGCCGGCGCCGGCGCGCACGCTCCATAAGCATCTGTACGAATGAATCTACCCATCTTCCCGCCCGTGTCGCTGATATCTTTGAACGGCGTCCCGACTCCAGGTACATAGCCGGCGTAGTATTTATCCGCACCCTCCTTGTTGGCCCTGAACGTGTGGAGAAGCCGTACCACATTACTGTGCTTCTGTTGTGACGGATCATTTTGTGCGGCCAAGTAGTCGATTTCGCGATTGTTTCCCGTGCCGTCAAAAAACATGCCAATAAATACTTGCCCTCAGCACCGCTTCACTTCTTCTTTGGTCTTGACGGCGACCAGCGCTTTCACACGCTGCATGGTCCCCATTGCGCTCAGTGGGCGAAACCTGGACCTGATATTAAACAGTTCCGGATTTTTTGCGAGCTGGATATTAACAGTCATGACTTTCCCCCGCTTTTTTTTCCCACTCCAAGTACTCCTCTTTCGTTCCTTTGGCCTTCCATGGCAGAAGAGAATTTTCGTCCATTGGGTAAAATGGGTGGCCTGGCTGGCAATTGGAAACAACAACCTTCACCTGGTCCTGGTCATAAAAATGCACATGGATATCGCCTACTCTTCGTCCGTATTGAGGAACGTCGAGTTCAACCTGCTTTGACGGCGGTTGCGGATCTCCCTGGTTCTTGCGGCTGTACTGCCACCAGATCTTGACCTGCATGCCAGGACGCCATTCAGCAGGCAGGCTGATGCAACACATTGACTTGCCTCCTCCACTTTTCGGATCGACGTCGGGCCCCGGTGCTCCATTTACAGCGAACATGTAGATGGACTTGTCTTTCGTATGATTAAACCCCACCACGGCTGCGCCAACTGTTCGCTCCTCGCAGGAGGCCAGTAAAAATAAGAATGCAACGCTCAGGATTGCAAAAAATGTTCCTTTCATCTTGGACCTTCAATCAATTTCAATCGCACATCGATCCGACGCCAAGCTTCGGATCACAGAAAGCTCTCGCTTACCAGACTTGTCCCGAGATCGCCGGTTGGCCACTGTTTCCTGGCGAGGTATGCGGTCAAGCTTTCTTACCCTATGTCAAGAAAGCTGCAACCGACAGCGAAACCACATCCGCCCAGTTAGTCACATCGTGCTTGCGCGCCAATGCGCAACTATCCGAAACCATCGCATAGGCTTGCGAGCCCGACGTCTCCCCGGATTCAGTAGCACCTAGCTTTAGAGTCCAGGCAGATCGATCCCCAGCCTGAGTGAGCAGTGCTTTTTCCAACATCATCACTCAAAATGTCCGCTGCTCTGGTACACCCCACCATCAGTAGTGCAATGGTCGCGGCCGTAAGGTTCCTCAAATTTTTGTACGGGTTAGGGCATTCACTCCAATTTGGAGGGGCGCGCACAACGCTGCTGCGGGCAGAAACGCAAGTAATGTCAGACTAATTTTTTCCATTTCCTTATGCTTCCATGGCATCAGTTGGTGTTTCCGTTTTGCTCGCAAGTTTCACTTTCAGCGCGCTTTCTAGGAAGGCGCATATCAATGGGGCGAGGCTGCGTTTTGATGCCGAACCGGCTGACTAAAGCGGACTAGTCAGCCGCGTGATCAGTCCGTGCGGCTCGGCTACGCTAGTTCAGTCTCGCGCGCTTGCTGATTCAGCTCATGTGAACCAGTGTCGTGAGCTGCGATGAGGAACAGGTCAGCGGGAATATCGCCGCTCCATACCAGTTCGAACACTTCTTGCTGTGCCTTTTGGGTTGTTGCGCTGACTTTCGGTTTTCTACGCAATTCCGCTTCATGATTGCTCTTACGGATGAATCCATTGTGGGGGTAGTTCCCGCGCATAATGATGTAACCACCACCTTCACGACGAGTCGCAGTTTGTGTTCGAATGACAGTGCTGCGCATGTCTGCTGTATCGTCATCGCTCATCACGGGATACGGAGTCCCATATTCCGCCTCGGACGCCAAAGCCTCTTCTTCAGCAGAAAGCGGCTCTCCAGCCTTCTTCTTGCGAACTGCAGCTTCAGTTTGCTTTGCGAGGTCATATACCCTTAAGTCGAAGCCTTTCAAGTGTTGGCGATCGCGCTTGAGCACCTCCGACACTTTCTTTCGCCTATCGTATTCCGTTACTTCGCCAGCCATGTAGAACCCAGCGAACGAATCGTGAATGTAGTCGTCGAAGAACCGCATGACATCGGATGGTAGCGGCTGGCGTTTCCGAAAGATCTCCAATGCCCATTTTTCCCATGCATCGAGCTTAACGCGATTCATCGCGAGCTGAAGATGCCATTGATTGATACGAGGAAGATCTAGCGTGGTATACGGCTCGTAAGCGTTATCCCCTGACATCCGAGTTGGTTCAGTACTGCGATACTCCAATGCTTCCAGATCGCCTGCGAGCATTCGATTGGCGTCACGCATATCTTGCTGTGCTTGTTTGCTAGCGGACTTGAAGCTTTCGGTCTCTTCCAGGGTCTTTAAACGCGCTGCACGCCAGCGGTAATAGAGTTCCATGTGCTTCATGAGGAGGTCACCCTCCGTGCCCAACTCTGCGGTGTAGGCATTCCATGCTGACGCCAATTCCGCGTTGATAGCAAAATCGTCCTGGATTGATTGCTCTAGCTCGCTGAAAGGCGTAAGAGGCACGCCGTGGAGGCGTGCCTCTTTGAACATATATGCCAGCGGTATTTGTGAAACCAGGGCGCCTTGCGAGTTACGGCCTTTACCGAAATCGCCAGGACCGTAACCGCCGCCGACATCGGAGTGCATGCCTGGGAAATAGACCTCCTGAAAATCGCCACTTTGCGCACTTAGGCGCGTTACAGGAAAATTCATCCGCACTTCTTGGCTCGCTATGAAATGCCTTCCTGCTTTCACAGACGGTGGGAGCGGCTTGAGGATGCGATTTGCCCATGACCAGTGACCGTCAAAAATAGCACCTGGCATAGGTAAAGTCAGTGCAACTGACGCGGAGCCACCAACTGACGCAACTGTGTCGAAAACACCTAAGAAGCCGATCTCCGCCGGAATTCCTGCCAACTTTCCGTTGACGAGGATCTCGTCAAACATATGGCAAAAGGCAGCGGCTTCTGCCGCTCCACGAGAAAAGCCAAACACGGACAAGGTCAGCGACGGAATAGTCGGCTTCGGTGTATCGGCCAACTTCTTTGCTAGCTTGTCGATGTGCTTGGAGAACCAGCTTTTGTGCGTAATTTGCACGGCCTCGCCGTATTCGTTACGAGTTTTCGTGCCGACCTTATCATCATATTGGCGAACTAATTCGCCGGCGATCTCATCTTTGAAAAGTAAGCGACCATCGTCGATAACTCGGGAAACAGCGTTCAACGTCTGTAGCAAACCCCACAGAATCCGAGGTTGACCGCCTTTTGCGAAGGCCTTTCCTTCCTGCGTCTCAGTTTGCTCACCGATTTGGGGAAAAGGCGTGCCAGGGCCAGGAATATAGTAGGCGAGTTTACCTTCCGGTACTTTGTTCCCTGGGAAAGCGAGGAAGAGACGAGCAACGTTACTGTGGTCTGCGCTCTCCTTCTCCACTGGCTTTCTGCTGATCGCAGTGGGATTTCCTTTCGCATCTGGAACCCCCACGCGTACGCCATCTTTATCTCTATACAGATTGTTATTCGTTCCGTCAAAAAAGATGGCAACATGAACTGGAATGGAGCAAGGCCCGTTCTCATCACGGACAACTTTCTCAGAAATTTTAGATTGCTCTAATGCGGTGTGGGCAAGAAAGCCGGCTACCGGGAAAGGTGCAGGTATAGGAGTAGCGTTGATCATGTTCTACTGTGGTTGTGCGCGTTGAGTGACCGGCTGCTTAGGAGCCTGGATGGGATGCTTAGAGCTCCAGCCGTCATAGTTTGAAATTACGACTCTGACTTCATCGTTTGGGAAAACGTGAATGTAGACGCTACCAGACTCCTCGTATCGCTCGACCTCGACGAGCTTCTCTTTGTAGATGTGTTTGCTTCCTTGAGGCATATCCCAGCGTACCGATACTTGCATACCCGGGTACCACTTCTTCGGAACCATAACGCAACAAACATTCGCTGCGCCGGCCCCCCAAGCTTCCATATGACCGCCGCCACCGCCATTTACAGATGCTGAATATATGAAATTGCCGGTATGGTTTACGATGCCTACGCTCGCGCCGTAATTGGACTCATCTGCTTTGGGCTGAGTAGAGCACGCAGCTAGAAGTAACACGCCAAATGCTAAGAGCACTTTCACTTTTCACCTCTAATTTATGTTTGTGAGTTGATAATTTTGCTGTAAGAAGCGGTTTTCCTCTGCAACGCTCCAAAAGCTAGATGGCAACTTGGAAATTTCCTCAAAGTAGTCGCTCCCGCGCAGTACGCGGCTCAGTGCAGCCGCCATTGCCGGATGTTGTGTGAATTCGTCCCAGAGGATTAGCGACAAAACGCCGAAGTGGTGTCGGGCTGTTGCAGCATCAATTCGGTGGACAGACGCCACCTTCAGATGTCGCGACACCGTCGCGTACGCATGAAGGGGACTGTGAGCACGCAGGACGTCTGGCTGACTGTCATAAATACGGCTTAAAACCGCATCCGGCTCGGAAGCGTCAACCAGCGCTGCAAAGGTGGCGTCATCTATTGGCAACTTATCGAAATCCGCTGCGAGCGGAGAAGCCGCGCCAACACCGCGCCATTTCAATTCATTTCCCTGTCGATTTGGCGACCACCAGCAATAAAGTGGGCTAAGCAGGTGCCCTTGTTGGGTTGTAGTGATTGACTCCAACAAGCTGGATAAGGCACGCGTATCGCCCCAGCGCACAGGCCATTCGACAGTGTCTTCAGTTCGGCATATGAGGTAGGGCAGAAGATGCCGCTGCAAAGATTCGGCATCAAGTGCGCTTGCGATGATGCTGAGCATTGGCTTCCCACTACATTCAGAGAAGAGATTTTCCAGCCACTTGGTTAGCCCGCCAGGCTGGCCATTGAAAGTAGTTAGCTGCGGTGCTGCGGCCCCAAGGGAATGCAGTGACGTGTTCGCGTAAAGCGAATGGCGTGGCCAGCGGCTTCGCGGATAGGAATTGAAAAACTCTTCATCGAAGGCTCCATCCACAAGCGCCATCACGTAGAACGGAGCACCTTCGTGCTGCACCTGCAACGACTCGATCTCTTGCGCAATCTGCGCTGGCAATCTTGGTGCGGTTGGATTTACTGCGAAGTACATGTTCTACCTCATGCCGCTGCCGGTGCGATGAATGGGCTGCCGCTGCGTAGTGCTGCCAGCAAGCAAGGTTTGCAAACACTTGTGGGCAGTGCAGGCAACGTGTAGTCAGTCTTGGCTGGTCCGACAAAGGACTTCTTCCCGGCCTTGATCTCGATCTTGCCCGGGCACTGCACCGTGATATTGCCGCCATCGATAGTGATGTTTGCGCCGCCAACGGTGGAAAGGCTGATCTTCTTCGCCGCAGCCCAATCAATATGGGCGTTGGAGCTCTTCACGTTGACCACGTCGAGCGCCTGCACCAGCATCGCGCCGGCCTGCGCCTGGACATCGATCGGATCGCGCGCGGCGATCACCTGCACGCCCACATCCTGCTCGCCCGGTTTGACCGCGCCGCCCAGCATGCCGAGCGTTTGCTGCGTGTGGATGCGCATCTGGCCGCCTGTGGCAAGCTGGGTGTCGGCGCCGCTCATCACAGTTGCGGTTTCGCCAGCGACTATTTGCAGGTCGCGTGCGGCGCTCATTGACAGGCCGTCCTTGGCGGTGATGGCGATGATCGGATCGGCGCTGTGCGGCAATTTGCCCGCTCCGGCCCCGGTCTTGCGCTCCCCGGCATCGGCTTGCGCGGCGTCGAGGCTGGCGTCCCCCACCATGCCGGAGACTGCGGTCAGCAGCGATTTCAGCGGGGCTTCTTTTTCATCGAGTGCGCTGGCATTGGCCTTGTGCGCGCCCATGTGCGATGCAAGGCCGACGGTGCCGTTCTTCACGGCGACATCGCTGAAAGTCTCGCCCAGCTTGACGGCCTGCTTCAGCATGGCGATGCCGGCGGTGTTGTCTCCCGCTGGTTCGCGCTGCGAGGCGCCGTGTGTGATCTTGTAGCTGGTGACCAGCAGGCCAGCGCCGGCGCGTACTGCGCCATAAGCGTCGGTACGCAGCTCGGCGCCCTGGCCGCGCAGGCTGCCGCGGTAGTTGTCGGTGTTGTGGACCAGGTGGCCCAGGTTCAGTTCCGTGGCGGCCTGGGTGGTGCGCAGTTGCACGCGGCCCTGGCTGTCGGTGTCGTCGAACACAAGCTGGTTATAGCCGTTGCCGCCGAACTCCTTGCTGCGCACGCCCCACAGCGCGGAGGCGTTGCGGTGGGCACCGCTTCCGCCACCTGAGCCGTGCCATACGGGGGCATTGCCGCCGACCAGGTTGCCCTGCGCGGAGGTGGCGTGGTCGTGGGCTTGGCTGAAATGGTCGGATGCTTGCTGCGATGTGGTGCCGCCGGGCGTTGGCGGGATGCCACTTTCACCCTGGCCGTTGTACAAGGCGCCGACTATGATCGGGCGGTCGATGTCGTTCTCGATGAACTGCACCAGTACCTCTTGCCCGATGCGCGGCAGGAATTGGCTGCCCATGCCACCGCCGGCCGAGCGTTGTGCAACGCGTACCCAGCATGTGGCGTCAGCCGAGTCTTGCCAATGGAAGCGAATCCGCACCCGGCCAAGGCGGTCGCAATAGATCTCGTTGCCGCCCTGTGGCACGTCCTGGCCGTTCTCGCCTACCACGATGGCGCTCTGCGAACCCAGGGCGGTTGGCTTGGCATGCTGCCTTCCTTCGCCGCCATGATGGGAGGGGCGCCATGGCACGTCTGCTGCGAGCGCGGCGAAGCTGTTGGCGTAGCCGCTGGCGGAAGCCTTTTCTACCGTGGTGCTGAAATCCTCTGGCAGGTCGCGCGTTTGCGCGGCCAGCGTTTCAAGCAGCTCGGGGATGGGACCGAACAGTTCTTCCAGGCCTCGTTTGGCGGCAATCGGCAAGTTATTGACGCCCACCCCAAGCACGCGCAGGGCGACGTAATCCGCGCCTTCGTCGTCAGGGAGGAGGGCGCCTTGCGTCATCGTAAAGCGGGTGCCGGCGCGCAGGGTGCGTACGGTGGAGCGCCCCTGGCACTGCTGGCTGCGCGCTTCGTGCAGTTGCATGTGCAGGGTGGCGTAACGTTCGGCTTCCGAGCTGTCGCCGTAGAAGTACTGGCCGGGATAGTCGTAACTCTCCGGCTGGAAGGCGTTTTTGCCCAGGTCGTTCACGCGCGTTGGAACGGTGGCGCTGACGGCAGCTTTGGCCTTGTAGTCGTAGCTGAGGACAGCCACCGCGCCGCTCACTAGCTGGCGCATGGACTGCAGCGACTGAATGGTGTCGAACTGCTCGCCGGCGCGGGCGGCGTGGTAGCGCAGGCCGTGGCCGGCAGCGCTGCTGGCGTCTTCCGGCGTGGCCGATTGCTGGCTGCTGTCGGCGAACAGCACCAGGGTTTGCTCTTCCTCGCCGTCCTCGAAGCGCCAGGCGACGCCTTCTTCCGTCAGCAGGCGGCGCACGAAGTCGTAGTCGGATTCCCGGTACTGGCAGCAGTAGCTGCGCACTGGCAGCGAGTCGAGCAGTGTGCGTGCGTCGTCGCTCCACTGCCATTTGGCGTAGGGGGCGAAGCCGGAGAATACGTCGTCCACGATGTCGGACACACTCTTGTCCTGCCATACGCGGCTGTTGCGCGCCTGGGTGGCCAGCCACAGCCAGGACGACATGCGCAGGCGGTAGCGCGCGAACCCGCCCTCGCTGCCCAGCATGGCGGCGTGGCTGATATAGCCGTGGAAGGCTGTGCGGCTGCCGTCGGCCAGGCTGGCCTGCAGGCTGGCGCGCTGGCCCAGCAGGATGGACGGATCAATCGTGGCGCTGGTCGACAGCGCGATGACGTCGCGAGAGGCAATCTCCTGCAGGCAATCGTCGGACAGGAAGGCTTCGACCAGCAGCCCGCCGGAGCCGTAATCACCATCTTTTTCCAGCGTGAGCCCGTACAGCCTCGTCTCGCTGGCGAACTGGGCAAGGGCGGCATACGCCTGGGACAGGAGGTCGGTCCTCATAGTCTATCTTTTTAGCAACAATTATCAAATCGCAAACAATAGCAGAGCTGAATAATTCTTGCCACACGCTTGAATAGGCGGGGGAAAACCAGCCAGATCGAAGCTTTGAGTTGACCCATGCCACGGGATAATGCCTGCATAGAAAAACCGCTTAGTTTTACCGTTTAAGGGGCAGGTAAATGATTCGATCACTGTGGATTGCCAAGACCGGCATGGAAGCGCAACAGACCCAGATGGACGTGGTGTCCAATAACCTGGCGAATGTGAGCACTAACGGCTTCAAGAAGTCGCGCGCCGTCTTCGAGGACCTGCTGTACCAGAACATCCGCCAGCCGGGCGCCGCATCGTCGCAGCAGACCCAACTGCCTTCCGGCATGCAACTCGGTACCGGCGTGCGCCCGGTGGCCATCGAGCGCATCCACACCCAGGGCAACCCGCAGTCGACCGGCAACGATAAAGACATGATGATTAACGGCAATGGCTTCTTCCCGGTGCTGCTGCCGGACGGCACCACAGCCTACACCCGCGACGGTTCCTTCCAGCGCGATAACAATGGTCAGATGGTGACTTCCAGCGGCTTCGTGCTGCAGCCGGCCATTACCATCCCGATCAATGCCACCAGCATCACGGTGGGCCGCGACGGTATTGTGTCGGTCACCTTGCCGGGCCAGGCTGCGCCGCAGCAGATTGGCGCCATCCAGCTTGCGACCTTCATCAATCCGACCGGCCTGGAATCGAAAGGGGAGAACCTGTATGTGGAAACCGGTTCTTCCGGCGCAGCCACGCTCAACCAGCCTGGTACGAACGGCACCGGCGTGATCATGCAGGGCTATGTGGAAACTTCGAACGTCAACGTGGTCGAGGAAATGGTGAACATGATCCAGACCCAACGCGCTTACGAAATCAATTCGAAGGCGATCACCACTTCCGACCAGATGCTGCAGCGCCTGTCGCAGCTGTAACCCAGCGAGCCTGCCATGCGACTCCGCCTTGCCGCCACCATCATCGCCGCCGCACTCCTGTCTGCCTGCGCCGGCGCGCCAACCTCGATCGTCAACGGTCCGACCACCGCACGCCCGCTGCCGCCGCCGTATCCTCCGGTGGCGCAGAACAATGGTGCGATTTACCAGGCCAGCACCTTCCGTCCGGCCTTCGAGGATCGCCGCGCGCGCCACGTGGGCGACGTGATCAATGTCGTCATCACGGAAAGCACCTCCGCCGTGAAGAATGGCGCGAGCGCGGGCAGCAAGTCCGGCAGCGTCAACTTCGGAGTGCCGGGACCATTGCAAGGCCGGCTCGGCGCCAACGTCGCCACCAGTTCCGACAACAAGTTTGCCGATGCCGACAGCCAGACCCTCAGCAACAGCTTCCGCGGCACGATTGGCGCCACCGTGGTCGAAGTGCTGTCGAATGGTAACCTGATCATCGCCGGCGAAAAGCAGGTCGGCATGAACAAGGCTACTGAATACATCCGCATCTCCGGCATGGTGAATCCGGATTCGATCAACGGCAATTCGGTGGCCTCGACCGCCATCGCCGACGCCCGCGTCGAATACCGCACCAAGAGCAATATCGATGGCGCCGAAGTACAGTCGATGCTGTCGCGCTTCTTCCTCAGCCTGCTGCCCTTCTGATCATGAAGAATTTCAAGCTCCTCACCCTTTGCGCGGCCTTGCTGCTGGCGCCTGCCGTGCAGGCTGAACGCCTGAAGGACCTGGCCAGCATCGCCGGCGTGCGCCAGAACCAGTTGATGGGTTACGGCCTGGTGGTCGGCCTCGACGGCTCCGGCGACCAGACCACGCAAACCCCGTTCACCGTGCAATCGGTGGCCTCCATGCTGCAGCAGATGGGCGTGGCGCTGCCGCCTGGCACCACGCTGCAACTGAAGAACGTTGCGGCCGTCATGGTCACCACCAACCTGCCTGCATTCGCGCAACCGGGCCAGCAGATCGACGTCACCGTTTCCTCGATGGGTAACGCCAAATCGCTGCGCGGCGGCACGCTGCTGATGACGCCACTGAAAGGCGCCGACGGCCAGGTGTACGGCATGGCGCAAGGCAATGTGCTGGTGGGCGGCGTTGGCGCGCAAGCGCCGGGCGGTGGCGCGGCAGTTGTCGTCAACCACCTGTCGGTCGGCCGCATTTCCGGCGGCGCCACAGTGGAACGCGCAGTGCCGACTACGCTGGGCGACGGCAACCAGATCCGCCTCGAACTGAACAACACCGACTTTGCCACCGCCAGCCGCGTGGTGCATGCTATCAACGACAAATACGGCGCCGGCGTGGCTTATGCGCAGGACGGCCGCACCATTCGCGTCACTGCGCCATCGTCGAGCGATGCGCGCGTAGCCTTCATCGGCGACCTGGAAAACATGGATGTGCGCCCGGCGCGCCAGGCCGCCAAGGTCATCATGAATGCCCGCACAGGTTCGGTGGTGATGAACCAGGAAGTGACGCTTGAGACGTGCGCTATTTCGCACGGCAACCTGTCAGTATCGGTCAATGCCGACACCCAGGTCAGCCAGCCAAACCCGCTCAGCGGCGGCCAGACCGTGGTCAGCCAGCAGGGCAGTGTCGACATCAAGAAAGACTCCGGCAAGGTCATCATGCTGAAGGGCGGCGCTTCGCTGGCCGACGTGGTGAAGGCCCTCAACGCCATCGGCGCTTCGCCGCAGGACTTGCTGGCCATCCTGCAGGCGATGAAGGCAGCGGGTTCGCTGCGCGCCGAGCTGGAAATCATTTGAGGATGCAGCCATGATTCCGCGTACCGCTTCCACCGACCTGAGCGCCAACCTTGCCATCGACACCAAGGGCATGTCCGAGCTGCGCCAGTCGGCGCGTGCCGGTTCACCGGAAGCGCTGAAAACCGCGGCTACCCAGTTCGAAGCCATGTTCGTCAACATGATGATGAAGAGCATGCGCGACGCCACGCCGCAAGACGGTTTGATGGACAACCAGCAGACCAAGATGTTCACCACCATGCTCGACCAGCAGACCAGCCAGGACATCGCGAAGAAAGGCCTGGGCCTGGCGGACGTGCTGGTGCGCCAGTTGTCGAAGACCCTGCCACCGCAAGACGGCGTGCCGACCGACCCGGCCATGACGCGCGCCCTGCTGGAGCAGGCCAAGCTGCAGCGCTCGATCGAAGCCAGTGGCGGTGCAGAGGCAGTTGCGAAAGCGAGCGCGAATCCGGTGGCAGCCTCCGACAAGCCGGCCCATGTGCGCAGCTTCCAGGACAAGCTGGCCAGCCATGCCGAAGAAGCCAGCCGCGCTACCGGCATCCCGGCCAAGTTCATGCTGGGCCAGGCCGCGCTGGAAACCGGCTGGGGCCGGCGCGAAATCAAGGGCCGCGACGGCAGCAACAGCCACAACCTGTTCGGCATCAAGGCCGGCCCGGACTGGAAGGGCCGTGTTGTCGAAACGGCTACAACCGAATACGTCAACGGCAAGCCGCAGACCCGCGTCGAGAAATTCCGCGCCTACGACAGCTATGCCGACAGCTTCAAGGACTACGCCCGCCTGCTGAGCAGCAATCCGCGCTATGAAAAAGCGCTGTCAGCGGCTGGCAGCACCGATGCCGCCGGCTTTGCCCGGGGCCTGCAGCGCGCCGGCTACGCCACCGATCCCAACTATGCCACCAAGCTGGCCGGCATTATCAAGCGCACTCTTGCCTGACGAACATCAAGTTTTGTCGGGAAGTGCCGTAAACTGAATATCTAGCGAAGGTAATTATCAAAATGTCCTTACTCAGCATCGGTAAAAGTGGTTTGTTGGCTGCCCAGACGGGCCTGGCCACCACTGGGCACAACATTACCAACGCCAATGTGACCGGCTACAACCGCCAGGTAACGGTGCAGAGCACCACGCAACCCATCCAGACCGGCGAAGGTTTCATCGGCACCGGCACCGAAGTGGCGCAGATCAAGCGCGTCTATGACGACTTCCTGAACCGCCAGCTGCTGGGCGCCCAGACCAACCAGGCACAGCTCGACACGTATTTCAACCAGGTCAGCCAGATCGACAACCTGCTGGCCGATACCACGGTCGGCCTGGGGCCAGCACTGCAAGGCTTCTTCACCGGTGTGCAGAATGCCAATTCGAACCCGCAGTCGACTGCAGCGCGCCAGGCCATGTTGTCGGCGGCCGAATCGCTGGCTTCGCGCTTTAACGGCCTGTCCAGCCGCATGAAGGAACTGAACGAAGGCGTCAACTCCGGCGTTACTGCCAGCGTCAACGAAATCAATTCCTTCGCGCGCCGCATCGCCGAGATGAACAACACGATTGCCGGGCTGTCGGTAGATCCATCGGCCTTGCCGAACGACCTGATGGACCAGCGCGATGCCCTGATCGCCGAGATGAACAAGCAGATCCAGGTGACCGTGAGGCCGGCCGAGAACAATATGCTGAACGTCTCGTTCGGCACCGGCCAGCCGCTGGTGATCGGCAACCGCAGCCAGGAACTGGCGACGGCCCCTTCGACCTTTGACCCGGAACGCATCGTGGTCGGCTACCGCACGCAGGGAGGCACCTTCTCGCAACTGCCGGACAGCGTGCTGACCGGCGGCCAGTTGGGCGGCCTGATCGATTTCCGTAATAGCGGCCTGGACGTGGCAAACGCCAACCTCGGCAAGATCGCGGCCGGCCTGGCCGATGCCTTCAACGACCAGCACAAGCTGGGCATTGACCTTGATGGCAACCTTGGCGGCAACTTTTTCAAGGACATCCACGCTTACGTTGGCTACGATACCCGCAACTCGCCGTCGAGCACGGTAAAAATCGATGCGGTAGTGGTCGATGCGTCCAAGCTGACCACTTCCGATTACGACATCAACTACAACGGCACCGATTTCATCGTGACGCGCGCCAGCGATGGCGTGACCACGACCATTGCGCCGTATCCGCAGACCCAGCCGCAGGTGATCGATGGCGTGGCCTTCTCGATCACCGGTGCAGCAGGCGGTCCCGACCACTTCCTGGTGCGCCCGACCTATAACGCGGCGCAGGATTTCGGCGTCGAACTGAAGGACCGCAACAAGATTGCGCTGGGCGCGCCGGTCAGCACTTCGGTGCCGACTGCCAATACCGGCACCGGCAAGATCAGTGCCGGCGCTGTGAATTCGAACTACCTGTTGCCGGGCAACCAGCTCACCGCGCCGGTCACGCTGACCTACAACAGCGCGACCAACCAGCTTAGCGGTTTCCCCTCGGCTGTGGACGTCACGGTGAATGGCAGCACCACGACCTATGCAGCCGGCGTGCCGGTGCCATACACCGCTGGCGCCAAGATGACTTTCCAGGGTATTGAGATCGAGATTACCGGCAACCCGGCCAATAACGACAAGTTCACCATTTCGCCGGGCAGCGGCGTCGGCGACGCGCGCAATGGCGTGCTGCTGGCCGGCCTGCAGGCGAAGAACATCCTGGACGATGGCCACGCGACCTTCCAGGCCAGCTACGCACAGATGGTCAACTTCGTCGGCAACAAGACGCGCGAAGTGCAGATCGCTGGGGCGGCGGCCGACACCACCGTGCAGCAGGCCCAGGCCGCGCGCGATTCGGTGTCCGGGGTGAACCTGGACGAAGAAGCATCCAACTTGCTGCGCTACCAGCAAGCCTATCAGGCGTCTGGCAAGGTGATCCAGGTGGCAAGCGAACTGTTTGATACCCTGCTGTCGCTGGGCAGGTAAGATTTTTGAAGGAATAGCATCATGGTCATGCGTATTGCCACCAAGACGATTTACGACACCGGCGTCAGCCAGCTGAACACGTTGCAGGCGCAGCTGCAGAAGACGCAGATGCAGTTGTCGACCATGCGGCGCGTTGTGACCCCGTCGGACGATCCTGTCGCGTCGGCGCGCGCGCTGGAAGTGTCGCAGTCGAAGAGCATGAACACCCAGTTCGCCACCAATCGCAGCAATGCCAACGCCTCGTTGTCGCTGGTGGACAGTACGCTGGCAAACACCGACGACCTGCTGCAGGAAGTGAAGAGCAAGATCGTGGCCGCCGGCAATCCTGGATTTACGCTCGCCGACCGCGAAGCGCTGGCCAAGGAGCTGGAAGGGCGCCTGGAGGATTTGCTGGGCCAGGCCAATGCCACCGATGGCACCGGCGCTTACCTGTTCTCCGGCTACAAGAGCGACATCCAGCCATTTACTCGCACGGCCACCGGCGCCGCCTACAATGGCGACCAGGGCCAGCGCGAACTTCAAGTGGCATCGTCGCGCAAGCTTGCCACCAGCGAGACTGGTTCGGCCATTTTTGAAAGCAATATCACCGGCAACGGCACATTCCAGACCAGCGTCGATCCGGCCAACTACACGCGCGGCGGCACCGGCATCATTTCGCCGGGCGTGGTGAAAACGCCGTCGGCAGTGACCGGCCACAACTACACTCTGAACTTCAGCGTCACCGGCACGCCGGCCGTGACCACCTATACCGTGAACGACGTCACCGCCGGCACGGCCGTGGTGACCGGTGCGCCTTATGTGTCGGGCCAGCCAATCGCTTTTGACGGCATCCAGATGGACATCACCGGCGCGCCTGCCAACGGCGATGTGTTCAATGTCGACCCAAGCAAGAACCAGTCGGTGTTCGAGACCATGACCACCCTGATCGGCGCCCTGCGCGGCCCGGCGGGCTCTCCGGCAGCAGGTGCGGCACTGACCAATGCGCTGAACCTGGCCAACCAGAACATCACCAATTCGCTCGACAACGTGTTGTCGGTGCGTGCCTCGGTCGGCGCCCGCCTGAGCGAACTGGATCACCTCGACAGCGCAGGCGATGACCTGAACCTGCAGTATTCGAGCCAGATATCGGACCTGGTCGACCTCGATCCGGTGGAAGCCATTTCCCGCTTCACGCAGCAGCAGACCACGCTGGAAGCAGCGCAGAAGTCTTACAAGGCGCTGGCTGGCTTGTCGTTGTTCAACTTGATCTGAGGCTTGCCCGGCATCGGCGGCCGGGCTGTCCTGCTATCCCACTCGCGCGGCAGTTGCCGCGCTTTTTCTATGCCCTCGTTGACCAGTACCTGGATCGGCATGCTCATGTAGGGCAGGGTCATGGTCATGGTCAGGAAGCCCACGCCCAGTGTGATCGGGAAGCCGATGCCGAACAGGTTCAGCTGCGGCGCGGCGCGCGTCAGGATGCCGAGCGCCACGTTGGTGATCAGCAGCGCCGCGACAATCGGCAGCGAGAGCTGAAGGCCGGCCGTGAAGATCTTCGAACCCCACAGCGCCAGGTCCCAGAAGCCGTCGTTGTGAAAGGAGATGGCCGCCACCGGCAGCGTGTAAAAGCTTTCCGCCAAGGCTTCGATCAGCACCAGGTGGGCGTTCACCGCCAGCACCGCCAGCGTCAGGATCCATACCAGGAACTGCGATACCGCGGACGAGCGGCCTTGCGACATCGGGTCGAAGAAGCTGGCGAAACCCAGCCCCATGGTCAGGCTGGATATTTCGCCTGCCATTTCCACTGCCGCAAATACCACGCGCATCGCGAATCCCATGCCGGCGCCGATCACGATTTCGCGCGCCAGCACCGACAGCCCGGCCCAGCCGGCAGGATCGAGGGCGGGCATGGCCGGCACGGCGGGCGCGACCACCATGGCGATCAGCACGCCCAGCGTGAGCTTGACGTTCTGTGGAATGCGGGCGTTGCCGAAAATAGGGGAGGCTGCGATCAGCGACAGGATGCGGGCCGCCGGCCACAGCAGGGCGGCGATCCAGGTATTCAGTTCAGCGGAAGTAACGACCAGCATCGGTCACGAGACCAGCGATGGAATGCCGGTCAGCACTTGCCGCATGTAGTCGACCATCACCGAAATCATCCATGGCCCCGCCACCACCAGGGTGACGAACACGCCGACCAGTTTCGGGATGAAGGACAGGGTGGCTTCGTTGATCTGGGTGGCGGCCTGGAAGATCGAGACCACCAGGCCGATCAGCAGGGCCACCAGCAGCAGCGGCGCCGCCACCATCAGCGTGACTTCCATGGCCTGGCGGCCCATGGTCATGACTGTTTCAGGCGTCATCGCACACCTCGCTAGTAGAAGCTCTGGGACAGCGAGCCCAGCAGCAGTTGCCAGCCATCGACCAGCACGAACAGCATCAGCTTGAACGGCAGCGAAATCACGGCGGGCGACATCATCATCATACCCATCGACATCAGCACCGACGCCACCACCATGTCGATGATGAGGAAGGGAATGAAGATGGCAAAGCCGATCTGGAAGGCGGTCTTCAACTCGGAAGTGATGAAGGCCGGCACCAGGATCTTGAGCGGCACGTCTTCCGGACCTTGCAATTCCTGGCTGCGCGAAATCTTGACGAACAGGGCCAGGTCGGACTGGCGCGTCTGCTTCAGCATGAAGGTTTTCAGCGGCGCGGCCGAACGCTCCATGGCCTGCTGCATGGTGATCTTGTTGTCCTGCAGCGGCACCCAGGCATCCGTGTAGATCCTGTCGAATACCGGGCTCATGACGAAGAAGGTCAGGAACAGCGACAGGCCGATGATGACCTGGTTCGGCGGCGCCGACTGCGTGCCGAGCGCCTGGCGCAGCAGCGACAGCACGATCACGATGCGGGTGAAGCCGGTCATCATCAGCAGCGCTGCCGGGATGAAGGTCAGCGCCGTCATCAGGATCAGCGTCTGCAGCGTCAGGCCGTAATTGGTGCCGCCGCCAGCGGCAGGCGTGCTGGTGAAAGCGGGGATGGTCGGCTCTGCGGCAGCGATCAAGGGCAGGATCAGCGCGGCGCCGGCAGCAAGGCCCAGTGCGCGTTTATTTGCCATTGCGCTTTTCAATCGTCTGTTTGAACCACTCGGCGAAATTGGCGCCCGGCAGTGGCTGCGCGCCGGCCAGGTCGGCTTCGTCGGTTTCCTGGCGCGGCATGGTGGCCAGGGCATTCATGCGGCCAGGCGAGGCGCCGACTACGATCCATTGTTCGCCGACTTCCACCACCAGGATGCGCTCGCGCGCGCCGACGCTCAGCGCGCCGACCAGCTTGACCTTGGTGCCGCCGGTGATGTGTTTCGGGCCGAAGCGCTTCAGCAGCCAGGCCAGGCCGACCAGCAGGGCGATGACGAAGCCCAGCGACAGGATGGTTTGCACCAGCGAGCCGGCAGCGGAGGGCGCCTGTGCCGCCAGTCCGGCGCCGGGGGAGGTGGCGCGGGCGCCGGCCAGCGCGGCTTGCTGCTCCGGCGTTGCAGCCGGGCGTGCTGCTGCAGCCGGGGTGCCTGCAGCAGCTTCCGCGGCGGGTGCGGCAGGGGCAGGTGCTGCCTGCGAGGTGGTGGAAATCGTATCGGGGGCAGAAGCTTGCTGCGCCAGCGCGGGAGCACCGGCGAGGCAGAGGGCGGCCGCCAAGGTCAGCGGCCGCAGGGAGTGGAAGGCAGTGAGGCTCTGCTTCATTTATTCAGTTTTCGGATGCGTTCGGAAGGCGTGATGATATCAGTCAGGCGGATACCGAACTTGTCGTTCACCACCACCACCTCGCCCTGGGCGATCAGGCAGCCGTTGACCAGCACGTCCATCGGTTCGCCGGCCAGGCCGTCCAGTTCCACCACCGAACCCTGCGCCAGTTGCAGCAGGTTCTTGATGGCGATCTTGGTGCGGCCCAGTTCCACGGTCAGCTGGACCGGGATATCGAGGATGAAGTCGATATCGTTATGGGTTTCGGTCTTGTTCGGCTGCTTGGAAAAGTCCTTGAACACGGCAGCAGTGGCAGCCTGGTTCTGCATAGCAGCAGCCTCGGCAGCGGCCTGCTCGGCAATCGCGGCGCCCCAATCGTCATCCATGCTTGTATCGTCGTCTTGATTATCCGCCATGTTTCTCTCCTAGCTTTCCTAGCTTTACTTCATATTATCCGCGTTTGCCAGCAGTTTCTCCACCTTCAATGCGTATTGCCCGTTCAACACCCCGTAGGTGCAGTCGAGCACAGGCACGCCATCCACGGTCGCCTCGATGGTTTCCGGGATGGTCAGCGGGATCACATCGCCGACCTTCATGTTCAGGATCTCGTCGAAGTTGACCTTGGCGGTGCCAAGCTTGGCCACCAGTTCCACTTCGGCGATCTGGATCTGCTGCGTCATCAGGCGGATCCAGCGCTTGTCCACTTCCAGCGCTTCACCCTGCAGCGAGGAGGTCAGCGCATCGCGGATCGGCTCGATCATCGAATAGGGCATGCAGAAGTGGATCTGGCCCGATACCGAACCGAGTTCAATGGTGAAGGTGGACGCCACCACCACCTCGTTCGGCGTGGCGATGTTGGCAAACTGCGTATTCATTTCGGAACGGATGTACTCGAACTCCACCGGGTACACCGGTTCCCACGACTTGGTGTAAGCCTCGAACACAATGTCGAGGATGCGCAGGATGATGCGCTGCTCGGTCTGGGTGAAGTCGCGGCCTTCCACGCGAGTGTGGAAACGGCCGTCACCGCCGAACAGGTTATCGACCAGCAGGAACACCAGGCCCGGGTCGAACACCATCAGGGCCGTGCCGCGCAGCGGCTTCATATGCACCAGGTTGAGGTTGGTCGGCACCACCAGGTTGCGGATGAACTCGGAATACTTGGACACGCGCACCGAGCCGACCGACACTTCCGCGCTGCGGCGCAGGAAGTTGAACAGGCCCACGCGCAGCAGGCGCGCGAAACGCTCGTTGATAATTTCCAGGGTCGGCATACGGCCCCGGACGATGCGTTCCTGCGTCGCCAGGTTGTAGGTTCGTACCCCCGTGGTCTCCTCGGGCGTCGCGACGTCGTCCTGGTCGCCATTGACGCCCTTCAGGAGGGCATCGACTTCTTCCTGGGAGAGAAAATTATCTGCCATGCTTCACCCGCGCCTTACTGGATGATGAATGCGGTAAACAATACTTCGGAGACTTCCTGCGGCTCGCCGCCGTTTTCAAACGGCAAGTTGACCGCTTCCATGATGTCCTTGCTCAGCTGCTGCTTGCCTTCCGGCGTGTTGATCTCGGAGGCGTGCTTGCTCGACAACAGCAGCAGGATGCGGCTGCGCACTTTCGGCATATTGGTCTTGATGATCTCCGACTCTTCCAGGCTGCTGGCCTGCAGCGTGATTGCCAGCTGCAGGTACTGGTCGCCGTTTTCCGGCTGCAGGTTGACCGTGAACTGGTCCACTGGAATATAGACCGGCGGGCCGGCTTTCTTGGCAGGCTTCTTGGCCTTCTTGCTCGGCTTGGCTTCTTCCGCGTGCTCGTCGCCGCTATCACTCTTCAGCATGAACCATGCGCCACCGCCACCGGCCAGGGCGAGCACCAGCACGCCGGCCAGGATGATGAACAGCTTCTTCTTTCCACCGCCTGCCGGCGGGGCTGCTTCTGCCTTAGCATCAGCCTTCATTTTTGGATTCGCTTTCAATTCTGCTGCCTTGGATGCAAGAGTTTGATCATGACGTCATTATGTCATTATCGCGAAAGCTTTCGGGGAGCGATGCGCCGAAAAGAGGCAGGAAGCAGGGCTATCTCTGCCTTAGGCGAAAGTATCGACGGCGCTGAGCACACTGCGGCGCACTTGAGGGGCGGCCTGCGGGGCGTCCCCGGCATTGTCATTCTGGCCATTGGCGACGCCGCGGCCACGACCGGCAGCTGCGGCGGCTTCCATTTCGGCGAAGGCTTTCTGCTGGTCCTGGCTGCCGGCCGAAACGCTGGTGTCGCCCAGCGTGATGCCGGCGTCGCCCATGGTTTCGCGCAGCTTCGGCAGCGCCTGCTCGAGCGCTTCGCGCACTTCCGGCTGGGCAGCCATGAAGGACACGCTGGCCTGGTCATTCGAGACGTTCAGCACCACTTGCAGCGGGCCGAGGTCGGGTGGGTTCAGGGTCAGGGTGGCGCTCTGTTCGCCGCCATTGACCATCCATACGACTTTCTGGCCCAACTGGTGGTCCCAGCCCTGGCTGCCGACGCGGGCGTGCAGCTGGTTGCTGGCCAGGGCCTGGGCGGCTTGTGCATTGGCTGCGCCGGCCGGAGCGAGGGCAGTGGCTGCCGCCTGCAAGGCGCTCGCTTGTGGCTGGATTGCGTGCTTGGCGTCGAGTGCGGCAGCGTCGGCGGCCTTGCCGGCATCGGCGCTGGCTTGCTGCAGGGCGGCCTGGAAATCGGTGCGTGGCTGCGCTGCGGCCTTGTCGCTGCCTGCCGCGGCCGCGGAAGATGTGTTGGCCTCGCCGGCTTCTGCGGTTGCGCCGCGGTGCGCCTTTGCCAAGGCGTCTGCCAGGGCAGGATCTTGTGCTTTGCCTGCGCCTTCAGCGGCGGCTTTCGCTGCCAGCAGCGCGGCCTGGTCGACTGCCATGCCTTCCGATGGCAGGCCGTCGGCGATGCCGGATTTGCCGCCTTTGCCGGCCAGGACTGTGTCGCCGGCCAGTTCGGCATCGCTGGCGCGGGCGTCTTTGCCGGCCGCTGCGGCAGCGGCAGCGGCAGCGGCGGTCGCACTCGCGGCGGCTGCGTCGGTGGCGTTCGGCTGGGCAAAGCCTTGGATCATGGCCAGCATGTCGGCTACGGCATCGTTGGCGGCCTGCTGGGTGTCGGTATCTTCGGTGCCGGAACTGGCGGACGCGTTGGCGCCGGTGGTTGCGCCGGCAGCCGAGGCATCGGCTGGTGCGGACTGCGCTGCGGCCTCGGCGGCGCTGCTTGCCTGGTTAGCCTGGTTGCTTTGCTGGGCCTTGGCTGGAGCTTGCGCTTGCGCGGCTGGCTTGTTGGCTGGGGCCGGCGCGTTCGATGCAGGCTTTGGCTGCTGGCTGGCCTGCGATTGCGGCTGCTGCGCGGCGGGCTTTGGCGTTTCGGCGCGGCGTTGGGCGGCGTTGGCTTGCTGCTGCAGCGACGGCGGCAAGGCGTTGGCCTGGCGTTCGATCTGGTGGTTCAGGGCCTGTGCGAACTGCTGGTCTTCCTGCGCGGCATTGGACGAACGGCCAGCGGCCGTATTGCCGGTAAGAAGAGGGGAGTTCTGGACAGTCTGGGTTTGCATGATCGAATCAGTCTAGCGTTTGAAAAATGCCTGGCGAGAGGCGTGTTCGTCCATGGCCTTCTGGTCGCGCTTGGCTTCCTTCTTGAGCTCCTGGGCTTCGGCCCGGTCGCGCAAGGTGGAATACGACATGCGCTTGCGTTCAGCGTCTTGCCACATCTGCTTCTCTTTGTCGCCGCGCGCCTTGCTGTGGCGCACCACTTCCTGCTGGCCCTGGATCGCCGTATCCAGCTTCTCCATGAAAGCCTGGAAATTGCGATAAGCCATGGGAGTGATGCCTTGCTGCTGCGAAGCGTCGAAGCGGCGGCCATATTCGTCGCGGTAGCCAATCAACATGTTCAGCTTCTCTTCCGCGTCCGCCACGGCCTTCAGGGCCGCGCCAAGGCGTTTGGCCGCATCGTCGGTTTCCCGCTGGGCCAGGTCGATCAGGGTTTCAAGTTGCTGGGTAGAGGCCATGATGGTCAATTATATGCAGGGCCAAAAGCGCCAATCAGTCGAATAGAGAGGTTAATTGCCCCAAGCTCTCGGGCATGTTGACCTGCTCCGTAATTTGCTGCTGCAGGAATTGTTCAATCTTATCGTGCAGGTTGATGGCCTGGTCAAGCACCGGATCGGTGCCGGGCGTGTACGCCCCGACGGCAATCAGGTCGCGGCTGCGTTCGTAGCGCGAAAACAACTGTTTCAATTTGCGAGCCTGGTTCTGGTGCGCGTGCGAGGTGATCGAGTGCATCGCGCGGCTGATTGACTGTTCGATATCAATCGCCGGGTAGTGGCCGGCTTCAGCCAGGCGGCGGTTCAGCACGATGTGGCCGTCCAGGATGGCGCGCGCCGAATCGGCGATCGGATCCTGCTGGTCGTCGCCCTCAGTCAGTACGGTATAGAAAGCCGTGATCGAGCCGCCGCCCAATTCGCCATTGCCGGCGCGTTCGACCAATACTGGCAATTTTGCAAATACCGATGGCGGGTAACCTTTGGTGGCTGGCGGTTCGCCGATGGCCAGGGCGATCTCGCGCTGCGCCATCGCATAACGGGTCAGCGAATCCATGATCAGCAGGACGTTCTGGCCTTTGTCGCGGAAGTGCTCGGCGATCGCGGTGGAGTAGGCGGCGCCCTGCATGCGCATCAGCGGTGGCGTGTCGGCAGGCGCCGCTACAACGACGGAACGGCGCAAGCCTTCCTCGCCCAGGATCTGTTCGATGAATTCCTTCACCTCGCGGCCCCGCTCGCCGATCAGGCCGACCACGATGACGTCGGCTTCGGTATAGCGCGCCATCATGCCAAGCAGGACGGATTTACCGACGCCGGAACCGGCGAACAGGCCCATGCGCTGGCCGCGTCCGACGGTCAGCATGGCGTTAATGCAGCGCACGCCGACATCCAGCGTTTCCACGATAGGTGCGCGGCCCAGCGGGTTGGCCGGGCGCACATTGATCGGCGCGGAATCGTTGGTCTGGATCGGGCCCAGGCCATCCAGCGGACGGCCGGCGCCATCGACCACGCGGCCCAGCAGCTCGGGGCCGACTGGCAGGTGGCGTGCACGGTCGCTGGGGCGGCGGCGCGGATGGTTGACGGTGCCTGGCTTCGGCACGCTCTGTTCGACCGGGAACACGCGGGTGCCGGGAATGATGCCTTCGACATCGCTTTGCGGCATCAGGAACAGCTTGTCGCCTTCAAAGCCGACCACTTCGGCCTCCACCTTGCCGCCGGAGGGCAAAGGCACGGTGCAGGCGGCGCCAACTGCCAGGCGCAGGCCGACAGCCTCCATCACGAGGCCGGCCACGCGCGTGACGCGGCCCGACACTTGCATCGGCTCGACGAAATCGACCAGGGTGGCGCAGTCGTTCAGGTAGGAACGCCAGCGGCCTGCGTGCACTTGTGGATCGGCGGCGCCCATTTCAATCGATCCAGTCTATGTCCTTGCCCAGCGCAAGGCTCAGGCGTTGCCAGCGTGACGCCACGGTGGCGTCGATCTGGTTGGAAGCGGTATCGACCTTGCAGCCGCCGCGCTCGATGGTGGGATCATCGATGACGCGCCAGCCGCCTTTATCGAGCTCTTCCGCAATGCCCTCGCGCACCACGGCAGCGTCTTCCGGGTTCAGGATCAGCAGCGCCGGCTGCTGCAGCACTGGCAGGTATTCGATCGCTTCGCGCACGATCGGCAGGATCAGTTCGGGCTTCACGCGCAAGGCGGTCTTGATCATGCCCTTGGCCAGGTGCAGCGCCAGTTCCAGCACTTCGTTGCTGATGGCCTGGTCGGCTTCGCGCAGGGCAGTACTGAAGTTGTCGGCGATTTCGCGCACGGGCACGAGTGCCTGCTCGGTGGCGGCGCGCTGCTCGTCCAGCGCTTGCGCCACGCCATCGTCGTGGCCGGCTTTGAAGCCGGCGTCATAGCCTTGCTGGCGCGCTTCCTCGCGGATGGCGGCCAGTTCTTCTTCGGTTGGGTAGTCGGGGGCGGGGGCGTGTTCGGTTTCGTATTCGGCTTGCTCGACTTCGGCCAGTGCTGCCGCTTCTTCCGCGGCGATGGCGCGTGCTTCCTCTTCTTCGCGTTCGCGCTGGGCTACGATGCTTGGGCGTGAGTCGCCGAAGGATTGCAGCTCCCAGCGCTGGTAGGCAGTTTGTTTTTCTTTTGGGATGCTTGTCATTGCTTTGCTTGCTTCTAAAACCGGTAACCCGGTGTCTGACCCGCAGGGTCAGACACCGATACGCGACGGCCGCTGGCCCGGTTTGGCTTTTTAAACGAACGAATCCTCACCCTTACCACCCAGCACGATCTGCCCTTCATCCGCCAGTCGACGCACAATCTGCAGGATCTGCTTCTGCTGCGTCTCCACTTCGGACAAACGTACCGGGCCTTTGTTTTCCAGGTCTTCGCGCATCATTTCCGATGCGCGCGCCGACATGTTCTTGAAGATCTTGTCGCGCAAGTCCTGCGAAGCGCCTTTCAGCGCGATGATCAGCATTTCGGACTGCACTTCGCGCAGCAGCAGCTGGATGCCGCGGTCGTCGACATCGATCAGGTTGTCGAACACGAACATCTCGTCCATGATCTTCTGCGCCATGTCGTTGTCGTAGTTCTTGATGTTGTCCATCACGTTCTGTTCCTGCTCGCCGGACATGAAGTTCAAGATCTCGGCCGCAGCGCGCACGCCGCCCAGGGTCGATTTCTTGATGTTTTCATTACCGGACAAGAGCTTGGTCAGCACGTCGTTCAGCTCGCGCAAGGCGGCCGGCTGCACGCCATCGAGCGTGGCGATACGCAGCACCGCATCGTTGCGCAGGCGGTCGGTGAAGTGGCCCAGGATCTCGCAAGCCTGGTCGCGCTCGAGGTGCACCAGGATGGTGGCGATGATCTGCGGGTGTTCGTTGCGGATCAATTCGGCCACCGACTGCGAATCCATCCACTTCAGCGATTCAATGCCGGACGCATCCTTGCCGCCCAAAATGCGCGACAGCAGCACGGACGCCTTGTCGTCGCCCAGTGCCTTGGTCAGCACCTGGCGGATGTACTCGTCCGAATCGAGGCCGACGGTGGAGGCAGCCGCGTACTGGTCGCGGAAATCGTCCAGCACATCGACCACCATTTCGTGCGGGATGTTCTTCATGGTCGCCATCGAAGCGCCCAGTTTCAGCACTTCGCGCGGGCCGAGGAACTTCATCACCTCGGCGGCCTCCGCTTCGCCCATGGCCAGCATCAGGATGGCGGCTTTCTGCAGCCCGGTGTTTTCACTAGTCATTGTTGCCTATCCATTCCTTGATGACGTTGGCGACGATGCGCGGGTCTTCCTGCGCCAGTTTCTTCGCCAGCGCCAGGTTGTCGCGATAGGTGCGGGCAGTGTTTTCTTCCATCTTGGCGATTTCCTCCGCCAGCAATTCTTCCGGTGTCGGGCCCAATGGCTCGACGATTGGCTCCGGTTCTGGTTCCGGCTCCGGCTCGTTGATCTCGTCGATCTTCTTGAATACCGGACGCATCATTGGACGCACGATACGCAGCAGGATATAGAGCAGGATCAGGGCCGTGATCAGGAACTTCGCCAGTTCCTTGGCCAGCGGCAGGTTGGCCGGATCGCGCCACCATTCCAGCGGCGCTTCCGGTTCCTTGTCGACGCCGTCGAATGGCGCATTGGCCACGCTGACGGAATCGCCGCGGTCCTGGTTGTAGCCCATGGCTTCCTTGACCAGGCTGTTGATCTTGGCCATCTCGTCAGCACTCAGCGGCTTGACGACGACCTTGCCGTTTTTATCGATGGTCCGACGATAGTTTACTACGACGCCGACGGTCATGCGTTTCAGTCCGGCCATTGCCTTCTGTTCATAGCGCACGGTCTTGTCGACTTCGTAATTGGTTGTCGATTCCTTATGCGATGGGCCGGTCGCGGTCGTTGCGGCGCCCGTGCCCGGCTGGCCCGGCGCACCAGCAGCGCCTGGCGGCGTGGTGGTCAGTGGGGCCGTGGCGACGCCCGGCGGCTGGTTCGACAGCGCGCCCGGAATGCCGCCTGGATTGGCGTTGGCGTTGCCGCTGGTCTCGCTGCTCTGCTGGCTGCGAATGGCGGATGCGGCGGGCGGCGAGTTCGGCTTGTAGCTCTCGGCGGCCTGCTCGATCGCGGAGAAGTCGACGTCGGCCACCGCTTCGGCGCGCACATTGCCTTCGCCCACGATCGGCTTGACGATCGATTCGACCTGCTTGATGACCTGGTTCTGCAACTCCTGCACGTACTTGAGCTGGGAAGCGTCGAGATTCTTCGCGTTGTTGGCCGCGTTGCCGTTCTTGTTCAGGTCCGACACCAGGTTGCCGGCCTGATCCACCACGGTCACGTTGGCAGGCGACAGCTCCGGCACGGAAGAGGCGACCAAGTGCACGATGGCGCTGACCTGTGCCGGATCGATCATGCGGTTGGCATGCAGTTGCAGGATGACGGAAGCGGTCGGCTTCTGCTGGTCGCGCACGAACACGGAAGGCTTCGGCAAGGCCAGGTGCACGCGCGCCGACTCCACGGCGCCGATGGACTGGATGGAACGCGCCAGTTCGCCTTCCAGCGCGCGCTGGTAATTGACCTGTTCCAGGAACTGGGACACGCCCAGCTTCTGGTTTTCCATGACTTCAAAGCCGACATTGCCGCCTTTGGGCAAGCCCTGCTGGGCCAGGCGCAGGCGCACATTGTGGACTTGCTCGGCCGGCACCAGGATGGCCTGGCCGCCCTCGGCCAGCTTGTACTTGACCTGCATCTGGTCCAGCGCCGCCGTGATGGCGCCGCCATCCTTGTCGGTGTAATTGGCGAACAGGACCTTGTAGTCCGCTTCCTTATTCCACAGCCACAGGATCAGGATGAGCGCCAGGATGCCCGCCACGGCAGCCCCGCGGATCACCATCTTGCCCATCGGGGTCTGGAAGAAGGCGAAGCGGCCCTTGGGCGCCTGTTGGGCTTCTGGATCGTCGATATCGATTTGTTCGGCGGCTGCAGCCATGGGTAATCACTGTGGGTTAATGGGCCTGTTGCACATTATCAGGCGATGTTGCGCCCTTTAAATGCCTGAATAGGCGGCCGTTTGCCTTCCTGCTCAAGGCTATCCCCTTGCTTTCACACGGGTATTCTGGAAGCCTGAAAACAGGAATATTGTATCTTGGAGTCAACTAATGAGAACAGGCGGAATTGATTCTAGCCAAATCCAGGCCATGATCGCCCAGCTTCATGCGGCAGCGACCCGGCCTGCAGCAACGCCGCCGGCGGTGCAGACCGAGAAGGTGGCGGAAAAGCCCGACTTCACCAACGCCCTGAAAGGGGCGCTGGACGCGGTCCAGGCCAGCCAGGACAAGGCCGAAGGCCTGACCAAGCGCTTCCAGATGGGAGACGATTCAGTCAACCTTTCGGACGTCATGATCTCGATGCAAAAAGCCAGCATCAACTTCCAGGCCACCGTCCAGGTACGCAACAAGCTGGTGCAGGCCTACCACGACATCATGAACATGCAGGTGTAAATCAAGGACTTACAAAATAGGGACGTACCCCATTTATCAACAAATGGGGTACGTCCCTATTTTTTAAGTTGTTGATTTTATTCGAGGCCGGCGATGCGGGCGTTGCGTTCGCGCTCGAGCTTGGTGATGTAGCGCTGCACGGCGGTCAGCGAGGAGCGTGGCATGTCGACAAACTGGCAGCCGAGGCGGCGGTTGGTTTTGTTGTTTAAAAGCGTCAGGTCCAGCGAATTGCGGATCTGCAGGCCGGTGGTGATCGTGGCCACTTCAGGTAGTTCAATGCGGCAGTCGCTGTAGACCTTGCCGATCGTGTCACCCAATTCCAGGCTGTTGTCGAGGATTGCAATGCCGCCGCAGCTGATGTCGGACAGTGGAAACGGCTTGCTGCCGCCACCCAGTTCGGCCGGCTGCGGGATCAGCACGCGCACAGGATTGGTGACCGGCGTGGCAATGCGGTAGAACTCGCGGCGCTGCAGGCGTACCAGGGTTTCCGGCAGCGGCATCTTGAAGGCCGGGCTGCCTTCGAACGTGGTCGATTCAATGTGCTCGCCGCTGAACATGATGCGGATCTTGTCGAGCGTGGTCTCGAAGGAAAGCCGCTTGGCGCTTAGGATGCGGCGGTTCTGGTCGGGGCTGATGGAGCAGTCCAGGATCACGTTGCCGCCATCGGCATCGACTTCCAGGATGGACGTGACGCACACATCGGACTCGCCTTTGACGAGCATGCGGATCAACTGGTTTTTCTCGCCGATGCTGCGCAGCAGCGCAGTGATCTCGCGGCGCGACGCAACCTCGAAATCATGCCAGTTTTCCATGTCCGATTCCGAAATATAGCTGTGCATCAAAGTCCGTTTTTTGGGGAGTCATTCGGTACGCTGAGATCGGGCGCCGGGGGCGGGGGCTGGCCAGTCTTTTGCGCTGCTTCAATATGATAAAGCCACGCTAACAGTTCCGCAATTACACGGTAGAGCAGGGGCGGGATCTGATGGTCCAGGTCCACTTCCATCAGCAGCGATACCAGTTCCTTCGACTCGTGGATGTGCACGCCGTGCTCGGCGGCGACGGCGATGATTTGCTCCGCTACCAGGCCGCGTCCTTTGGCGACGACTTTTGGTGCCGCTTCGCCGCTCTTGTAGGCGAGCGCGACGGCGCTTTGCAGCGGCTTGCGCGGCTGTTCGCCATGGTCATTCGCCGCCATCTTTGGCCTCCGCATTGATGGCAAGCGAGGACAGCGGCGCGCCGGCTGAATCCAGCGCCTGCTGCAGGGCGCCGGCCCAGGCGCGCAGCGTGGCTGCCGTGTCTTCGGAGCCTGACTGGACCGAGATGTGCACCTGGTCGCCGACCAGGGTGACGTTGGCGGCGACCTTGCCCAGCATCGGGAAGCGGAAGCGCACGCCGCTGCGCCAAATCGCATCGGCTTCGCCATCGCGTCCTTCACCGCGGCCGCCTTTGCCACCAGGCTCGCCTTGCTGCTCGCGTTCCACCAGCCATTGCATCTGCTGCCCGGGCCAGGCTTCGCCTTGCCACATGACCTTGCCCTGTTCATGCGTATGCAGCTGCTGGTTGATCATCTGCGCGGCGGACAGGTCGGGGCCGCCGAGCGCCTTGGCGATGGCATCGGCCTGGCTTTGCCCGGCGCCTTGCGCGGCAGCGTGGCGCTGCATCTGCGGCTCGCGCTGCAAATCCTGCAGCGAGCGTTTGCCTTCGGCCCATTCGGCGACATGGGATTCGTAGAACAGGCCGCTGTCGCCGAGGGCGCGCTGCAAGCCTTGGCTGAGCTTGCCTGTGTCGGGCGGGCCGCCTGCGCTGAGCGGGGTCTTGCCATTGATGGTGACTGGCACGCCGGGCGTGGTGTAGGCCGAGGCCAGGGCGCTGGCGATGGCGCGCGCGGCGGGGCTGAGTGCGGCTTGCGGGGTGTCCTTGCCCAGCGAGGGCAGTTGGTCGGCCGGCACCAGCGGCGCTTTGCTGAGCAGGGCGGCGCCGGGGCTCAGCGCGCGGCCCTGGGCTTGCGCGGCACCGGCCTGGCCTGGCTGGCCGGCGGCTTCTGCCGCCGCACCGCCGGCTGCCGACGGCTGCTTGCCGCTGAGGTTGAGGATGGCCGCTTCCTGCGAGGGGAGGCGGCTGGCCTCGGGCATGTCGGGCATCTGGTCGCCCGACACGAAGGTGGCCATCTGGCCGGCCTGGGGATTGCCGGCGCCCACTTGCAGTGTGGCGCGCGGCTGGCCGCTGACGACGGTCAGCGGCAGTTCATCGCCGGTGTTGATGCCGTTGGGCAGCAGCATGCGCGCATTGGTATCGGCCACGCGCACCAGGAAACTGCCATCGGAAAATTTGCTGAGGACTTGGGCGGGCAGGGTTTGCCCGACCATTTGCGAGAGGGCGCGCTGGAAGGCTTCCTGGCGCGGTGCGGCAACGGCTGGCGCGGCCGACGCCGCGCTGGTGGCACTGACGCCCCGGACATCCAGGCGCGGGGGCAGCATGGCAGCCGCCCCGCTCAGACGGCGCCGTAGGCGGCGGCCAGGCGCCGTTCAGTGCCGGTGTTGTTGATCAGTTTGGACAGCTGCGCCATCCAGGGCATGGTCAAGTCGCGGATCTGGCGGTCGTCGTCCAGCATCTGCTTGATCAGGCCCAGCTTTTGCTGGCGCTCGCTGGCGTCCAGCACCACTGCTTCTTCATTGCCGCGCAGCAGGGCGACCTGCGCCGCTACCTGGCTTTCCAGCATTTCCAGACCGTCCCAATCAGACATCGATGCTGCCGCCACCATCTTGTGGGTCAGTGCTGCCATGGCGGTGTAGGCGGTCAAAACTTCCACGTTCGTCATTGTCATCCTCTGTTACATGCTGGCGAAGGCAGCAGGCTGGGGTTTGTTAGTCTCGGCGGGAGCGCCGCCAATCTGGTTCCAGGTGTCGCGCAGGTCGGCCAGCAGGCCGCGCACTTCTTCCAGGATTTCCGGCTGGTTCTTGAGGTTCGCCTCCAGCAGGCGGCGGCTCATGTAGTCGTACAGTGCGTCGAGGTTGCGCGCGATTTCGCCACCGGCTTCCTTGTCCAGGCTGGCGCGCAGGCCGTCGTCGATGATGCGGATGGCCTTGGAAATGGCTTTGCCTTTCTCTTGCACATTGCCGGCGCTCATCTGGGTGATGGCGGTCATGATGGCCGCCAGCGCGCCGTCGTACAGCATGACGATCAGCTTGTGCGGCGAGGCGGAGCTGACGCCGGTTTCCAGCCCGACTTTCGCATAGGCGTTGACGCCGCGTGAAGTAGTTCCAAACATGGTCAATTTTCTCCTTATTCCTGCGCTCAGCTATTGGCCGACAAAGCTGCCAACTGCTGGGTCAAATACGCTTGCGTGCTCTGCATTTTGGCCAGGGTTGCGTCCAGCCGGGTGAACTGGGTGCGATAGCGTTTTTCGATCGCATCAAGCTTTTCCGAGAAGGCATCGCGTTGCTTGTTAACGTCCTTGATGCTCTTGTTCAGCCCGTCGGTCACGGTGGTCAGCAAGCCACCGGTACCAAGGAAGGACGTGGCCAGGTTGTTGAGCTGGTAGGCGTAGCCTTGCGAGAACGAGATGGTGCCGCGGTCGCCCAGGGCGCCGCCGGTGACGTCGATTTTCAGGCCTGCGGCATCGGTGCCATCGGCGCCGGTCAGGGTCTGGCCGCTGCCGGTAACAGCCTTGCCGCCGAGCGTGCCTGCCACGTCGACACCAGCGACCGGGGTGGCGCCGCCAAACAGGCTGGCCACCGTGGTACCGCTGACGTCGGTCAGCCCGATGTTCGATGACGAGCCGTATTTGCTGGACGACAGTACCAGCTTGCCGTTGCCGTCGATCGCGGCGGTCACGCTGGATCCGGCCGAGGAAAACGCGGAAGAGCCATTGATCGACGATTGCACGATCTTCGCCAGTTCGTCTGCGGTATAAGTGCCGGCCGGGATGGTGACGTTGGCCGAGTTTTTCGAGTTACTCGGTGTGCTGTCGTTCAGGGTCACGGCCCAGGTAGTGTTGGCGGCAATCGTCGTGCTCGCCCCAATCGCTGAGGCGCTGGTCAGCGCGCCCTGGCTTGCCAGTTGCGTGACCGTGAGCGCGAAGCTGCCTGGCTTGGTGCTGTTGGTCGAGCTGACAAAGCTGACGTTCGGGTCGCTGGCCTTGCCGATTGCGGTGAACAAGCCGGCGATGTCGGCGAAGTTCGACTCGATCGCCTTGTTGAGCTTGGTGTCATCGAGTGCCAGCGTGCCATCCTTGGTGAAGGCAATGCCCACCTGGCCCAGGTTGGTCAGGCTGCCCGACAGGCCGCCGATCTGCCCGCTCAGCATGCGGCGCAGCTGGGCCTGCATGGACTGTGCCGTTGGGTCACCCTGCAGCGCACCTGCCTTCTTGGTTTCCGCGTCATAGGCCGTGAGCTTTTTCAACGCGCCGTTGAGGTCGTTGTACGCCTTGACGAAGGCTTGCATGCTCGATTTCACGCTGGTGGTATCGCGCGCCACATTCAGGGTGGTGTTGCCGGTCTGGTTGACCGTCATGCTGACGCCCTGGATCGCCTCGCTGACCGTGTTGGTGTGGCTGCTGACCGCGATGCCGTTGACGGTCAGCTTGGTGTCCTGGGCGGCGGTGGTTTGCTGCATGGACTGGCTGCCGGCGGGATCATAGCCGAGCAGGCTCTGCAGGGCCGCGTCGGGCGGATTGCTCCCGTCACCGCTCAGGCTGATCTTCATCGAAGCGTTTTCGCCGGTCTTGTTGGAAGTCAGCACCAGGTGGTAAGGCTTGGAGCTGCCGTCGGAGACGATGGTGGCCGTCACGCCCAGGCTGGCCTTGTTGATGGCATCGGCCACGCCTTGCAGCGTATTGTTGCTGCTGTCGATAACCACCGAGCCTGACGGCTGGGTCGCGTCCTGGCTGAAGCCGCCGCCCAGCAAGGTGCCGCCGGTGCCGGCAGTCAGGCCCGCTGCGGCAGGATTGGTGCCGGCGATGGTGATCGGGCTGCCATTGGCCGAGGCCAGGGTGACGCTGCTGGCCGAGGTGTAGCTGGCGCCGGCATTGGCAGCGCCCGCTGCTGTCTTGGCGCCGCCGGTGACGCCGGTCGCCGTCTCGGTAATGGCAACGCTGGCGCCGGTGGCGCTGCGGAATTCCAGGGTGCCGGCGGCGGCACTGCCGGTAAACGTAATGCCGGCCGACTGCAGCGCGGCATAGGCGGCGCTGCCCGTATCGGCCAGGTCGGCATCGAGCTTGGCGGCGGTCACGCCGGCGCCTGCTGCCACGCCTGCGCCCTGCGTGGCAATCACGGCGTTACCGACTTTCAAGGTGTAGGAACCGGTGCCGTCGGTAGCGACGTCGCCGAATGTCGAGAAGATATTCGAAACGCTGGCGGTCACGCCCGTGGTACCGCTCTTGTCGTTGATGGCTGCGGCCAGGGAACTGGCGCTATTGGTGCTTGCCGAGGTGGCAATGGCGCTGCCGTTGATGGACAGCGAACCGTTGGCCAAGCCGTTGGTCAGCATCGACGAGGTCAGGCCGGCGCCCTGCAAGCCAAAGGTGCCGCTGGCGCTACCGAACTGGAAGAACAAGGTGGTGGCCCCGCCCAGGCCAATGCTGGAAGTCTTGCTGGCCAGGCCGCTGGTCATCAGGGTCTGCGCCTGGGCCAATTGGCTGACATTGACCCGGTAATTGCCGGCAACCGCCTTGCCCGAGGCGGTTGCGCTCAGCAAGTCCTTGTTGCCGACGCTGGTCGACAGGGCCTTGAATGCGGTGGTGGAGTTCAGCCCGCTCAGCGCGCTCTGGAATACGCCGACCGCGGCGCTCAACTGGCCGAAGGCACTGACCTTGGCTTGGTATGACGCGGTTTTCTTGTCATAGCCAGCCAGTGGCGCTGCTTCAGCCGCCATCAGTTTGTCGACGATGTCGTTGACATTCAGACCGGAACCGATACCGGGGGATGACAGTGCTGGGGTGCTGGAAAGGGCCACGGCTAACTCCTGAGGAAACAAGATAAGTCTAACTTGTTTACGGCAGATTCAAAGTGGACTTGAGAGGGGGAAATACCTGTTTATTCGTGACCGAAAAGACAAGGTGGCCGCCGGAACAGCATAACGTAAAAAAGCCCGGGCTGCCGCAAGGGCAGGCCGGGCAGGGAATGCTGTTGCTAGTGGTCAGGCTTCTTGATCGACCAGCAAGCCACCCTTGAAGGCATCGATCGCTTTCGCGATCTCCAGGGCTTCCGGCGTCGGAATCTGGCGCAGCACTTCCTGGGTATGCAGGTCAATCACTTTGACAATAGTGCGGTGGCTGTCGTCGTCGATGGAGAACACCAGGCTTTGCGCCCGTTGCTGCACCGAGTTGTTCAGCTTGGCAACTGCTGCTTCCACATCTTTCCGGGAAGGCGTTGCTTCCTTGGCCTTGACCGCATCGATGGTTTCCACCGCAGCAGCTGGGCTGCGGCCTGCCACCGGGAGGGCCACGAAATCCGGGACCGCAATGCCACGGTCAGCCCGCGGCACAGTAGCAGTTATTGAATCGATAGTCATACAGACCTCCTACGGAAAATTCCCCGGTCCGGCGAACCGGAGCGGGGAACCGCTTTTTTTACCTAGCTTACTGGCGATTAGCCGCGCAGCAGGCTCAGCACGCCGTTAGGCAGCGAGTTGGCTTGGGCCAGCATCGCGGTACCAGCTTGTTGCAGGATCTGGCCGCGGGTCAGGCTTGCGGTTTCTGCAGCGAAGTCGGTGTCCTGGATGCGGCTACGGGATGCGCCCAGGTTCTCGGTCGTCGCGCCCAGGTTCGAGATGGTCGACGAGAAGCGGGACTGCAGAGCACCGAAAGCTGCACGCTGGTTGTTCACCGCTGCCAGCGCTGCATCGGCAATCTTGATTGCCAGCTGAGCGTTGTCAAAGGTGGTCACGTCCAGGTTGGCGACCGATTTCAGGGCCGAAGCGCCTGCCAGGTTGAAGCCGGTTGCAGCAGCCTCGGTCACGGAGAACGACGATTCCGAGTCCATGGTCACGCGGCCGTTGACGATACCAACAGCGCCTGCGGTGGCTGCGCCGGTGTAGGCGGTACCTTGCAGGGTGCCGTCGGCTTTGTAGCTTTGCTCGGACAGCACGGTGTTGTTGGTGGCCTTGGCGTTGGTCAGCTTGATGTCGGCGCCGGTGGCGCTGGTCAGCTTGATGCCGCCGTTGGTCTGGTCGAACTCGGCCGTGATACCGGTCTTGGACGACTGGGCGTTGAAGGCGTTGATGCCAGCAGCATAATCAGCTGCGGTCTGGCCAGCGCCAACCGTGAAGGACACGTTGACACCGGAACCGACGTTGTCGCCTTCGACGGTCAGGCTGTACGCTTCGCCGGAGCCGAGCGCCAGGTTGGCTTCGGTTTTGGCGGTAGCGGTGACGCCGGTGTTGGCAGTTTGCGCATTGATCGACGCTGCCACCGAGCTTGCGGTGCTGGTAGCGGTGGTGTTGATCTGCTTGCTGCCGCGCACGCCGTTCACGGTGAAGTTGGTCGCTGCTGCGTGGGTGGTAGCAGCGGCAGCCAGTTCATCGTTAGCAACGCGGTTGTCACCGTAGGTGTTGGTCAGGAAGTTCGCGCCGGTGGCCTTGATGGTCTGGTTGGCGTCGGCACCTACCTGGAAGGTAGCGGTGCCCATGGTGCCGTCCAGCAGGTTCTGGCCGTTGAAGTTGGTGGTCTGGGCAACACGGTTCAGTTCGGATGCCAGCTGGCCAACTTCACTCTGCAGGGCCTGACGGTCCGAAGCGGAGTTGGTGGCGTTGGAGGACTGCACTGCCAGTTCGCGGATACGCTGCAGGATGTCGCCAGAGGAAGCCAGCGCGCCTTCAGCGGTCTGGGCCAGGGAAACGCCGTCGTTGGCGTTACGCATAGCCTGGTTCATACCGCGGATCTGGGAAGACATACGGTCGGAAATCGCCAGGCCTGCCGCATCGTCTTTAGCGCTGTTGATACGCAGACCAGAAGACAGACGTTGCAGGGAAGTCGACAGGCTGCTCTGGGAGGTGGTCAGGTTGCGCTGTGCGTTCAGGGAGGCGATGTTGGTATTGATTACGGAAGCCATGGTATTTCTCCATTCGGTACTACTGATTGGGCAATTTGCTCATTCACTTTGGCCCGCCACGCTGTTCTGTGACGATCAAGCCGCTGTTGTTTTGGGTAACGGTTGCCGCACGGGAACCTTTAGGGCGATTTAGCTGGGAAATCGCCCTGTTTTCACCCTCAAGTTGCCTTCCCAGCGCCGCTTAAACGGCGGCGTTTTCCTGAACTTTAGGCCGAAAAAAAATATTTTTCATGCGCAAAAATATGCGGCAAGCCCGGAAATAACGGAGTTTTTCTTGGGTAATTAACATTTTAAATGGGAAATAAATTGAGTATTATGCAATTTCAATAACTCTTTACTAATTTCCATGCATAAGCTTACCCAACGATGGGCCGCCGCCTTGTGTGCCGCAGCCTGTGTCCAGGCCTCCGCCGGCGTGCTGCCGGTAGTCGACGTCGAAAACCCGGTCAGTTGGCCCGGGGCAGCGGTGGATGTGATCCATAACCATTACCAGCAGCATTTCTCCGCGACCCAGGCCGGGCTCCTGTCGGGATTCGGGATCTTTGCGGCGCCCGGCTATACTTGGCAATCGACCAGCGTCAAGATCAAGCTCGGCGGCGGCGACAGCTGGCAGACCGATGGCTGGGCTGCCCAGATCACTCCGCGTCTGGACGGCACCCTGGTCGACCTGACCAGGTTCAACCTGCATGTGAATGCGGGCGACGAGATCATTTTCGACGTGGGCGGCGGCGGCAGCGCATTCATGGTGCAGCATGGCCTGGGGCCGTTGTACGAGAAGAATAATTTTTCGGATTTCCCCTCGCGGCAAACCGACCGCTCCCTGGCCTTCACTACCTGGATGATCCCGGACCCGGCCATGCCGGACCCAGGGACTGGCGTGCCTGCGCCTGGGGCTGGTGTGCTCACGCTGCTGGGCCTGGCGCTGCTGGCGTTGGTGCGACGCTGTTCTTCAGGCCGCGTGCGCTGAATGGACAAGAGCCCGCCGAGTGCGGGCTCTTTTGCGTGGGGGGCTAACTAGCCTGCCACCACTACGCGGTTCTTGCCGGATTTCTTGGCCTTGTACATGGCCTCGTCGGCGCGCTTGACCAGGTCGGCCTGGGCTTCGTGCGGGCGGCGCAGGGCGACGCCGGCGGAGAAGGTGATCAGCACCTTTTCGTTTTCATGCATGAAGAAGTGGCGGGTCAGTTCGCGCTGCAGGCGGGTCATGGTGGCCTCGGCGGCCTCGATGGTGGTTTCCGGCAGCAGGATCAGGAATTCCTCGCCGCCGAAGCGCGCGATCACGTCCATCGAGCGCAAGGTCTCTTTGACAACCTTGACCAGGTGCTTGAGTGCGTTGTCGCCGGCGATATGGCCCATGGTGTCGTTGAGCTTCTTGAAATCGTCCAGGTCCAGCACGGCGATACAGAGCGGGGTGCCGCGGCGGTCGGCGCGCGCGGTTTCGCGCTCGAACACGTCGTCCAGGCCGCGCCGGTTCAGCGAGCCGGTCAGCTGGTCTTCGCGCACCAGTTCGCTCAAGTGCTGCAGCTTGGCTTCCAGCGCGTGGATGCGCGCTTCGGCATCTTGCACTTCCTGCCGGGCCACCATCATATTGTCGCGCGCCTTCAGGGCTTCGCTCTGCACCTGGCGCGTTTCTTTCAGCACGTCGTCGAGGATCTGGTTCAGCTCGCCAATATCGCGGGCGGCGCGGATCTTGTCGGAGTAGCCACCGATCTTTTCATGGAAATCGCCAGTCGAGGTCGCCACGGCGCCGAGGCGGTCGATGAAGGTCATCATCATGTTCTTGACGGTGGCCTTGACGTCGGTGATCGAGTGCTTGAGCTGGCTCTGCTTATAGATGACGTCTTTCAGGCTGCGCGTGGCTTCTTCCAGCGCGCGCTGGTCGATCGGGCCGGCAATCAGGTTCTGCACGGCGTCGATCTGGCCGCGCAGCCAGGAGTCGTCGTCCAGCAGTTCGCTGACGTTTTCCAGCAGCAGGCGGAACAGGCGCAACAGCAGTTCCTGCTGCTCGGCGGTGTCGCCGCTGCGGATCTCGATCTGGTAGCACAGTTCTTTAAGGCGGCTGCCGATTTCGGTCAGCGCGGCTTCGGTATGCGCCTCCTTGGTGGCGGCGCCGAGGGATTCGGCTTCCGCTACCAGGGCCGGGCTGTCGGACAGCAGGGAGGCGACCGCGAAGGTCAGGGTGCGGCTCAGCAGTTCACGCAGCAGGCGCGCCTGTTCGTTGTTCTCTTCGGGCACCAAGCCGCCGGCGCCGACCTTGACCAGCGGGCGTTCGGCCAGCGCGGCCAGGGTGCGGGCATACGTATCCCAGTCGCGCGCCTTGACGGCGCGGTTGAAGCGGCGACCAAAGTCGGCCAGGTCGCCCGGCTGGTCGGTCAGGCGTGCGGCGAACTGGGCCAGCATGGTTTCAGCCGGGCCTTCCTGCACCACCGGTGCGGGCGGTGCCGGCACGATGCCGGCGATTTCATTGTAGATGTCGCGATACGCGTCTGGCGTAGGGGCAATCCGGCGCACAGCGAGGCGGCGGAATGCCTCGCGAGCGATATCAGCCGGATTCATATCCGCCGCGGCTGGATTGGTGGGTTTGCTAGACATCTGACGTACAGCCTTTACTAAGGTTTACCGATTACCAGCATATTAAGCCACTGTCCAGTCGCGCGATTTGGTGATAAACGGGAGAAAATGTGCTTACTTCTTAGCATCATTTTCTAATCGATCAGCTGGTTTTTGATGGCGTAGTGCGTGAGTTCGGCGCTGTTCTTCAGGTTCATTTTGGCCAGCAGGCGGGAGCGGTACTCACTGACGGTTTTGACCGAGAGCGATAGCTCCTTGGCAATGGTGCCGACGGTCTTGCCGGAGGCAATCATGGTCAGGGTCTGGTACTCGCGGTCCGACAGCGTTTCGTGCGGCGCAACCTGGTGGTCCTCGCCGACATGGTTGGCCAATTCCTGGGCCAATGCCGGGCTCACATATTTTAACCCTGCTGCGCACTGGCGGATTGCATTTACTAACTCTTTCGGTGCACTTTGTTTGGTGAGGTAGCCGGCGGCGCCCGCCTTGAGCGAGCGGATGGCGTACTGGTCTTCGCGATGCATGGACAGCATCAGCACGGCCAGCTCCGGTTTGTCCTTCTTGACCTGTTTCAGCACTTCGATGCCGTTGCGGTCGGGCAGGGAGATATCGAGCAGCAGGACATTGCAGCCGGACTTGCGGAACAGCCTGATGGCGTCGAGGCCATTTTCGGCTTCGCCGGCAACCACGATGTCCCTGGTTTCGGCCAGGATCTGCTTCAAGCCTTCGCGTACGATGGCATGGTCGTCGGCAATAAATACTTTGATGACGGCTTTTTCACTCATGACCCATTGTAACGTCTGGCGCGAGGGCCGGGAGGCGGATTTTGATCGCCACTTCGGTGCCGCCGCCGGCCGCATGGTTCAGGTTCAGCGTGCCGCCCAGCGCCCGCGCGCGCTCGGCCATGCCGCGCAGGCCGAAGGAGTCGGGCTTGGCACGGTCGGCCGGGCGGATGCCGCGGCCGTTGTCGATGATCTTCAGCGTCAGCACGCCGCGGCTGCGCGTCAGCTTGACGGTGACCGCGCTGGCTTGCGCGTGCTTGGCGATATTGGTCAGCGCTTCCTGCGCGATGCGGAACAGGGCAGTGGCTTGCTCGGGATCGAGTTCGAGTTCTTTCATGCTGGCCTGCAGGGTACAGGCAATGCCGGCCTGGGCTTCGAATTCCTTGACCTGCCATTCCAGCGCGGGCAGCAGGCCGAAGTCGAGCACCGAGGGGCGCAAGTCCAGCGTCAGGCGGTGCACGGCATCGATGGTACGGTCGACCAGGGAGTCGACGTAGGCGGCCTTTTGCTGCAGGGTTTCATCGCCTTCCGGCAGGCGCGCCGCCAGCATGGCCAAGGCCATCTTGATGGCGGTCAGGTTGCCGCCCAAGTCGTCGTGGATTTCGCGCGCGATGCGTTCGCGCTCCTGTTCCTTGACCCGTTCGATGTGAGCAGTCAGCTCGGCCAGGCGGGCGCGGCTGGCGCGCACTTCGAGCTGTTCCTGCTTGCTCTCCGTGATGTTGGACATGATGCCTTCCCACTGCACGCTGCCATCGGGCAGGGCATGCGGGGTGCTGCGCAGGTTGATCCACTTGACGTCTTTCCAGGCCTCGACCCAGATGCGCCCTTCCCAGTTCCAGCTCCACAGCGAATTGGCGGAAGACTGCATCGATTCGAGGTAGGCCGGGCGGTCTTCCGGCAGCACCAGCGACAGGAAGCGTTCAGGCTCGGCCTGCAGTTCGGCGGCGTTGATGCCCAGCAGGGCCAGGCAGCCATCGCTCAAATAAGGAAAGGACACGCTGCCGTCGGGATGGCGGCGGAACTGGTAGACCAGTCCGGGAGCGTTGGCAGCGATGTTGTGCAGGGCGGTCGGCAAGGATGGGCGCATGAAATGGTTGTTGGGTCAGCGGCGGCGCATGCGCCAGAAGGCGCTGAAGCGGCGCAGCACGCGCATCGGGCGGGCGGCGAAACGGCCGCGGCGCCAGCCTGCGCGCCAGCGCCGAAAGCGCCCGCGCACGCTGTCGACCAGGGCGCGGCATTCGCGCCAGGCGGCCGTGGCTTTGAGGCGCGCGATCCAGCGCTCTTTCAATTCCATGAAGCGGCCGTGCAGCAAGGCGAACCAGCGCAGGCGCAGCAGGGCCGGACGGGTCAAGGCATACAACCGCGCGACCGCGGCGGCGCCAGCCACCTTGGCCAGCACGAAGACGCTGATGCCCATGAAGGCGTGGCCGCGCGCCATGGCGAACAGGGCCAGCAGCTTGACGGGGAACAGCATCAGTGCCGGCAGCAGGAACACGGCCATGGCGGCAGCCGGGCCGAGGCTGCAGATGATGCGCTCGAGTGCCCGCAGCGGCGGGAACTCGGCCAGTTTTGCCATCAGGGGCGCCCCGGCATCCCACAGCCATTCCTCGAAGATCAGGAACAGTGCTGCCAAGTAGACGAGAGGGGCGAACAGGCGTCGCCTGAGTGTGTACAATCGCTTCATGTAAGTGCCATTATTGCACCAAATAATTAGAAAACGGTTATGAACAAAGCTTTTGTCAAAGAGGGCGAACAGGACGATGACGACGACCTGCCGCCAGGCGCGCCGCCGATTCCTCCCGGTTCCAAAAATTACATTACGCCAGCCGGCTACCAGCGCATCAAGGACGAGCTGCTGCAGCTGATCGATGTCGAGCGCCCGGAAGTGGTGAAGGTGGTGCACTGGGCCGCCTCGAACGGCGACCGTTCCGAGAACGGCGACTACATCTACGGCAAGCGCCGCCTGCGCGAGATCGACCGCCGCATCCGCTTCCTGACCAAGCGCATGGACCTGGCCGAAGTAGTCGACCCGAGCATCCACCACGGCAATGACCAGGTCTTTTTCGGCGCCACCGTCACGTACGCCAAGCGCGATGGGGAAGAGCAGACCATCACCATCGTCGGCATCGACGAGTTCGACCCGCTGAAGGGTAAAGTGAGCTGGATCAGCCCGGTAGCCCGTACGCTGACCAAAGCGCGCGAGGGCGACACGGTGCTGCTGCACACGCCGAATGGCGCCGAAGAACTGGAAATCCTCGAAGTCAGCTATCCCGCGCCGAGCGCTTGAGCAAAGCGATATCAAAACGGCGCTGGGCAGCAAGCCGCGCCCGCCAAAGTTCTATCAGCACAATCTTGCCAAGTTGTTATAATAAATTTTTAATTACTGTTATGGCAAGGTGCGCGCATGGCATTCGCTCAACTGACGCAGGTTTTCTATGAACCCACGGCTGCTTTTGCGGCGCTGAAGGAGCGGCCGCGGGCCTGGCTGCCGCTGCTGCTGCTTTACCTGGCTGGCATCAGCATGGTGGTCTGGTACTTCCAGACGGTTGATTGGGAGTGGATGAAGGCGGCTTCCCTCCCGCCGGACATGCCGGCCGAGCAGCGCGAGGCTGCCGGCAATGCCATGTCGCGCGGCATGCTGATGGGCTTCGGCATTGCCGGCGTGGTGATCGGCACGCTGGTGATCTTCAGCCTGTATGGCTTCTACTATTGGCTGGCCGGGAAACTGGCCAGCATGGAACTTGGCTTCAAGTCCGGCTTCGCGCTGGTGGCATGGGCCTCGCTGCCAAGCCTGATCGGCACTCCGCTGATGGCATTGCAGATCATCACCAGCAAGGGGCAGCTCGCGTTGGAAAGCGCCGACATGCTGTCGCTGAACTTCTTGCTGGTGCATGCTGCGCCGCATACACCGTGGGCCAGCATCGCCAGCGCCATCAAGGTCACCGATATCTGGGTCATCGTGCTGACCACGATCGGCCTGCGCACCTGGACTGGGAAGAGCACCACCACCTGCGCCATCATCGCTGCGCTGCCTTATGTGCTGATATACGGCTGCTGGGCCGCCTGGATCCTGTTCAAACACTGAGGCGGCCATGAAACGCAAACTGATTGCATTGGCCGTGATTGCGGCCATGATCGGCATTCCGGTGGCGGTCAAATTCGGCAGCTCGCCGGCCAAAATCGAAGCGGAACTGGCCAAGGTTGAAAACAAGGCGATCTATCCGGCGGTGCTGGCGTCGGGCAGCCTGGTGTTCCGCCAGGAGGTCCAGCTTTCGCCGGAAGTAATCGGCAAAGTTTCCGAAGTGCTGGTGAAGGAGGGCGACAAGATTGAGAAAGGGCAGGTCGTACTGCGCCTCGATCCAAGCACCTACAAGGCCGACGTGGCGCAGCAGGAAGCCGCGGTGCGCAACGCTTCCGTCAGCGTTGACCGCGCGCAGATCGACCTCGAAAACCAGCAGCGCAAGCTGGAGCGCTCACGCCAGCTCGCGGCGGCGAAATTCATCGATGTCTCGCGCCTGGACGATGCGAAGCTGGCGGTAGACCTGGCGGTAGTGGCGCTGCGCAGCGCGCGCGAGAGCCGCCAGCAGGCGGCAGCCATGCTGGCGCTGGCGCAGGAGCGGCTGGCCAAGACCGAGGTCAGGGCGCCGATTTCCGGCACTGCCACCAGCGTGTCGATCAAGGCTGGCGAAACGGCCGTGGCCAGCGCCACCGGCATTGCCGGTTCGAGCCTGATGACCATTGCCGACGTCAGTTCGATGATCGCGGAAGTCAATGTCGACGAAGGCGATATCGCCAACGTCGCGGCGGGCTTGAAGACCCGCATTTTCCCATCGGCCTTTGCCGACCGTCCGCTGGCCGGCACCGTGGAATCGGTCTCGCTGGCGCCGAAGCCACAGGGCCTGGGCCAGGCCGCAAGCCAGGGCCGCAGCTATGTGGTCAAGGTGAAGCTGGCGCCGCACCAGCTGGCGCTGCGCTCCGGCATGACCTGCCGCGCCGAGATCGTGACTGGCGACGGTGCGCCGCGGCCGGTGGTGCCGCTGCAGGCAGTGCAATTGACCGAAGCAGCGGAAGGCAAGGGCAAGCGCAGCAACTACGTGTTCGCGATCGTTGATGGTGTGGCGAAGAAACGCACGGTCGAGCTGGGCCTGTCGGACGACAGCAACCAGGAAATCACCAAGGGGCTGGCGCTGGGCGAAACCGTCGCTGTCGGCCCGGCGCGCACCCTGCGCGACCTGCGTGAGGGCGTGGCCGTGAAAGCGAAGGCGGTGGAGGCAAAGCCGCTCAAAGTGGCGGATGGAAGCAAGCAGTGATTACGCTGACCGGCATCACCAAGCAGTACCAGATGGGCGACCAGACCGTGCACGCCTTGCAGGGCGTCGACCTGCATATCGAGCGCAACGAACTGGTGGCATTCATTGGCGCTTCCGGTTCCGGCAAGTCGACCATGATGAATATCGTCGGCTGCCTGGACCGTCCCAGCGCCGGCACGTATTTCCTGAACGGGAAGGACGTGGCGACCATGGCCAGCGATGACCTGGCCCAGGTGCGCAACGAGGAAATCGGCTTCATCTTCCAGAGCTTCCACCTTCTGCCGCGCCATACGGCGCTGGACAATGTGGCGCAGCCGCTGATCTACCGCGGCATTCCGCCGTCCGAACGCAAGCGCATGGCGCGCGAGGCGCTGGAGCACGTGGGGCTGGGCGAGCGCATGCATCACAGGCCGAACGAGCTGTCAGGCGGGCAGCGGCAGCGCGTAGCGATTGCGCGGGCGCTGGTGGGCAAGCCATCGATCCTGCTGGCCGACGAACCGACCGGCAACCTGGATTCGGCCACGACGCGCGAGATCATGGCGCTGATCAAGGACGTGCACCGCAACGGCCAGACCGTGGTCATGGTGACGCACGAGCCGGACATCGCCGAGCAATGCCAGCGCATCGTGCGCCTGCAGGATGGGCGCGTGTTGTCCGACCAGCGCGTGCAGGGAGCATAAAGGCATGTACATCTTTATCGAAGCGCTGCGTTCGGCCATGGCCGCGATCCGCGCGCACCGCATGCGCAGCTTCCTGACGTCGCTGGGCATCATTATCGGCGTGGCCTCGGTGATTACCGTGATCTCGCTGATCCAGGGATTGTCGCAATCGATCACGCGCCAGTTCGAAGGCCTGGGCGGCAATGCGCTGACGGTGCATGCGAAGAATGACTTCAAGGACGTCATGCGGGGCAAGATCAATTACCTGCAGTTCGACGATGTGGAGCAGTTGCGCGGGCACGTGGAGGGTATTCGCGAACTGAGTCCGGCCTTCATGTTCCAGGGCGGCGAGATCCGCTATGGCAACCAGACAGCCTCCAGCCGCCAGCAATTGGCGGTGACGGCGGCCTTCATGGAGGTGAACGGCAGCTATCCGCGGCTGGGACGCTTCATCGGCGACTCTGATAATGCGGGCGCACGGCGCGTTTGCGTGATTGGCGAGAAGATCATCGAGATGCTGCACCTGCCGGAAAATCCGCTGGGTGAGTTCATCCAGTTTTCCGGCGAGTGGTTCAAGATAGTCGGTGTACTGGAGAAGAAAGGCGAGATCCTCGGCATGTCGCAAGACGACCAGGTGCTGGTGCCGTTCCGTACGGGCCAAAGCCTGATCGGGAATACGCAAAAGCCGAGCATGTCGATCACGGTGTCGATCAGCGATATTGGGCGCGCCGACGAACTCAAGTCGCGCATTGCGACGGTGATGCGGCAATCACACCGTTTGCGCGGCGACCAGAAGGATGATTTCGAAATCCAGTCTTCTGACCAGTTCCTCAAGAGCTTCGCGACGGTGACTACCACGGTCACGCTGGTGATGGGTGGTGTGGTGGGCATTGCGCTGCTGGTGGGCGGGATCGGGATCATGAACATCATGCTGGTCTCGGTCAGCGAGCGCACGCGCGAGATCGGGATCTGCAAAGCGATCGGCGCACGCAGCCGCGACATCCTGATGCAATTCCTGATCGAAGCGGTGACCTTGTCGATGCTGGGCGGTGCGATTGGCGTGTTGTTAGGGTATGGCCTTGGCCACGCCATCGCCAGCGTGATCCCCGACTTCCCCGGCGCCTATGTGCCGTGGTGGGCAGTGGCACTGTCGGTGATGTTCTCCGCCGGCGTCGGCGTGATCTTCGGCGTGCTCCCCGCCGCCAAAGCCGCCAAGCTCGACCCGATCGAAGCATTAAGGTACGAATAGACGCGGATTGCGCCCGCACAAAGCTTACGCCAGCGGCACCGCTATCCTTTGAACAGGCGGTGTCTGACCCTGCGGGTCAGACACCGGTTTACCGGTTTTAAGGAGAGTAAAAATGCCCCGCCCATTAAGAAATTACCTACCTGGTACTTGCCTGCACCTGACCCAGCGTGGCGACAACGGCCGCACGATATTCAACGATGACGAAGAACGGCGGGGATTCCTCGATTTGCCTAAGGAGCATAGCGCCAAATCAAGCTGTGATATCCACGCCTATGTGTTGATGAGCAACCACTTCCATTTGCTGGTCAGCATACGCGAGCAAAACTCTCAAGCTTCAATGATGAAGTCACTCGCGCAGCGAACTGCGCTCTGGCGCCATGTCCGGTGGGGCGGTAGCGGAACAATGTGGGATAAGCGCTACCATTCTTCTCAAATCGACAGCAGCGCTTATTTGTTGATGTGCCAGCGGTATATCGAACTGAATCCTGTACGGGCAGGCATAGTCGATTTTCCGGGCGGCTACAAGTGGTCGAGTTATCGTGGAAACGCGGAAGGGAACGAAGATCAATTACTTTGCCCGCACGAGGTCTACCTCGGACTTGGCCTGGATGATGATGCGCGCAGGCAGGCTTATCGGGCATTGTTCGATATGCCGCTGGCGGAGAAAGACCTGGAGAGAATCCGGTTCGCAATTAAAGGCGATGCAGCTTTACGGAAACCGGCAAACCGGTAAACCGGTGTCAGACCCGCAGGGTCTGACACCCTCTATGCGCGCTCGCGGGTGACGCGGTTGACGCCGGCGACTTTTCGGACGTTGCGGATCAGGGCCGCCAGGTGGACGCGGTCTTTCACTTGAATCGTGAAGCGGAGCTGGTGCAGCACGTGCTCTCTGTCCTCGTCCATGCCGACGAAGGTGATGTTGCCGTCGCTTTCGCCGATTTCGGCGGCCACGCGCGCCAAAATACCCTTCTCGTTGTTAATGATCAGGCGAATGCGGCTGTCGAAGCGGCGGTTGATCTCGGTGCCCCATTTGACCGCAATCCAGCGCTCGGGTTCTTTCTGCTTTGAGCGTTTGGCCACCGAGCAGTCGCCGGTGTGCACCTGCAGGCCCTGGTCGCGGCGCAACTGGCCGACGATATGGTCGCCGGGGATCGGCAGGCAGCATGGCGCCAGCTGCACCGACACGCCTTCGCTGCCATAAATGGTGACCGGGTCGAGTTCTTTTGCGCTGGTGTGCTCGATCGGCACGCTGGCCGATTCTCCGCCCAGCAGGCCGAAGATATGGCGGGCCACCAGTGCTGCCATGCGCTTGCCGATGCCGATGTCGGCATACAGCTCTTCCATCGACTTGGCCGAGGATTCGTTCAGCAGGCGTTCCATCAATGGCGGCGGCAGTTCGCCCGGCACATTGATCGCGTCCAGTGCCTGCGCCAGCAACTGCTGGCCGAGGCGGATCGATTCCGGCAGGTTGATTGTGCGCAGGTGGTGGCGGATCGCGGAGCGTGCCTTGCCGGTGCGGACGAAGGACAGCCAGGTCGGGCTCGGGCGCGAATTCGGGTCGGTGACGATTTCCACGATGTCGCCGTTGCGCAGTTCCGTGCGCAGCTGAGCTGCTTCGCCGTTGATGTTGACCGAGACTGTGTGGTCGCCAATGCCGGTGTGGATCGAATAGGCAAAGTCGATCGGGGTGGCGCCGCGCGGCAGGGCGATGATCTTCGATTTCGGCGTGAACACGTAGACCGAGTCGGGGAACAGGTCGACCTTGACGTGCTCCAGGAATTCGGCCGAGTCGCCGGTCTGCTGCTGGATGTCGAGCAGCGATTGCAGCCAGGCGTGGGTGCGCTGCTGCATGTCCGAGATGTTGGCGTCGTTGCTCTTGTACAGCCAGTGTGCGGCCACGCCCGATTCGGCGGTGCGGTGCATTTCCTGGGTGCGGATCTGGAATTCCACCGGGGTGCCGTAAGGGCCGATCAGGGTGGTGTGCAGCGACTGGTAGCCGTTCAGCTTGCGGATCGCGATGTAGTCCTTGAACTTGCCCGGCATCGGCTTGTACAGCGAGTGCAGGGTGCCCAGCGCCACGTAGCAGTTCGGGAAGCTGTCGACCACCACGCGGAAGCCGTACACGTCCAGCACTTGCGAGAACGACAGGTGCTTGTTGCGCATCTTCTTGTAGATGCCGTACAGGGTTTTTTCGCGTCCGTAGACTTCGGCCTCGATGCCCGCCATCGACAGGGTGTTCTTCACCGCGTCCAGGATCTTCGACACCACCTCGCGCCGGTTGCCGCGCGCAGCCTTCACGGCTTTCGACAGCACGTGGTAGCGCACCGGGTACAGGTGGGAGAAGGACAAGTCCTGCAGTTCGCGGTAGATGTTGTTCAGGCCAAGGCGGTGCGCGATCGGCACGTAGACTTCCATCGTCTCGGCCGCGATGCGGCGCTTCTTGGCCGGGATCATCACTTCCAGCGTGCGCATATTGTGCAGGCGGTCGGCCAGCTTGATCAGGATCACGCGCACGTCCGAGGCCATCGCCAGCAGCATCTTGCGGAAGTTTTCCGCCTGCGCTTCGATCTGGCTCTGGAACTCGATCTTTTCCAGCTTGGACAAGCCGTCCACCAGGTGCGCCACCGGCGCGCCAAAGCGTTCGATCAGCTCGTCCTTCTTGACGTCCTGGTCTTCCATCACATCGTGCAGCAGCGCAGCCATGATGGCTTGCGCGTCGAGTTTCCAGTCGGCGCAGATCTCGGCCACCGCGATCGGATGGGAGATATACGGTTCGCCCGACTTGCGTACCTGGCCCAGGTGCATCTCGTCCGAGAAGCGATAGGCTTCCTTGACCTTTTTCAGGTCGGCCTCGTTCATGTACTCGGCAAGCTTTTCGGTCAGGTGGGTGATGGTCGCAACGCCCGTGGTCACGGTCGGTGCGGCAAGCGGGGAGGTGGAAATCGCTTGTGCAGAAACGTCAACGCCCGGCTGTTGCTTAGCCGGGCGCCGTGCCCGCCGTGCGGGCTGTTCGCTGATGTTGGGATCTGCGGAAGTCAGGTTCATATCGGGAACAAGAAGGTTCCCAGCTTACATAGGGACCTTTTTCAGCATTTCCAGGCCTACTTTGCCTGCAGCGATTTCACGCAGGGCGACGACGGTTGGCTTGTCCTTGGCTTCGACCTTAGGGGTGTGGCCTTGCAGCAGCTGGCGTGCGCGGTAGGTGGCTGCCAGGGTCAGCTGGAAGCGGTTAGGGACATTCTTCAGGCAATCTTCAATAGTGATACGGGCCATGCTTAACTCCTGGATAAATTCGGTATTAATTCGTCGGTGATTATTCTGCGTGGTCGGCGTGGATGCCCAGTTCGGACATCAACCTGGCATTGCGGGCGGCTTGTTGCGCAAACCGGCAACGGGCCGATCGGACGATCGCGCTTAGCTCCGACAAGGCGACCGGGAACTCTTCGTTGATAATAACATACTCAAACTCGGGCGCGTGGGCGATTTCGCCTCCCGCAGCCAGCAGGCGGCGGTTGATCACGTGGACCTCGTCCTGGCCGCGCTTGTGCAGGCGTTCTTCCAGCGCCGCGAACGATGGCGGCAGGATGAAGATGCCGGCCGCTTGCGGGAATTGCTTCTTCACCTGGCGCGCGCCCTGCCAATCGATCTCCAGCAGGATGTCGGTGCCGGCCTTCATTTGCTCTTCCACGAAGATGCGCGAGGTGCCGTAGTAATTGCCGTGCACTTCGGCCCATTCCAGGAATTCGCCGTCGGCAGCGCGCTTGCGGAAGTCTTCAGCTGTGGTGAAGAAGTACTCGCGGCCATGCTGCTCGCCCGGACGCGGCTGGCGCGTGGTGGTCGAGATCGACAGCTTGATGGCTGGTTCCTGCGCCAGCAGGGCATTGACCAGCGTTGATTTACCGGCGCCGGATGGTGCAGCAACCATGAACAGGCTGCCGGAAAAATGTTGGCTCATTTGCAATTCTCGAAAGCTAGGCTGTCGCCCAAAGAGGTATTTTACCAAGGAGCAAGCAGAGTTGAAACATGGGCTGCAAGCCGTCCCTTGACACTGGACCGACCGGTCTATAGAGTAAACCGCATGAGCACCCCGACCCTGACCACCCGCGAACGCCTGATCAACGCCATGATCACTACGCTGCAGCACCGCGGCCTGCACGGCGCCGGGCTGAGCGAGATCCTGGCCACGGCCAAAGCGCCAAAAGGCGTGATGTACCACCATTTCCCGGGCGGTAAAGACCAGCTTGCGGTAGCCGCCATCGAAGCCACCTTCAGCTTCCTGGTCCACAAGCTCGACACTTACATGGAACGCGAGCCTGATGTCGTCGCCGCGCTGCAAGCCTGGATCCTGCGCGCCCTGCGCGGCCTGGACGACAGCGAGTTCGAGCTGGGCTGTCCACTGGCCGCCGTGGCGCTGGAGTCCACCGCCGATGACGTGGAGATCCGCAGCGCGCTGAAAACCGGCTTTGCCGCGCTGCGCGAGCGCATGGCCGACGCCCTGGTGCAAGCCGGCCATGAGCGTCACCGTGCCGAAGGCATCGCCGCCCTGATCCTCGCTGCCTACGAAGGCGGCCTGCTGCAAGCCCGCGTGGCGGGCGACACCGCGCCGATGGTGCAAACCATGGATGCCCTGATGCCAATGCTGAAAGTGGAGAAAAGAACATGAGCCATATGCCTGCCGCCGCCTTGCTGCTGGCGGAAAAACTGGAACTGCGCGCCGCCGACGGCTACCCGCTGTCGGCCATGCGCTACCGCGCGCGCGGCCCGGAGAAGGCGCGCCTGCTGGTGGCCGGCGCCACCGGCGTGCCGCAAGGCTTCTACCGCCGCTTCGCAGAATTCGCCGCAGGGCAGGGCTATACCGTGCTGACTTTCGACTACCGCGGCGTGGGCGGCTCGGCGCCGAAAACCCTGCGCGGTTTCGAGGCCAGCTTCCTCGACTGGGCGCGGCTGGACCTGAACGCAGTCATCGAATTCTTCGCACCGGCCGACAGCACGCCGCTCTATATGGTCGGGCACTCATACGGCGGCCACGCACTGGGCCTGGTGCCGAATCACGAAAAGATCGCCGGGGTCTACCTGTTCGGCGTCGGCGCCGGCTGGCACGGCTGGATGCCGCGTCTCGAACGCCTGCGCGTGCTGGCCATGTGGCATGTGGTCGGCCCTGTCGTCACGCGCTGGAAAGGCCGCCTGGCCTGGAGCAAATTCGGCATGGGCGAGGATTTGCCGATGGGCGTGTACCGCCAATGGAAGCACTGGTGCAAATTCCCGCGCTACTTCCTGGATGATCCGGCAGTGCCGGAGATTGCGGAAGGCTTCGCCACCGTGCGCACGCCTATCCTGGCGCTGAACGCAACCGACGACCTGTGGGCGCCGCCACTGTCGCGCGATGCGCTGATGTCCGGCTATCGCAACGCGCCATGGCACGGCGTCGACATCGACCCGGCCACAGCGGGGCTGGGCAAGCTGGGACACATGGGCTATTTCCGCCAGCACGCGCAGCCGCTGTGGACGCGCGCGCTGGAGTGGTTCGACGGGCTTGGGCGCTGATTAGCGTTTGGATCCCAGAGCGCGCAGCAGTTCCTGTGCCGCTGCCGGCGCGCGCTCCTTGGCACCGTTGATGAAATAGACGAACACGTCGCGCTTGCCGCCGCCCGTCCATTCCTGCGCCTGCGCGGCCCACTTCTTCAAGGCGGGCTTGGTGTAGCCCGTGGCCACTTCGCTTTGCGCATCCATCAGGCGCGCGTAGACGAAATCGCCCGTCACTTCCGTGAAGTTGGGATACTTTGGCGAATCCGTGATCACCGTTGCGACCTTGTGTTTGCGGGCCAGCGTCAGGTATTCGGGGCACATGAAACTGTTGTGGCGCGCGTCCAGCACATGCTGCAGCTTGCGCTTGCCCAGCTTCTTCGGCAGCAGCTTGAAGAAGGCCTCCAGGTCATCCGGATCGAAACGCTTGGTCGCCGCCAGTTGCCACAGGATCGGGCCAAGCTTGTCGCCCAGTTCCGTCAGGCCGCTGTCCATGAAGCGCTCGATCGATTCGCCCGCCTCGCCCAGCACTTTGCGGTTGGTCGCGTAGCGCGAAGCCTTCACGGCAAACACGAAATCGTCCGGCGTGCGTTCCGCCCAGCCGGCGAAATGCTCAGGCTTGGCGTTGCGGTAGAAAGTGCCGTTGATCTCGATGCTGGTCAGGACGCTGCTGGCATATTCCAGCGCGCGCTTGAGCGGAACGTCGGGAGGGTAGAAGGTTTCGCGCCAGGGAGCGAAGTCCCAGCCGCCGATGCCAACGCGGATGTTCATGTCTTTCGATTCCGTAGTAGAGTTTGCCGAACACACATCGAGGAGGATGCCAGAAATGCGTATGACCCGCCTGTTCGTTTCGCTGCTCGCCGCCGGATTGATGGGAGGCGCCGCGGCGCAGTCCCTGTCCCCTGAAGAAGAACGCATCGTCAGCCTGGTCAAGGCCAACTCCGGCAAGGCGCTCGAGCTGCTGGAAAAGACGGTCAATATCAACAGCGGCACCATGAACCACAAGGGCGTGCGCGAGGTCGGCAAGGTATTCCGCGCCGAATTCGACAAGCTGGGCTTCAAGACGCAGTGGATCGACATGCCGAAAGAGATGCAGCGCGCCGGCCACCTGGTCGCGACACGCGAAGGCAAGCAAGGCAAGCGCGTGCTGATGATCGGCCACCTCGACACCGTGTTCGAAGCGAATGCGCCGATGCAGAAATGGGAGCGCCTGGGAGACCGGGCCAGCGGGCAGGGCGTCAACGACATGAAGGGAGGTGACGTCATCATCATCGAAGCGCTGCGCGCGCTGCACGCAGCGGGAGCATTGGACAACACCACCATCAGCGTGATCTTCACCGGCGACGAAGAAAATGCAGGCAACCCGAAAGAGATCTCGCGGCGCGAAATGGTCAACCTGGCCAAGCGCAGCGACGTCGCGCTGGCCTTCGAAGCCACGGTGCTGGACGAGAACGGCAAGGCCACCGGCACCATTGGCCGCCGCTCCTCAACCTCGTGGCAGCTGGAGGTGAAGGGCAAGCAAGGCCATTCCTCCGGCATTTTCAACGCCAGCGCAGGTTATGGCGCCGTGTACGAAACGGCCCGCATCCTGGATGCCTTCCGCCAGCAATTGCAGGAGCCGAACCTGACTTTCAATCCCGGCCTGATCCTGGGCGGCACGGAAGTCACGTACGACGGCGCTGCGGCCAAGGGCACCGCCTTCGGCAAATCGAACGTCATCGCCAATAGCGCGACGGTAAAAGGCGACCTGCGCTTCCTGACGCCGGAGCAGGGAGAGCAAGCGCGTGCCCGCATGCGCTCAATCGTCGCGCAAAACCTGCCGGGCACCAGTGCCCAGATCCGTTTCGAGGATGGCTATCCGCCGATGGCGCCGACCGAAGGCAACCTGAAAGTGCTGGAGCTGTATTCCAAAGCCAGCGCCGACGCAGGGCTGGGCCCAATCGCCGCGCTTCCCCCAGGCCTGCGTGGTGCCGGCGACGTGCAGTTCGTCGCCCCCTATGTCGACAGCCTCGATGGCCTCGGCGCGACAGGCAAGGGCGCCCATGCTCCAGGGGAAGATTTGGACGTGCGCTCGATCGAGCAGGGAGCGGTCCGGACAGCGGTGCTGCTGTACCGCCTGACGCGATAAATTCGGGGTCAGGTCTGTCATTTGGACAGCCGACTCGCACCTTTGAGAAATATCAATACGCGCCCGAAAATGCAAACGGGGCGAATACGCTTTTAGCGATTCGCCCCGTCTTGATATTTGTCAAAGGTGCGTGCTGCGTGTCCAAATGACAGACCTGACCCCGACTTTTATTCGAGGTTTTGGACCTGTTCGCGCATCTGCTCGATCAGGAGCTTGAGTTCCATCGAGGCGTCGGCCAGCTCTTTGACCGAGGCTTTGGCGCCGAGGGTGTTCGCTTCGCGGTTCAGTTCCTGCATCATGAAGTCCAGGCGCTTGCCGACCTGGCCGCCTTTTTTCAGGATGTGGCGGGTTTCGGCCAGGTGTGCCGACAGGCGGCCCAGCTCTTCAGCCACGTCGATGCGGATGCCGTACAGGATCACTTCCTGGCGGATGCGCTCCATTGCGTCCTGGCGCGACATCGCCGTATTCGATCCCTGGCAGGCCAATCCGAGCGCCTCTTGCATGCGCTCCACGGCTTTTTGTTGGAATTGTGCAACTACCTGAGGAATTAGTGGGGTAATTCGTTTCACGATGGCTTCCATCGCTTCGATGCGCGAAACCAGCATCGCTTCCAGTGCCGCGCCTTCGCGCTGGCGGCTCTGCACGAAGGCTGCCAAGGTCTTGTTCATCAGGGTCGAAACGTCGGCCTGGAGCGATTCCTGGCCGATTTGTGCTTCTTCGACAACACCGGGCCAGCGCAGTAGTTCAGCAACACTCATCTGTGTCGCACCGCTGAAGTGCTTGCTGACTTCGCCTTGCAGGCGCGCCAGTTCATTGAGCAGGATTACATTCAGGGCCTGGGTGCCGGCGGCAGCGGCCTTGCGGCCAAAGCTCAGTCGCAGCTCCACTTTGCCGCGGGTGATGGCGCCCATGATGGCGGATCGCAAATCGGGTTCGAGGGCGCGCAGGTCATCGTTGATGCGGAATTGCAGGTCAAGGAAGCGTGAATTGACGCTTTTGATCTCAATTGTCAGCGTGCCCGCCGCGCTTTCGCTGGTGGCCACGGCGTAGCCAGTCATGCTGGAAATGCTCAAAGGATATCCCCGATTTTGTCTTTGTCTTTACAATATATTGCTTTGTCCCACACAATCCGGTTTAGTTGAAGCGAGGAAACTTATGGCAGCTCAGAACAACGCTCCATTACCGGATGGTCTGGAAATTGCTGGATACCGCATTGTAAAGAAAATTGCGTCAGGCGGGTTCAGTATTGTGTACCTGGCCTACGACGCAGAAGGTAATGCGGTAGCAATAAAAGAATATTTACCAAGCAGTCTTGCATTACGTCAAGAGGGCGAGATGGTGCCTGTGGTAACAAAGGCAAATCTCCCGGTTTTCAGGATCGGGTTGAAGTGCTTTTTCGAAGAGGGGCGCGCACTTGCAAAAATTTCACACCCCAATGTTGTACGGGTGCTGAATTTCTTCCGTGCTAACGAAACCGTCTACATGGTGATGGCCTACGAGTCGGGCCATTCGTTGCAGGACCACATCCAGCGTCAGCGCAGCAAGGGGCGCAATTGCAGCGAGGCGTTTGTGCGCCAGATTTTCACGCAGGTCCTGAAGGGCTTGCGCGAGGTGCACACAAACAAGCTGCTGCACCTGGACCTGAAGCCGGCCAACATCTACCTGCGCACGGACGGCACGCCCATGCTGCTGGACTTCGGTGCGGCGCGCCAGACCGTCAATACCGACAGCCCGAAGCTGATGCCGATGTACACCCCCGGCTTCGCGCCGCCCGAGCTGTACTCCAAGACCGAGGCGCTGGGCCCGTGGACCGACGTGTATTCGATCGGCGCGTCGATTTTCGCCTGCATGCTCGGCCAGCCGCCGCAGCCGGCCGACCAGCGCCGCAAGGAAGACAAGATGGAGCCGCATTTCCAGAAGCTGGAAATCCTCTATTCGCCGGAGCTGGTGAAGCTGGTACGATGGACTTTGCAGATCGATCCGCTGGCCCGTCCGCAAAGCTTGTTCGAGCTGCAAAAGCTGCTGGCGCAGGTCCCTGCGCCGAAGGAACCCCCGCCTCCGCCGGGGACATTAGAAAAGCTGGGCAAGCTGGCAGGCAAGCTCGGATTTGGCCGCAAAAAGGATGCGGCCCCGCGCCAACAATAAGGAGCCCATGCCATGCAATTCGCCGTTTACCAGGAAACGCATATCGGGGGCCGCAAGGTTAACCAGGACCGGATGGGCTACAGCTTCACGCGCGATGCGCTGCTGCTGGTGCTCGCCGACGGCATGGGCGGCCATGCGCGCGGCGAAATCGCCGCCTCGATCGCTACCCGCACCATTTCCCAGATGTTCCAGCAGCAGGCCACGCCTTACGTGAAGGGGGCGGAGCGCTTCCTCGAAGAGGCTCTGGCAGCCGCGCACAACGACATCCATACGTACACGATGACCCACAATATGCCGGAGTCGCCGCGTACAACCATCGTAGCCTGCCTGGTGCAGCACAACACGGCTGTTTGGGCGCATTGCGGCGATTCGCGCCTGTACTGGGTGCGCAATGGCCAGGTGCATGGCCGCACGCGCGACCATTCGCACGTGGAGAACATGATCGAGAAGGGCCTGATCCCGGCTTCGGCGCGCAATACCCATCCGGACCGCAACAAGCTGTATGCCTGCCTGGGCGCCGGCAGCGCGCCGCGCATTGAAGTGTCCGGCCGTGCCAACCTGCTGCCCGGCGATACCTTGCTGCTGTGCTCCGACGGCTTGTGGTCGGTGGTGAGCGATGAAGAACTGGTGCAGATGCTGACCACCCAGACCGTGGTGCGCGCGGTGCCGGACATGCTGGCAACTGCACTGCGCCGCGCCGGCGACACGAGCGACAACGTGACGGCGCTGGCCATCATGTGGCAGGGCGCGCTGGTGGCCGATGGGGCGCCGACCACACACGCCGGTTCGACCGTGATTTCGACGGAGCAGTTGCCGGACGATGTCGTCAGCACGACCATCCACGGCGCCAAGACCGAAGTCGACGTGTTCGACGATGACGAAATTGAAAAGGCGATCGCGGAAATCCGCGGCGCCATCGAGAAATCTACCCAGTTACTGAAATAGGAAATACATGAGCACTGTGAACCGCCCGAGCGGCCGCGCCGTCGATGCGCTGCGCAATATACGCATCACCCGCGACTACACCAAGCACGCCGAAGGTTCGGTGCTGATCGAGTGCGGCGACACCAAGGTGATTTGCACCGCCAGCATTGAAGAACGCGTGCCTGGCTTCCTGAAGGGCAAAGGCCAGGGCTGGATGACGGCGGAATACGGCATGCTGCCGCGTTCTACCCATTCGCGCATGGACCGCGAGGCGGCCAAGGGCAAGCAAAGCGGCCGCACGCAGGAGATCCAGCGCCTGATCGGCCGTTCGCTGCGCGCTGCCTTCGACCTGGAAGCCTTTGGCGAACGCACCCTGCAATTGGACTGCGACGTGATCCAGGCTGATGGCGGTACACGTACCGCGTCGATCACCGGCGCCATGGTTGCGGCGTATGACGCGTTCTCCAAGCTGAAGGCGCGCGGCTTGATCGAAACCATCCCGGTCAAGCATTTCGTGGCCGCGATCTCGGTCGGCGTGTACAAGGGCGTACCGGTGCTGGATCTGGATTACCTGGAAGATTCGGACTGCGACACCGATATGAACGTGATCATGACCGATGCCGGCGCCTTTGTGGAAGTGCAGGGGACTGCCGAAGGCGCGGCCTTTGACCGTGCGGCCATGAACCGCCTGCTGGACCTGGCAGAAGGAGGCATCCGCGACCTGGTCAAGCTGCAGAAGCAGGCGCTGGGCCTGTAAGCAAAACCGGTAAATCCGGGTCAGACCCAAGGGTCAGACCCAAGTCCGCGGCAGCCGCTGGTCAGGGTCAGACCCTTGGGTCTGACCCAGGTTTACCGGTTTTGGCCAAGCGAGCCACCAAAAAATCCACAAACGCAGCAGTCTTCAACGGCAGGAATTCCCGCGCCGGGTACACCGCGTAGGTAGCAGGTCCCGGCGGAATGTCCACGTCTTCCATGATCCTCACCAGCTGGCCGCTGGCCAGTTCATCGGCGACGATCGAAAGCGGCACCTTGATAATGCCCGCGCCGCCCACGGCGGCCGTCACCAGGGCACCGCCATCGTTCATCTGCAGCGGGCCGTCGACTCGCACGGTACCAGCCTCGCCGAAATTCCATTCATCGTAGACTCGTGCGCCTACCGCATACACCAGGCAGGCATGCTGCTGCAATTCCTGCAGCGTGCAGGGCGTGCCGCGGCGGGCCAGGTAGGTTGGGGCTGCACATACCACGCTGGGGCTCTCGGACAGCTTGCGCGCCACCAAGGTCGAATCGACCAGGGCGGAGGTGCGGATCGCCACATCAACCTGCTGTGCGATCAGGTCTACCATGGCGTCGTCCAGCTGCAGCGATATCTTCACCTGCGGATACAGTGCAGTGAAATCGGCCAGCAGGGGCACCAGCACGCGCCGTCCCGCCATGGAGCAGGACACGCGCAACAGGCCGCGTACCTGCTGCTGGTAACTGTCAGTGAGGTGGGCGATCTTGTCCAGCGAGCGCTCGATCTGGCGCGCCTCTTCCAGCACGAGCTGCCCCACTTCGGTCAGCGCGAGCTGGCGCGTGGAGCGCTGGATCAGGCGTGCACCAAGGTCCTTTTCCAACTGGGCCAACTGGCGTGAAACGACGGACTTTCCGCAACCCAGCTTGAGCGCGGCGGCGCTGATGCTGCCGGACTGGATGATAGTGGCGAAAATTGCAAGGCGCTGCGGGTTCATTGTTCCTCCTGAGTCAACAATGTAATGCCATGTCGTTGACTTATCAAGGATTGTTGACGCCGCTACACTGGCGTCATTCGAAAATTTTTTGGAAGCATCATGACTAATAACCGCCAGTTCCTGCTTGCCCGCCGTCCTGAAGGCGCCGTCCAGCGTTCCGATTTCAACTTCGCCACGACGCCACTGCGCGCGCTGGAGGACGGCGAAATCCTGGTCCAGGTGTCGCATATTTCGCTGGATCCTGCCATGCGTGGCTGGATGAATGCGTCGACCGAATCGTATATGCCGCCCGTGGCGCTGGGTGATGTGATGCGCGCCATTGCAGTCGGCCGCATCGTTGAATCGCGCAACCCGGGCTTCGCGGTTGGCGAGCATGTCACCGGCCTGCTGGGCGTGCAGGAATATGCCATCCATAACGGCATGGGCCTGAGCAAACTCGATCCGTCGCTGGCGCCTTTGCCATTGTTCCTCGGCGCCCTGGGCATGCCTGGCCTGACCGCGTATTTCGGCCTGCTGGACGTGGGCCAGCCGAAGGAGGGCGATACTGTCGTCGTTTCGGGGGCAGCCGGTGCGGTTGGCTCGCTCGTGGGCCAGATCGCCAAGCTCAAAGGCGCGCGCGTGATCGGCATTGCCGGCGGCGCCGACAAGGTGCGTTACCTGGTGGAGGAGTTGGGCTTTGATGCGGCCATCGATTACAAGACCGAGGACGTGGCTGCCGCGCTGCGCCAGCGTGCGCCGAAGGGTATCGATGTCTTCTTCGACAACGTTGGCGGCGCCATCCTCGATGCAGCGCTGGCCAACCTCGCCCATGGCGCGCGCGTGGTGATCTGCGGTGCGATCTCGCAGTACAACAATACCGAAGCCGTGGCCGGGCCGTCGAATTACCTGCAATTGCTGGTCAAGCGCGCGACCATGCGTGGCGTGATGGTAAGCGACTACTACCACCGTGCGATGGAAGCCATCACCACCATGGGCGGCTGGATCCAGGCCGGCAAGCTGAAAACCCGCGAACACGTAGTGCAGGGTCTCGACACCTTCCCTGAGACTTTTGCCAAGCTGTTCACAGGCGCCAACCAGGGCAAGCTGGTGCTGCAAGTGGTTTAAAATGTCGGCTCTCTCATCTGAGCCGACATTCATGACACAGCGTATCGTTCTCGCATCGAACAACAAGGGCAAGCTCAAGGAATTCAACGAGCTGCTCTCGACCATTGGTTTTTCCGTCCATCCGCAGGGTGAATTCGACGTGCCGGAGGCGGAAGAACCTTTCCACACCTTTGTCGAAAATGCACTGGCCAAGGCGCGCCACGCAGCGCGCCTGACCGGCTTGCCGGCGCTGGCCGATGACTCGGGCGTGTGCGTCAATGCGCTGGGCGGCGCGCCTGGCGTGTACTCTGCGCGCTATGCGGGCGAGCCGAAATCGGACGCGCGCAACAGCGAGAAATTGATCGCCGACCTGGCAGCACATGCTGACAAATCGGCCTACTATTACTGTGTGCTGGTGTTCGTGCGCCATGCCGATGACCCGCAGCCGGTGATCGCCGATGGCCGCTGGGAAGGCGTAATTTCGCCGGAAGCGCGCGGCGAGGGCGGCTTTGGCTACGATCCGTATTTCCTGATTCCTTCGCTCGGCAAGCACGTGGCCGAGCTGGCGCCGGAAGAGAAGAATCGCCTCTCCCATCGCGGCCAGGCCCTGCGTGCGTTGGTAGAGAAGCTGAAGAAATGATCCCGATTAAGCCGGTCGGCAATGCCGTACCAAGCCGCACCATCGACAGCGCCGCCGGCGTCGCCGCTGCCTACCTGCGCCCTGGCGCGCTGAACCTGCAGGCCTTGCCGCCGCTGTCGCTGTACATTCACTGGCCCTGGTGCGTGCGCAAGTGTCCTTATTGCGACTTCAATTCGCACGAGGCGAAGGGCGAGGTACCGGAGAAGGAATACCTGGACGCGCTGCGGCGCGACCTGGAAATGTCGCTGCCCCTGATCTGGGGCCGCAAGATTTATACGATCTTCATCGGCGGAGGTACGCCGAGCCTGATGTCGGCGGCCGGCATGGATCGCCTGATGTCGGACTTGCGCAGCCTGCTGCCACTGGACGGTGCTTGCGAAATCACGATGGAGGCTAATCCCGGCACCTTCGAGGCCGAGAAATTCCGCTCCTACCGCGACAGCGGCATCAACCGCCTGTCGATCGGCATCCAGAGCTTCAACAGCGAGCACCTGAAGGCGCTGGGCCGCATCCACGACGATGGCGAAGCGAAGCGCGCGGTGGAAATCGCGCTGGCAAACTTCGACAACTTCAACCTGGACCTGATGTACGCGCTGCCGAAGCAGTCGCTGGAACAAGCGCGCCAGGATATCGAGACCGCGATCGGCTTCAAGCCGCCGCACCTGTCGCTGTACCACCTGACGATGGAGCCGAACACGCTGTTCGCCAAATATCCACCGCAGTTGCCGGACGACGACCTGAGTGCGGACATGCAGGACATGATCGCCGAGCTGACCACAGCGAATGGCTACGGCCACTACGAAGTATCGGCCTACGCCCAGCCGGGCCATCAGGCACGCCATAACCTCAACTACTGGCAGTTCGGCGATTACCTCGGTGTTGGCGCCGGCGCGCACTCCAAGCTGTCCTTCCCGCACCGCGTGCTGCGCCAGGCGCGCTACAAGCAGCCCAAGTCCTATATGGATGCGGTGGCCGCTGGCAATCCGGTGCAGGAAGAGCGCGAGCTGTCGCGCGACGAGATGGGCTTCGAGTTCATGCTGAACGCCTTGCGCCTGCAAGGCGGCTTCGAGCCGAACCTGTTCGCCGAACGCACCGGCGTGGCGCTCAACACCATCGAGAAACAGCTCAACGCAGCCGAGGCCAAAGGCCTGCTGTACCGCGATCACATGCTGATCAAGCCCACCGAACTAGGCCAGCGCTTCCTCAACGACCTGCAGCAGATGTTCCTGGGCGAGTAAAGCGACTGTATCGCCGCCATCGGGCCTAGACAGCTTAAGAGGTGATCTCTTCCAAGAAGCCTACTGCCAGGTAGTGAGGAATTTTGCTGTGTTCGCCAAGTACACGGGCACGGAATTCTTCGTGCTCATGCCAGCGCTCCGCGGGAACTCCGAAGTAATTGACCGGATAGACCGACATGCTCAGGCCGGGCCAGTGCTTCTGCAAAGTCATCAGATAGCGTCGGGTTGAGCATATTTTTCCGATGACCAGCACGCTGCGAATCGCGGCCAGGTTCGTGACCTCTGCGACCCGGGCGCGGCCAAGCCTTACGTTCTCGCCGGTGTTCGTTGCGGCGGTCTCCAATATCAGGCAAGACTCCGGCATCCCCAGGCTCACAAGGCGTTCGGCTAATACATCTGCCTCGGCCAGTGGCGAGGTGCCTGTTGGGCCACCTGAGATCAAGAGGTGGCCGAACATGCCGTCGCGCCAGAGACCAAAAGCCGCCTCGCAGAACTCCGCTACGCCATGCCGCGTCCCAAAAAGGAAGCCGAGATCCGACGGGCATGCTGGCAGTGAGGGCATGACGTATTCGGCGATGCGTGCCAAATCGCCGGGGCCGAGCGAATCCCTTTCCTCAGAACTCTTCCCATTCATCGTTGGTCGCAGCTGGGGCGCGGCGCTCGGATTTCGAGCGTCGATCCGTTGCGTGGTCCGCCGTGGCGCTGGCGTTGCTGTTGGCCGCAGTGCGCGGGGCGGCGCGCGGTGCCGCTCGTTGATCCGATGCGGTGAGGCGTTTGGGGCTCGGGGCTTCGATTGCGGAGGCGGCGCCGTCATCGGCGACGCGGCGGGGCTGGGCGCTCCAGCGGGCGACCGCCTCAGTGCCAAGTTTGAACGAGGCGGCGACTTGCGCGAGCTGCGCGGCCTGTTCCTGCATGCTGGCTGCAGCGGCTGCGGCTTCTTCCACCAGCGCGGCATTCTGTTGCGTCACCTGGTCCATCTGGCCGATGGCCTGGTTCACTTCATCGATGCCGACGCTTTGCTCGCGGCTGGCCGACGTGATCTCGCCCATGATGTCAGTCACGCGGCGCACGCTGGTCACGACTTCACCCATGGTGGTGCCGGCCTGCTGTACCAGCGTGGTGCCGGCGTTAACTTGCGTGACAGAGTTGTCGATCAGCTCCTTGATCTCTTTCGCTGCTGCAGCGGAGCGTTGCGCCAGATTGCGCACTTCGGACGCGACTACGGCGAAGCCGCGGCCTTGTTCGCCGGCGCGTGCTGCTTCCACGGCGGCGTTCAATGCGAGGATGTTGGTCTGGAAGGCTATGCCGTCGATGGTGCCGATGATGTCGACGATCTTGCGCGAGGAGGCATCGATCGAGCCCATGGTTTCCACCACTTGCCCGACGATCTCGCCGCCGCGCGCCGCGACGTCGGATGCCGCTTGCGCAAGCTGGTTGGCCTGGTTCGCATTGTCGGCGTTCTGGCGCACGGTGGAGGTCAATTCCTCCATCGAGGAGGCGGTTTCTTCCAGCGAGCTGGCTTGCTGTTCGGTGCGCGAGGACAGGTCCAGGTTGCCTTCGGCGATTTCGCTCGATGCTGTGGCGATGGCGGTGGTACCGGTTTGCACCTGGCTCACCACGCGGCGCAGTGAATCGTTCATGCCGCGCAGGGCTTTCATCAGGTCGCCAATCTCATCGCGTGCAGTTTGCTCTTCGAAATGGGTGGTCAGGTCTCCGTCGGCCACGGTGTTAGCAATGCCGAGCGCGGAATTCAGCGGCACCGTGATGCTGCGTGAAATCACCCACGCTGCCCAGGCGCCGAACGCCAGCAGCAGAATGCCCAGGGTAAGCATCAGGCGGTTGCTGCGTGCGTTGGCTTCATTGATGCTGGCTGCGGTGGCGTCAATAGCCTTGCGCTGCTGCGCCAGCAGTTCCTTCACCTTCTCCTGGTAGGCTTTGGCGGCTGGCTCGAATACTTCGTTGTAAAGGCGTTCGCCTTCCGCCGCATTGCCGGCCTTCTTGGCGTTCATCACCTGGTTCTTCGCGTCCTGGTATTTGGTGCGGATCGCGACTGCTTCCTGGTAGATCTTGCGTTCCTCGTCTGTCTCCAGCAGGCCTTCGATGGATTTCAGCAGTTCGGCGCCGCGCTTGGCGCTGTCGGCAATCGCGGTGGCAAAGGTGTTCGACAGTTCGCCATCGCTGCTGCGCGCGATCATCTGGGTGCGTGCGATGGCCGAGTAGATCAGCACATACCAGTCCGACACGATGCGCTCCTTGGCCAGCGGCCGGTCCATCATGGCGCGCGTGGCGTTGGCGGTATCGTTGGAATGGTAAAGGGCATAGCTGGTGCCGAGAGCCGACAGCAGCAGGACGATGCCGAAGCCCGCCGCGAGGCGGGGCCCGATGCGGAGCTGGGACAGGAATTGCATACAAGCCTCCAATGAGTTGGAGTTCTAGTATGCGCCTGAATAGTTGCGGGGTAGATATCCCGTTGCAAGGCTGCAACAAGGATTAACGCATGGCTTAGAACTGCTGAGCTACCTTCAGGTCCGGCTTCTCGGCCCATTGCGCCAGCGCGTCGGCCATGCGCTGGCTTTCACCGATCGCGTAAGTCCAGTCGCGGATGCGGGCGGCATGGTCCTGGCCGTAATGCTGGAAATCCTTGCGGTCCGGCAATTTGCGGTTCGGCAGGCGCGCCACGAACGATGGCGAGGGCGAGACCAGGATGACGTTTTCCAGCGCGCTGTCGCGGGCGCGCCGCCACGGCATCGATTTATCGAGCCAGCCCGGCACTATATGGTCGGTGAAGTGCGGGTACAGCACCAGGCCTTCGTCGCGCTGGTAGGGCAGGTGCAGGTGGTAGTCGATCAAGCCGCCGTCCCAGTAATCGCCGGGCGGTGCGCCGTGGATGTCGCTGACCGCTTGCAGCACCAGCGGGATCGAGCCCGAGGCCAGCAGGGCGGAGTGCAGGTTCTGTTCGGACAGGCCGACGTAATGCGAGATGAACGAGTCGAAACTGGTGCGCAGCCAGGCCGCGTCGTCGCGCGTGTCGTGGAAGACCACGCGTTCCATGGCGCCGGCCAGGCGGCTGCGCGAGACCGCATTGCCGGCGGCGGCGCGCAGGAAGCCTGCCATTTCGCGCCAGCGGCTGCCGCGCGTGCTGGCCAGCGGGCCGATGCCGCGCACGGTGATCACCGACAGCAGATAGCCGGGATTGGTGAGCATTTCGCTGCCGCGGCCATCGAGCACGCTGTCGAGCAGGGCGCGGATGACGCGGCTGACGTAGGCGGCATCGACCTTGTCGGGATAGGTCTGGTGGGTGTAGTGGTGGGCCAGGCGCTGGTGCGCTGCAACCGGGTCGTGGAAGGCGCTGGCGGCCATGCGCCAGGCGCCGATCGAGGCGCCGATCAGGCGACGCTGGCGCGGCGCCTGTTTCAGCCATTCGCCGAACATCCACTGGTCGATGCCGTTCAGGATCAGGCCTTTGGGGCCGCCTGCCGCGGCGGGAATGATGGCGATGTCGGCGGCCCGCAAGCCTTCGCGCTCGATGCGCTGGCGGGCGCGCTGGCCGAGCCGGATACTGATCGGTGAATCCACTACTTCAAGCCTCCTCCAAGCGCCCGGTACAAGTCGATGGCGCTGGTTGTGCGCAGCAGGCGTGCCTGGACCAGGGCCTGCTCCGCGGTGAACAATTCGCGTTGGGCGTCGAGCACGTCGAGCGAGCTGGCGACTCCGTTTTCAAAGCGTAATTGTAATAGACGCAGGCGTTCGGCCTGGGCGTCCTGCACCGCGCGCTGGGCGGCGACCTGTTCGCCGAGGTAGGTGCGGGCGGCCAGCGCGTCGGCGACTTCGCGGAAGGCTTGCTGGATGGTTTTCTCGTAGTCGGCCACCGCGATGTTCTTGCGGGCGTGGCTGACGTCGAGATTGGCCAGGTTGCGGCCGGTGTCGAAGATCGGCAGCACCAGTTGCGGGGCGAAGCTCCAGGTGTTGCTGCCGCTGTCGAACAAGCCGCTGAAATCGCGGCTGGCGCTGCCGATCGAGGTGGTGAGCGTGATGCGCGGGAAGAAGGCTGCGCGGGCGGCGCCGATGTTGGCGTTGGCGGCTTTCAGTCGCTGCTCGGCGGCGCGGATGTCGGGGCGGTTGGCCAGCAGGTCGGAAGGCAGGCCGGCGGTCAGGGCGGACATGGCGTCGGCTTGTGCATCATCTGTCGGCGCCGGGCCGCCGGTTGCAACCCCGGCCGGCAGCGCCTGGCCAACCAGCAGGGCGAGCGCGTTGGCCGCCTGCGCGCGCTGGCGGGCCAGTGCCAGGGCGGAGGCGCGCGCTGTCTCCATCTGCTGCTCGTTGGAGCGCAGGTCGAGGCGCGAGGATGCGCCGCCTTCAACGCGCTGCTTCGTCAGCTCGAAGGTGCGCTTGCGGGCTTCGTAAGTGCTTTCGGCCAGCGTTTGCTGTTCGGCCAGGGCGCGTTCGGTGTAGTAGGCCTTGGCAACCTCGGCGACGAGGCTGATTTGGGCGGCCTGTCTGGCTTCTTCCGTTGCCAGGTAGCTCGAGAGCGCCGCGTCGCTCAGGCTTTTCACCCGGCCGAAGAAATCCAGCTCGAAGGCTGGGATGCCAAGGCCTGCGTCAAAGCGTTCGCTGATTTGCGGCTGGCCGCTGGGATTGGCGAAGCCGGGCGAGCGGCCGCGCGATTCGCTGAGTGTTGCGTTCAGTGTCGGCAGGCGGTCGGCACGCTGGATGCGGTAGGCGCCGTGCGCTTCGTCGATACGCAGGGCGGCGATGCGGAGGTCGCGGTTGTTTTCAAGCGCTGTCGCAATCAGTTGCTGAAGGCGGCCATCAGGGAAGTATGTGCGCCAGCCCGTTTCCACGGCGGACGGCCCGGCCGGCGCAGCAACGTCGCTGCCGGTGGCGCCAGCAGCGGCGGGTACGACGGGGAAGGTGTCGGCGACTGGGGCAGCAGGGCGCTGGTAGGCAGGCGCCATCGAGCAGCCGGAGACTACGCCGGCCAGCAGCAGCGAGGCGGCCAGCGCGCGGAACGCCGGTTGGGCGGGGAGGATGGGCTTCATCATTGCTTCGACTCCGGAAGATCCAGTTCGTGCGCGGCAAGGCGGCGTTGGCGTTCGCTGCCTTTGAAGATGCGGCGCACGACCACAAAGAACACGGGCACCAGGAACACGGCCAGCACAGTGGCGGTGATCATGCCGCCCATCACCCCGGTACCGATGGCACGCTGCGAGGCGGAGCCGGCGCCGGAGGCGATCACCAGCGGCAGCACGCCGAGGATGAAGGCGAGCGAGGTCATGATGATCGGGCGGAAGCGCAGGTGCACCGCTTCCAGCGTCGCTTCGATCAAGCCCTTGCCCTGCGCCTGCAGGTCCTTGGCGAATTCGATGATCAGGATCGCGTTCTTGGCGGACAAGCCGATGATCGCAATCAGGCCGACCTTGAAGTACACGTCGTTCGGCAGGCCGCGGATATGCGCACCAAGCAGTGCGCCGAGCACGCCCAGCGGCACGACCAGCAGCACGGCGACCGGGATCGATTCCGATTCATACAGCGCAGCCAGCACCAGGAAGGCGGCCAGCATCGACAGCGCAAACAGCGCCGGGGCCTGGGAGCCGGACAAGCGTTCTTCGGCCGATTGGCCGGTCCATTCGATGCCGAAGCCCGGCGGCAGCTGCTCGGCCAGGCGCAGCAGCTCCTCCATGGCCTCGCCGGTCGAATGTCCCGGAGCCGCGTTGGCGCTCAGGCGATAAGCCGGGTAGCCGTTGTAGCGCACAAGCTGGATCGGGCCGGTGACCCAGCGCGTGGTGGCGAACGAGGCGAACGGCACCATCGTGCCGGTGCTGCTGCGCACGTTCAGGCGCAGGATGTCTTGCGGCTGCATGCGGCGCAGCTGGTCGGCCTGCACGATGACGCGCTGCTGGCGCCCGCTGCTGGCAAAGTCGTTCACGTACGAGGAGCCGAATGCCGTGCCCAGGGTGGAAGTGATGTCAGCGAAGGCCACGCCCAGCGCATTGGCCTTCTCGCGGTCGATGTCGACCTGCAACTGCGGCGCATCCTCCAGCCCTTCCGGGCGCATGCCGGTCAGGATCTTGCTCTTGCCTGCCAGTTCAAGAAGCTGGTTGCGCGCCGCCAGCAGGGCTTCGTGCCCAAGGCCGCCGCGGTCCTGCAGGCGGGCCGTAATACCGGTAGCGTTGCCCAGCTCACGGATCGGCGGCGGGCTCAGTGCGAACACTTGCGCATCCTGGATATGGGCCAGGCCGCCGAAGGAGCGCATGGCGATCGCTTCGGCCGACTGGTCGGGGCCGCGCTCTTTCCAGTCCTTCAGCGGCACGAATACCAGGCCGGCATTCTGGCCGCTGCCGGAGAAGCTGAAGCCCGCCACCGCAATGGTGCGCGCCACGCCGGGCTGCGAGCGGAAGTAGGAATCCACTTCGGCCAGCACGGCTTCGGCGCGGTTGCGCGAAGCGCCCGGCGGCAGCTGGACGTTGGCGATGATATAGCCCTGGTCTTCGTTCGGCAGGAAGGAAGAGGGCAGGCGCACGTACAGCCACGCCACGATGCCAAGCAGCGCCGCGAAGATCAGCAGGAAGCGCCCAGTGCGCGTCAGGATCTTTGCCACCCAGCCCTGGTAATGCGAAGCAGTGGAGGCGAAGCCGCGGTTGAACCAGCCGAAGATGCCGGTCTTGGCGTGATGGTGGCCGGCTTCGACCGGTTTCAGCATGGTGGCGCACAAGGCCGGCGTCAGCGACAGCGCCATCAGGGCGGAGAACACCATCGCCGACACCATCGACAGCGAGAACTGGCGATAGATCGCGCCCACGGCGCCGCCGAAGAATGCCATCGGGATGAACACGGCGATCAGCACCAGCGTGATGCCGATGATCGCGCCCGTGATCTGCGACATGGCCTTGCGCGTCGCTTCGCGCGGCGACAAGCCTTCCTCGCTCATGATGCGTTCGACGTTCTCCACCACCACGATCGCGTCGTCCACCAGGATACCGATGGCCAGCACCATGCCGAACATGGTCAGCACGTTGATCGAGAAGCCGAACACCTGCATGGCGGCGAAAGTACCCATCAGCGCGACTGGCACCACGATGGTCGGGATCAGGGTGTAGCGGAAGTTCTGCAGGAAGACATACATCACCAGGAACACCAGTGCCACGGCCTCCAGCAGGGTCTTGACTACTTCCTCGATGGAGATCTTGACGAACAGCGATGTGTCATACGGCACGGTGTACTTCAGGCCCGGCGGGAAGTACTTCTGCAGCTCGTCCATCTTCTCGCGCACGATGGTGGCGGTCGCCAGCGCATTGCCGGTCAGCGACTGCTGGACGGCGATGGCGACGAACGGCTGCCCGTTCAGGCGCGCGCTGATGCCGTAGCTCGAGCCGCCCAGTTCCATGCGGGCCACGTCGCGCAAGCGCACCAGCGAACCGTCGCGGTTTGCGCGCAGCACGATCTTGCCGAACTCCTCGACCGAGGCAAGCTGCCCGGTCACCACAACGGGGGCGAACCAGGCCTGGTTGCGCGTAACGGGCAAGTCGCCCACCGTACCGCCTGCCACCTGGGCATTCTGCTGGCGGATCGCAGCCGTCACGTCACTCATATTGAGCTTGTAGCCGGTCAGCTTGTCGGGATCGACCCAGATACGCATTGCGCGCTCGGTACCAAACAACTGGGCCTGGCCCACGCCAGGCAGGCGCTTGACTTCATTGAGCACATTGCGCGCCAGGTAGTCGCCAATCGCGGTCGGGTCCATGCTGCCGTCAGTCGAATAGGCGCCGACGAACATCAGGATGTTGGAGCGCGCCTTGTTGACCTGCACGCCTTGCTGGATCACCGCTTGCGGCAGGCGCGATTCAACACGCTTGATGCGGTTCTGCACATCCACCGCCGCCAGGTCCGGATTGGTGCCGGGCTGGAAGGTGACGGTGATGCTGACGGAACCGTTCGAATCGCTTTGCGACTCGACGTATTGCAAGCCGTCGGCGCCGTTCATCTCCTGTTCGATGACGGAAGTGACGGCATCGTCCAGCACCTGCGCGGTAGCGCCAGGGTAGGTGGCGCTGACGACGATCGATGGCGGAGCGATGGTAGGGTATTGCGCCACCGGCAGCGTGGTGATTGCCAGCGCTCCACCCAGCAGGATGAAGAGGGCGATCACCCACGCGAATACGGGGCGGTCGATGAAGAACTTTGCCATTTGGCGGCCCCTTTACCTGGCCGCCGGGGCGGATGCAGCAGGCGCAGCGCCGGCCGGTGCTGGCCCGGTTGCCGGGCCTTTCCACGGTACCGGATTGACGGTGCCGCCTGGTTTGGTTTTCTGGAAGCCTTCCACGATGACGCGCTCACCGCCTTTCAGGCCCGAGCTGACCACCCACTTGCCGCCGACTGAGGCGTCGGCTTTCACCGGCACCGAGCTGACCTTGTTGTCGGCGCCGACCACCAGCACCGAGGCGCCTTCCGCGCCGCGCACCACGGCCTGCTGCGGCACCGTGATGGCTGCTTCGTTGACGCCCTGTTCCAGGCGGGCCCGCACGTACATGCCCGGCAGCAGGGTGCGTTCCGGATTCGGGAACTCGGCGCGCATCGACACCGAACCGCTCGATTCGTCGACGGCGACGTCGGAGAACAGGAGCTTGCCTGGGCGCGGATATTCCTGGCCATCTTCGGTCAGCAGCGTGACGCGGGCCTGGTCCTTGCCTGCGCTTTTCAGCGTGCCGGCGGCCAGCGCCTGCTTCAAGCGCAGCAGCTCGGCAGAGGACTGGGTGATGGTGACGTAGATCGGGTCCAGTTGCTGCACGGTTGCCATTGGCGTGGCTTCGTTCTGTCCAACCAGGGCGCCTTCGGTCACCAGCGCGCGGCCAACACGGCCGGAGATTGGCGCGGTGACCGTGGCGTAACCCAGCGTCAGGCCGGCATTCTTGCGCGCGGCGCGGGCCGACTGCAGTTCGGCGCTGGCCTGCTTTTGCGCAGTGACCGCATCGTCGTATTCCTGCTGGCTGACGGCCTGCGCTGCCAGCAGCGGCTTGTAGCGCCTGGCCTTCAGGTCGGCCTGCGCCAGGTTGGCTTCGGCGCGGGCGATGGCCGCGTCGGCACTCTCCACATTGGCCTGGAACTGCGCGGGATCGATGCGGAACAGGACTTCACCCGCCTTGACGTCGCCGCCTTCCTTGAACACCCGTTGCAGCACAATGCCCGGCGTGCGCGCCCGCACCTGGGCAATGCGCGAGGCTTCGACGCGGCCCGGCAGCTCATTGGTGATGGTCACTTCGCCGCTGGTGGCGGTGATGAAGGAAACGGTGGGAGGAGGCGGGGCCGCCTTGTTGGCGTCTTTTTTATCGCCGCAGGCCGCAAGGGTGAGCGACAGGGCAATAGCCAGCGGCAGGGTGCGCAATACAGGTTTCATTGGCGTCTCTTTTTGTGGAGGGGGACTGCGCCGAAAATTGTATAACACTGTTAATTGTAACGTTTTGTATAGGCCGAAATAACAAAAAAGGACGCCGAAGCGTCCTTTTCTCTTGCGAAACCAGTAACGTTTAACGCATTGCCGAGATCATTTGTTTCAGCTTGTTCGAGTCGGCCACGAAGGCGCGGATGCCTTCGGCCAGTTTTTCGGTGGCCATCGCGTCTTCGTTCAGCATGAAGCGGAAGGTTTTCTCGTCCATCGAGATCTTGACGGCGGTGCCTGTATCGGCCGGGGACAGCTTGCGCTCGACCGGCGCCTGGGTGTCGGCCAGCTTTTGCAGCAGGTCCGGCGAAATGGTCAGCAGGTCGCAGCCGGCCAGTTCCAGGATCTGGCTCGTGTTGCGGAAGGAGGCGCCCATCACTTCGGTCTTGTAGCCGAACTTGCGGTAGTAGTTGTAGATGCGCTTGACCGACTGCACGCCCGGATCTTCGGCGCCCTGGTAATCGATGCCGGTGGACTTCTTGAACCAGTCGTAAATGCGGCCGACGAACGGGGAAATCAGCTGCGAGCCCGCTTCGGCGCAGGCGATGGCCTGGCACAGCGAGAACAGCAGGGTCATATTGGTGCGGATGCCTTCCTTCTCCAGCTGCTCGGAAGCGCGGATGCCTTCCCAGGTGGAGGCAATCTTGATCAGCACGCGTTCGCGTGGAATGCCGGCCTGCTCGTACAGGGCGATCAGCTCGCGGCCTTTGGCCACATTGCCGGCCACGTCGAAGGACAGGGCCGCGTCGATTTCGGTCGAAACGCGGCCTGGAACGTATTTCAGGATCTCGGTGCCGAAGGCGATCAGCAGCTTGTCGATGATCTCGCCGGTGGAGGCGTTCGGGTTGTCGCGCACGGCCTTTTCCAGCAGCGGCTTGTATTCATCCTTCTGCACCGCTTTCAGGATCAGCGATGGATTGGTGGTCGCGTCTTGCGGCGCGTAAGCCTTGATCGACTGGAAATCGCCGGTGTCGGCAACAACGGTAGTGTATTGCTTGAGCTGTTCGAGCTGATTCATTGCAGTCCTGGAGTCGTAAGGGACGAAAAAAACCTATTGTACTAAATCGGCGCGGCCCGCCATGTTGCGTTTACAATGGGGATTATTAGTATTCTCATATTTTGGTCTGAGGAGTTAGCCATGATTTTGGCAATTGTTGGCGCACTGCTTCTGGCGCTGGGCCTGTTTTCCGGCGCAGCACTGGTACTGGCGCAGTTGGGCGTAGGGGGGCTGGCGGCAGGCGTGTCGCTGTGGCTGATGTTCCCGCTGTTTAGCGTGGCAGGCTACCTGTTGTTTGCCACCGGCGCGCGCGTGGCCAATTTCCGCGCGCTGTCGTTTGCCGTCTCGATCGCTTTGCTGTTGCTGGCGCTCGGCTGCGCGGCTGCCCTGGTGGCCGATGCCACCGCGTTGATGGCGCTGCACGGCGGTACTGGCGCGTTGTGGTACGTATTGCTGATCGCCGGTGTGCTGGGCGCAACCGGCGCTGCTTCGCATGGAAGAGTGGCGGCGCAGTAGGAGTCCGGCGTCTTGATGAAATCAGTCGCAGTCATCGGCGGCGGCATCACCGGCGTCACAACTGCTTATGCGCTGGCGCGCCGCGGCCTGCGGGTTACCTTGTTCGAGCGCCATCGCTACCCCGCCATGGAGACCTCCTTCGCCAATGGCGGACAGTTGTCGGCCTCCCATGCCGAAGCGTGGAATAGCTGGAGCACGGTGCGCAAAGGCTTGCAGTGGATGCTGCGCAGCGACGCGCCGCTGCTGGTCAACCCGAAGCCCGGCTGGCACAAATTGTCCTGGTTCGCCGAATTCCTGGCCGCCATTCCCCGCTACGAAGAAAACACTATCGCCAGCACGCGGCTGGCGATCGCGGCGCGCGAACACCTGTTTGGCTGGGCGCGTGAGGAGGGCATTGATTTCGACGAGCGGCATGAGGGCATCCTGCATGTCTACCGCGACAAGGCCGGATTTGACCATGCGGCGCGAGTATCCGGCTTGCTCGCCCAGGGCGGACTGCAGCGGCGCTCCGTGACACCGGATGAAATGCGGGCGATCGAGCCAACGCTGGAGGGCCGGTTCTACGGCGGATTCTTTACGGAGAGCGACAGCACCGGCGACATCCACAAATACACGGTAGGGCTGGCGCAGGCGGCGCAGGCGCGTGGCGTCCAAATGTATTGTGGCGCCGAGGTGCGCGCACTGGACGCCGGCAGCGACGGTGCGCGCGTCGTGTTCGCGCTTGATGGGGCGGAGCAGGCCACGCGTTTCGACGCGCTGGTGGTTTGCGCCGGCACGGCCAGCCGCCAGCTCGCTGCCATGCTGGGGGACCGCGTCAACGTCTATCCGGTGAAGGGCTATTCGATCACGGTGATGCTGGAGGATGCGCAGAGCCGCACTGCCGCACCGACCGTCAGCCTGGTCGACGATGCCGCCAAGCTGGTAAGCAGCCGCCTGGGCGTCAACCGTTTCCGCGTGGCGGGGACTGCGGAGTTCAACGGCTTTAACCGCGATATCCGCGCCGACCGCATTGCGCCGCTGGTGAACTGGGTGCAGCAGTGCTTCCCCGGCGTCTGCACGCGCCAGGTGGTGCCGTGGGCAGGCCTGCGGCCGATGATGCCGGACCTGATGCCGCGAGTCGGTGCAGGCAAGCGGCCGGGAGTGTTTTACAACACTGGCCATGGCCACCTGGGGTGGACCATGTCCGCCGCTACTGCTGAGCTCGTCGCAGGGCAGGTGGAGGCGGCGCTCGGGCCGGGCGCCTTGCGAGGGCGCGCACAGTTGGCAGCTTGACTGGACAGCGCGGCTGGATGGTCTATGGTGAAGATTGGCGGCCCGGCCGCAAATCAGGGAACCCTAGGAGACCACCATGCCACGCTATATTGTTGAGCGCACTTTCCCGGACGGCTTGCACATTCCTGTCAACGCCGAGGGTGCCAAAGCCTGCGACGCTGTGATCGGCACCAATGCCGGCAGCGGCGTTACCTGGATCCATTCCTACGTGAGCGACGACCTGCGCAAGACTTACTGCCTGTACGAAGCACCTTCGCCGGAAGCGATCCGCAAGACGGCGGAAATGAACCATCTGCCAGTCGATAAGATCACCCAGGTGACCTCGCTCGATCCTTACTTCTACAAAGGCTAGGCAGGCTGCCCGACGACCACGCGGTTGCGCCCTTCGCGCTTGGCGGTGTAAAGCGCGCGGTCGGCCGCTTCCAGCAGCGATTTGGCGTCGTTCAGGCGCTCCTTGTCGAAACTGGCGACACCGATGCTCAGGGTGACGTGCGGATGCACGGCCTTGGGCGCGTGCGCCATGTTCAGCGATTCCACGTAAGTGCGGATTACTTCCGCGTGCTGGGCAGCCTGTTCGGGCGTGGTATCCGGCAGGATGGCCGCAAACTCCTCGCCGCCGTAGCGCGCGGCCAGGTCGGCCGGACGTTGCAGGCGCGAGGCGAAGGCTTCCGCCACCATGGTCAGGCAGGCGTCGCCCTGTTGGTGGCCGAAATGGTCGTTATAGGCCTTGAAGGAATCGATATCCATCAGCAGCAGGGAAAGGCTGGCGCCTTGGCGCTGTGCACGGCGCAGTTCGCGGTCCAGCGCCACGTCGAAATGGCGGCGGTTGGCAATGCCGGTCAGGCCGTCCACATAGGATTGCGCGCGCAAGGCTTCGGCCTGGCCGCGCAACTGGCGCTCACGGCCGACGGTGTTGCTGACGTCCGCCACTTCGACCAGGCAAAAGCGTTCCTTGCCTTCGTTGAAGGGCGTCAGCGTGACCGCCTGCTCGATCCGTTCGCCGCCCCAGGTGCCGGCGGCGAACAGCGGGAAGGGCGTACGATCCTGGTTCTGCGGCAGCACGGACGGCAGGTTGTTGGCCAGTGCCGTGTGGAGCGATTGTTCGATGCGCTTGCCGGACAGTTCGGGGAAGGCTTCCACCAGAGTCAGCCCCTGTACGCGGGTTGCTGCCATGCCGGAACGGCTGGCCAGCCACTGATTCCAGAAAATGATGCGCTGGTCGGCGTCCAGCACCATCAAACCGAGGTTGGCGAGGCCTAAAACGCGGCCATATAGTGTCGATTCTTGCATGAAAGGCATTATATGGATTTTAGAGTTTTGCGTCGGATTTTCGTGTTGAGCGATTGCTCCACAGAAAAATATAATACCGGTATGAAAAAACTTACTATCCTGGCCGCGCTGTGCGCCGCCATCTCCGCGCACGCCGCGGAAGCGACGCCGCAAGCGGCACTTGATCATTTCCTGAAATTCGAACTGGATGGCGGGCGCCTCCACAACGATACCGAAGGCTATTACGAGCAGGTTCACCTGGTCGAAGGCTGGAAAACCGACGCAGTGAACTGTGATGGCGCGCGCTGCAAGGCCACCGTCACCTTCACCTATACCCCGACGGCCGGGCTGGACATGGAGCAGGCGGTGCCGCATCCGAAGGGCGGCAGCGCCCAGGTCGAATACGTCGTGCTGCAGAAGGGCGGCCAGTGGCAGGTGGAAGCCGGCAAGGATACGCCACACGTTTCGCGCGTGGCGATGGAGAAGATGCTGAAGGAAGGTCTCTGAACCTTATCGCTTTGCAGCCTTGACCCGCTTGAGGAAGTTGAGCAGGTCATCCGGCTCGTCGGCGCCGATAAAATAGGCGAACTTGCCTTGTCTCTCATAGGCTTCCTTGAGAATTCCGCCATTGGAATTGACGGCGAAGGTGCGCGGAACATATTCGCCGTCTTCGCCGTACTTCCTGCTCAATGCCGGTTCCTTATCGGCGTTCGCACGCATCAGCACTAATCCATTCAGTGCCTTAACGACTTCCGGATGCTTGAAGAACTCGGAATAGGCTTTGCACGTACCGCACCAATCAGCATAAACAATCAGGATGCCTTGCTTGTCGCTGTTCTTGAGCAGGGACATCCCCTTCTCATAGCTCAGCCAATGTAGTTCCTTGTCATTCCAGTCGATTTTTGCCGGAGGTGCGGCGTTTACGGACGTGGCCAGGAAGGTGAAGAAACAGAAGATGAATGCGCGAATCGGTGACATGGTTCTGGCAGGCCCGCCGAAGCGGGCCTTTCTGTTATATGGGTGGTCTTAGCCCAGCTTTTTCAGCTGTTCTCGTGCATAGCCGGCGCTTGGATGATTCGGGGCCAGTTCCAGGAAGCTGGTGTAGGCCTTCCTGGCTTTTTCCTGGTCGCCCTGGCGCTGGCGTGCATCGCCCAGGTTCAGGTAGGCGATGGCACGCGAGGCGTCTATCTGGATGGTGTTTTCAAACCAGCGCGCGGCCTCCGCGTACTTGTCCTGCTTGTAGTAGACGAAGCCCAGGTTGTTGGCGGCAAGCCCGAAGTCCGGGCGGTATTTCAGCGCCTCGGTGAAGGCTGCTTCTGCCTGTGCGTACTGCTTCTCTTTATACAGCTGCAGGCCGCGGTCATTGGCGCGCTGGGCCAGCTGGCGGCTCGACGCATCGACGGGCTTCGGCGCGGCCAGCTTCTGCTCTTCGCCTTGCAGGTTCTTGATGACCACGGCGTTGCCTTCAGCCTGGCTGTTGCGGCCGGTATCAAGCTTCTTGTTCAAGGCGATGGCTTCCGGCGACAGCTGCGCGCTGTTCTCGCTCAGGAATTCCGCTTCGGCCGGCAGCTGGAACACGAATTCGCCACCCTCGGAACCGGGCAGGCTGCCGAAGGCGGGCGTCTGCTGCGATACGCTGGATACGGCCGGCGCCACGTAGGCGGCCAGTTCGGTGGCGGTGATCATGCCGTCGCCATTCAGGTCGGCCTTGCCGCCCAAGGCCTGCAACAGGGTCCAGGTGAAGACCGAGTGGCCGTTAGGACCAGCGTCCGCCACCATCTGGTCGGCGCCGCCGGCGGTCAGCATCTGGCGGCCGATACGGCGGGCGTTATCGCGCAGGAACGCGCTGGTGCCGCCGCCGCGCGTCAGGCCCAGGCCGCTGTAGCAAGCATCCATCACGAACAGCAAGTGCTTGGCATTCAGGCTTTCGGCGATGTTCTGCAGGTCCGTCATCGGGATCGCATCCACGCTCACCTGTTGCGGGTCGGAGTCGGCCGGGATGATGTAGCCCAGGCTGCGGCCGGAGCTGAGCTGGCGCGTTGCACCGTGGCCGGCGAAGAAGACGAAGATGCGGTCATCCTTTTTCAGCTTGGCTTCCGCCAGCTTGTCGTGGAAGAGGGCGAGGATATTGTTGCGGGTCGCATCGCCATTGGTCAGCGTGAATACGCGCTCGCCGTCGAAGCCGAAGCGGTTGACCAGCGTGTCGCGGATCGCCTTCGCGTCCTGCACCGCGTACTGCAGCTTGGGCCATTTCTGGTAATCGTTGATGCCGATGACGACGGCGTAGCTGTTGGAGTAGCCGGTACTGATGGCTACCTTGTCCGGTTCCGGCTTGCCAGCCTTTGTAATGGTGAAGTCGTTGCCATCCCAGGTGGCGAAGCTGTAGCCGTCGGCAACCAGCTTGTCCAGCACCAGCGGCAGCGTCTTCACGGTCCGCTCATGGATGTCATGGAACAGGATGATGCCGCGCTTTTCCTTCTCCAGCGTGCCAAGCACGCGGTTGGCGATCGAGCTTGGCACGGGGTCGGCCCAGTCCAGCGAATCGATATTCCACATCACCGAGCGCAAGCCCAGCTTGTTCAGCACTTCCAGGCCTTCGGCGTTATGTGCGCCATAGGGGAAGCGGAACAGCGCGGAGCGGCGTGCATCGACTGCCTTCAGCAAGCGGTCGGCCTGGGCGATTTCGCCATACAGCTGGTCGCCTTTTTCCTTGGAGAGCAGGGCATGGCTGTAGCTGTGATTGGCCAGGACGTTGCCGCCTTCCAGCAGGCGGCGGCTGGCGGCTGCCTGCTTCTTGCTCAGCGCCTCCTTGCCCTGGGCGTCGACTTCTCCCAGGTTTTTGCCGACCTGGAAGAACACGCCCGGCACGCCATACTGCTTGAGGATGGCTGCCACTTCATCGGTATAGGTGGCATGCGGGCCATCGTCGAAGGTCAGCACCACGGTTTTCGGCGGCAGCGACTTGCCGAAGATTTCCTTCGCTGCCTCGTCGGGGTCTGGCTTATTCGGATACGGAACGATGACGCCGTAATCCTTCATGATCTGCTCACGGCTGAACAGCTTTTTCAGGTGGGCGACATAATCCTCCCAGCGTTCGCGCTTGGGCACGATGGCGCGCTGGTCGAAGCGGGCGAAGATGCCGCTCAACTCCTTGTCGTACTGGCGCTCGATATCTTCCAGCGCGGCCAGGTCTTCGCTCACGCGCTTGTGCAGCTTGATGCCGGGCAGGGTCTGGTTGGCAGCGGCAAGCTGCCGCATCTCGACCAGCAATTCGCGGAAGGCCAGGCGGTCGGCGTCAAACAGGCCGGAGGCGGATTCGATATAGGTGAGCAGGACGTCATAGGCCGTATCGCGCTGGGCGGCTGGCACTTCCTGCAGTTTGGCCAGCAGTTGACGTGCCTTGCCGATGCGCTCCACGTTCTCATGGAACAGCACTTGCCCGACCTGGCCGGCGGCCTTGCGGTCAAGCTCGGACAGCGTTTGTTCGTCGGCCAGCAGGACGATGATCTTGCGGTAATTGGCCAGGATGTCCTGCATCTCGGCCTGAATCGGTGCATGGGCTTCAACAGTTTTGGCCGCGGCAATGGCGGCCGGCGCTGGCGCGCCCTGTGGCTTGGCGCCGGTTTTCAAATAGGCGGCGCCGGCCGCGGCTGCGGCAAGAATGGCCGCGCCGACGGCCAGGGGCTTGGAAATCTTCATTTCTTATCAACTGATTGCAATAATGCAATTCTAGCGCAGTTGCGCCGGCAATCGATTATTGCGTCAGCCGATGAAGGAGTCGAACTGCATGTCGAACTCCTGCAGCGCCTTCTGGGCGTTCTGCATCTTCTTGCGGAATTCCGGGCCGCGTTTCAGTGCCAGGCCGACGGCCAGCACATCGATCACCACCAGGTAAGCCAGGCGGGCCGAGATAGGGGTGTACGGGTCGGTGTTGAAGATCAGGTCAATCGGGATCAGCACCGTGGCCGTTTCCGCCAGCGGGGTGCCGGAAGGGGCCAGCACGATCACGTCGGCGCCGCCCTCCCTGGCCAGCTTGGCCGAGCGCACCAGGGCAGGGCTGTTGCCGCGCTGGGAGATCGCCACCACTGCATCGCCTTCGTGCAGCAGCGCAGCTGAAATGCTGTGGATTGCCGGGTCGGCGTAAGCCACGGTCGGCACGCCGGAGCGGAAGAACTTGTGCTGCGCGTCGGCTGCCACGATGCCGGAGGTGCCGTGGCCGTAGAACTCGATCTTGCGGGCGCGTGACAGGATGTCGAGCGCTTTCTGCACCGGTTCCGCGTTCAGGTTGTTGCGCAAGTCCAGCAGCGTGTTGATGGAGCGGCTGCAGATCTTGTTCACCAGGTCGGACGCCAAATCGTCCTGTGCCGGCTGGTCGTTCAAGCCGGGCAGGGCCAGGGCCAGGCCCTGCGCCAGCTTCAGCTTGAACTCATGCCAGCCGTCGTAGCCCAGCGTGCGGCAGAAGCGCACCACGGTCGGTTCGGACACTTGTGCGCTCTTGGCGAGCGCCGTGATATTGGCGCCCACCGTGCGGGCCGGATTGTCTAGCACGGCCAGCGCGACCTTGCGCTCCGATTTGGAGAGCGAGTCGAGCTGGGTGCGGATGGAGTCGAGCAGCATCAGTCTTCAGGCAGGGCTTCTTCGCGCCATTGCAGGCCATCGCGTCCGATCAGGGCGCTGGCGGCAGCGGGGCCCCAGGTGCCGGAGGCGTATGGCAGTGGCGCGGATTCGTCCTGCTCCCAGTTGTTCAGGATCGGTTCGACCCATTCCCACGCGGCTTCCAGCTCGTCGCCGCGCATGAACAGGGTCAGTTGGCCGCGCAGCACGTCCAGCAGCAGGCGCTCGTAAGCGTCCATGCGCGGCATCTTGAAGGTTTCGCGGAAGTCCAGTTCCAGCTCCGCCGGTTTCAGGCGCATGCCTTCGCCCGGGGTCTTGGCCATCAGGTTCATGCGCAGGCCTTCGTCCGGCTGCAGGCGGATCACCAGGGAATTCGGCTGGAAGCTGGAAGTAGGCTGGTTGAAGATCGAGTGCGGTATCTGCTTGAAGCGCACCACGATCTCGGCCAGCGAATCGGCCATGCGCTTGCCGGTGCGCAGGTAGAACGGCACGCCGGCCCAGCGCCAGGTGTCGATCTCCACTTTCATGGCGACGAAGGTTTCGGTCTTCGAATTCTGCGGCGCTTCCGGTTCGTCGCGGTAGCTCGGCACGGCCTTGCCTTCGACGTGGCCGGCGCGGTATTGGCCACGCACGATGTTCTGCGCCAGCGTGGTCGGGGTGAAGCGTTTCAGGGAGCGCAGCACCTGCAGCTTGGAGTCGCGCACGGCATCCGGCGCGATAGAGGTTGGCGGCTCCATGGCGACGATACAAAGCAGTTGCAGCAGGTGGTTCTGCAGCATGTCGCGCAGTGCGCCGGAGGTGTCGTAATAGCCGATGCGGTTGCCTACGCCCAGTTTCTCGGCGATGGTGATCTGCACGTCGGAGATCCACTCGCGGCGCCACAGCGGTTCGAACAGGATGTTACCGAAGCGCAGGGCCAGCAGGTTCTGCACGGTCTCCTTGCCAAGGTAGTGGTCGATACGGTAGATCTGCTGCTCTTCAAAGACCTTGCCCACTTCGGCGTTGATCTGCTTGGCGGAGGCCAGGTCGCGGCCCAGCGGCTTTTCCAGGACGACGCGCGAATTGGCGGTGGCCAGGCCGTTGTCCTTCAGGTTGTCGCAGATGCGCGAGAACAGGGCCGGCGGGGTGGCCAGGTAGTAGACGCGGGTGATCGCAGGATCGGTGCGCAGTGCTTCGACCAAGCCTTTGTAGGTGGCGGAATCGACGGCATCCAGCGCGACGTAGACGATGCGGGCGATGAAGCGGTTCCAGTTCTCGTCGGTCGCCTTGACTGATTTGATGTGGGGACGCGACGTTGTCGTCACCATATTGATGAACTCTTCCTGAGTGCTTTCCTGGCGGCCGACGCAAACGATGCGCGCGGTCGGCGGCAGGTCGCCGCAAATATCGCGGCTAAACATAGCAGGCAGCAATTTGCGCATTGCGAGGTCGCCGCTGCCGCCAAACAGAACCAGGTCGAAATCAGAGAGAGCCATAATCGTCTTCAGGTGAGTTACAAGGGTTTACTTCAATCTACGTATTTCAGTCCAAATAAGCAGGTTCAACGCGTCCTGCCACAGGCATGCGTACCGACAGCACTTTGCCGCTGAGCGGGAAGGCCGCCAGTTCGTCCGCCGGGCGCTTGCCGGCAGTCGTGATGTACAGGGTACGCAGGTCGGGACCGCCGAAAGCCACCATGGTCGGGCAGCGTACCGGCAGGCGGATTTCATCGAGCTGGTCGCCCTGTGGCGACAGCTTCAAGATGCGGCCGCCTTCGAACATCGCGACCCAGTAATTGCCTTCGCTGTCGACCGCTGCACCATCCGGGCGGCCGCCGTAATCGGGGGCGGACTTGTCGGTGCTGAAGCGGCGCACGTCGCGTTCGTCGCTGACGGTGCCGGACAGCAGGTCGAAGGCAAAGCGGGTCACGCGGTGGCTGGCTGTCTCAGCGTGGAACATGGTCTTGTTGTCCGGGCTGAAGCCCAGGCCATTCGAATTGACCATGCCGCCGGACCACACCTTGCGGATCTGGCCGCGTTCGAGCACATACATTTCCGCGGCCGGCTTGTCGCGCGGCTCGTAGATGGTGCCGCACCAGAAGCGCCCCGCCGCGTCGCACTTGCCGTCGTTGAAGCGGGTGGTGGACTGGTCGAAGGGTGCTTCCGCCACCAGCTTCAATTCGCCCGTGTCGGGATTGAAATAGGAGAAGCCGCGGCGCTGGGCGACCATCAGGCCTCCTTTGGCGGCGCGCGCGAGCGACGAAGCTTCGCTGTCGACTTTCCATTGCTCGTGCCGGCCAGTGGCGGTGCACAGGCGATGAATGGCAAAGCCTTCGATATCGACCCAGTACAGCGCTTTCTCGTCCGGCGCCCACAACGGGCTTTCGCCCACGGTCATGGTGGCGTCGCAGGCGACGTCGATCTGGTAGCTGTTCATTGGATCTGGGCCGACTTGGCCATCACGATCAGGCCGTTGGTCGAGCTGTCATGTGCTTCCGGATCGACCTTGCCGGCCAGTTCGGACTGGATTTTCCTGGCAAGTACCTTGCCCAGCTCCACACCCCATTGGTCGAAGCTGGCGATGTTCCAGATGACACCCTGCACGAAAGTCTTGTGCTCGTACAGTGCGATCAGCGCGCCCAGGGTGGATGGAGTGAGCTGATCCATCAGGATGGTGTTAGACGGGCGGTTGCCCGGGAAGGTCTTGTGCGGCACCACTTCTTCGATTTCCGCGGCCGGCAGGCCGGCGCCTTTCAGTTCCGCGCGCACCTCGTCTTCAGTCTTGCCCTTCATGAATGCTTCCGACTGGGCGAAGCAGTTCGCCAGCAGGGCGTCGTGGTGGCCCGGCAGGTCGTGGGTTGCGCGCAGGGCGGCGATGAAGTCGATCGGCGTCACGTCGGTGCCCTGGTGAAGGAGCTGGAAATAGGCGTGCTGCGCATTGGTGCCGCACTCGCCCCAGACGATAGGGCAGGTCGGGGTGTCGACCGGCTGGCCGTTCTTGGTCACGCGCTTGCCGTTGCTTTCCATGTCGAGCTGCTGCAGGTAGGCCGGGAAGCGGTTCAGGTCCTGGTGGTAAGGGGCGATCGACAGCGAAGCCGCGCCGAGGAACTGGCGGTTCCAGAAGCCGATCAGGGCCAGCAGCACCGGCATGTTTGCTTCCAGCGGTGCTTCGCGGAAGTGTTCGTCCATGGCGTGGGCGCCTTCCAGGAAGGCCTGGAAGTAGCCGAAGCCGATCGCAATTGCAACCGACAGGCCGATTGCCGACCAGACGGAATAGCGGCCGCCGACCCAGTCCCAGAACGGGAACATGTTTTCAGGATCGATGCCGAAGGCGCGCACGGCGTCGGTATTGGTGGATACGGCAACAAAGTGGCGCGGCAGGTCGGCTTCGCGCGCACGGCCCAGGAACCAGTTGCGCGCAGTTTGCGCATTCAGCATGGTTTCGGCGGTGGTGAAAGTCTTGGAGGCGACGATGAACAGGGTGGTCTCCGGATTCACCTGAGCCAGCACGGCATCCATATCGTGGCCATCCACGTTGGAGACGAAGTGCATCTTCAGGCGCGGGTGGCAGTAGGAGCGCAGGGCCAGCACGGCCATCTTCGGGCCCAGGTCGGAGCCGCCGATGCCGATGTTGACCACGTCGGTGATCGGCTTGCCGGTATGGCCCAGCCAGCCGCCATTGCGCACCTTGTCGGTAAAGACCTTGATGCGGTCCAGGACTGCGTGCACGTCGGCGTTGACGTCCTGGCCATCGACCTTCAGCGCCTTGCCGCGCGGCATACGCAGGGCGGTGTGCAGCACGCTGCGGCGTTCGGTAATATTGATTTTTTCACCGGCAAACATCGCATCGCGCTGTTCGGTCACGCCGCGCGTACGGGCCAGGTGCACCAGCAGCTTGATGGTCTCGTCGTCGGCACGGTTCTTGGAGTAGTCCAGGAACAGGCCAGCCGCATCGACCGTCATGCGCGGGAAGCGGCCAGGATCCTTCTGGAACAACTGGCGCATTTGCCAGTCGCGGGCGTCGTGGGCGTGGATTTCGAGTGCCTGGTAGGCGGCGGTGGAGGTCAGGGCGGGCAAGCGCATAATGTCCTGTGGCATATGGTTTTATGAATTGTGTTTAACTATACAGGAAAAACAGGTAAATTCACTACAAATCTTTTCGTCTATCGACACGCACAGGGGCTTTGGAGCGCAATTCGACGCGATGGGAGCGCTCGCAACTGGAAATTTTGTAGTAAAATTTCCGGAAATTCATTGAAAAGGAACGATCATGCCGTTGCATCCAGTCCTGGAAAAAGTCACCGCGCGCGTCATCCAGCGCAGCCGCGTCTCCCGCGGCGCCTACCTGGCGCACCTCGAGGCGGCGCGCGTCAAAGGCCGCACCCAGCGCGGAACCCTGTCCTGCACGAACCTGGCGCACGGTTTTGCCGCGTTCCCGGCGAACGATAAGCTGATCCTGAAGGAAGTGAAGCAGCCTTCCGTCGCGATCATTTCTGCTTACAACGATATGCTGTCGGCGCACCAGCCGTTCGAGATCTTCCCTGCCATCATCAAGGATGCGGTGCGCAAGGTCGGCGCCGTGGCGCAGTACGCTGGCGGCACGCCGGCCATGTGCGATGGCGTGACCCAAGGCCAGCCGGGCATGGAGCTGTCGCTGTTCTCGCGCGATGCGATCGCCATGTCGGCGGCGATCGGCCTGTCGCACAATATGTTCGATTCCGTGCTGTACCTGGGCGTATGCGACAAGATTGTGCCGGGCCTGCTGATCGGCGCGCTGCACTTCGGCCACCTGCCAGCGGTGTTCGTGCCGGCCGGCCCGATGACTTCCGGCCTGTCGAATAAAGAAAAAGCGGCAATCCGCCAGCGCTATGCGCAAGGCAAGGCGACCCGTGAAGAACTGCTGGAAGGCGAGGCCCAGTCCTATCACGGCGCCGGCACCTGTACCTTCTATGGTACCGCCAACTCCAACCAGCTCCTGATGGAAATCATGGGCCTGCACCTGCCGGGCGCCGCCTTCATCAACCCGGGCACGCCGCTGCGCGATGCGCTGACTGCTGCAGCCGCACAGCGCGCGGCGCAGATTACCGAGATGGGCAAGGAGTACATCCCGGTTGGCCATATCGTGGACGAGAAATCCATCATCAACGCCGTCGTGGGCCTGCTGGCCACCGGCGGCTCGACCAACCATACCCTGCACCTGGTGGCGATTGCCAAGGCGGCCGGCATCGTGATCGACTGGGACGATTTCAATGAGCTGTCGGCGGTAGTGCCGCTGCTGTGCCGCATCTACCCGAACGGCGATGCGGACGTGAACCATTTCCACGCTGCCGGTGGGACTGGTTTCGTGATCCGCGAATTGCTGGATGCCGGCCTGCTGCACGACGACGTGAACACCATCCTGGGCAAGGGCTTGCGCGCGCACTGCGCCGAGCCGTTCCTGAATGACGATGCGACTGGCGTGATCTTCAAGGAAGCGCCGCTGAAGAGCGCCGACGAGAAAGTGCTGCGCGGCGCGGCCGAACCGTTCTCGAAGGATGGCGGCATGGTGCTGGTGCAGGGCAACCTGGGCCGCGCCATCATGAAGGTGTCCGCCGTGAAGGAAGAGCACCGCACGGTGGAAGCGCCTGCGCTGGTGTTCGATTCGCAGGAAGCCTTTATGGCTGCCTACAAGGCCGGCAAGCTGGATCGCGACTTTGTGGCCGTGATCCGCTTCCAGGGACCGAAAGCCAACGGCATGCCGGAGCTGCACGCGCTGACTCCGGCGCTGGCCAACCTGCAGGATGCCGGCCGCAAAGTGGCCCTGGTGACCGATGGCCGCATGTCCGGCGCTTCGGGCAAGGTGCCAGCTGCGATCCACGTGTCGCCGGAAATTCTGGCTGGCGGCCCGCTGGGCCTGGTGCGCGATGGCGACATCATCCGCCTCGACGCTGCCAGCGGCACGCTGGAAGCATTGGTGTCCTCTGATGTGTGGCACGGCCGCTCGATGGCGCAAGCCGACCTGTCGCCAAACCAGATCGGCATGGGCCGCGAACTGTTCACCATGTTCCGCAATACCGTGTGCGCGGCGGAGCAGGGCGCGACCAGCTTCCCGCTGCCGTCGCCGATCCAGACCACCGTGCCGTTGCACGGCGAAGACAATGTGGGCAATACCGTGCCCGGTTCCGATGAAGATTTCCTCGCAAAGAAAGCCTGATATGACCCTGCTCGAGATTATGCGTACTTCGGCCGTGATCCCCGTGATCGCGATTGACGACCCTGACCATGCTGTGCCGCTGGCGAAAGCCCTGGTGGCAGGCGGCATCCGTGTGCTGGAAGTGACCCTGCGCACCCAGCACGGCCTGGGCGCAATCCGCGCCATGAGCCAGGTGGAAGGCGCCATCGTCGGCGTGGGCACGCTGACCCAGCCTGAGGAATTCGCTGCTGCACGCGATGCCGGCGCGGTATTCGGTGTGTCGCCGGGCCTGACCGATGCGCTGATCGGCGCCGCTAAGTCGAGCGGCCTGCCGCTGTTGCCTGGCGTGATGACCCCTTCGGAAGTGATGAAGGCGCGCGAGCAAGGCTTCAAACAGCTGAAGCTGTTCCCCGCAGTTCCTGCCGGCGGGGTCGGCATGCTGAACGCGATCGCCGGCCCGCTGTCGGATGTGGTGTTTTGCCCGACCGGCGGCATCTCGCAGGACACTGCGCCAGCCTTCCTGTCGCTGAAGAATGTGGCCTGCGTAGGCGGTTCCTGGCTGACGCCGAAGGATGCCATGCAAGCCGGCGACTGGGACCGCATCACCGCCATTGCCAAAGCGGCCAGCGCGCTGCGCCACTGATGGAAGTCATCGCCCGGCCATTGACGTCGGGTGAGATCGCGCTGGCCTGGCTGGTATTCGGCAGCGCGATCGACTACCAGCGGGTGCGCATCCATAACACCCGCTTCATTCCCTTCCTGCAGCGTAAAGACGTCTGCATCACGCCCAACGGCGAACTGTATTTCCACATCTCCCGCTACCGTCCCGACTTCTCGCTGGCCAGCGAACGTGAACAGCATTGGTTCATGCACGAGATGGCGCATGTCTGGCAGCACCAGCTTGGCTATCCCGTGATGTGGCGCGGCGCCATCCGCCTGGGCCTGAGCTATGACTACGAGGTTTCGCCCGAGCTGCGGCTGTGCGACTTCAATATGGAGGCGCAGGCCGAAGTGCTGGCCGACTATTTTGTCCTGGTCTGCCTGCACAAGCAGGATGCGGGCTTGTACCGGGACATGCTGCGCGACTTCCTGCGCGATCCGTCATCGCCGGCCAACCTCCCGCGTAGGCTTTTTGCTAACAGTGTGATATCGTAGTTGCTTTAAAGCACACTTTGGGCACTCATGCATAACCCTTACCAGGCACCCGTTGCCGATCTCGATCTGCCCGCACGGGATGACGGTCTTGCGACTCCGAATGTTGGCGGCTTCTGGCTGCGCGTCGGCGCAAAGATCATCGACTTCCTTGTTCTGTCACCGATACTCGGCCTCACGTATTGGCTGAGCTCATTGTCCCGCTCCTTCTATCTGTGGTCGGTCATCCCGTCCATGCTGCTGGCATTGTTCTACTCGATTTACCTGGTGCGCCGCTACGGCGGGACCCCAGGCAAGCTTGTGTTGAAGTTGCGTGTCCAGATGACGGACTACGCGCCGGTCACGTTCAAGGCGGCCCTGATACGTGAAGCGCCGATAATGTTGATGAGCGCGGCAAGCAGCCTCGGGCTCGGCCTGGCGGCAATGAGCATGGATGACGCGACATACCAGGCTTATGGCTTCTTTGAGCGCAGCGCAGTGCTTGCCGGATCGGGACCAGAGTGGGTGCCAATGATTAGCTGGCTGATTAATGGCTGGACCTTGGCAGGTGTCATAGTCATGCTGGTCAACAAGCGCCGCCGCGCCGTGCACGACTTCCTCGCCGGCACCGTGGTGGTGAACATCAACCAGCAGCGCTGAGTCCTCGCTGTGATGAATGCGCCAAACCCGTTTGCCCCGCCTTCGGCTGACCTGAGCCCACACCCGGATTCGCGAGCTGCGGCTCGTAAGCCGTATAGTGTCTGGGCGGTGCAGATTGTCGGCGCGCTGATTGCGGCCTGGTGCACCTTGGGCCTGGTGCTCATTACGCGCCTGGCCATGATGGGGCAACGGGTTTCCGGCTACGGCATGCCGATCTGGCTGCATCTCTTTCTCCAGGCGTGCTTTGCGGCGCTGCTGTACGCCATGCTCTGGCATTTATCGAAGCGTTCCAGGCTGGGGCGCAACCTCGGACTCGGCCTGATTGCGCTCCTGGCTATTCCAACCGGTATCATAACGTTCTACACGCCATCGGAACCTGACCAGCCAGCAGTTAACTGGCTTGTTACCTTACTGTTTGTGGCGCCCTTTGTTTACTGGGCATTTGCTTTTGCATTTTCCAGCAAGGCGCGGCGATATTTTGCCGCGGCGACGGCGCATGACTGAGCGAAAACTCTCATCCTTTGATCGGCGTGGTGCGCCATCGTCACGGCTATTGGTGCAATTGCAGGCTTGCTTAGCAATAAAGATCAATAATTTGCTAACATCGAAGCTTTGCAATTGGCGGAGCAGCGGCGATGGGGATGGAGATTGAAGCGGCAGGCGACCTGGTGACGGCCAGCCTGGTGGCTAAAGAAGTAGAGGGGCACGCGGGCCAGCACGGCGAACACGGGCACAGTGCGCCATGCGCCAACTGCGGCACGCCAGTCACCGCCACGTATTGCGGCAACTGCGGCCAGAAAGGCCACCTGCACAAGTCAGTGCTGCACCTGGGGGAGGAACTGATCCACGGCCTGCTGCACTTCGATACCAAGGGCTGGCGCACCTTGCCGCTATTGGTTGCACGCCCCGGCCAGCTGACACGTCGTTATATCGACGGCCAGCGCACACGCTTCGTTTCGCCGCTGGCGCTGTTCCTGTTCATGATGTTCTTCATGTTCTTCGTCTTCTCCCTGACGATGGGTACCAGTTCGGGCCCGAGCACGGGCAAGGTCGCCGAAGGCAAGAACGGCAAAGCCGCCTTCGAGCAGAAGATGAATGAAAAGATCGCCGACCAGAAAAAAGTGGTCGCGGAGGCGGAACAAGACCTCAAGGAAGCAGAACCTGGCACGGCGGAAGTCCCGAAAGCCCAACAGCGGCTGGATGAGGCCAGGAAAACGCTCGACGGCCTGAATAGCGCCCTGGCGGCTGGCAAGATCGCCATGACCAGCACGGCCAAGTTCACCGAAACGATCAAGCCGGCCAAAAAGGGGGCCGAGAAGGATAAGGCCAAGGATAGCGCGCAGGAAGGCGTAAAAACGAAGGAGCCGGGCATCATCGAGGAAATCCTGCACGACGTCGCGGAAGGGGTTACCGATCAAGACATGGCCGGCAACAGCGACGCTACGCATTCCGACTCCGGCTGGTTTAGCAAAGGCATCAGGCATGCGATGGAAAACCGGGAGCTGGCGCTCTACAAACTGAAGAATGCGGCCTACAAATACTCCTTCCTGCTGGTGCCGATTTCATTGCCATTCCTGTGGCTGATGTTCTTCTGGCGCCGCGGCGTCACGATGTATGACCACGCCGTGTTCTCGCTGTATTCGCTGTCGTTCATGTCGCTGCTGTTCACCATCGTCGCGACACTGAGCTACTTCGAACACGGTGGCTTGGCTGCCTCCCTGTTCGTGTTTGTTCCGCCGGTGCACATGTTCATGCAGTTGCGCGGCGCCTATGGCCTGTCGCGTTACGGTGCCTTGTGGCGCACATGCTTCCTGCTGCTCATGACGTTCATCGTGCTGACCATGTACGCCGTGGCCGTGCTGGCGCTGTCGGCCACTTAGTCCTGCATCAATGCCGCGCCGGCGCGGGCGATTTGGGCGTCTTGGGATGCCTGAACGCCCGCCACGCCAATGGCGCCGATCACCTTGCCGTTGGCCACCAGGCGAACGCCGCCTTCTACTGGCAGCGAATCAGGCAAGCCGAGTACGACGGCGTTTCCTTTTTCTAGTATGTCCTGGTGAAACTTGGTGTCGCGGCGGTAGTTGACGGCGTGGCGCGCCTTGCCTTGCGCCACGGTGACCGTCGAGTTGGCCGTATCGTCCATGCGGATGAAGTGCATCAACTGGCCCGCTTCATCGACGATGGCGATCGATACGTTCCAGTTGTTTTTCCGCGCTTCCGCCTCAGCGGCGGTGGCGATCTGTTTGACCACGTTCAGGTTCAATACTGCGCGCTGCGTAAGCTGAGAGTTCAACGGCGCGGCGCTTGTGGCCATTGGCAGGACGGTCACCAGGCAAAACAGTGCGGTTCGCAGCATTGTGGTCTCCAAGGTTAGAATGCTCGCAATTCTGTCATAGATTGCATATGAAAGTTGACGTTCAACGAATCCGCGCCGGCGCTGCAGGGGCGGAAGCTGCAGGCTTCCTGCTGCCAGACCAACAGTCGCTGATCCACCGGCAAGGCTGGCTGAAGATGCTCGCGCCGCGCGCTGCCGGCGGGGCGGAATTGCCTTTGACCCGAGTTGTGCGGCTGGAAGAGGCGATTGCCGAGGCGGATGGCAGCATGGGGTGGGTGGTCACGCTTTGTGCAGGCGCCGGCTGGTTCGCTGGTTTCCTCCCGCCGGATACGGCGCGCGAGATCATCTCGACTCCAGATGTCTGCCTTGCAGGCAGCGGCGCGCCGACCGGTTTCGCGGATAAGGAGGGCGAAGGCTATCGCATAACAGGCCGCTGGGATATCGCCAGTGGCGCACCCATGGCGACGCATTTCACGCTCAATGCGTTGCTGCGCGAGAACGGCCAGCCGCTCGCAGGGCCGGATGGCGCGCCTGGGATTCGGGCCTTCGTCGTGCCGGCGGCGCAGGTGGTGGTTGAGCCGACCTGGCGCAGTTTCGGCATGAAGGGCTCGGCCTCGCACAGTTACCGTGTCGAGGGTGCCTGGGTGCCGGCTAGCCATGGCTTCACCATTGATCCTGCCCACGCTACGGCGCCCGGAACGCTGTACCGTTTCCCCTTCATGCTGCTGGCATGGGTGACGCTGGCAGCTAATTTGTCCGGCATGGCGCGGCATTTCCTGGCGCTGGCACAAGAAATTGTTGCGGCGCGACGCCAGCCGCCGGCCAGCGCGCAGGATGCGCTGGCGCGCGCTGCCGTGGCGCTGGAAGGTGCGCGGGAACGCATGTACGCGCTGCTCGACCAGGCCTGGGCGCAAGCCGAGGGGGAGGGCGGTTGCGTCGATGAGGCGCTTGATGCGCAATTGCGCGAGGCTTCGATGGCACTGGTGCTGGCGGCACGCCGGGCGGTGGGAGATATCTATCCCTACTGCGGGTTGCGGGCGGCGCAGGAAGACTCTGTGATCAACCGCGTCTGGCGCGATTTCCATACCGCCAGCCAGCATGCCCTGTTCACGCCATGATTGAATTCCTGTTCGAACTGGTTGGCGAATTCCTGCTGCAAGTGCTGGTTGAGGCCCTGGCGGAATTGGGCCTGCATTCGCTTGGCGAGCCATTCCAGCGTAAGCAAAACCCGTGGCTTGCAGGCCTTGGCTACGCCATTTTCGGCGCCATTGCGGGCGGCATTACGCTTTGGCTGCTGCCCGACCACCTGGTACGCAATGAAGTCCTGCGCAAGCTTAACCTGCTGGTCACGCCGCTGGCGGCTGGCGGCATGATGTGCCTGATAGGCGCCTGGCGTGCACGCCGCGGCGATGACTTGCTGCGCATCGACCGCTTCGCCTATGGTTATGTGTTCGCGCTGTCGCTGGCGCTGGTTCGCTTTATTTTTGCACAGTAGGAGGGCGCCGATGGCCTGGCTGATTTTCAAGTACCTGGTAACGGCTGGCGTTGTGGTCGCGGTGTCGGAATTTGCCAAGCGCAGCGACCGCCTCGGCGGCTTGATCGCTGCGCTGCCGATGGTCACCGTGCTGGCGCTGATCTGGCTTTATGTCGAACGGCAGCCGCAGGAAAAGATCGCCAATCACGCTTGGTACACCTTCTGGTACGTGGTGCCGACGCTGCCGATGTTCCTGGTCTTTCCATGGCTGTTGCCGCGGCTCGGCTTCTGGCCGACGCTGGGTGTGAGCGTGCTGCTGACGATTGCCTGCTTCGCCCTGTTCGCAATGTGCGTGCGCCGCTTCGGGATCGAGCTGCTTTGATCAAAGCGAGTGCACGCGGTTGCGGCCGCAGGCTTTGGCCTGGTAGAGGGCCCGGTCGGCGGCGTTGATCAGCTCATACACTTCGCCGGCGTTGCTGCTGTCGCTGCTGGCGACGCCAATGCTGATGGTGACGATCCGCTCGTCCGAGCGCGAGGCCTGGTGCGGGATGCGCAGGTCGCGCACCTTGCGGCACATGGCGTTGGCCATCATCACGGCCGCATCGGCCGGCGTGTCGGGCAGGATGACAGCGAATTCCTCGCCGCCGTAGCGCGCGAACAGGTCGGCCGGGCGCTGCTGCATGGTCGACAGCGCGGAAGCCACCGCCTCCAGGCAGGCATCGCCTTGCTGGTGGCCGTAATGGTCGTTGTAGGCCTTGAAGTAATCGATATCGAGCATCATCAGCGAGAGCGGAGTGCCCATGCGCCGCGCACGCCGGGTCTCGCGGTCGATCGCCATGTCGAAGTGGCGGCGGTTGGCGACGCCGGTCAGGTCGTCCAGCAGGGTCTGCGAGCGCAGGGCCACGGCCTGTTCACGCAGCAGGTTTTCGCGCTGCACGGCGGCGGTGACGTCGCTCACCTGGATCAGGCAAAAGCGCTCATTGTTGCCCAGGTTGAGCGGGGAGACCGTGATCTGCTGCTGCATGCGCTCGCCTTTTTCGGCGGCCGCCTTGTTGGCATACAGGGGCAGCGGCCAGCGGTTCAGGGTTTGCGACAGCAGCGAGGGCAGGTTGCTGCGCAGCGCCTGGCCGATGGCGGCCTCCAGGCGCTTGCCGCGCTGTTCGGGGAACAGGTCGAAGAAGCTGCGCTCCAGCGTTTCAGCGCCCAGCACGCCGGAGTGATGTTCCATCCAGCGGTTCCACAACACCACGCGTTCGCTGGCATCGAGGACCAGCGTGCCCACGTCGATGCAATCGATAACGCCCTGCAGCAGCGGCAGGGACTCGAGCGAAGACTTCATGGCTGCGCTCCACCGATGGAACGGTCGAGGAAATCCGCCACATGCTGCTTCAGGTCGTGCAGCGCCGTCATGTCCATGATGAAGGCGACGTCGCCGGCAATTTGCTGGCGCTCGATGACGAACTCGATATGCAGCATCAGCACCGCAGTTTCGGCGCTGCCGGCCTGCGCCAGGATCTCTTCGCTGTAGCCGACGTGGTAAGCCGGCAGCGAGCCATGAAGCTCGTGCCCCAGCAGGTTGGCCAGTGCGCCGACGCAGCTGTTCAGCAGGATATTGCCGATCTCGCTCATCGCTTCCTGTTCCATGGCCGACAGCTCGGCCAGCGGCATCGCTTCACCCACCATCAGGCGCACGATTTCCTGGCTCTTCTCTTCCGGGAACATCAGGATCGCTTCGGTGTCGAAGGCGCCGCTGTAGTGCTGGCTGATGCCGCACAGCCGGCCGTTGCCGGTGCTGCGGCTGGTCAGCAATTTGGCGGCCGTGGCGCGGGTGAGGAAACTGATGGCAGGCACCGACATGGTGACCGTTTCGTTGACGATCTCGCTCATGGAGGAGGCAGCCTGGCCCACGCCAATATTGAACAGCTCGACGAGGGCGTCGTGCTCCAGTTCGGTGAGCCGGACCATGGTCAGGCTTCCAGCGGCGCAATCAGTTGCGCGATGCGCTCGGCGGTAATCGGTTTCTCCATGAAGCCAACGCCGATCTCTTCGGCGCGCTGGCGGGTGGCTGCCTGGACGTTGGCGGTGAGCAGGGAAATGTGGGCATTGGGCAGCATGGCGCGCAGCGCGGCGGCGGCATCGACGCCATTCATGCCGGGCATATTCACGTCCAGCAGCACCAGGTCGGGCTGCAATCCCTTGGCCTTGGCGATCGCTTCATCGCCGTTGGCGGCTTCCTCTACAACCCAGTCGGCGTGGCGCACCTGGATGTGCTGGCGGGTCAGCATGCGCGACACGCGGCTGTCATCCACGATTAATACGGTACTTGGCTTCATTGGCGTTTTTCCCGGGTCAGTTGACAGTTCGGATAAAATAGGCAACCTTTATTGAATCCATTGTAACTATGACGCAAGACAAATTGAAACAGGCTGTTGCTATTTCGGCGATCGAGTACGTGATCGACGGCGAAATCATCGGCGTTGGCACCGGTTCCACGGCGAATTTCTTCATCGATGAACTGGGCAAGATCAAGCACCGTATCAAGGGTGCTGTTGCCTCGTCGGAAGCGACTGCAGCCCGCCTGGCCGGTCACGGCATTCCTGTCTATGATCTTAACGAGGTTTCGGAAATCGCGGTGTACATTGACGGCGCCGATGAGATCAACGCGGCAGGCCACATGATCAAGGGCGGCGGCGCAGCACTGACCCGCGAAAAGATCGTCGCTTCGGTATCGAAGCAATTCGTCTGCATCGCAGATGGTTCCAAACTGGTAGAGACCCTGGGCAAGTTCCCGCTGCCGGTTGAAGTGCTGCCGATGGCCCGCAATGCGGTCATGCGCCAGCTGGCAGCCCTGGGCGGCCAGCCGAAGGTGCGCACCAAGGCCGGTTCCGACGACATCTTCGTGACCGACAATGGCGGCAATATCATCGACGTAGCTGGCCTGTCGATCACCGACCCGGTCGCGCTGGAAACCCAGATCAACCAGATCGTCGGCGTGGTTGCCGTCGGCCTGTTTGCGGCCCGCGGCGCCAATGTGTGCCTGCTGGGTACCCCTGACGGCGTGCGTACCGTCAAATACTGATCCTTCCTTTTAGAAAGAGCCCATGAAACGACTGTTCCTGCTGTTGTTGGCTGCTGGTGTGCTGAGTGCTTGTGCTTCCAAAAAAGAGGTCGCCCAGGCGCCAGTGAAGCGTAAATCTGTGCTGGAGGCGGAAGCTGTTGCCAAGCGGTCCATGATCGATGGCGTGCCGGTAGAGAAGGTGGAATTCCGCTCGGGTGTTTCGTCGGCAACGGTGGAGCGTTTGGCCAATGCGGAAGAATGCCGCGGCGGGCGCGGGGCAGGGCTGGTGACTGAGCGTGGCCCGGTAGAGATTTACCGGATGTCTTGCGCCAATGGGAAGGTGTTTATGGCGCGCTGTGAGCTGCGCCAGTGCAAGCCAATGAATTCGGATGTGGCGAGCCGCTGAAATTAAATGGGGACGTACCCCATTTAATTAGCAACAAATTAAATGGGGTACGTCCCCATTTAATTTCAGGCCGACGGCGGCACGTAGCCGGCTGCCTGGTCTGCGCCTTCGCCGAAGAAATGCTTTTCCATCTGCGCCGCCAGGTACTTGCGCGCGCGCACGTCCGCCAGGTTCAGGCGGTTTTCGTTCACCAGCATGGTCTGGTGCTTGAGCCAGGCGGCCCAGGCTTCCTTGGAGACGGATTCGTAAATGCGCTTGCCCAGCTCGCCCGGATATGGCGGGAAGTCCAGGCCTTCGGCTTCCTTGTTCAGTTTGATGCAATGGACGGTACGGGCCATCTTCGGTGCTCCTAAAAAAGTCAATTATAAGGTCTTAATCAAGACTTGCGACTTGCGCTGCCAGTTGTAGAGGCGCTGGCGGTCCTTCGGCAGCGCATCGACCGTGGCGGGCGCAAAGCCGCGCTTGATGAACCAGTGCGCGGTGCGGGTGGTCAGCACGAACAGCTTGCTGATGCCCTGCGCCCGGGCACGGTTTTCCATGTGCTTGAGGATGCGCTCGCCATCGCCCTGGGCTTGCACGTCGGGGTTGACGGTAAGGCATGCCATTTCGGCCATTTTTTCTTCCGGGAAGACGTACAGCGCCGCGCAGCCGAAGATCACGCCGTCGTGCTCGATGACCGAGAACATCTCGATTTCGCGCTCGATCAGCTCGCGGCCGCGCTTGACCAGGGTGCCGTCGGCTTCCAGCGGCTCGATCAGCTTGATGATGCCGCCCACGTCTTCGATGGTGGCAGGGCGCAGCGATTCCAGGTTCTCGTGCGAGATCATGGTGCCCACGCCGTCGTGCGTGAACAGTTCCAGCAGGGCCGAGCCGTCCATTGCGAACGGCACGATGTGGGCACGCTCGACGCCGTTGTTACAGGCCTTGATGCAGTGCTTCAGGTAGTAGGCGGTGGCGTCGGGCAGGAAGCCTGCCTGCAGCACGGCTTCGGCCTGGTGCGAGGACAGTTCGCGGATTTCGGTGCCGCCGGCGTCGGTCATCATCTCGGTTTCGGTGATGAAGACCAGCTTGTCGGCGTGCAGGGCGATGGCGGCGGTGCAGGCCACGTCTTCCATCGTCAGGTTGAAGGTTTCGCCGGTCGGGGAGAAGCCCAGTGGCGACAGCAGCACCACGCCGTCCGAACCCATGATCGAGTGGATGGTTTCTGCGTCGACCTTGCGGGTCAGGCCAGTCAGTTCGAAGTCGACGCCGTCGATCACGCCCAGCGGGCGGGCGGTGATGAAGTTGCCGGAAATGATACGGATCGCGGCATGCGACATTGGCGTATTCGGCAAGCCCTGGCTGAAGGCGGCCTCGATGTCGAGGCGCAGTTCGCCGGCGGCTTCCTTGGCGCATTCCATGGCGGCCGTGTCGGTGATGCGCACGCCGTTGTGGAAGCGGCCTTCCACGTTTCGCAGGGCGAGCTGCTCGGCGACCTGCGGGCGCGAGCCGTAGACTACGGTGACGTTGATGTCCAGCGCGTGCAGCAGCGACAGGTCGTGGGCCAGCACCGACAGGGCGCCGGCGGCAACCAGTTCACCAGGGAAAGCGACCACGAAGGTCTTGCCGCGGAAGGCGTGGACGTAGGGGGCGACGGAGCGCAGCCAGGAGACGAATTGGATAGGGTTTTCCATTATTCGCGCATTATAATGCGCTGCGCGGTTTTCGCGCCCAATCTATGTAAAAAACGATGTCTGAAGCAAGCAAGAAGAATCCTCCCCAGCAACCAGCAGGCCAGCGGCCGCAAGGCGAGCAACGCCGTCCGGCAGGCCAGCCGGGCCAACAGGCGCGCCGCGCGCCCGCGCAGCAGCCGGCCGCTGATGCTCCCCGCCGCGAAAGCCGCTCGGAAGGCGCACGTCCGGCGCAGGCCGCGGGCGCGTCCGGCGGCCGCATTGCGGCGGGCGAGGGGGGGGAGGCGCGCCGTGGCGAACGCCGCGAACGCGAAACGACCGAGCAGCGCGCCGCCCGCGAAGCTGCGGCAGCGTTCCGCAATCCGCTGCCGCCGATCACCTTCCCCGAAGAACTGCCGGTTTCGGGGCGGCGCGCGGAAATCGCTGAAGCCCTGACCAAGCATCAGGTGGTCATCGTCTCCGGCGAAACCGGCTCCGGTAAAACCACCCAGTTGCCGAAGATCTGCCTGGAATTGGGCCGCGGCCAGAAAGGCCTGATCGGCCACACGCAGCCGCGCCGTATCGCCGCTTCGTCCACCGCGAAGCGCATCGCCGTCGAACTGGGTTCGCCGCTGGGCGAGCACGTCGGCTACAAGGTGCGCTTCAACGACACCCTGAGCAAGGGCGCGTCGGTCAAGCTGATGACCGACGGTATCCTGCTGGCCGAAACCCAGACCGACCCGCTGCTGAAGGCTTACGACACGATCATCATCGACGAAGCCCACGAACGCAGCCTGAACATCGACTTCCTGCTTGGCTACCTGAAGCAGATCCTGCCGCGCCGCCCGGACCTGAAGGTGATCATCACCTCCGCAACCATTGACGCTGAGGGCTTCGCCCGCCACTTCACGCAGGAGGGCAAGCCGCCGGTGCCGGTGATTGAGGTCTCGGGGCGCCTGTATGCGGTGGAAGTGCGCTACCGCCCGGTGGAGCGTGACCAGATGCTGGCGCCCGGCGCACAGCAAGGCGCCGACGCCAAAGGCGCCCGTACCGCCGCCGCGCGCGAAAAGCGCGACCTGATGGAAGCCATCGTCGACGGCGTCGATGAAGTCTGCCGCATCGGCAGCGGCGATGTGCTGGTCTTCCTGCCCGGCGAGCGCGAAATCCGCGACGCCGCGGAAGCCCTGCGCAAGCACCACCCGCCGCACGTGGAAATCCTGCCACTGTTCGCCCGCTTGTCGGTCGAGGAGCAGGACCGCGTCTTCCGCACCACCAACGCGCGCCGCATCGTGCTGGCGACCAACGTGGCGGAAACCTCGCTCACCGTGCCAGGCATCCGCTACGTGGTGGACGCCGGCCTGGCGCGCGTGAAGCGCTACAGCTACCGCAACAAGGTCGAGCAGCTGCAGATCGAACCGGTGGCGCAATCCGCGGCCAACCAGCGCGCCGGCCGATGCGGCCGTGTGGCCGATGGCGTCTGTATCCGCCTGTACGACGAGCAGGATTTCCTGCAGCGCCCGAAGTTCACGGATCCCGAAATCCTGCGCTCCTCGCTGGCCTCCGTCATCCTGCGCATGAAGTCCCTGCACCTGACGGACGTGGAGAGTTTCCCGTTCATCGAGCCGCCGCTGGGCCGCGCGATTGCCGACGGCTACCAGCTGCTGCAGGAACTGGGGGCGGTCGATGACGACAACCAGTTGACGCCACTGGGCCGCAAGCTGGCCAAGCTGCCGCTCGATCCGCGCGTGGGCCGGATGATCCTGGCCGCGCAGGAGTACCACTGCCTGACCGAAGTGCTGATCGTGGCTTCCGCCTTGTCGGTGCAAGACCCGCGCGACCGCCCGGTGGAGCACCAGGGCGCCGCCGACGAAGCGCACAAGAAGTTCGCCGACGAAAAGTCCGAGTTCCTCAGCTACCTGAAAATCTGGAAGTGGTTCGAGAACGCCATCGAGCACAAGAAGTCGAACCGCCAGTTGATGGACTCGTGCCGCGCCACCTTCCTGAACCAGCTGCGCCTGCGCGAATGGCGCGACGTGCACTCGCAACTGCTCACCATCGTGAAAGAGCAGGGCTGGCGCACCAATGAGCTGCCGGCCACGTACGACCAGCTGCATATGGCGTTGCTGACCGGCCTGCTGGGCAATATCGGCTTCAAGGGCGAGGACGAGCCGGGCGGCGCCTATCTCGGCGCGCGCGGCATCAAGTTCCATATCTGGCCGGGTTCGCACCTGTCGAAGAAACCGGGCAAGTGGATCGTCTCCGCTGAACTGGTGGAGACCACGCGCCTGTACGCACGCTGCGTAGCCCGCATCGAGCCGGAGTGGATCGAGAAGATCGGCGGCCACCTGCTGAAGAAATCCTGGGGCGAGCCGCGCTGGGAGAAACGCCCGGCGCAAGTTACCGCTTCCGAGCGTGCCACCCTGTATGGCCTGGTGGTCTACAGCCAGCGCCGCATCAACTACGGCCAGAAGAACCCTGTCGAAGCGCGCGAAATCTTCATCCGCGATGCGCTGGTTGGCGGCGATTACGACACCCGGGCGCCGTTCTTTGCCCACAACCACAAGCTGGTGCGCGAGATCGAAAACCTCGAACACAAGTCGCGCCGCCAGGACGTGCTGGTGGACGACCAGTTGATCGAAGCCTTCTACGACGAGCAGATTCCGGCCGACGTGGTGAATGGCGCCGGCTTCGAAAAGTGGTACAAGGACGCGTCGCACGATAATCCGAAGCTGCTGTTCCTGAACCGCGATGACCTGATGCGCCACGAGGCGGCCGGCATCACGACCGACCTGTTCCCGAAGAAGATGATGGCGGCGGGGCTGGAGATGCAGCTGTCCTATCACTTCGAGCCGGGCACGCCGCGCGACGGCGTCACGCTCACCGTGCCGCTGTATGCGCTGAACCAGCTCTCGCGCGAACGCTGCGAATGGCTGGTGCCGGGCATGCTGAAGGAGAAAGTGCACCTGCTGCTCAAGACCTTGCCGCAAAAGCAGCGCCGCCACCTGGTGCCGCTGCCCGATTACGCGGCCAAGTTCTGCGAGCGCACTGAATTCGCGCGCGGCGATTTGATCGACGCCATCATTGCCGACATCCGCAAGCAGATCACGATCAGCGTGCTGACCTCCGACTTCAAGCCGGAGCAGCTGCCTGCGCACCACTTCATGAACTTCAAGGTGGTGGACGAGCATGGCCGCCAGCTCGACATGGGCCGCAACCTGGCCACGCTGCAGGCGGAATACGGCTTGCAGGCGCGCCAGAGCTTCCAGCGCATGGCGGAAGGCGGAAACGCGCCTGCCTCCGCCGCACAGCTGGCGCAACTGGCCGGCATCGGCATCGGCAGCGGCTCCGCCCAAGCTAAGCCGAAGCACGGCGGCATCGCTGCCGAGGCCGCGCGCAGCGCAAGCCCGGCCCGCGCTCCGGCCGCTGCGCCGGCCGCACCTGCCGGCGGCGCCGCTCCGCAGCACACCAACATCACCACCTGGAGCTTCGGCGAACTGCCGGAGCTGCTGGAAATCACGCAGGGCAAGCTAAGCCTGATCGGCTTCCCGGCGCTGGTGGACAAAGGTACGCACTGCGACCTGGAAGTGTTCGACGATCCGAACGTCGCCGCACGCACCCACCGCATCGGCCTGCGCCGCCTGTTCATGCTGCAAATGCGCGACCAGATCAAGTTCGTCGAGAAGTCGATTCCGAACCTGCAGCAGATGGGCATGCAATTCATGTCCATGGGCACGCAGGAAGAACTGCGCGACCAGATCATCGCCAAGGCCATCGATATCGCCTGCCTGCAAGACCCGCTGCCTACCGACGAAGCGAGCTTCATCAAGCGCAAGGACGAAGGCAAGTCGCGCATCGTGTTGCTGGTGAACGAAATCGCCCGCCTGGTCTCGCAAGTGCTGACCGAATACCACGGCCTGCCCAAGCGCCTGCAAGGCATCAACCAGCAGGTGGCGCAGGACATGCAGCAGCAGCTGCAAGGCCTGGTGCACAAGCGCTTCCTGATCGAGAACGAGTTCTCGCAGCTGGCGCACTTCCCGCGTTACCTGAAGGCGATGAACGTGCGCCTTGAGAAGCTGCGTGCCGACGCAGCACGCGATGCCAAGGCCATGGCCGAATGGAACCAGGCTGCCGCGCCATACCAACGCCTGATGCGCGACAAATCGGCCGGCAAGAACACCGACCCGAAACTGGTGGAATACCGCTGGATGCTGGAAGAGCTGCGCGTGTCGCTGTTCGCGCAAGAGCTGCGCACGCCGATGCCGGTCTCCGTCAAGCGCCTGATGAAGGTGTGGGAATCGATGCAGCGCTAAAGCGCTTGCGGTACTCGCCCGGGCTGGTGCCAAGGCGGCGCAGGAATACGCGCCGCAGGTTTTGTTCGCTGCCATGTCCGGTGGCGGAGGCAATTGTCTTGATTGGCTGCTGCGTATCCTCCAGCGCGCGGCGTGCGGCTTCCAGGCGCATGGTTTCCACCATGGCAGCCGGCGTGGCGCCGGTTTGTGCCACGTAGGTGCGGGCGAAGGTGCGCACACCCATGTTAGCCTGTTCCGCCAGGCGTTCCACGGAGAGGTCGGCGTGCAGGTTGGCGGCCATCCACGCATGCAGTTCGGCGAAGCGGCCGCCTTCGCGCGCCTGGGCCGTCAAGGGGGCACTGAACTGTGACTGGCCGCCGGCGCGCTTCATGAACACCACCATCTGCCGCGCCGTTTCAATCGCGACGCGGTGTCCGTAATCCTCCTCGATCAGCGCCAATGCCAGGTCGATGCCGGCGCTGACGCCTGCCGAGGACCAGACATGGCCATCGCGCACAAAGATCCTGTCTGCATCGACTTGCACGCGTGGGTATTGGCGCCGCAGGCGCTCCGCCCATTCCCAATGCGTCGCCACGCGCCGCCCCTCAAGCAGGCCGGTGGCTGCCAGCATGAAGGCGCCGGTGCAGACCGATGCCAGGCGGCGTACATGGCCGGCGCGCTGGCAAATCCAGCCCACCAGTGCCGGCGGCGCGTCGTAAGTGTCGCCAGCACAGCCGCCGGGTACCAGCAGGGTATCGATCGCGGCATCGCCCAGCGAGGCGATGGAGACAGTTGCGAACGCGAGGCCAGCGCTGGTGCATACCATGCCGCCATCGGCGGAAGCCACCACGGTTTCATATAACGGCGGCCCGCCTGCGGAGTGGCGCCGGGCGGCGCTGGCGAAAGCCTGCAGTGGACCAGCAAGGTCCAGCAGGTTCATGTCTTCATAGGCAAGCAGTACGATTCGGCAGGGGCGGGCAGGCGGCATGCCGCTAGTTTACCTCACCGGATAACCGGGGTACTCGAACTCCAGGGCGACGCGGTGGGCGGTGCGGGAACCAAAGGTCGCTGCGATGTTTTCCAGTACCCGGTCGAGCGAACTGTCGATGGCGGGCAGCATCTTCACCGGTGCATCGGCGGCGCCCGCAATGCGGTCGGGGAGGACTTTCAGGCCATGGCGGCTGGCAAGCGTGGAATCGCCCGCTGCGGCTACCGTGAGTACGCGGCTGCGATGGGTGCGGTTGTAGGCGTCACTGGTGTAGGCCAGGGCAATTTCGTCAAAACCTTGCGCCAGGGGCAGGCCGGTTTCTTCGGTTCCATGCAGCCACTGGTCGGTGTAGTGCGTGAGCCAGACGTTCAGGTTGCGTCCGAATTTTGGGGCGTAATTGCCGCTGTCGTGGCGGCTGCTCCAGTCGTCGACACCCAGGCCAGCGGCGATGGCAGCGGCTTTATCGTGGCCGGCAATCGCTTCGACCAGGGCCAGCGAGACCGGTTGGGCTGCACTGATGCCGGCGCTTGAGATGACTTTGCCGTCGGCCACGTAGCGTACGTCCCGCAGCCATGTGGTCTTGGGGTACTTTTCCTGGCGGTAGTCGTGGGTGGCCCAGTGTGCCGTGCCGCGCCGGCCTTCGAGCAAGCCGCTGTTGGCGACAACCAGGGCGCCATCGCAGATGCTCACAACGGTGGCGCCTTTGGTGGCCTGCGCCTGCAACCAGGCTATCAAGGGGGCGAATGTGGCGCGCCGCATGGCCGGCACAATCACATAGTCCGCGCCTTCCGGAAAGCGCCGGTCGAAGGCGCTGAGGTCCAGGTCTGGCTGTACGTGCAGTCCCGTGTTCATGGTAATGGCGGGACCTTCGGTGGAAACCGTCAGCACTTGCGCGACTGCCGCCTGTTGCAGTACGCCGTAAGGCAGCATGAAGTCAGTGATTTCAGTCGAGACGCTGTCGCCGATGATGGCGATGACGGGGCGCTCGTGGCCGGGACGCGGCTGGTAGGTGGGCAATTCGCCTGCATGGGCGCAGGACAGCACGAACAGAAAAAAGGCAAGCAGTGGTCGCATACGGATAATCGGCTGGGTGGATCAGCGGCCGATTATCCGTGCCTTGCTATGCGCTGGACTGACAGAAAGCAGTCAAATCCTGCCAGTTAGTAGTTGCCCTTGCTGCCGCTTTCGCTGCCGGTCGAACCGCCGCTATAGCTGCTGCCGGTGGTCGAACCGCTTTGCATGGTGCTGGTACCTGAACCCATCACGCTGCCGGTCGAGGTACGCATGCCGGTCGCGGTGGTGCCGTAGAAATTATGGATCTGCGTGCCGAATTCTGGGCTTGCCATGTCTGGCCAGCGGTCCTTGTCGAAGCCCGGCGCGTTCTCCAGTTTTTCCTTGGTGCAGTCAAGCACAAAGCGCTTGTTCACCGTATCAAGCTGCAATGCCTGCCATGGCACGGCAAACAGCTTGTCGCCCATGCCCAGCACGCCACCGAAGGACAGCACCGCATAAGCGATCTGGCCGGTCTGCATGTCGAGCATGATTTCCTTGATGTCGCCGAGGTCTTCTTCCTGGCGGTTATAGACGTCTTCACCCATCAGCGTGTCGGCGCCCATCAGGCGTGGGCCTGGTCCATCGTTGTCGTCACGGTCGCGATAGATGCCGAATTTGTCGCGGTCTAGATAGCTCATTCTGCTCTCCTCATTTGTGTGATCGAGTGAGGCCAGAATAGCCTAAGCAGCGTGCGCAAGGCGCGCGCTACGCTAGTGCGGCGTAGTCCTACAAGAAGAATGCAATGGCCGCAATTGCCGTCGGCGCAAGGGCTCCCGCCAGCAAGCCCAGTGCGCCGATTGATTCATCGCGGAATCCTTTTCGCAGCAGCGCAACGCCGGCAGGATTCGGTGCGTTGGCGATCACGGTCAGGCCGCCGCCGGCAACGGCGCCTGCTACCAGCATGTATTGCGCATGCGGCGTGATGCCGTCGATCAGCGAGCCGAGATACGTGAGGGCGGCGTTGTCGGTGATGGCAGTCAAGCCCAGTGCGCCGAAGAAGAGCGCCAGTGGCTGCAAGCTTTCGACAATTGGTTGCAGCCACCATTGCTGCATGCTGCCCAGCACCACCAGGCCGGCGAGGAAGAAGCCGACCAGCAAGGCTTCTTTCAGGATCAGCGGCGATTGATGCTGCGGATAGGCGGTAGTGAAGCCAATGAAGAACAGGAACAGGCCGAGGAACAGCACCGGGTGGTGCGCCAGCAAGACCACGGCCGCCAGGAAGCCAAGGTGAATGATGCTGGTCAGCATAGGCGCGGGTGCGCGCGCGGTGAGTGCCGGCGTGCCGTCTTTGCTGCCGTTACGCAGGTGTTCGCGCAGCAGCCAGGTTACGGCCGTGGCGTTGACCAGCACGGCCAGCGTGGCCTTCCAGCCGAAGTTGGCGGCCATGAAGGCGCTGTCCCACTGCCATGTTGAGGCGACCATCAATACTGGTGGTGCGGCGTAGGCGGTCAGCGTGCCGCCGATCGACACGTTGACGAACAGGACGCCGAGTGCGGCGTACTTCTGCCATTCTGGCACGCCATCGCGGAAGATTTGCGGTGCCAGGATCAAGGCGGCCAGCGTCATGGCTGCCGGTTCGGTGATCAGCGAACCGACCAGCGGCACCAGCGCAAGCCCCATCCATGCTTGCAGCAGCGGGCGGCCGCCGGACAGCATGTCAATCAGGCGCTGCACGAAGTCCAGCACCGGCCTCGAAGCTGCCACCACCATCACCACGAAAACGAACAACGGCTCGGTGTATTGCTGCGTTTCCGCATAAGCGATGGCATTCTGCGGACCGGCCACGAAAGCCATTGCTACCAGCAGCACCATGGCCCAGAAACCAAACACCACCTCCACCTCGCCCAGCAAATGCAGCAAGCCAGCATGGCGTGGGAATTTGTGCGACAAGCGCTCAAATGCTTTGGCGCTGAAGGTATGGAGCAAGGCGAGGGCAAACAGGATGGCGCCGATCAGTTGCATGGCAGTTGGTTTTTAGTTGGCAATATTGCCGATTCTATCAGGCGAACCGTTACTTGCCCGACTCTTGCGGGAACCGCTAGTTCCTGTGCGATGGCCGCGAGATATTGCTACACATCGAAGTGCAGGCGCAGCGCGACCCTAAGTTGGCTGAACGCATCCTTGATTACAACTACTGCCTGTACAAGGACTATCAGCTACCTGTCGCGAGCTTGGTCGTGCTGGCTGATGCTGGTAAGCGTTGGAGCCAGTTTTCATTCAAGAACGATGTGCTAGGCACGCAAATGGGCATCAGGTTTGCAGTGGCAAAGCTGTCGGCCTACGCAGAACTCGTTGATGAGCTGTTGCTTGAGCGGAATGTGTTCGCTTGGGTAACGGCCGCGCATCTGCTTGCGCGCCAGACACATGGCAAGAAGGAGGCGTGCTACGCTGCAAAGTGGCGGCTTGTCAGGCTGCTGTACGACCGGGGATGGCACAAGCGGCGTATCATCGATTTATTCACGGTGATTCACTGGCTGATGCCATTGCCTGTCGAGTGGGAGCGGCGGCTGCGGCGTAACATCAGGCGGCTTGAAAGGAGGCACAGCGTGGAATGGCTGAGCGAATATGATCAGCTCCGGCTTGAAAGGCGTGAGAAGCGGGGCATTCGAATTGGGCGCGCGGAAGGGCGGCAAGAAGGGCGGCAAGAAGGAGCTGCGGAGGTCCTTGGGCGCTTGCTCTGCCGTCGCTTTGGTGCCTTGTCACCAACAGTCCAGAAGCGGCTCGCTAAAGCGTCCCCAGAGCAGCTTGCCCGGTGGGGCGAAGCGGTTCTGGATGCCAAGACCCTGAAACAGGTTTTCTCCGCGCGCTCGTAGGATTATACTGTATGTATGTACAGTATTTTCCGTCATGGCGCTTTTTGACCCCCAACCCCTGCACCCGGCCCTCTGGCTGGCTTCCCAACTCACCAAGGGAGCCACGTCCTGTGTGGATACCGGCATTCCAGTGCTCTCCCACCAACTGCCGGGAGGCGGATGGCCTACGGGCGTCCTGACGGAGTTGCTACTTCAGCAACCCGGCATCGGTGAATTACGTTTATTGAAAGCCACCCTGGCCAGCCTGACCCGCCCGGCAGCCTTGCTGCAGCCGCCGTACGCTCCCCAAGCGCTGGGCCTTGACTTGCCTCCGCAGCAACTGCTGTGGATCCGCAACACCGGCAAGGCTGCCGACAGCCTGTGGGCGGCCGAGCAGATCCTGCGCAGCGGCAGTTGCGGCGCGGTGCTGCTATGGCAACAGCACATCCGCAACGAATCGCTGCGGCGCCTGCACTTGGCCGCCCAGTGCGGCGAGACGTTGTTCTTCCTGTTGCGCCCGATCGCCGCCGCCCAGGATTCCTCGCCCGCGCCGCTGCGGTTGGCGCTGCGGCCTGCACCTGGGGGCATCAATATCGAATTCGTCAAACGCAGGGGACCGCAGCGCGACACGCCGCTGTTCCTCCCATTAACCCCAACCCTGTTGCAACGCCATGCGCCTGTGGATCGGCCTCTACCTGCCCCGGCTACCGCTCGAAGTGTTCTGTCCGAACTGGTCGGATGACCTGTGCAGCGTCGTGCTGGAGCAGGAGGGCGTGCTCGCGGTGTCGTACCGCGCCCATATGATGGGCGTGCGCCCCGGCATGCGCCGCAGCGGCGCCCTGATGCTGGCGCCGGAAGCGCACATGCACGAACGCGCCCCGGAGCAGGAACAGGAAGCCTTGCACGCGGTCGCCATGGCCATGCTGCAATACACACCGCAAGTGGCCGAAGGCGAGGGCGCTACCCTGCTGCTGGACGTGGGCGCCAGCCTGCGCCTGTTCGGCGGCATCCGCCGCCTGTGCCGCCTGGTGCAGGACAGCCTGCAAAAGCTCGGCTTCAGCGGCGTGCTGGGCGTGGCGCCTACTGCGCGCGGCGCTTGGCTGCTGGCACGTTCTGGCGGCAGCCGTTCGCTCAAGCTGGACAGCCTGCTGCGCCGCCTGCATCGCCTGCCAGTAGGTTTGCTGCCGCCGCTGCAGCGCCACCTGCGCTGGCTGGACGGCATCGGCTGCCTCAGCATCGGCGACCTGGTGCGCCTGCCGCGCCCTGGCCTGCAGCGCCGCTGCGGCATCGAAGTGCTGGACATGCTCGATGCCGCGCAAGGCCTGGCGCCCGAAATGCATGAATGGCTGGAAGCTCCGCCCAGCTTCAAAGCCAAGCTGGAACTGTTTGGCCGCATCGAGAACACCGACCTGCTGCTGGCCGGCGCCTGTCGCCTGCTGCAGCAACTGACAGGCTGGCTGTGCGCGCACCAGTTCGCCATCTCGCGCATCCGCCTGCTGCTGGAACATGAACGCGGCCGCGAAGCCTGTCCGCCGACGCCGGTGGAAGTGATGCTGGCCGAACCCACCTGGCGCGACGAGCATATCGTGCGCCTGCTGAAGGAACGCCTGGCCAAGGTGGAGCTGCCGGCGCCGGTGATCGGGCTGGCGCTGGAAGCAGCCCAGGTCGAGCCGATGGCCCCGCTCAGCGACTCGCTGTTCCCCGATCCCGGCGGCAGCCCGCAGGACCGCCAGCGCCTGTTCGAAGTGCTGGTAGCGCGCCTTGGTGCGGAGAACGTGCTGCAGCCATACCCCAAGGCCGACTATCGCCCCGAAGTGGCCAACCGCTGGGTGCCCCTGCACGAGAAAGTGCGTCCGGCCGATGTGGCAGCCCAGATGCCGCCGCGCCCTTTGCCGCGACCGGCCTTCCTGCTGCCCAAGCCCATCCCGCTCCTGATGCGCGACCACCGCCCGTTCTACTGCTCGCCGCTGCGCATGGTGTCGACCGCTGAGCGCATCGAAGCGGGCTGGTGGAGCGAAACGCAAACCCGCGATTACTTCATCGCCGAGGGCGAGGACAATGCCTATTATTGGGTCTATCGCGAACGCATCCCCGGCACCGAGGAAACGCGCTGGTACCTGCATGGCTTGTTTGCCTGATGCAGTGAGGCGCTGGTGCCAGGGTATCTTTTTGGGCTCCCCGTCTAAATGGATCTAAACTGAGATAGTCCCATCTAAAAGCGTCAAAGAATTCGGGGGGAGGGCTGAAATTTGTAGACCAAAAAGCCGCGCCTCGACTGGCCTTGTTCTCGCAATGATTTTCGCTCCATTTCAACTGCCAGCCAGCGGCTCACAAGTTCAGTCACAAATACCTCTGGCTTTACGCCTGGCCGTACATCCATTAGGTGGAACTCTAGATTCAAGAAATCCGCTATGGGAAGGTAGACTGGCTGCTTGGCTTCGTATTCCATGATTCCCCCCTTTCGAAAATGGTCTAAAGGTTGGATCGCGGAACCGAAAAATAGTTCACTTTAGTTTATCATGCCAAATTCTTGGACGGCATTAGACATTGCCCCGGGATTCTTGGACCCTTCTAGACAACGGCCTGCGTTTTCTAGAGCTAAATAGCGCGAAAGGGTGGGGAATAGACTGCATTAGACCGCGTCGGGGTTGATACCCAAGGACGTGGCCGGCCTGGAGCGCTTGGTGAACAATTGCACGCTACATTGAACCAGTTTGTGGAAGGCGTATGATGGGCGCACATTGGGAGGAGCGCATATGTACGCACAAAAACTCGAATTCCCTGGTGCAAACGGAGAAATGCTGGCTGCGCGGCTGGACTCACCGGAGAGCGGCGTCCGTGCCTACGCCCTGTTTGCCCACTGCTTCACCTGCGGCAAGGACGTTTTTGCCGCCAGCCGCATCGCGCAAGCGCTGACCGAGCACAGTATTGCCGTGCTGCGCTTCGACTTTACCGGCTTGGGGGCCAGCGAGGGCGATTTTGCCAATACCAATTTCTCGTCCAATGTGGCCGACTTGCAGGCGGCCACGGATTTCCTGCGGCGCGAATTCCAGGCGCCGCGCATCCTGATCGGGCATAGCCTTGGTGGGGCGGCGACGCTGGCTTTTGCCGGCACCGTGCCGGAGGCGCAGGCCGTGGTCACGATTGCCGCGCCGAGCGACCCGGTGCACGTGACGCATTTATTCGGCGACCAGATCGATGAGATCACCGCACAGGGGGAAGCCATGGTGCAGTTGGCTGGGCGGCCATTCCGCATCAAGCGGCAATTCCTGGAAGATGTGGCGGAGAACAGCTTGCGCAACAAGATCGCCACTATGCGCAAGGCCTTGCTCGTCATGCATGCGCCGGGCGATGCGACGGTCGGCATCAATAATGCGCTCGAGATTTTCACGGCAGCCAAGCATCCGAAGAGCTTTATCTCGCTTGATACGGCGGACCACCTGCTGACCGTACGCGAAGATGCGATGTATGTGGCGAACCTGATTGCCGCCTGGAGCGAGCGCTATCTCAAGGATGTCCTGGCTTCCACGCCATCGCCTTCTTGACGGCGGGACGCTCGCCGACCAGGGCAAGCCAACGCTGCACAGCGGGCTTGCCTGACAGGTTCAGTTCCAGGTGCGAGGCAGCGGCCTGTGTCCATGGATAGCAGGCGATATCGGCGATCGTAAAGTGCTCGCCGGCGACGTAGGTGTTGCCGGCCAGGGTGCGGTCGAGCACATTGAGCAAGCGCTCTGCCTCGGCGATGAAATGTTCCTTCGGCAGCGCCAGGTCTTCTTTCGCGAAGAAGCCCAGTTGGCCCAGCATGGGGCCGAGGCCGCCGACCTGCCAATACAGCCATTGCAGCGTGTGGTAACGCTCCGGCCCTTCCGGCGCCAGGAAGCGATCGTATTTTTCGGCGAGGTAAGTCAGGATCGCGCCGCTTTCGAACAGCGCCAGCGAGCCATCCTTCAGCGCGGGGATCTTGTTGTTGGGCGAGATCGCCAGGAATTCGGGAGCGAACTGCTCATGCTCGCGCAGGTTGACCGGCACCACTTCATAAGGAAGGTCGAGTTCTTCCAGCAGGATCAGCGGCTTGCGCCCATTGGGCGTGGTCCAGGTGTAGACGGTGAACATGATGTCCACCACTCTAGCGCGGGGAAATGAAAACGGGCGCACCGCAGTGCACCCGTTTGCTGTGACTTACTGTCGCGGCGCCAGGATGGCTTCCAGTCGGTCAGGCATGCCTTCGATGCGTTCCAGGCGCGGATACTTCAGGCCTTCGTAGTATTCCAGCGCGACGGTGCGGTATTGCTGGCCGTGTTTCACCAGCAGTTCGATTGGCTTTTTGCTGGTCTTGGCTTCGGTGATCGCCTTGCGCAGCAGGTCGGCCTTGTAGGCGCGGCCATTGACCGCCAGCAGGGTGGTGTTGCCAGACAGGCCAGCCTTGAAGCCCACGCCTTCCCACTGGATGCCTTCGATCTTGCCTTCGCTGCCGACGTTGAAGCCGAGCGAGTAGGTGAAGTCGGCGGACTTGCTGCGGTCTTCGGACGCCTTCAGGAAATCAGTCTGCTTGTCGGCGAAGACCAGCTTGTAGCCGGCGCGCGTGATGCCATCCATCGGCACCGGGCCCAGTTCTTCGATGCGGGTGCGCAGGAAGCTCGCCCAGTCGTGCGGCTGTACGCTGTTGAGCACTTTGACCACGTCGTCGAAGGTGTAGTGCAGGGCTTGTACGCGGCCGTCGTCCACGCCGAAGAACTTGGCGGAGAAATCGTCCAGCGAGCGCTTGTCGCCCGACAGTTCGCGGATCTTCGTGTCCACGTCCAGCCAGACCAGCATGCCTTCCACGTAATAGTCTTCGCTGCGCTGGTAGTTCGACCATGGAATCGGGCGGCGTGCGTTGATGATCGGATCGTAGGTGGTGTCCTGCACCGAGCGCCATTCGCGGCCCTTCTGGATGCTGTAGCGCGCGGCGGAGGCGGCGATAGTGTCCTTGATGCTGGCAGCCTTCATCAGGCCGGAGCGCGCAGCCAGCACTTCGCCGTAGTAGGTGGTCTGGCCTTCATACACCCACAGCAGGTCGTTCTGCAGCGGCTGGTTGAAGTTCAGCACATCCTGGCCTTTCGGGCGGCGGAACTTGCCGTTCCAGGAGTGGGTGAATTCGTGCGGCAGCAGGCCGCGTTCGGACTCGGTCTTGTTCCACTCGGTGAAGTAGTCGGGCTTCAGTGCGTTCTCGCTCGACTGGTGGTGCTCACGGCCGACGCGGCCGAATTCATCGCTCAGCGCGAACAGGAAGTCGTAGTGCTTGTAGTGTTGGGAACCGAACACCTTGTAGGCTTGCTTGACCAGGTTGCGGTGCAATTCGATGTGCTCTGGCTTCGCTTCCAGCGCTTCCGCGGTGTCGGCCACCACGTTCAGGTGCACCGGCACCTTGGCGCCCGGGTCGAGGTCAAAGCGCTTGAAGTGGCGGCCGGCGAACAGCGGCGAATCGACGAAGGTTTCCACGTCGGTGGTCTTGAAGGTCACCACGTCGCCCTTGCGTTCCGCTTCTTCCAGCGCGGAGCCGTACTGCCAGCCGGCCGGCAGCGTCAGCGTGGCCTGGATCGGGATGCGGCGGGTGGCGTAACCGGCCGGGTACATGGTCAGCGATTGCCACTGGATGCCCAGCATGTCGGGCGTGATCGAGGTGCGGCCTTGCGCAGCTTCGGTTGGTGCCAGGTGCTGGTATTCCACGTCGATCGCTTTGGCGCCGGCCGGCACGTCGATGTGGAAGGCGTACACGTTCACATTGTCTCGGCGCCAGGCCAGCGTCTTGCCGTTGGCGCTGACCTTGAAGCCGGCAAACTGGTTCAGCGCACCGGTCGGGCCATGCTGCGCGGTGACCCACTGCGGGAACAGCAGCGTCATTTTGCCTGGCTTGGCCGGGACGGTCTGCTGGATGCGGTAGATGTTCTGGGCCGTATTCGAGGCATCGACCTTCATCACGATGGTGCCCGGGTATGGCTGGTCGGCCGGGGCAGGGATGGGCTCGCCGGCGTAGGTGCGGAAGGCAGTGCCCAGCAGCAGGGCGAGGGCAGTGTTGGTGAACAGTTTCATTTATTTCAACAGGGAAAGTGCGACGGGCGAGTTTAGCACGCAGGGGGAGGCAAATTGTTTCGGAACGTAACGCAAAAAATCCCTTGAAATCCATTTTGGGGCACTTATATCGGATTCAGCGGTTGCCCAGTCGGGGACCGCCAGACCTTATATCGCTTAACTTTGAAAGGATATGAAAATGCGTACTTTTGACCTGACCCCACTGTATCGTTCCGCTATCGGCTTCGACCGCCTGGCCCAGATGCTGAATGACGCGCATCGCAGCGACCAGCCCAGCTACCCTCCGTATAACATCGAGCTGGTGTCCGAAGACCAGTACCGTATCGTGATGGCGCTGGCCGGCTTTGACCGTAGCGAAATCGACATTACCTCCGAGCGTGATTCCCTTGTGGTGATTGGCCGCAAGCAGAAAGACGGCCAGGAAAAGACCTTCCTGCACCGTGGCATCGCCTTCCGCGATTTCGAACAGCGCTTCCAGCTCGCCAACCATGTGAAGGTGACCGGCGCCTCCTTCGACAACGGCATCCTCAGCATTGATCTGGTGCGCGAAGTCCCAGAAGCGCTGAAGCCTCGCAAGATCGCGATTGACGGCGTCGTCAACCACACTGCCCTGGAGCAAAAAGCTGCCGCCTAAACGCGTCCAGCTCCCTTGAAAAGGCCGGATTTCCGGCCTTTTTTACATTAAGACGCGTCTAAGTTTGATGCCGCATATTAGAGCCGTTGAGAAAGCAATCTTCTTCAGGAGTTTAATCATGCGCAACGCCACCACCATGTTCCTTGCCCTGGCCACCGCCGGTGTTATCGGTGCCGGTGCAGCCATCGCTGTCCAGCAGAGCCAGGCCTTTGCATCGCCGCATCCTACCCTCACCGCCACCGCCCCGGCCAATGCCGCCCAGGGCGCACCGGCGCCGGTGCCAGCGCCGATGATTTCCCTGCCTGACTTCAGCGTGATCGCGTCGCGCAATGGTCCGGCCGTGGTGAACATCAGCACCACCGGCACCACCAAGGCGCAGTTCCGCGGTGACGAGGATGCTGAAAACGATCCGTTCTATGAATTCTTCCGCCGCTTCCAGATCCCGGGTCCGCGTGGCCGAGGCGGCGCACCTGCCCCAACCCACGGCGTGGGCTCGGGCTTCATCGTCAGCGCCGACGGCATTATCCTGACCAATGCGCACGTGGTGCGCGATGCCAGCGAAGTGACGGTCAAGCTGACCGACCGCCGCGAGTTCCGCGCCAAGGTGCTGGGTTCCGACCCGAAAACCGACGTGGCCGTGCTGAAGATCGAGGCCAAGAACCTGCCGGTGGTGCCGCTGGGCCGCTCCACCGACGTCAAAGTAGGCGAGTGGGTGCTGGCAATCGGCTCGCCATTCGGCCTGGAAAACACCGTGACTGCCGGCGTAGTGAGCGCCAAGGGCCGCTCCCTGCCGGACGACTCGAACGTGCCGTTCATCCAGACCGACGTGGCGATCAACCCCGGCAACTCTGGCGGCCCGCTGTTCAACACCAAGGGCGAAGTGATCGGCATTAACTCGCAGATCTACAGCCAGAGCGGCGGCTACCAGGGCCTGTCGTTCTCGATCCCGATCGACGTCGCAACCCGCGTGCGCGACCAGGTGGTCAAGACCGGCAAGGTGGTGCATGCACGCCTGGGCGTGATGGTGCAGGAAGTGAACCAGGGCTTTGCCGATTCCTTCGACCTGGACTCGCCGGAAGGCGCGCTGGTGTCGAACGTTGAACGCGGCGGCCCGGCCGACAAGCTTGGCCTGAAGGCTGGCGACGTGATCCGCAAGATGAATGGCCAGAAGATCGTTGCCTCCGGCGACTTGCCGGCAATGGTGGGCTTGGCCATGCCGGGTGATAAAGTAACGCTTGAGGTATGGCGCCAGGGTAAAACCGTGACGCTGGAAGGCAAGTTGGGCAACGCTGCCGAGCGCAATGTGGCCGCGGTGCAGAACGATGAAGCAGCCGCCAAGCTGCGCCTCGGTTTGTCGCTGCGCCAGCTCGACCCGCTGGAACGCCGTGAATCGGGCCTGGCATCGGGCCTGCTGATCGAAGATGCCGGCGGTGCGGCTGCCAGCGCGGGCGTGCAGCCGGGCGACGTGCTGCTGTCGGTGAACGGCCGTCCCGTCACTTCGGTCAACGATGTGCGCGACCTCGTGGCAAAATCGAGTAAATCCGTAGCGCTGCTGATCCAGCGCGGCGAGGACCGCATCTTTATCCCGGTGCGCCTCGGCTAACAAAACAAGAAAGGTAGTAAGAAATGCGCCTCCTGCTGGTAGAAGATGACACGATGATCGGCGAGGTAGTGCTCGACCTGCTCAGGGCAGAGCACTACGCTGTCGACTGGGTCAAGGATGGCGCCATGGCCGACACGGCCCTGCAGACCCAGACCTACGACCTGGTGCTGCTGGACCTGGGCCTGCCGAAGAAAGACGGCCTGGAAGTTCTGCGCTCGATGCGCGCGCGCAAGGAGCTGACGCCAGTGCTGGTGGCCACCGCGCGCGACGCGGTCGAGCAGCGCATCGCCGGCCTCGATGCCGGCGCCGACGACTATGTGCTCAAGCCTTATGACCTGGACGAGCTGCTGGCCCGCATTCGCGCCTTGCTGCGCCGCGCCGCCGGCCGCGCCGAGCCGGTGTTCGAGCACAAGGGCGTATCGATCAACCCGCAAACACGCGAAGTGATTGCCAACGGCCAGCCGGTCAGCCTGTCGGCCCGCGAATGGGCGGTGCTGGAAGCGCTGATCGCGCGCCCCGGCATCGTGCTGTCGCGCGCCCAGCTGGAAGAAAAGCTGTACAGCTGGAAGGATGAAGTCAATTCCAACGCGGTTGAAGTGTATATCCACGGCTTGCGCAAAAAGCTCGGGTCGGAACTGATCCAGAACGTGCGCGGCCTTGGCTACATGGTGCCTAAAGCATGATGATGGCGGTCCCGAAGGTCAACGTCACGCACTCGCTGCGTGGGCGCCTGCTATGGTTTTTGCTGGCGGCGATTACCATGGCGGCGGTGGCGCAGGCGATGATCGCCTACAGTTCGGCGCTGAACGACGCCGACCAGATCTTCGACTATCACATGCAGCAGATGGCCATGTCCTTGCGCTCCAACGCGCCGATGGCAGCCACCGGCAATACCGATCCTTCGGATCCCGGCAACGACGAGATGGTGGTGCAGGTATGGACGCCAGATGGCATCCAGGTCTTCCGCTCCCTGTCTCGTGCCGAATTGCCGCAGCGCGCTGTGCTCGGGTTCTCCAATGTGCGCGCCAATGGCACCACGTACCGCGTGTTCTCGGCCCAGACCGCAACCCAGACCATCCAGATCGCCCAGGACCTGGCCGTGCGCAAGCGCATGGCAGGCACGCTGGCGCTGCGCACCGTCGGCCCGATCGCGCTGATGGCGCCGGTGCTGATGCTGGTGGTGTGGTGGGTGGTGTCCGGCTCGCTGGCGCCGGTGGCACGGGTGCAGCGGCAACTCGCGTTGCGCAAGGCCGACGATTTGTCCGAGGTGTCGGACGCTGACCTGCCGGATGAAGTGCGGCCTTTGGTGCAGGAGCTGAACGAGCTGTTCAAGCGCGTCGGCACTGCGTTCGAGGCGCAGCAGAACTTCGTGGCCGATGCGGCGCATGAACTGCGCACGCCGCTCGCCGCGCTCAAGCTGCAAATCCTCAGCCTGGCCCGTGCTGACTGCAGCGAAGCGCGCGATGTGGCGATTGGCCGCCTGTCGGCCGGCGTCGAGCGGGCTTCGCGCCTGGTCGAGCAATTGCTGGTGCTGGCGCGCACCGAAGCGGCCGATGCCAAGATGGAGCCGGTCAGCCTGACCGACCTCGCCAAGCGCGCAGTGGGCGACATGGCTGGCGCGGCCCAGGCGCGCAGCATTGACCTTGGCCTGGAGCAGGCCGAGGAGGCAACGGTGCAGGGGCAGGGCGATGCCCTGGTGATCCTGCTGCGCAACCTGGTCGACAATGCGGTCAAATACACGCCGGCCGGCGGAACCGTCGACGTGTCGGTGCTGGGCGGCGCCGCACCGCGGCTGGTGGTGGAAGACAGCGGACCGGGCATACCCCCAGAGGAGCGCGAGCGCGTGTTCAACCGCTTCTACCGCGTGCCGGGCAGCGAAGCGCAGGGCAGCGGGCTTGGCCTGGCCATCATCCGCGCTATCGCGGAGAGGCACGGCGCGAAGCTGGCGCTGGACGCTTCCGAGCGCCTTGGCGGCCTGAAAGTGACGGTGGAGTTTGCCCCGCGCTAGAATGTCGTTTTTGACAAGCGGAGCGGGGCATGCAGAAGATCGGTTTCTCGGGGACTTTGGATCCCATCACCAACGGCCATATGTGGGTCATTGGCGAAGCGCGTTCCATCGCGGAGGAAGTGGTTGTCTTCCTGTCCGAGAACTCCACCAAGGCGCCTAAATTCTCGGCCGAGGAGCGCAAGGCCATCGTGCTGGCCAGTTGCGCGGAGCTGGGCTGGAACAATGTCAGCGTGCAGATCGTCAAGAGCGAATACACGGCGCGCGTGGCCAAGCGCAACGGCGTGGGCTACCTGATCCGCGGCATACGCAGCACTGCCGATTTCGATTACGAAAACCTGATCCAGCAAACCAATGTGGAAGTGATCGGCGGCGCAAAGACGCTGTTCGTTATGCCGCCGCGCGACCTGGGATCGGTGAGCTCAAGCTTCGTCAAGGCGCTGGAAGGCCCTGTGGGCTGGAACTGGACCATGAAGAAATTCGTCCCGGCGCCAGCTTATAAGGCTTGGATACTGGCCTGGCTGCGCAAGGAGTGGGACAGCCTGTGGCGCGAGCGGCCGCATTCGGCCGACTGGTTCGAGCGCCTGACCGGCGAAGCAGCCTACGGCGGCGCCGACCGCCATTATCACAACCTCGACCACCTGGTGCACGGCCTGGCGGAAATCCGCGCCTGGGCCGCCAATACTGGCGCCGCCGCTTCCGAGGTGGCCATTGTCAAAGCCGCCTTCTGGTTCCACGACGCGGTGTATGCGCATGGCGCAGGCGAGGTATCGAATGAAGAAGCCAGCGCCCGCTTGTGGCTGGGCAGCGGGCTGGAACCGGACGCCGCGCGCGCCGACGATGTGGCAACCCTGATCCGCGCCACCGACCACTTCCAGGGTGGCGCCATCGTGCACCCGCTGAAGGACACCATGCTGTCGGTCGACCTGGCCATCCTCGGCCAGGAGACCGAGGTGTACCAGGCTTATTCGCATGGCATTCGCGCCGAATATGCCCATGTGCCGGAAGAGCGCTACAACAGCCAGCGCTCCCAGATCCTGGCGCACCTGCGCGGCAAGGCCGAAGCAGGCACGCTGTTCGCCGATCCTTATTTCACGGATACCTACACCGCTGCGGCGATTGCGAACATGGGCGCCGAGCTGGCGCTAATTTCGAACAGGTGAGGCGGGCAAGGGGAGGGCGAGGTCGCGCCAGAAGCTCTCCACTTCCTCCAGTGCGGTCGCTTTCGCGCACTTTTCAGAAACGGCGCTGAGGATGAATTCTTCCGCCGACATATGCTCTATCGGGGCCCATTTGGCGATTGCGGAAATAACGTCGCCAGCCAGGTGGATCGTCATTGCAGCCATAGCACCTCCTCCGAGTGAAATGTGATTCCACATTGCATCAATTGACCGGAGCAGGTTTTGCGCTACATCAAACCCTACGCAAGAGCCCGTGTCCCACCATGGGGTCACACCCCAAACGGGACACGGGCTCTGCCATGCAGCGCTTGAGCCCGTGTCTCATTTCGGGTGTGACCCCATGGTGTGACACGGGCTGGGCCGTTGGGGCGCTTAGAACTTCACGTGCAGGCGGGCGAAGTAGGATACGCCGTTCAGGCCGAACTGCACGCTTTCGTACTTGAAGCCGTTGTCGGTTTCGTTCGGGTCTTGCGGCGTTGGGTGTACGTCGAAGATGTTGGCGGCGCCGAAGCTCAGCTTGGTGTTCTTGTTGAACGCGTAGGTGAAGCCCAGGTCTGCCGAAGTCTTCGCTTCATACTTCTGGTTCGGCACGCCGGCTGCAGTGCCGCTCCAGGTGCCCAGGGTCTGCGGGCCGAAGTGGATGATCTTGAAGTCGGTTTCCAGCGGGCCGGTTACGTAGTTGAAGCCAAGGGTGGCCTTGCGGCGCGGGCCGCCCTGTTCCAGGAACAGGCGTTCGCGTTCGGACAGCAGCACGTCTTCATAGCCTTGCAGCGCGGCTGGGGCGTGGATGTCGGTCACTTCGGTCTTGCTGAAGTTGGCGGCCAGGAAGGTGGTCAGCTTGTTGCCGAACAAGGTGGCCTTGTGCGATGCAGTCAGGTCCAGGCCCTGGGTCTTGGTGTCGACCGAGTTGACGAAGAATTGCGCGCCGCCGACACCCAGGGTCGCCAGCTTGGCGGCCAGGGCCGGGTAGTTCGATTCGTCGAACAGGCCGGACAGCACGATGCGGTCCTTGATCTTGATGCGGTACAGGTCGGCGGTGACGGACAGGTCCGCGTTCGGGGTCCAGGTGGCGCCGAGGGTGAAGCTGCGCGACTTTTCTTCCTTCAGCGGATCGAGGCCGGCTACCTTGCCTACCGGGCCCACGGCCGGGGTGATCGAGATATCGGTCGGCACGCCGCCCACGAAGTCGGTGTAGGTCGACGAGAAGTAAGCCTGCTGCAGCGACGGTGCGCGGAAACCGGTCGATGCCGATGCGCGCAGCAGCACAGGATCGGCTACGCGGTAGCTGCCGGCGATCTTGCCGGTCACGGTGGAGCCGAAGTCGCTGTATTTTTCCCAGCGCAGTGCGCCTTGCAGGCGAGCCTTCTGGGTCAGGTCTGCTTCCAGGTCGATGTAGGCGGCGGTGCTGTGGCGCTTGGCGTTGGTTACGTCGCCCGGCTGGAAGCCTGGGAAGCCCTGGCTGCCGGCATTGCCGCCGCCGGCGCCGTCGGCGTCGATGTAGGAACCAGGCTCGCCGGCGTAGATCTTGTACTTCTCGGCGCGGTACTCGCCGCCGAAGGCCACATTCAGGCCTTCGCCGACCAGGCCTTCGAAGTAGCGGTTCATGTCGAAGTTGGTGGTCGCCTGCTGGAAGGAGAAGCCGCCGGCGTCGAAACTGGTAGGGCTGATGCCTTTGCCGCCGTTCAGCAGGTCGCGGTTGGCGATGGAGGCGTTCAGCGTGTTGCTGATGTTGTACTTCAGGCGGTTGTAGCCGTAGGTTTGCGACAGGTCGGCATTCCAGTCGCCGATCTTCTGCTTGTAGCCGAAAATGGCGTAGCGGTCATCCAGGTCGCCATTGATGAACGGGACGAAGCCGTTCGGGTACATGGCGGCGGAGTTGCGGGTCGGGATGTCGTCGGTGCCGTTGCGCGCCCAGGCGCCGCTGGAGGCGTCGCGTTGCTGCACGCCGCCGGTGAAGTAGACGCGGCCAGGGCCGGCCGGGATCTCGCCGTTCACATAGACGGTCTTGTTCTTGGACTTGGAGTCGCCAATGGTGCGCGGGTTGCCTTCTTCGGCGCGGTTGGAGCGGCCGCGGTCCAGGTATTCGCCGGTGATGCCGACCGTGCCGCCTGCTACAGCGAAGCCGCAGTAGGCCGATGCCAGCCAGTTCTTGCCGTCGCCCGCGCCGTACTGGCCGTAGCCCACTGCCGATTCGCAGCCCACGTTCTTTTTCAGGCCGATGTCCATCACGCCGGCAATCGCGTCGGAACCGTATTGCGCGGCGGCGCCATCGCGCAGCACTTGCACGTCCTTGATGGCCATCACAGGGATGGCGTTCATGTCGGTACCGGTGGCGCCGCGGTTGCGCGCGCCGAAGATGTTGACCAGGGAGGATGTGTGGCGGCGCTTGCCGTTCACCAGCACCAGGGTCTGGTCCGAGCTCAGGCCGCGCAGGGCGGCGGAGTCCACCAGGTCGGCGCCATCCGCGCCGGTCTGGCGAGTCGAGTTGAACGATGGAGAGATGAAGGTCAGGGTCTGTGCCAGGTCGAACTGCGCGCCTTGCTCGGAAGCCTTGGTCAGGGAAATGACATCGACCGGCGCCACGGTGTCGGTGAGGGAACTGGTCGCGCGGCGCGAACCCACCACGTTGACCACGGTCATGTCGCCGGAAGCGGATTGGGTTTGTGCTGCAACAGGCAGGGCGGACAGGGCACCGGCGCCATACAGCGCGGTCAGGACGGCTTTACGCAGGATCGAATGACTTGACAATTTTTTGCTCCTAGGAAAAATTGCCGTACATTCTAGCTTAACTACATTTATGCAGCGTTCACTAATGACAAGTTTACGTTGCAACTACACCACTTCTGCGCTGTGGATCATACGTATTCCGCTGCCCCGCCGATCAGGATTTTCTCGCCATCGAGCATGGTGCGCAGACGGCAAGGCTGCCCCAAGTGGGCGCCTTGGTAGAGGTCGAGGGAGTGGCCGAGGTGGACGGTGAGTGCGCCTGCAGCAACGCCGGTGGCGCTGTCTTCGAGCGCGGGATCGAGGTGGTTGAAGTTGCGGCCTTCGAAGGCGCCGTCCGGGCGGCGGCACCAGGCGTAGATGCCGTTCACGCCGTTGGCTTTGCCCCAGTCGACAATCGCAGCCAGGTCGGGGCGCAGTGCATGCAGAGTGGCGCTGTCGGCGACTTCAACCAGCAGCTTGGGGCTGCCGACCGAGGCGACGCGCGGCGCCGAAGGAATGACCAGGCCGGGCGTGGCCAGCAGGCGTTGCGCCAGGCCGGCGGGCGGCGCAACATGCGGCGCGACCTGGGGCGCGAGGCTGACGAAGGTGGTGCTGCCGCTTCGCGTCAGCACCAGATCCTGTCCGCGCATGGCGGTGCGCACCATCAGTGGGCCGGGCGAATTGGCCAGCAGCACGCGGGCGGCAGCTAGCGTGGCGTGCAGGCAGAGGGGCGAGCGCGTATGCGGGTAGTAGTAATCCAGCGTCGCGCCGTCGACAAACACACAGGCGCTCTTGTTGGCGGCCTTGGCGAACGCTTGCCGTTCCGCGGCGGCGGCCGGGCCGTCGAAAACTACCAGTGCTGCATTGCCTTCGCCGGGCCGGATCCCAAAACATTTCAGTTCGTAAATAGCCATCGGCGCAGGATACAACAGGGTGGCGCGACTTGCTGGAAGCGGTGTAGAATACTGTATGGATATACAGTCATCGCGCGCCGGGCTGCCCGCCTATGCGGAGCTGTTTTGCCTGACGAATTTTTCATTCCTGCACGGCGCCTCCCATGCCGAAGAGCTGGTGGAGCGCGCGGTAAAACTCGGCTATAGCGCGCTGGCCATCACCGATGAATGCTCGCTGGCCGGCGTGGTGCGCGCGCATGGCGAGGCCAAGCAGGCCGGCCTGAAGCTGCTGATCGGCGCCCACTTCCACCTGACCCATGCCGACGGCAGCCGCGCGCTCTCCCTGCTGGCGCTGGCCACCAACCGCAACGGCTACGGCAACCTGTCGGAAATGATCACCCTCGGCCGCATGCGTGCCGACAAGGGCAGTTACGTGCTGCATCCGGACGATTTCGCCAATCCGCCGCCCGAGCGCGAACATTTGCGCGGCCTGCCGGATTGCCTGCTCCTGCTGTTGCCGGAATATCCGGCCGAGGTGGAGCGCCTGCACCATCAGGCTTCGTGGATGGCGGCCACCTTTGGCGAACGCACCTGGCTTGCCATGACCATGCTAGGCCGCGCCTTCGACGAGGCGCATGGCGCGGCGATCGAGGAAGTCTCGCTGCAGCACGCCATGCCGATGGTGGCAGCCGGCCACGTCTGCATGCATGTGCGCTCCCGCAAGCCGCTGCACGACACATTGACCGCGGTGCGGCTCGGCAAGCCGGTCAGCGAATGCGGCTATGAACTGGGGCAGAACGCTGAACAGCATCTGCGCTCGCGCTTGCGGCTGGCCAATGTCTACTCGCCGCAAGCGCTGGAAGAGACCGTGCGCATTGCCGACCGGTGCAAGTTCTCGCTGGAAGAGCTGCGCTACGAATACCCGAACGAGCTGATCCCGCCGGGCCACACGCCATCCAGTTTCCTGCGGCAGGAAACCTATATCGGCGCCCACCACCGCTATCCGGCAGGCGTGCCGGCCAATGTGCAGAACCAGATCGAGGAAGAGCTGGCACTGGCCGCCCAGCTGAAGTACGAGTACTTCTTCCTGACTGTGTACGACATCGTGCGCTATGCGCGCTCGCAGCAGATCCTGTGCCAGGGGCGGGGCTCGGCAGCCAATTCGGCCGTTTGCTACTGTCTTGGCGTTACCGAAGTCGATCCTGCGCTGGGTAACAGCGTGGTGGGGCGCTTCATGTCGATCGAGCGCGATGAGCCGCCCGACATCGACGTCGATTTCGAGCACCAGCGCCGTGAGGAAGTGATCCAGTACATCTACCGCAAATATGGCCGCCACCGTACGGCACTGGCAGCGACAGTGATCTGCTATCGCACCAAGAGCGCCCTGCGCGACAGCGGCAAGGCGCTCGGGGTGGACCTGGAGATCGTCGAGAAAGTCGCCAAATCGCACCGCTGGTTCGACCGCAAGCACGAGCTGATGGAGCGTTTTGCCGAATGCGGGCTGGACCCGGAATCGCCGGTGGCGCACCAATGGGCCCAACTGGTGCTGCAATTCCTCAGCTTCCCGCGCCACTTGTCGCAGCACGTTGGCGGCTTCGTCATCTCGCAGGACAAGCTGTCGCGCCTGGTGCCGATCGAGAACGCGGCGATGGAAGAGCGCAGCGTGATCCAGTGGGACAAGGACGACCTGGAAGAGTTGGGTTTGCTGAAGGTGGACGTGCTGGCGCTGGGCATGCTGTCCGCGCTGCGCCGCGCCTTCGACCTGGTCAGCGCACGCCGCGGCGAAGTGTTCACCATGCAGGACGTGCCGCGCGAAGACCGTGCCACCTACGAGATGATCTGCCAGGCCGACACCATCGGCGTGTTCCAGATCGAATCGCGGGCGCAAATGAGCATGCTGCCGCGCCTCAAGCCGCAAGTGTTCTACGACCTGGTGATCGAAGTGGCGATCGTGCGGCCTGGCCCGATACAGGGGGGCATGGTGCACCCCTACCTGCAGCGGCGCATGGGCAAGGTGCCGGTTGACTACCCACCGGGGCTGGAAAAAGCGCTGGGCCGCACGCTGGGCGTGCCGATTTTCCAGGAGCAGGTGATGCAGGTGGTGATCGATGCCGCCGGCTTCACTCCGGGCGAGGCGGACCAGTTGCGCCGTTCGATGGCGGCATGGAAGCGCAAGGGCGGGCTGGAAAAATACCAGGACCGCATTGTCACCGGCATGGTGGATCGCGGCTACGACGAAGCCTTTGCGCAGCAGATCTGCCTGCAGATCCAGGGCTTCGGCGAATACGGCTTCCCCGAATCGCACGCGGCCAGCTTCGCCTGGCTGACCTACGTGAGCTCATGGATCAAATGCCACGAGCCGGCGGCCTTCCTGTGCGCGCTGCTGAACAGCCAGCCGATGGGCTTTTATTCGCCATCGCAGCTGGTGCAGGATGCGAAGCGGCATGGCATCGAGGTGCGGCCGGTCGACATCACGTGCAGCGGCTGGGAATCGTCGCTGGAGGAGAGCGAAGGCGAGGCCCAGCCGGCGGTGCGGCTCGGCATGGCGCTGCTGCGCGGCATGCGTTCCGAGGCCGCGCAGCGCATTGAGGAAACGCGCGCGATCAGGCCATTTGCCAGCGTAACGGAACTGGCGCGCCGCGCCGACCTCAATCGCCATGACCTGCAGGTGCTGGCGGGCGGCAATGCCCTGCGTTCGCTGGCCGGCAACCGCCGCCAGGCGCTGTGGGATGCGGCAGGCGCAGTGCCGGACAAGGACTTGCTGCGCCCGACCGAAGTGGAGGAAGTGGCGCCGCAACTGGTGCCGCCGACCGAAGGAGAGGAAATCCTGGGCGACTACCGCGCGCAGGGTTTGACGCTGGGACGCCATCCGTTGGCGCTGCTGCGGCCCGCGCTGCTGGCCAAGCGCTTCCTGCCGGCCGAGGTGCTGAACACCTTCAGCAACAACCAGCTGGCGCGCGGCGCCGGCATCGTCACCGGCCGCCAGAGGCCCGGCACCGCGAAGGGCGTGCTGTTCGTCACCATCGAAGACGAAACCGGCTACGTCAACGTGATCGTCTGGCCCGACCTGGTGGAGCAATACCGGCGCGAAGTGCTGGGCTCTTCGCTGCTTGGCGTGTACGGCGTGTGGCAGCAGGAAGGCATTGTGCGCCACCTGGTAGCCCGCCGGCTGGTCGACCTGTCTCACCTGCTCGGCCGCCTGCCCACCGCCAGCCGCGACTTCCAATAGCCTGCTGCTGCCGGAGACTGGCGCCAGTGAGTTTTGTTGATAATGTGTGCAGGTTGGCGGTGCTAACATGCCGGCATGAAAATAACTGTGAAGAAAATGGCGATGCTGCTCGCCATGGCGGTCTTAACGACAGCCTGCCAACGCAGCAAGGAAGTACAGCCTTCGCCAGCAGTACAAGTCAAAACGCCAGCTGCCGTCCCGGAAGTCGCCGCAGCGGACAGCGCACCGCAGGATCCGGATGAACTTCGCATGCTGGAGCTGCTGCATGTTATCTACGGCACCCCTGTCAAAGGGCCGGTCATTACCGAGCTGCCTGATCTCGACGACCGCAGCGAAAAGGGCCGCTACCGCATCACGCCGCTCGATATGCACGAAATCGGACCGGGTCGTGTGGCCCTGGTCGCAAACGCCAACTATGCGAATGACGATAATCCGGGCCACGGCCAGCCCGGTTTCTTAAATGCATACGTTCTGCAAAAACAGGGCGATAAATGGAAGGTGGAGCGTCGCTTCGAGAACGTCGCTGCAATGGGTACTTGGGGCAATCTCGGCAGGGTCGACTGGGTCGAACTGGGCGAGGGGCGGCCGGGTTTTTCGATCGAGTGGGGCGGAACGTGGCAAGGCAACACCGTCGGTTTTTTGGCCTTGTTTGACCTGGGCGATCCGCAACTGCGCGACCTGGTAACGAAGGTCGGACCCACCAGCTCCGATAACGAGGGCGATTGCGATGAACGCCGGCATCGTTGCTGGAACGTCAAAGGTAAATGGCGTCTCGAGCGCAAGGCGCAGCAAGCCTACGATGACCTGGTGTTTGACTTCACGGGATATAACGAATCGCGCCCCGAAGATTCAGCGGAAACGGTCGCCCGCAGCCGGGCCGTCGTGAGCAATGCAGCGCGCTATACTTTCCGCGATGGGGAGTATGTCTTGGCCAGCGGCGAAAATCCAGTTCCTAGTCCATGAGCATGGAACAACGAAAAACCACCTTGCTGCTTGCCGCAGCATTGATGTTCGTGGCCTGTGGGAAGAAAGAAGCCCCACCGGCCCATGACAAGGGTGTTCCCGCACCGGCTGCGGTGGCCGAGACAAAGAATGCGGCCGGATCGAAAACTGCACGCATGATGGAGCTGCTGCGTGCTGCCTACGATTCGGAAGGCGGAGACGATTACCTGCTGGTTGATCTGCCTGACGTTGAGCAGCGTGATGTGACCGGTTCCTACCGCCTGGAACCGGTTGCGATGCACGAATTGCCCGATGGCCACGTGGCGCTGGTCGCCAATGCCCAACTGGCGGATGAACAGGGCAGGGCAAGGTCTGCGCATGCCACGCCAGGATTGCTGAATGTGTATTTGATGCACCGGGATGCGGGCGGATGGGAGATCGACAGTCGCCAGGAAAACATCGCATCCCTTGGTTCGTCTGGACAGTTTGGCGAAGTGGATTGGGTCTCACTGGGCAATGGCAAGCCTGGGTTCACCGTCCAGCATGGCGGCACCTGGCAAGGCGCTACGATCAGCTACCTGTCTGTGTTTGACCTGGCGGAGCGCACCATGCACGACCTGACCCAGGGGCTGCCGCTGTTTTCCACCGATGAAGGCATTTGCGACGAGAGGCGGTCCTGTACGTCTGTGAAAGGAAAATGGGCGTTCGAAAAGCGCGAGGGCGCGGTTTATGATGACCTGGTGCTGCGCTTCGCCGGCCATGAAGACAGCGGGGCCGAGGACGCGGCCGCCAGCACACCGCGCGTACGCAAGGAGTTGCGCGGAATGGCGCGCTATAAATTCGACGGCAAACGCTATGTTTTGATTGAAGGTGAAAATATTGTCCCAGAAATTTGATGTGCGCTCCGCGGATGCGGAAGATGCGTCTGCGATCAGTGCGCTGATCCTGTCGCTGCAGCCCTACCTCACCATCGAGCCAGATGGCAGCGGGGCGGAAGAATTCCTGGTATCGCTGTCGCCCGATATCATCCGCCGTAACCTGCAAGACGAGAAGTATTGCTACCAGTTGGCCTTCGACGGCGAGGCGCTGGCTGGAGTGGTCGCGGTGCGCGACAACACCCACCTGTTCAGCCTTTACGTGGGATCGCCGTGGCACGGACAAGGCTTGGGCAAGCGGCTGTGGGAGGTGGCGCGCGACGCGGCACTGGCGCGCGGCAACCCGGGTAGTTTTACGGTGAACTCATCAACTTTCGCCGAGGCCATGTACCGCCACCTCGGCTTCGCGGCTACTGGCCCGCTGGCGGAAATGCACGGGATCCGTTTTATCCCGATGAGGCTCGATCTTTAAGGCGCGCGGCCGCAAAGAACTCGGTACTGGTGCGGACTCAGGCCCAGCTTTGCCTTGAAAACGGAACCAAGGTGGGACTGATGCGAGAAACCGCAATCCAATGCAATGGATGCAATCGGCTCGCTGGTCGAACGCAATAATGCGCGTGCGCGTTGCAATCGACGCTCGGTAATGTAGGCATGCGGCGTGGCACCCACTGCATTGGAAAAACTGCGCAAGAAACGCAGCGGCGACATGCCGGCAAGTTGCGCCAGCTGATCGAGGTCGATCAGGCTGTCAATCGCGTATTCAATGAATTCCAGCACGCGCGCATGGGCGTGCCGGTCAAGCTCGTAACTACTGTGGGCTTGCGGCGCCTGCTTTAGCAGTGCAAAGCCACGTTCCAGGAACAAGGCAAGCTGCTCCTCGATCAGTCCAGGGTCCGGCTGTGGCGCCAGCAACAGGCGGCGCAAGCGTGTGCCGAGATCGACGGCGCGCCGATCACCGCGAAATACAGTACGCGGCGGCGTCAATGGACCGTCTTGCGGCGCGGTGCGCACAGCCAGGTATTCGCCTCCATTGGCGGATTCGGAAAAGATATTGACGTCTGGTGAGGTTAAGGCCAGGTCGCCGGGCCAGGCGTCGAAATCCCCGCGCCGGTCGCTGGCAATGGCATGCACGCCCCGTTGCCGTTCAAATGCAAGGCCCAGTATGCACAACTGCGACGCATCGCAGACTGAATATGGCGTGGAGGGGAAAAGCTCGACGTTTGCCCAGCCGAATTCCATCTTGACCGGATCGCGATTCGACTGAAATTTCCTGATAGAGGTGGGCGCCATAGGAATTTATTCTAGCCCAAGCTAAACAAACCGTCCTCGCCAAACTATGTCTTCAGCAATCGCACCTCTCGTCTTGTTTGTCCTAGCATCCACCATCACGCCGGGAGGCGCGACCACCCTGGCTGCGGCAACGGGTGCGCAATTTGGATTTCGACGTTCCTTTCCCCTGTTGACAGGCATCAGCGCAGGGCTGTCAACCCTGGCAGCCTTTGCTGCGGCCGGCTTATCGAGCCTGCTGATGGCTGCACCTTCATTGCAAGTGGCACTGAAGGTTGCGGGAAGTGCTTACATGCTTTGGCTGGCGTGGAAAATTGGCAGCGGAGGGCCGCCCAAGGCGCAAACTGAAGTGGCCAGCCCGCCTGGATTTTCGAGCGGAGTAGGGCTGCTCTGGATGAATCCCAAAGCCTGGGCCATGTGTGCCGGTGCTGCGGCATCCTACGCAGCGCTGGCAGCGCATCCGCTCCAGTTTGCGGCATTGCTCGGTGCAGCTTTCGGCGCGGCGTCAGCGCTCTCGCTTTCGGTCTGGTGCATGGCGGGTGTCCTGCTTAGCCAATGGCTGCGAACTGCCCTGCAATGGCATGCACTTAACGCCACGCTGGCCTTGCTGCTTGTTGCTTCAATCCTTCCTATGTGGACTTAATGATGAAAACACTTGGACTTATCGGCGGCATGAGCTGGGAATCCACCATCCCGTACTACCGCCAGATCAACGAAACGGTCAAGGAGCACTTGGGCGGCTTCCATTCCGCAAAAGTCATCCTGTATAGCGTGGACTTCCACGAGATCGAGCGGCTCCAGCGAGACGGAGAATGGCATGCGGCAGGTGCTTTGCTTGCGAATGCGGCGCGTTCGCTCGAAATGGCCGGCGCGGACTTGCTGGTCCTGTGTACCAATACCATGCATAAAATAGCCCCGGAGATTGAGGCCGCTGTCAGCATCCCCCTCATTCATATTGCGGATCCAACGGCGCTCGAGATCCGGCGCGCGGGGTATTCCAGCGTGGGTTTGCTTGGCACGCGGTTCACCATGGAGCAGGACTTTTATCGCGACCGCTTGCGTGAGCGGCACGGTCTTGCGGTGCACATCCCGACTGCGGAAGACCGGGAGGTCGTGCACCGGATCATTTATGCAGAGCTATGCATGGGCAAGATCATGCCGCAATCACGTGTTCAGTTCCGCCGCATCATGGCCGGCCTGGTAGCGCAGGGAGCGCAGGCGATTATCCTCGGCTGCACGGAGATTTCGTTGTTGGTAGGGCAGGGCGATGCAGTGGTGCCGCTGTTCGACACGACATCCATTCACGCGCGCGCAGCCGCCGAAATGGCGATGGCATAAAGGGACGCAAGTAGGCCTGGCCGCTTCGGCAAGCGGCCAGGGCGCGGGCAGGGCATCAGCGTGAGCTCTGGTCCAGGTGGCTTGGGCCGCTGGTTGAGCTGCTGGTGCCGTAGAAGTTGTGCAGTTCCGTGGCCCAGGTCTGGTTGGCCATATCCGGCCAGTGGTTTTTATCGAAGCCGGGCGCCTGTTCGATGCGCTCCTTCTCGATATTCAATGTCATGCGGTGGTTGGAGGTATCGAGGGACAGCGCCTCGAACGGCACCGCAAACAGCTTTTCGCCGATGCCCAGCACGCCGCCGGACGCCATCACCACATAGGCGATATGCCCGGTTTGCATGTCGAGCATGATTTCCTTGACCGTGCCCAGATGTTCATTCTGCAGGTTATGGACATGGTCGCCGATCAGGGTGTCCGCGCCCATCAGGCGGGGACCAGGGCCCTGGTGGCCAGTGTCGACATAGTTGCCATATTCGTCGCGATCCAGACTCATGGTGGCCTCCTGTTGAAATAAAGTCATTGTTGCTGCTTGGCGGGGCAGGGGTCTGTTCGGTGGCGCACGCATTTGCTTCCAAAATGAGCTATAATTTCAATTTCCCGCTGCGCGCCTCTCCGGCGCCGATCTCGCAATGACCAAATTTGTCTTCGTCACTGGTGGCGTTGTGTCGTCCCTTGGTAAAGGGATTGCCGCCGCCTCCCTCGCCGCGATCCTCGAATCGCGTGGCCTCAAAGTCACCATGCTCAAGCTGGACCCGTACATCAACGTGGACCCAGGCACCATGAGCCCAATGCAGCACGGTGAAGTTTTCGTTACCGATGATGGTGCTGAGACTGACCTGGACCTCGGTCACTACGAGCGTTTCATTTCCACCCGCATGCGCAAGGTGAACAACTTCACCACCGGCCAGATTTACGAATCCGTGATCCGCAAGGAGCGCCGCGGCGAATACCTGGGCAAGACCGTGCAGGTGATCCCGCACATCACCAATGAAATCCAGGATTACATCCGCCGTGGCGCGGAAGGCTACGATGTCGCCCTGTGCGAAATCGGCGGCACGGTGGGCGATATCGAATCGCTGCCATTCCTGGAAGCCGCTCGCCAGTTGTCGCTGCGCGCCGGCCGCAAGAATTCCGCTTTCGTTCACCTGACCCTGGTGCCGTACATCGCATCGGCTGGCGAACTCAAAACCAAGCCTACCCAGCACTCGGTACAGAAGCTGCGCGAAATCGGTATTTCCCCGAATGCGCTGCTGTGCCGTGCCGACCGCAAGATCCCGGAAGACGAAGTGGCGAAGATCTCGCTGTTCTCGAACATCGAAGAGCGCGCCGTGATCTCGGTATGGGACGTGGACACCATCTACAAAGTGCCGCAGATGCTGCACGACCAGGGCCTGGACGCGATCATCTGCGAAGCGCTGGACCTGAACCCGGCACCGGCCGACCTGTCGATGTGGGCAAAGCTGATCCACAACCTGGAAAACCCGAAAGCGGAAGTGTCGATCGGCATGGTCGGCAAGTACGTCGAACTGACCGAATCCTACAAGTCGCTGACCGAAGCGCTGCGCCACGCCGGCCTGCACACCGAGTCGCGCGTGAACATCGAGTACATCGACTCCGAGGAGATCGAGACCAAGGGCACCGCCGAACTGGCCAAGTTCGACGCAATCCTGGTGCCGGGCGGCTTCGGCAAGCGCGGCGTGGAAGGCAAGATCAAGGCGGCGCAATTCGCCCGTGAATCAAAGGTGCCTTACCTGGGCATCTGCCTCGGCATGCAGGTTGCGCTGATCGAATACGCGCGCCACATGGCCGGCTTCGCCAAGGCCAACTCGACCGAATTCGAACCGGACACCGAGCAGCCGCTGGTGGCCCTGATCGATGAATGGCAGAACGAAGACGGCAAGATCGAGAAGCGCGACGCCAACTCCGACCTGGGCGGCACCATGCGCCTGGGCGCGCAGACCTGCGAAGTGAAGCCGGGCACGCTGGCCTCCGAGATCTACGGCAGCGTGGTGACTGAGCGCCACCGCCACCGCTACGAAGCGAACAACCATTACCTGGCCCGCGTGGAAGAAGCCGGCCTGGTGGTGGCAGCGCGCACCCCGAACGAGAACCTGTGCGAGATCATGGAACTGCCGCGCACCGGCCCGAACGCCCACCCATGGTATATGGGCGTGCAGTACCACCCTGAATTCAAATCGACTCCGCGTGACGGCCATCCGCTGTTCACCTCCTTCATCAAGGCAGCCCTGGCGCATAAAGCGGCAGCAGGCAAGCCAGCCCTGAAGGCAGTCGAAACCAAGGAGAATGTCGCATGAAGCTGTGTGGATTTGATGTAGGCCTGGACAAACCGTTCTTCCTGATCGCCGGCACCTGTGTGATCGAGTCGCGCCAGATGGCGTTCGATACCGCCGGCGCGCTGAAGGAAATGACCGCTGAACTGGGCATCCCGTTCATCTACAAGTCGTCCTTCGACAAGGCCAACCGTACCTCCGGTACTTCCTACCGCGGTCCGGGCATGGAAAAGGGCCTGGAAATACTGGGCGACGTGAAGCGCGAGCTGCAGGTTCCGGTACTGACCGACGTGCACACCGTGGAAGAAATCGCTGCCGTGTCGTCCGTGGTCGACGTGATCCAGACCCCGGCCTTCCTGTGCCGCCAGACCGACTTCATCACCGCCTGCGCCGAATCCGGCCTGCCGGTGAACATCAAGAAGGGCCAGTTCCTGTCGCCGC
>Ga0209564_1000172_pt1 | contig 155715 bp, 159 predicted proteins | sample AraplaCol_mMF_r2_FD_184272 | JGI IMG/M metagenome (GOLD analysis project Ga0209564, IMG submission 184272) | Arabidopsis root microbial communities from North Carolina, USA - plate scrape MF_Col_mMF_r2 (SPAdes) (version 3) | ecosystem: Host-associated > Plants > Roots > Endosphere | place... | reverse complement strand
CGATCCAGAAGCTGCTGGCCAAGACCGGCTGGAAAGTCAGCGACGTTGACCTGTTCGAGATCAACGAAGCCTTCGCCGCCGTGCCAATGGCAGCGATGCACGACCTGGACATCCCGCACAGCAAGGTCAACGTGCACGGCGGCGCCTGCGCCCTGGGCCACCCGATCGGCGCCACCGGCGCGCGCATCATCACCACCCTGATCGGCGCACTGAAAGCCAAGGGCGGCAAGAAGGGCGTGGCTGCACTGTGCATCGGCGGCGGCGAAGCCACCGCCATGGGCATCGAGCTGGTATAAGCACGATGGCGCTGGCACTCGTGATCGGCGCCTCGCGCGGCATCGGCCTGGAACTGGTGCGCCAGTACCTGGCCGACGGCTGGCGCGTGATCGCCACGGCCCGCAGGAAAGAAGAAGTCGCCATGCTGGCCGAAATGGGTGCCGAAGCCCATAAGCTGGATGTAACGAATGTGGAAGCCGTGGCCGGCATGGGCTGGAAACTGGATGGCGAAGAGCTGGACGTCGCCATCCTGAACGCCGGTGTGTATGGCCCGCGCAGCGACGGCTTCCCGATGCAGACGGATTTCGACACCGTCATGCATATCAACGTACTGGGTGCGATGCGGCTGCTGCCGATCATCGCACCGCTGGTGTGCGCCGGGCGCGGCAAGCTGGCCGTGATGTCCTCGCGCATGGGTTCCCTGAGCGAACGGCAAGGTTCCAGCGGCTCGCTCTACCGCGCCAGCAAGGCGGCACTGAACTCGGTGCTGATCGACACCGCCCACCAGTTCGGCCCGCAAGGCGCCACCTGCGTAGCCCTACACCCGGGCTGGGTGCGCACCGACATGGGCGGCCCCGGCGCCGCGTTGTCGGTAGAAGAAAGCGTGCGCGGACTGCGCAAGGTGCTGGCCGAACTGCCGGCATCCGAACAAGCCGTCTACCGAGACTATGACGGTTCACCAATAGGCTGGTAAAGCCGAGCCCGTGTCCCACCCTGGGGTCACACCCCAAGTGTGACACGGGCCCAGCCGTAGAGAAAGATAACAATGATCCTCAACGAACAACACGAAATGATCCGCGATGCGCTGCGTGCGTTTTCGCAGGAGCGCCTGGCGCCCAACGCTGCGCGCTGGGACAAAGAACACCACTTTCCGAAAGAAGAGCTGAAAGAGCTAGCCGCGCTGGGCGCCTTCGGCGTCGCGGTGCCGGAAGAACTGGGCGGCGCAGGCCTGGATTACGTCTCGCTCGCGCTGGTGCTGGAAGAAATCGCGGCCGGCGATGGCGGCACCTCCACCGTCATTTCCGTCAACAACTGCCCGGTGTGCAGCATCGGCATGATGTATGCCAACGAGCAGCAGAAGCAGCAGTGGCTGCACCCCTTGGCACAAGGCGAGATGCTGGGAGCCTTCGCCCTGACCGAACCGCATACCGGCAGCGATGCCGCCGCCCTGCGCACCACCGCCACCCGCGACGGTGACGACTACATCATCAACGGAACCAAGCAGTTCATCACCTCCGGCAAGCATGCCGATGTGGCGATCGTGTTTGCCGTAACCGACAAGGCAGCCGGCAAGAAGGGCATCAGCGCCTTCTGGGTGCCGACCAATACGCCGGGCTATATCGTGGCCGGCATCGAGCACAAGATGGGTCAGCACTCGTCCGACACGGCGCAGATCCTGTTCGAGAACTGCCGCGTGCCGGCAGCGAACATGATCGGCGAACCGGGCCAGGGCTACAAGATCGCCCTGTCCGGGCTGGAAGGCGGCCGTATCGGGATCGCCTCGCAATCGGTCGGCATGGCGCGCTCCGCCTTCGAAGCCGCGCTGAAGTATGCGCGCGAACGCGAATCCTTCGGCAAGCCGATCTTCGAGCACCAGTCAGTGCAGTTCAAGCTGTCGGAAATGGCAATGCAGCTGGAAGCCGCACGCCAGCTGATCTGGCACGCCGCCTCCCTGAAAGACGCCGGCCAGCCCTGCCTGAAAGAAGCAGCGATGGCCAAGCTGTTCGCCTCCGAGATGGCGGAACGCGTCTGCTCAGACGCGATCCAGATCCACGGCGGGTACGGCTACACGGCCGACTTCCCGGTCGAGCGCATCTACCGCGACGTGCGCGTGTGCCAGATCTACGAAGGCACCAGCGACATCCAGAAACTGCTGATCGCGCGCGCGCTGTAAGGCTGCAGTTTGCTGCACGGAAGGAATTGATCGAGAAGCTCATCAAGACAAGTAAATTCGGCCTGAACAGGGAGGCCTTCCGGGTCAGCCCTGAGGAATTGCGACGTATTTCTGGCGAAACGAATTGATAGATTGATGAAATTGCTGAAGCGCCCCCTTTTTGCACTGGCCATCTTGGCAATCGTGGCCATCGTCCTTCGATTAAACGCAGGCTGGATTCGGCCTGCTTATCCGCCGGGATCCATCCTCACCAATCCCGCCGGGACTTGCGCCCTGGTCGAATATCAATTCAAAGGCGGCGAGCGTTGGAACTGGCTCGATCCGTATTCCTTGTTCGTCATGGCGGATGGAGATGCTTTCTACCTCGTCAAAAACATCTCCACCGGAAAAGTATTAAGGGATTCGACCGCGACGATCCCAGCCATCCCCGCTATTTCCCTGGGCCTGGCGGGAATGGGTAATTCTGTCTTTTATTGGAGCCAGGATGGCAGTGTCGCGGCATTTCCCGGCGGCGAAGGGCCTTACCATGAATGGACTGGCATTGATGAATGCGCAGGAACGCGGCGCCAGCCCGATTTTTCCAGCCTGGATTGCGCAGCCGACAATACAACAGCCGCCTGCACGGCGCTACGCGCCAAGCTTTGAATCTGGACCAAAAGACGATTCGTCACCGAATGTACTAAATTGTCCAATTTTGTTGAGGTCTGATCCAGACGGCCATAGCTCCGATAAAATGTCCGCCATAAGGAGAAAGACATGGTTCATGTGATGTTGGTGGAAGATGATGAGCGCCTGGCCGAACTGGTCACGGAGTACCTGGCGGGCTACGAGTTCAAGGTGGACGTGGTGCCGCGCGGGGACGAGGCGCTGCCGCGCTTCAAGGCGGCCAATCCCGACGTCGTGGTGCTGGACCTGATGTTGCCGGGCATGGATGGCATGAAGGTCAGCCAGCAGATCCGCGAAATCAGCGACGTGCCGATCCTGATCATGACCGCGCGCGAGGATTCCTACGACGAGGTGTCGCTTCTGGAGCAGGGCGCGGACGATTTCATCAACAAGCCGGTGCAGCCACGCGTGCTGCTGGCGCGCCTGCGCGCCCTGCTGCGCCGCCGCCAGGGCAAGTCGGACGTCGACCAACTGAGTTTCGGCCAGTTGAGCATTGCGACCAGCGACCGCTCGGTCACCTGGCGCGGCCAGCCTTGCCCCTTGTCGAATACCGAGTACAAGCTGCTGCTGGTGCTGGCGGAATCGGCCGGGACGGTGCTGTCGCGCGATGCGCTGCTGAAGACCATGCGCGGTATCGAGTTCGATGGCCTGGACCGCTCGATCGACAATTCGATCTCGAAGCTGCGCCGCAAGTTCGACGACACCGATGGCGAGAAAATCAAGACCGTCTGGGGCGAGGGTTACCTGTTCTCGCCTTCGGCCTGGAACTGAAGCCGTTTATTCAAACAGCGGGGCAATCGCCAGCGGGGTATTCTGGCTGACCACCTGGCCCTGCGCAGACCAGTCGGCGAAACGGTAAGTAGCGGTGCGATAAGTGCCGAGCGTTTCGCCGTCGAATGCTGGTCCATCCACCACCGGCAGGGGCGCCTCGCGCGGGCCATATTTCGCCTGTACCAGCGCATCAGCGCGGTTCCCGAACACAAAACGCACGCCACTGCACTTCCTCGCCCCGTATGAGGAATCGATGTAGCGCTGGAAAGCCAGTGCCTGCTCGCAGGCCGCCCTGAGGTCGGCCGCTTCGTAAATGCCGTCATTGCGCGTAATGATCGTCACGCGCGGGGCAAAGCGGTAGCTGGCCATGCGGCGATTAAGCGCCAGCACGGCGTTGTCGTCATAGGCTGCCTTCAGCAGCGGGAACACGGCGCGGCCGGTGGCATCGAGCGGCAGGTTAAGCTGGGTATTCTTGCCGGTCAGCGTCAGGTGCAGGCCCTCCAGCGTAGCGAAAGGATCGCGCGGGCTGACTTCATAATGGATCTGCAGGAAGTTCTTCGGCTTGCCGTACTTGGCGAACACCACCATCTGCTTATATGCGTCGCGATAGCTGACCCACTCCTCCTGCGCCTGGACGGCACAGCTCACCACCGCCAGGCATACAGCCGGCAGCGTGGTGCGGAGCAGGGTCGAGATCTTCATCAGAATCGGTAAGCCAGGGCAGTTGAAACGGAATAGTTTGTAGCCCGCTCGACCAGCGGGCTATTTTTTGCATCACCGACCAGGCGGTTGACCGTGGCGCCGGACGTCAGCATCCAGCTTGGGCTCAATGCCCAATTCCAGCGCACGCCAGCGCGCACGTCCTGCACGCCGGCGCCGGGACGGTATGCGTTCTTGAGGCCAGAGCGGTCGGCTTCGTCCTGGGTCATGCCGAACCAGGTTTCGCTGTAGGCGCGGTTGACCACCGAAACGCCGGCCGACAGCACGACCGTGTGGTGGGGCGCCACGTCTGCCATCATGTACTGCAAGGCAGTGTGCAGGCGGGCGCCATTGCGGTCCCTGCCGCTGCCATAGGTCAGGGTATTGGTCAGGCGCAGCTTGGGCGACAGGTAGTAGTTGAAGAAACCGCCAGCCAGGACACGGTGTTTGACCACGTCCATATTGCGCAGCCGGTTGGAATCGAACTCCTCGCGCTCACTGAATTCGCCAGGACGCAGGCTGGTATGGGCCATGCGTGCGCCGGAGCCTTCCGACACGCCGCTGAAACTGAAGGAGATGCCGTCCTCGTCGCGGCGCGGCGACAACGCCAGCATCGGGCCGAATTCCATCGATGGGGTTTGCGACAGGTGCCAGCCCAGGGCGGTGCCGGACACGAAAATGCCATTGCTCCACTGGACCTGCAGTACCGGCATTGCCAGGGTACGGTTATCGCTCGAACCTTCATAGCGTGGCACGGACTGGGCGCCAATACCAATATACATATCCCGGCTGCCGTCCGGCATCGGGTTGGTGGCCGGCGTCTGCGCAGCTACGGTGCTGCAGGCGCTGGCGATGGCGAAGAACAGGTACTGTCGCATATAAAACGTCTACGGTTGGGATAGCCGGTCATTGTAATTGCAATACCTTCCCAGGCCGCTAAAACGCTCAGCTCCCTATCTGAATTTCGTTGCGAATTCACCCAAGCGGTAGCGTAATCATATAAAAAACGGCAGCTGATTTCCGCCCTGAGCTGTACGCTTTTTGTCGCAAATTTGTACGCCGATTCGCTCCATGCCATTGTTTCTTATACAATGCGCCTTGATGAATCGCCTGTTCTTCCGTTTTTTCATACTGGTGATGCTGTCCATCAGTGCGGCGGCATTCATCGTCTATTTCGCGATCAACCGCCTGTTTGGCGACCCACTCGACTCGATTGCGCGGCGCCAGGCGGCGGCCCAGATCTTCCTCCTCGAGCAGTACATCGACCAGGCGCCGGCCGACCAGTGGCTGGACCGCCTGAACAAAGTCCGTGAAGTGTCCGGCGTGCGTTTCGAGCTGGTGCCGCTGAACGATGTGCGTAGGCAGCTTTCCGGCATCGACGCCGCTGGTTTCGAACGCGGCGACGTGGTACTGGATATCGGGCGCAAGGCCTTCTACCGGCGCGTGGACCTGGCCGGCGAGCGCTATATCGGCAGTAATGAAGAAGCGCTGGTGGCGCAGGACCTGCCGATCGATATCGGCTTTGCCCTGTCGATGGAGGCGGTGCGCTACCTGATCGTGGCCCTGGTGCTGCTGATTCCGATCGCCGCATGGTCTCGCGCTCACTGGCAGGGGCTGCAACAGCTATCCGACGTGGCGGACCGCTTCGGCGGCGGAGAACTGGGGGCGCGGGCGCATATGGAGCCCAAGGACAGCATCTACCCGCTGGCGGAGCGCATCAACCACATGGCCGACCGCATCGAGCGCCTGCTCGATTCGCAGCGCAACCTGCTGCATTCGGTTGGACATGAGATCCGCACCCCGATCGCGCGGCTGGAATTCGCCTTGGAGCTGCTGCGCGATGCAGCGGAAAACCCGGCCCTGGACAAGCGCATCAACGCCATGGAAGGCGACCTGCGCGAGCTGAAAGAACTGGTCAACGAATTGCTTGGCATGACCCGCCTGGACGCCGAACCACACCTGCAGCGCCGCGCGTTCGACCTGGGATCGGCGCTGGCCCACTGCCGCGAAACCCTGCCTCCATCTGAAGGGATGGTGCTGGAAATGGAGCTTGGCACCACGCTGGGCCAGTTCAGCGGCGACCAGCGCCTGCTGGAACGCGCGGTTGGCAACCTGCTGCGCAATGCGCTCAAATACGGCACGCGCTCGGTGCGCCTTGGCGCGACCCGAAGCGGCAGCGTGGTGCAGGTGGTGGTCGAGGACGATGGCCCCGGCATTCCCGATGGCGAGCGCGAACGCATCTTCGAGCCCTTCTACCGGCTGGACCGCAGCCGCGACCGCAATACCGGCGGCTTCGGCTTAGGCTTGTCAATCGCGCGCAAGGCGGTGCAACTGCATGGCGGCACCCTGGTCGCCGGCAGATCCGCGCTGGGCGGGGCGCGCTTCACGATCACGCTACCCGCCTAGCAGGCGGTCTTGGTTTGCAGGCGGTGCGGAGCCTTGTTCTGCTCACCGCGCCCGACCCTTTCGAATTCCGAGATGACCTGGGCGCCAAACAGCAGCAGGGTCGCGCCAATCTCCAGGCTGAACATGACGACGATGGCGGTGGTCATCGAGCCGTAGACCAGGTTCACCTGCGACAGAGTAGTGAAGTACCAGACCAGCACATGGCGCGCGATTTCCCACAGCGCAGTGGCGGTAGCGCCGCCGATGACGGCATGCGAAAGCGACAGGCGGCCGACCGGCATCACCAGGTAGATGGAACTCAGCATGAGCACTTCACCGGCCAGGCCCAGCATGTAGAGCAGCACGCCGGACAAGCCGTGCAGCGACCACTCGTAGCCAAACAGGTGGACGCTTTCCTCCCCAATCACCTGCAAGCTGCCGGCGACGAGGGTCATGACCAGGGCGCCGATGCCCAGGAACAGGATGTAGCAATACGGCAGGATAGCCGACACCAGGTAATGCCGGCGGCGCACCTTGGCGCGGTGCAGGAAGATGAAGCACATGGCGTTTTCCAGCACTGAAAAGGCGAGTGAACTGAAGAACAGCATCACCAGCACCAGCGCCCAGCCCACCAGTTCGCGATGGTCGAGGAAATGGCCGACCTCAGCCACGACGGCTTTCGACTGGCCGGGAATCAGCCATTCCAGGTAGCGCCCGATGATCTGCAGCAGTTCCTGCTGAGGAATGACGTGGGAAAGCGCCACCACCACCAGCATCAGCAGCGGCACGATGGACAGCAGCGAGTAATAGGCCACGGCGCCGGCCAGCAGCAAGCCCTGGTTCGCCCGGAAACCCTTCAGGCACTGCAGCGCGAAATCCAGGGGATGCGCCAGCACATAGGCAACCGCCTTGTGCTTGAGTATTCGCATGCGTCCCATTCTACGCCGAAGTCCGCGGACGAGCCCGTGTCACACCTTGGGGTCACACCCCAATCGGGACACGAGCTCAAGCGCGGCACCGTCGAGGCCGTGTCTCACTTGGGGTGTGACCCCAGGGTGGGACACGGGCTCTGCTGTTAGCTGACTGCCGGTTCGAGAAGGGTGAGGGTTTGGCGGTCGGTGTCGAGGCGGGCGCGGATGCCCATCGGGAGCGTGAACTGGTCGCGGATGTGGCCGAAGCTGTAGCCGGTGACGGCGGGCACTTTCAGGGGCTTGAGGTGCTGGTCGGTGGTTTCGTCCAGCGTCAGGGAGATGTCGCTGTCCTGCGAGCCGCAGTTTTCGCATATGCCGAGCATGACCCCGGCGGCGTTGTCGAACTTCTGGTTGAGGTGGAGCTGCATCATCATGCGGTCGATCCGGTACGGCGCTTCGTTCACTTCTTCCAGGAACAGGATGCCGCCTTTGTAATTGCTGGCGTATTCGGTTCCAACCAGGGCGCTGACCAGGCACAGGTTGCCGCCGGTTAGCGGGCCTTCGCAGACACCGGGCACGACCGTACGCAAGGAGTAGTGCGGCGCTTCCTCTGCTTTGCGGCTGTTTTCCAGCGCCATCGGGATGGTGTATTCGTCTTCCGGGTGCATCAGCACGTTCAGCAGATGCGTCACCGTATAGTCGGAGAAGGTCGATGACGCTACGGGGCCGTGGAAGGTCACCAGCCCGACCTTTTTCTGGATCGCCAGGTGGAGCGCGGTAATGTCGGAATAACCGATCAGGATCTTGGGATGGCGGCGAATCAGCTCATAGTCGAGGTGCTCCAGCAACTGGATACAGCCCGAGCCGCCTCGGATCGCCCAGATCGCCGCTACGTCGGGATCGGCAAACATGACGTGCAGGTCTTCCAGCCGCTGCCCGGGAAGGCCGCCGTAGTTGCCGTACACGGCTTCCAGGTTGCGGCCCAGCTTGACGTGGAAGCCCAGCGATTCGATATTCTTGATCGCCTTGGCAATCGCCGGGGCGTCGGTGTGGCCGCCGGGAGCGATCAGGCCTACGGTATCGCCTGCTTTCAGGCGCGCTGGCTTGAGCAGGCCGGTTTTCTTCATGGTTGGCTTTCGGGAAACAGGACGGCCGCCTGCCGCTGCCGACACTCCCGGGAGCGCGGCAGCGGCCAGGGCGGCCGCCACGATTCGGCCAAAACTGCGCCGTGTCATCAAATCAGTAGAACTTGTATTTCAGGTTGAGCGAGAAGGAACGGCCACGGCCATCGGCGACGCGCGGGTCCCAGCCGGCGCCCACCACTTCGTCCACGTTGTGGGCGGTGAATCGCGGGTCGGTGTCGAACAGGTTCTGGATACCGGCCGTGATGGTGGTGTTCTTGAAGCCCGTGTACGTGCCGGAAATGCCGAAGATGCTGTAGTGCTTGACCTGCGGGTCGAAGCCGGGCGGCGGCGCGCTCTTGCCACCATCCGGCAGCTGGTCGGCGTAGTGCGAGGCGAACTTGTTGTTGAACAGCACGCTCCAGTCGCCGCGCGAGACCGTCACCCCGGCATTGTGCTTCCAGCGCAGGTAGACGTCGCGCGTGGCGAACTGGCCGACTTGCTCGACGAACGGCTGGCCTTCGAATTCGGCAAACTTGAAGGACTTCATCCAGGTGCCGTCGAGGGTGGCGCTGGTCTTGTAGTCGCCGAACTTGGCGTCGTGGCGCAGGCCCACATCCAGGCCGCGGGTCTTCAGGCCGGCGGCATTGATCCAGCCTGCTTCCACGTGGTCGATCACGCCGGTCTGCGGGTTGCGGATGATGTAGTCGTTCAGGTACTGCCAGTTTTTCAGCACTACCTGCGGCGTGCGGTTCAGGATGCGGTCCTGGATGTTGATCGCCCAGAAGTCCAGCGAGGCGGTGAAGCCGGTAAACGGCGCTACCACCATGCCGAGCGTGCCCTGCTTGGACGTTTCAGGTTTCAGGGCTGGATTGCCGCCCGAGAAGTAGTTCAGGCGCGGAATGGCGCAGAATGCCGGATCGCCCGGGTGCTGGGCGCAGCCTTCCTGGTCGATGGTGCCATTGGGCAGCTCGCCCAGCAGGCGGCCTGAGTAGAGCTGGGTGAAGCTCGGCGCCAGGAAGCCTTTCGAGGCGGAGCCGCGGAACATCAGGTTCTGCGCCGGCTGCCAGCGGAACGACACTTTCGGGTTGGTGGTAGCGCCAATCACGGAATAATCGTCGCGGCGCACGGCCAGTTGCACTTCCAAATCTTTGATGACGGGGATGATCATCTCGGCGTAGACAGCTTTGATATTGCGGCTGACGCGGCTCTGGTTGGCATTGCCGGGCGCCAGCAGGATCTTGGTCGCGTCCACGTCCTGTGCAAACTCGTAGGTTTCCTTGCGAAGGTCAAGGCCCACGGCCATCGAAACGGCGCCGGCAGGAAGCTGGAATACCTCGCCCGAGATCGAGCCGTCGAGCTGGGTCATGGTGGTCTTGCCGTGCTGCAGGCGGCCATGGAATTTGGTCGATTCGACCAGGCTCATCGCTTCATCTGTCTGGCTCTGGCCGGGCAGCAGCCAAGGATTGATTTTGCCTGTACCGAGGGCCGAGTAGATCTGGCTGGTCCAGCCGTAGCCGTCGACCAGGTCGGTCTTGGTGGTGCTTTGGGCGCGCGACAGGCCGAGCTTGTAGTCGTATTTGCCGGCCAGGATGCCTTCCATGCCAATCAGGCCGCGCAGGTTCTCGGTGACGTTTTCCTGGGTGCGGTTGCCCCACGGGGTTGAGCGCCATTTGTAGATGATCGGCTTGGTCTTGTCGTAGGTTGGAATGAACTGGCTCATGTCCAGGTAGTACGGGCCATTGACCGGATAGGCGGAGCCGTTGGCCAGGCTGGTCGAGATCTGGACCGGGGTCAGTTCGGCAGTCGCCTTGGTGCGTGAGCCCAGGAGTTCGGCGAACAGCTTGTGTTCAGGGCTCAACTGGAAAGTCGCGCGCGACACGGCATTGGTACGTTCAACCGGGAAGCTGATCACATAGTCCGCGCCGTAATCGTAGGCGCAGGAATACCTGGTGCGAGCTGGCGCTGTGAGGTCTTTCCAGAGCTCGGTCTGGTACTGCGACATACCGGGAATGCTGTCGCACTTGCCCTGGAAGCTCAGCGGGCTGGCTTGCAGGTAGGTTGTGGTGTCGCCGGGGACTTTGAAGCCGGTGCCCAGGGCCGTACCGGCACCGCTCAGGACGTTGGCATATGGCGTGCCGGTGGTGTCCGGCGACAGGCCGCGCTCCGGCTGGAAGCCGTTGGCGAAATCGCGCTGGCGGGAGGACAGCTTGTCGTCGACGTCATGCGTCACACTGGCCATCACATTCCAGCCTTGCTCGGCCAGGCTGCCGACGCCGCCCAGCAGGGAATAGCGGCGCTGCATGCCGCCGCCGGCTTCGGTAGCGTTGTAAGTGACGCTCGCTTCGACGCCGGTGTAATCGGTCCGCAGGATGAAGTTGACCACGCCGCCAATCGCATCGGTACCGTAGATTGCGGACGCGCCGTCTTTCAGGATTTCCACACGCTGGATGGCGCCCAGCGGGATCGAGTTCAGGTCGACGGCCTTGCCGGAGGCGCCGTGGTTGCCGACGCGGCGGCCATTCAGCAGCACCAGCGTGGCATTCGGGCCCAGGCCGCGCAAGGAGGCGAAGGAGGCCCCGCCGGAGACGCGGTCAGCATCGGCGCCGAACACGTTGTTACCCGAGGTCATATTGTCGGCGCCAGTGCCGTTGGCCGAGATGCTGCGCAACAGGTCCTGGGTGCTGGTGATGCCGGCTTTCTGGATGGCGTCGAAAGTGATGACCTGGACCGGGAGTGCGCCTTCCGCCGCAACTCGTTTGATGCTGGAACCCGTGATTTCGACGCGTTGCATGGGCTGCGCCGCTTCCTGTGCCATTGCTGGGCTTACTACCCCGATCAGCGCAATCAACTGCGCCAGCTTCTTAATCTTCACAAGCCTCTCCCCGATAGGTGTTTTTTGCAGAGTAGCGCTATGAAAAACTTGTCATCCAATGAAAATTACTATTGTGTCCATAACCTAATGTAATGCAGTGGCCGCATTGCTTTTTGGTTCAATGTCCAGGTAACGCCAATTAGTCAGTTCGACCGGATGTCGGTTGTAGTTTTTAAGCCACGGTTGCTGGATATCGGCCGAGATTGGGTGGATCAGCAATACCCAAGGGTTATAGGCATGGATCAGCTGGTTCAGTTCGCGGTACAGCGCGTTGCGCTCCGGGCCATCGCTAAGCTGGCGCGCTTTCTCGTAGCGGCTGTTGTAGTCGGGCAGGTTGAAGCGGGCGTAATTCGCGCGGCCGCTGTTGGGCCCCCACAGGAGCTGGAAGAAGTTGTCGCCATCCGGGAAGTCGGCAATCCAGTTGGTTTCGAACATCTGGACCTTGCCGAGGCGGCTGGCCTTGATGATCTCGGTCTTCTTGTCGGTCTTGAAGCTGACGCGGATGCCGAGGGCGTTCAGGTTCTTGCGCCATAGCTCGTCACGCAGGCGTCCGACCATGGTCGGCTCGCTGTGCATCACCAGCGCCAGCGGCTGGCCATTGGGCAGGGTACGGAAACCGTCCTTGCCGACCTTGTAGCCGAAGCGGTCCAGCAGGGCTTTGGCCAGCTTGGGGTTGTAGCTGATCGGGCTGCGGTAAGCGGGGTCGTAGCCCAGCACATTCGGCGGCAGCGGGCTTTGGGCGGGGATTGCCAGGCCTTTTTTCAGCAGGGCGATGTCCTCGGGGCTGTTATAACCCAGTGCTATGGCACGGCGCAGGGCGACCTTCTCCTTGCTGTAGCCGCCGATGACCGGGTCGTCCATGTTCATCCACATGTAGTAGGTCTGCAGCACGGGGAAGGGCGAAAGCACCATGCCGCGTTGGGCCAGGTCCTTTTTCAGCACCGGTTTGGGCGAGGACGGGTCGAGCACCATGTCGCGCATCGATTCGGGCACCTGCTCAATGTAGTCGAACTCGCCATTCAGGAAGCCCAGCACGCGGGACTGGTATTCCTCCATGATCTTGACTTCAACCTTGTCGACGATGGGCAGGTGCTTGCCTTGCCAGACCTGGTGGTAGCCCTTGTTGGCGGCAAGCGTGATCTTGTCGCTGCGCTTCCATTCCTCGATGACGAATGGGCCGCTGCCCACCGGGTGGTTGCCGACCTGGCTGCCGTAGGCATCGGTCACCTCCCTTGCCACAGCGCCGGTGGCCGGCAGGGCGAGGTAGAACAGCAGGCTTGGGTCGGGCTCTTTCAGCGTGAGGCGCAGGGTGTACTTATCCAGCGCCCGCAGGTCGGCCAGTTTGCCCTCGAACATGAAGGACCAGGGCGATTTGAGCGTGGGGTCGAGCAGGCGTTCGATAGCGAATTTATAATCCGCCGCCGTAACTTCGCGCTTCTTTCCGTTAAAAGCGGGATCGTCGCTGAAGAACATGCCCGGCTTGAGGTGGAAGGTCCAAACCTTGCCGCTGGCGTCGCTGGCAGGCATTTCGCGCAGGCTACTGGGCGCCAGCTTGACGGGACGCGCTTCGTAGTCGTAGCGCAGCATTGGCTCGAACAGGTTTTCCAGCAGGCTCAGGCTGGCCAGGTCGGAGGCGACGGCGGGATCGAGGCCGGTTTCGCCCGTCGAAAGGAAGGCGTGCAGGACTTTGTCCGCGGCCATGGCCGGCGGAGCGGCAACGGCCAGCGAAACGGTAAGGGCGGCGGCGAGAACGCGAAGTTTTTTCATGCAGCGGAGCATAAGCCAGTGCTTGGCGATACGCCAGCTTATAACTTTTTTACATGAGCGCAGCGCATACTTTCATCTGCTGGCCCTATACTTTCGCTGCAAAATCGGTCATTCCACTACAAGAAGTACATCCATGTCCCTCAATTACATCTGGTCCGGGTTTTTCCTCGTAGGCTTCGCCGCCGCCATCCTGCAATGGCTGTTCACCGGCGACACCGAGATCTTCAAGAGGGTCATCGATGGCACGTTCGACTCCGCCAAGTCGGCGGTGATGGAAATCGCCCTGCCGCTGGCCGGCATCATGACGCTCTGGCTCGGCCTGATGAACGTGGGTGAAAAGGCGGGCGCCATTGGCTGGCTGGCGAAAATCATTTCGCCCTTCTTCTCGCGCATCTTCCCGGAAGTGCCAAAAGACCACCCGGCGACGGGCCACATGGTGATGAACTTCTCGGCCAACCTGCTGGGCCTGGACAATGCCGCCACCCCTTTCGGCCTGAAGGCCATGGAAAGCCTGCAGACCCTGAACCCGAACAAGGATACCGCCAGCAATGCGCAGATCATGTTCCTGGTGCTGCACACCTCCGGATTGACCCTGATCCCGCTGGCGATCATGGCGCAGCGCGCGATCCTGGGCGCGGCCGATCCATCGGATATCTTCATCCCCTGCATCATTGCGACTTATGTGGCGACCATGGTCGGCATCATCGCGGTGTCGATCCGGCAGCGCATCAACCTGTTCGACAAGGTGGTGCTGGGCTGGCTGGGCGGCATGACGGCAGCCATCGGCGGCTTGATCTACTATTTCACCCAGTTCCTGAGCCGCACCGAAATCGAAGTGGTGTCCAAGGTTGCCAGCAACCTGATCCTGATCGCCATCATTTCCGCCTTCCTGCTCGGCGCGCTGCGCAAGAAGGTCAATGTCTACGACGCCTTTATCGAAGGCGCCAAGGGCGGCATCCAGACTTCGCTCACCGTGATCCCTTACCTGGTCGGCATGCTGGTGGCGATCAGCGTGATCCGCAATGCCGGCGTGCTGGGCATGATCATGGATGGCGCGACCTGGATGCTGACCAAGCTTGGGCTGGCGACGGATTTCGTGCCGTCGCTGCCGACGGCCCTGATGCGCCCCTTCAGCGGCAGCGGTTCGCGTGCGCTGATGATCGACGCCATGAAGACCTACGGCCCGGATTCCTTCGTCGGCCGTCTGGCCTGCATGTTCCAGGGCTCGGCCGACACCACTTTCTACATCGTGGCCCTGTATTTCGGCTCGGTCGGCATCCGCAAGACGCGCTATGCGATTTCTTGCGGCCTGATTGCGGACTTCGCCGGCGTGCTGGCGGCGATTGCTGTAGCCTACGTGTTTTTCGGTTAAGGATTGAATGATGCGCCGCCTGCTTCTCGCCACTTTGTTTGCCGCAATCGGCGCTGCCGCCCACGCGGCGCTGCCTGAGCCGATCGCGAAGCTGGCTGCTGAAAGAGGCATCCCGGAAGAAGCCATCGGTGCGGTGGTCCTGCGCGGCGACCAGGTGCTGGTGTCGCACGAAGCCACGCGCACGTTCACGCCGGCATCGATCATGAAGCTGTTCACCACCATGGTGGGACTGGACGTGCTCGGCCCCCAGTTCCGCGGCCGCACCGAGTTGCGCACGACGGGAGCAGTGGTGGACGGCGTGCTGCACGGCGATCTGGTGCTGCGCGGCGGCGCGGATGGAGACTTCACTGCCGACGCCTTCACGCACATGCTGGAGAAGCTGCGCACCAAGGGCATCCGCAAGATCGACGGCAACCTGCTGCTGGACCGCCAGCTATGGCAGCCCGCACGTGCCGATGCCGGCGCGCCGCCGTTCGATGAATCGCCCGAGGCCTATTACAACCTGATTCCGGATGCGCTGCTGCTGAACATGAATTTGCAGACGCTGGACATCACTTCCGATGCGAAGTCGATCAAGGCCAGCACGCTTCCGGAGCTGGACAATGTGCGCGTGCGCTCGGAACTGACGCTGGTCGATCGCGATTGCGCCAAGTGGGAAGATGGCTGGAAGATTCCAGAGTACGTGCGCAATGGTTCGCAGCTGACGGTGGTTCTGAAGGGGACTTTCCCGCGCAACTGCAGCAAGACCAATGTGATCAACGTGCTGGACCGCACGGATTATGCTGAGCGCCTGTTCCGTGCCACGTGGGAGCGCCTTGGCGGCCATTTCAACGGCCAAGCTTTTGAAGTGTCGGCCGAGCAGTCGCGTGCTTTCAACAGCGGCGCTTCAACGCTGCTGGCCGAGCACGTGAGCCGCTCGCTGCCCGAGATGGTGCGCGATACTAACAAGCTTTCGGACAACGGCTTGGCACGTACCATTTTCCTGAGCCTGGGCAGCCTGCAAGCCGATCCTGTGCTGGGCAGCGTCCCCTTGCCTGACTCGACGCCGACGGAAATCCCCGGCGGCGCGGAAGCAGCACCAGCGCCGATGACCACCAACGCCCGCTCGGAAATGGTGATCCGCAACTGGCTGCGCGCCCACGGCATCGACGATAGCGGCATGGTGTTCGAAAACGGTTCCGGCCTGTCGCGCATCGAGCGCTTCAGCCCCGAGCAGATGGCCGGGCTCCTGAAAGCCGCGCAGAAATCGTTGTGGGCGCCGGAATTCCTGACCAGCCTGCCCATCGCGGCCATCGATGGCACGATGAAGCGCCGCCTGAAAGAAAGCCCCGCCGCGATGCGCGCCCGCGTCAAGACTGGCTCTCTGAAGAATGTTGTTGCCGTCGCCGGCTACGTCCCCGACGCCAACGGCCAGCAATGCATCGTAGTGGTCATGGTCAACCACGACCGCGCCGGCAATGGCAATGGCCGCGCATTGACGGATGGCGTGATTGACTGGGTCTCGCGGACTACGGCGCAGTAAACTGCCGGATAACATCCATACTCAAAACTTCCGAATGAAATTATCCAAACTAGGGCTAACGCTTGCCTCCATATTGGCACTGAACTTAGCCTCTGCGCAGAGCAAGTCTTCCGACCTGGTAATCGACTCCATCAAGCTTGACCCGCCCGATGGAAGTACCCTAAAGGAACAAACTCCGATTCTCGCCACAATCAAGTTCCACTTCTCGAAGCCAGCCTCCCCGCTTCGCGCTTGGGTACGCATTTTCGACGAGACATATCAGTCCCAATACATTGGCGTGCCAGAATCCATGGAGCCTGGGTCGCACATTATCAGGCGTGGCGCCTACCTGACGGAACCCGGCTCCTTAAATAAGATGACCGTCGTTTTCAAAGATGACCACTCGGCCGAAGTTTTCAGGCAGGACATTCCCGTCAACTACAAGTTCGTGCGCGACCCCGCGTTGGATGCACGAAAACGCGACGGTGTAGGTTCTTCGATTACACAGGTAGGTCTCCCGACAGGAAAACATGCCACCGTGAAGAAGGGTACATTTATTCCGGTCAACCTGGAGTACGACATCAACACTCCCAACGGGCTTTATCCCGGCACGGTGCCCGAGACAAAATGCAGCATGACTCATACCGGCCTTTTCGATCCGCTTTACGCCAAAGGCCGGATCCAGATGGGATTCACGGTCGGTGAGCGATGCTCAATCAAGCGCATTCAGGTTGTATTGCGAAATGAGGCAGAGCGGCAAGTCTACGAGAAATTCATCGATGTCGACCTGACGATCACGGACTAGAGTAACGACAAATGGCAAAGCGTAATAAAGGCATTCCAACAGCGCTGCTGGCGGTCGCCGTTGCGGTGGCGGCGTATTGGTACTGGTCCCCATTGCTCGTGGTGCACCAGATGAAGGAAGCGGTGCGGGCGCATGATGTGGCGGCATTCAACAGCCACGTCGATTTTCCAGCGCTGCGGGAAAACATGAAGGACGACATCGCCGGCAAGCCCAGTGACGATGTGCTCAGCGGATTTGGGCGCCTGCTCGGCGGCGTGGTCGTCGAAGCGCTGGTTCGGCCGGAAGCCGTGATGTTTGTGCTGGAGCATGGCGACTTTGCGAAGAAGTACAGCGAGCGGCAGAAGGAGCGCGAGCGGGGCGAAGAGCCGGCGTCCGGCGAAGCGAAACCGAAATGGGTGACTGAGCGCGAAGGCGCCAACCGCTACATCGTCCGCAACGACAAGGTCGCGCTGGTCTTCGTCCGCAACGGCTTTGCGGACTGGAAGCTGTCCGAGCTGCGGCTATGAGCGCAGTACCTTGCGCGTCGCCCATACGATCGGAAGGCTGAACAGGAAGATGTGCGACAGGATGTCCATGCCCCATGAGAAGGCATTGAACGTCACCGGGCGCGGGAACGCCGACAGCGGCAACACCACCAGCCGCATGGTAAAGAACACCAGCAAGCCATAGCCGACCGCCGCCAGCAGCGGCTTGCTCGCCAGCGCCGGTATGCGGCGTGCGGCGAAGAAGAAGAGCGTCATCCACCCAAAGCTCAGGGCGAAGTGACAGGCCAGGCCGAATGCCGCAGCGGCGACGCCGCCGGTGAACGCCGCTTTGCCCAAGGCGCCGCTGGCGACCACTTGCAGCAGCCGTTCCGGCGGCAGGCCGTTATAGCCGGCGAAGCTGATCGCGAACAGGATGTCCAGCAAGCCGCCCAGCGCGCCGCCGGTCAGGATTGCTCGTGTGGTGGACCAGGGCTGCTGCATGGCGGGTGTCTCCTTATAGGACCTTCGTGTAATCGCGGCGCACCACGATGCGGTCGCCGCAGTCGAAATGCCACCATTCGCTGTTGATGCCGGAAAAGCCTGCCTGGAACATGGCATCGCGCAGCAGCTGGCGGTTGGCGATCTGCGCGGCGCTCAATTCACCGCTGGCGAGGTGCCGGGCCTCAAGTACGGGGTGGGACAATGCGGTCATGTCGTCGAAGCCTGTGCCCATATCGAGCTCCCGGCCTGATGGATCGAGGAGGGTGATGTCGACCGCCATGCCGAAGGAGTGGATCGAGCCGCGCTCGGGCGGCGCCAGGTACATTTGCAGGCTGGTGCCGGCCAGCGCGTCCCACAGCTCTTCCTGCACGCGGTGCGGGCGCAGAGCGTCCAGCAGCAGCACCTTATAGCCTGGTGCGCGCTGCGCCAGATAGCCCACCACGCTTTCGATTGCGGCCGCCGCATCGCGGTGCAGCCAGGCGCAATCGAGCGGCGAATACAGGTCCCGGCCGACGAAGTTATCCGCCCCGGCATAGCGCAGGTCCACGGCAATATCGGCGATGGTGCGCAGGTGGCGGAAATCGGGGCTGCCGGGAACGTCTTCGCTGCGGATGGTGTTGCTCATTGCTTTCCTTGTTCGAGGCAGGTGCGCGCCATGCTGGCAATGGAGTCTGCCAGCTGGCGGGCGCCGTGCGACAGGGGAGCGTGGCTATTCGTCAGCAGGAAAAGCTGGATCGGAATGGCCGGCGCCCACTGGCGCTTCTGTACTTTGGCCGGGTCGGCCGATGCTGCCGTGAACGGGTCGACCACGGCCAGGCCGGCGCCGGCTTCCACCAGCGAGCGGGCAATCTGGTAAGTCTGCACCGTGGTGCGGAAGTTGGGCTGGATGCCCTGCGCTTCGCAGGAAGCCACGATCATCTCGCCCAGCGGGTCGTTGTCGGCATGGCCGATCAGCTCACCGGTCAGGCCTTCAGCGGTCAGCGGCAAGCCAGCTTGGTCGCCGCGCCAGGTCCCGGCGGGTGCGATCACCGTCATCACGCCTTGTGCAATCGGTTCGGCGATGATGCCGGGGTGGCGCGGGTCCTGCAGCGACAGCGCCATGTCGGCTTCGCCCAGGCGCAGCGTGTTGACGATCTCCGAGGTATGGTGGGTAGCCAGTTCGCAGCGGGTGTCGGGGAATTCCTTGCGCCATTCGCTCATCGCTTGCGGCAGCACGCTGATGGCGATGGTCGGTGTCGATACCAGGCGCACGGTTTCCACGGCGCGGCCTTTCAGGCTGGCGGCCAGACGGCGGATGCCTTGCAGGTCGCGGTGCAGCTTTTCGGTCTCGGCGAAGAGGCGGTGCGCTTCCGGCTTCGGGTACAGCTTGCCCCGCACGCGCTCGAACAGCGGCATGCCGAGTTGCAGTTCGGCGTGCTGCAGCACTTTGGTCACGGCGGGTTGCGAAATATGCAGCACCTGGGCGGCGCCGCTGATGGTGCCGACCTGCATGATGGCGTGGAAAACTTCGATGTGGCGCAACCGCATTGTCCTGGTTCCTCTTCCTCGGCGCCGCAGGACGTCCCCTGCGGCATTCTGGCAGGATAGGGGAAAGCCGGCGGCCGTGCAAACCGCCTTACTGTTTCGGCTTGGGCGCGGTCAGCACGTCGAGGATGGCAGCGGATTCGGCGTCAGGCACACCATCCCATTTGCTGTTGCGGTACTTGGCCTGGAAGGTCACCAGCACATTGTGGGTTTCCGGGTCCAGCACGCCGGTCTGCGGCGTGGCGTAGCCGTGCTGGGCCAGCTTTTGCTGGAACCAGGCGATGTCGGGCAGCTGGGCTTCGTATTGCGGGCGTACCGCAGCCACGGCGCTGGCGTCCGGCCAGGCGATCAGGCCTTCGTCGGCCAGGCGCTTCCACGGGAACATTGGCCCCGGGTCCTGCTTGCGCTGTGGCGCCACGTCAGCATGGCCGAGGAAGTTTTCCGGGGCGATCTGGTGGCGTTCCTTGATCTGCTTGAGCAGGGCGACCAGCTGGTCGATCTGGCGGTCGCTGAACGGATACCAGTAGCGCCCATCCGGCATGTCCTTGAAGCCAGGGTTGACGATTTCGATACCGATCGAGTTGTAGTTCAGCGCCGTGTAGGTCTTCCAGCTGCTCAGGCCGGCGTGCCAGGCGGCGCGGTTTTCGTCGACCAGGGCGTAGACGCGCGGCTCATTCTCGTCGGTGATCAGATAGTGGGCGCTTACCTCTTTCTCGGTCAGCAGCTTGATCGACAGCGGAAGGTCCGACACGGTGTAGTGCAGGACCACGAAGCGCACGCGGCTGCTCTGCCCCTTCGATGTCAGCGAATGGTCGATGTTGGGCAATTGGGTGGCACAACCGGTCAGCAAGGCGATCAGGGAAGCAAGCAGCAGTTTTTTCATGGTTTCGTATCTTAGTTGCGGGGCCGGGCGGCCATCCTGGCAGCCGCATGATGCGGCCTCGCCGTGTGTTTTTGCAAATGGAATCCGGGCGGCAAGTCTGCACGCATGGCTTCGAAAATCAGCGGGTGCAGCTCGGCGGCGCGGCCGGACAGGGCAATCGGGCGCTCGCCGAAGCGTGTCACCAGCGCCAGCGCCAGGCGGGCCAGTTCGCGGCCGGCCTGCAGCAGGATATGGCGGGCGGCCGGGTCGGCGCCGGCGCTCATGGCCACGGCCAGCGCCAGCTTGCCGATGTCGCCGCGTTCCTGCGTGTACATGAAGTTGCGCGAGAAGGTCCAGTCGCTGCCGCCAACGTGGTCGAATACGGCATGGGCCATCGGCGAATCTTCCCAGGCGCCGGGCTGCTCATCCTCGCCTCGCCAGATGCGGCGCATTGCTTCGCGCGCGATCCAGAAGCCGCCGCCGGCATCGTCGAGCATGACGCCGCGGCCGCCGGCGCGGTGGAATTCGCCCTGCTCGTCGATAAAGGCGGCAATCGACCCGGTGCCGGCATAGACCAGGTAGCCCTGGCCGGGCTCGAAGGCGTCAAGATAGGCCACTTCGATATCGTTGCAGAGGGTGATGGCGTCCAGGCGCACACCGAGCAGGGTGGATAGCCAGTCCAGCAGCACATTGCCATCTCCGCCGAACCCGGTCAGCCCGGCACAGACGCGCAGGGGCTTGCCGGCGTCCAGCACGTCCTTCGCCAGTTGGCTGAAGGTGGCGTGGACCAGCTCACGGCCGGCCGGCTTGGCCATCATCAGCGCCGAGAGTCCCGCAACAGTGCCCTCCGCCACGATCTCGCCCGCCGGCTCGGCAAGCGCCCATCGCGTTTCGGTACCGCCAGCGTCGATTCCCAGCCCTAAGGTACGATCGGTGTCAGGTTTGCCCATGATCTGTCGAGTGTACGTTGTAATGCTGTCATCTTTACATGAAAGCGTGTGCGACACTCATTCCAAAAAGTTATAAGGCAGCGGAAACTCGTGGGCTTTCGTTACCTAAACGGTCGACTGCCGACACGACGACGCTGCGCGCGGGCACGCCGTTGTCGTCAGTCAACACGACTTCGCTGCGCGCGGCAGGAACCACATTGAAACGCCATTCCTCGCCGTAGCGTACCCAGATAGCCAGGTGTGCGGCCCGGGTTGCGTTGCCCAGGGTCACGGCCAGGCCGCTGGCGTGGCGTTTCACTGCCACCGTCGGCGCGGGTGGCGCTTCGCTGCCCAGCCACGGGGATGCCGGCACCAGGGCCGGTCCCTGGTAACTGGTCGATTTCAGGTGGTCGCTTACGCCTTTGCGGTTTTGCATCAGGGCGGCGATGCTGAAGTGGATGTGGCCATTGGCATTGGGCCTGCTGCGCATGACATCAACCTGCTGCACGATTTCGTCGGCCGTGAAGGACTTGCTGGTGTCGTCGATGCGGCTGGTGTACAGGCCCGGCCAGATATGGCGGCCACGCTTGTTCTGCCCCAGCCAGTAATCGAGCAGCACCGGGAAGGCTTGCGGTTGCTGGGCGATCGGCCAGTAAAGCTGCGGGGCCAGGTAATCGAGCCAGCCGTTCTGCAGCCACAGTTCGGCATCGGCATACAGCTTGTCGTACTGGCTGAAGCCCTGGATGCCGGGCGGGCGGCGGTCCGGGCGGCCAATCCCGAAGGGGCTGATGCCGAAACGCACCCACGATTTTTCCTTGTGGATGCCGGTGTAGATGGCTTCGATCAGCTGGTTGACGTTCTGGCGGCGCCAGCTGGCGCGGTCCAGGGTGCCGCCGCCCTGCAGGTAGCGCTGGTAGGGCACGTTGTCGGGGAAGTCCAGTTCAGGCTTGTTGCCGTTCGATGGCGCGTCCAGCGCCGCCTCTCCGCCATTGGCGCCGGGCGCTTCGATCGGGTAGGGGTAGAAATAGTCATCGATGTGCACGCCGTCGATGTCGTAGCGGCGCACCACGTCCAGGATCACGTCCAGGGTTTGCTGGGCGGCCGCTTCTTCGCCTGGATCCATCCACAGGAACTTGCCGTATTGGCGCACAACTTGCGGTTTGGTGTTGGCAATATGGTCGCGCGCGTTTGGCGTGCGCGCGGCGGAGTGCCGGGCGCGGTAGGGGTTGAACCAGGCGTGCAGTTCCAGCCCGCGGGCGTGGGCTTGCGTGATCCAGAACGCCAGCGGGTCCCAGGCTGGCTCAGGCGCCTTGCCTTGCTGGCCGGTCAGGAATTCGGACCAGGGTTCGAGCTTTGATGGGTAAATGGCGTCAGCGCTGGGGCGCACCTGCAGCACGATGGCGTTCAGGTGCAGCGACTTGGCGCGGTCCAGGATCGCCAGTGCCTCTGCCTGCTGGCGCGCCGGCGGCAGGTTGCTGCGGCTTGGCCAGTCGATGTTGGCGACCGTCGACACCCAGGCGGCGCGGAATTCGCGCGGCGCGGCGGGCGGCTGCTCGCCGGTGATGTGTTGCTGCACCGGTGCCGGCGCTGCACCCGTTGTTGGAGTGGGCGCATTGCCGCTCCCGCCGCCGGAGGGTGGTGCCGCAGTTTCGCCGGCGGCTGGCACGGTCGGCGTCGAAGAACACGCCCCCATTAATGCGGCCACGCCGGCCGCGGCGGCGGCTATGGTCAGCCGCCTTTTCGCATTAAAAGCCAAAACCTAATCCTCACTTCAGCAGGAGCCGTATTCTACCTATTCCCGGCCAAACTCCGGGTCTATCTTGATCAGTGCGGTCATGATGAAGGCTGGGACAGTTGCCGTGCAGACATAAATGAAGAAGTGCTGGTAGCCCAGGTACTCCTGGATCGCGCCGCTGGCCATCTGCGGAATCATCATGCCGAGCGCCATGAAGCCGGTGCAGATCGAATAATGCGCGGTCTTATGCTCGCCCTGGCTGACCATGATCATGTACATCATGAAGGAGGTGAAACCGAGGCCGTAGCCGAACTGCTCCACCGCCAGGCAAGCCGAGATCCAGGCGAAGTTCTGCGGTTGCGCCTGCGACAGGTAGACGAAAATCAGGTCTGGAATATGGATCGCGATCGCGAACGGCCACAGGCAACGCTTGAGGCCAAAGCGCCCGATCAGCCAGCCCCCCACCAAGCCGCCGAGGATCAGCCCGATGATGCCGATCGTGCCGTAGGCAATGCCGACGTCGGCCGTGCTCAGGCCAAGGCCTCCCTTTTCCAGCGGGTCTTTCAGGAAGGGCACCACCATCTTCAGCAACTGCGACTCGCCGAGGCGGAACAGCAGCAGGAACAAGAGGATGACCACGATGCCATCCTTGCGGAAGAAGGCGGCAAAAGTCGAGAAGAATTCCTGCATCGGCGCCGCCGAATGTGCGGCAGGCGCATCTTCCGCCGGCCTTGGCAGCGCGAAGAAGTGATAGATCGCCAGCGCCAGGAATACCGCTGCTGTGACGCCGAAGGTAATGGCCCAGGCCATGTGCGGGTTGCCGTGGTACTTGATGATCTCGCCCGCCAGGAACAGCAGGCCGCCGTTGCAGGCCACGTTCGCCGCACGATAGAAAGTGCTGCGCACCCCGACGAATTCCGCCTGCTGCTTCTGGCGCAACCCGAGCATGTAGAAGCCATCCGCCGCGATATCGTGGGTGGCGGAGCTGAACGCCATCAGCCACATGACGCCCAGGCTAAGCTGGAAGAAGTTCGATAGCGGCAGCGTGAATGCGACGGCCGCCAGCGATACACCCAGCACCATTTGCAGGATGGCGACCCAGGAGCGCTTGGTGCCGAACATCTCGATCAGGGGGGACCATAGCGGCTTGATCACCCAGGGCAGGTACAGCCAGCCGGTGTAGAACGCCATCTCCGTGTTGGAGATGCCAAGGTCCTTGTACATGGCGGTGGACAGCGCCATCACCACAAAGTAGGGAATGCCCTGGTTGAAATACAGTGTCGGGACCCAGCCCCAGGGGCTGCGTTGCTGCGCTCGATCCATTACGTCCTTTCTGATCGGCCGGGACGAGCGCTGGGCGGGTCAAATGGTGAGTGCGCCGCGCACGCTGCCCCTGGCCTGGTCCAGCAAGTCTTCCGCCTGCCGCACCGTGGTTTTCTTTAACAGGGCGACCACCGCCACTTTGACGTGGAAGCCGCACTGTTCCAGCGCTGTGCGGGCTGCCGCTTCATCGGCGCCGGTGGCGTGCATGGTGAGCCGCACCGTGCGCGCAAACAGCTTCGCATTGGTCGGCTTCAAGTCTACCATCAAGTTTCCATACACCTTGTTCAGGCGCACCATGATCGCACTGGAAATCGTGTTAAGCACGATCTTCTGCGAGGTGCCTGCTTTCAGGCGCGTGCTGCCGGAAATGATCTCGTGGCCAGTGTCGAGGGTGATGCCGATTTCGGCTTCCTGCGTGACCGGCGAACCCGGATTGTTGGCGATGCCAATGGTCAGCGCACCGGCCTTGCGCGCGGCTGCAACGGCGCCCAGTACGTATGGGGTGGTGCCGGAGGCGGCCAGCGCCAGCACCACGTCGCCTGGGCCGGGGCTGAGCGCCAGCAGGTCGCGTGCGCCCTGTTCACGGTCATCTTCTGCGCCTTCCACTGCCTGGAACATCGCTTCCGTTCCGCCGGCAAGGATGGCCACCGCGCGCTCGTGCGGCCAGGAGAAAGTGGGATAGAGCTCGACGCTGTCGAGCACGCCAAGCCGGCCGGAAGTGCCGGCGCCGACGTAAAGCAGCCGCCCGCCCGCTTCGATGCGCGGCACGGCTGCTTCAACTGCCTTGGCAATAGCGGGGACGGCGGCACGTACGGCTTGCACCGCATTAAGCTGGTCATCGGCGAAGGCAGCCACCAGCTTCTCTATCGGATATTGGTCCAGCTCGCGATGTTGGGAACTGGGCGTTTCGGTCTTCAGCATAAAACGAGTGTAATGCCAAATTGCCGGACCAGCCCATGACGAGGCGTGCGAGGGCCATGCCCCCAGGTTATGCAGCCCGGCGCATCTCCGCTACGAAGTCATAATGATCGCTGCGGCAGTAGGAATGCGTGAGCTCGATCGCCTGGCCCGACTCAAGATAGGCGATACGGGTAATAAACAGTACGGCCTGGCCTTCCGGCACTTCAAGCTGGCGCGCCAGCTCGGCCGAGGCATTCATGGCGCGGATATGCTGCAGCGCGCGCGCCGGTCCTTTGCCGACCGAGTCCAGGTATTGGTAAAGCGAATCGCCAATCAGCTCCGGATTGGGAACGATGGTCTGCGGCAGCACCGAAACTTCGTACGCCATCACCACGTCGTCCGCCAGCCGCAAACGTTCGAGGCGTGCGACGCGGGTATTCGGCGACAGGCCAAGGCTCAATTGTTCGTCAGCGCTGGCAGCGACCAGCGCGCGCTTGAGCCAGCGTGAGCCCGGCTTGTAGCCGCGCTGCGAAAGTTGTTCCGAAAAGCTGGTCAGGTTCGACAGCGGTTGTTCAATGCGCGGTGCGATGTAGTTGCCCGAACCGCGGCGGCGTACCACCAGGCCCTGATCCACCAACTGGTCGATGGCTTTGCGGGCAGTGACGCGCGAAACGTTCAGCAATTCCGAGAGAGTTCGTTCGGAAGGAAGCGCCTGATCGACCTGGTAACGTCCGTTTCGAACATCGTCGCTCAACTTGCGGGCAATCTGCATGTACAGCGGCGAATTGTCTTGTTGATCTGGTTTGAATTCAACGCTGGTGAGGCTCATTACATTTCTCCTATAACTGCTAGTGTAATAGCGAAAGTGAAATTACGCTGCTCTTTTCATTTTGCTTTTACGCCCAATGCACCGGGGTTATAGGCAGATAATCAGTTTTCATTAGCTAGCCGAAAGGACAGCACCGTATGCTGTCCGCAAAAGGAGAATGCATGCAAAAAGGGATGCGCGCCTTGATCGGCGCAGCACTGTTGGGCTGTATCTGCCACGCTGCGGCCAGCAAGCTGGATGCGGAGCTGGCGGCCATCGTCAACGATGCGCAGCGGCCGCTGTCCGGCTTGTCTGTGCTGGCGATCCGCGATGGCAAGGTGGCATATCAACAACAGTTCGGCCTGCGCAGGCTGGATACGACGGCCAGTGGAATCACCGCGCCGGTCACGCCGCAGACGATGTTCCGCATTGCTTCCATTTCCAAAATGATGACCACCTTCGGCGTGATGAAGCTGGTAGAAGAAGGCAAGCTCAAACTCGACACCGACGTCGGCGAGTACCTTGGCTTTGCACTGCGTAATCCGTATTACCCCACGCGCTCGATCACGCTGCGGCATTTGCTGAGCCACACTTCGACGCTGCGTGACGATGACGGTTACTTCTGGCCAGCAGGCACGGCCTTGCGCGATGTGCTGGTCCCGGGAGGCAAGATGTGGGCGCGCGATGGCGAGCCCGGCCAGTACTTCACCTATTCCAACCTGAATTGGGCGGTGATCGGGACCGTCATGGAGCGTGTGACGGGGGAGCGTTTCGACCGCTTGATGAAACGCTTGCTGCTCGCGCCCATGGGCCTGCGCGGCGGCTATAACCCTGCCGAATTCAGCCCACAGGAAGTCGCAGACACAGCGACACTGTACCGCCGCCGCACGCGCGATACCGAAGTGTGGGATAGCAAGGGTCCCTGGATAGCGCAGGTAGATGACTTCGGCGTGGCCGCGCCGCAGGAGCCGCCGGGCCTCGACAAGTACGTTATCGGTACCAATGCCACCCCGTTCAGCCCGACCGGCGGATTGCGCATATCGGCCAGCGACATGGGCAAGATCATGCTCATGCTGATCAACAATGGCCGCCACGAGGGCAAGCAGATGATCAAGCCGGCCTCGCTGGCCCTGATGTTTGGCGAGCAGTGGCGCTTTAACGGCAACAATGGCGATACGCTGAAAGGGCTCTACCATAGCTGGGGCCTGGGTACCCAGCGCTTTGCCGACGTGCGCGGCAATATGGGCGGCATGCCGAAAGATGGCCAATTCCGCGCAGTCGGACATTTGGGCGAAGCTTATGGGCTGGTCTCCACCTTCGCCGTAGACTTAAAGAAGAAACAGGGCATCGTGTCCCTGATCGGGGGCTTTGGCAGCGATCCGGATGCTGACCCGGGCCTGCATTCGGCACATACGCGGGCCGAGGAAAAGATCCTTGATGCGATTTTCCAACGGGCCATCCTCGGCCGCGACGACTGAACTACAATACGATTAATTTTCCACACGGCAACACATAACGGAGTTGGGATGGCGAGAGGACGGCAAGTGGTGGTGATCGGCGGAGGCGTAGTCGGCCTGGCGTCAGCGTGGTGGCTGCTGGAAGCAGGCTTCCGCGTGACCCTGCTCGAACGCTTTCCGACTGTTGCCAGCGCCGCCAGCTATCGCAACGGCGGCCAGCTGAGCTATCGCTACGTCTCCCCTCTGGCCGACGAGGGCGTGCCCAAAAAGGCCCTGCAATGGCTGTTCGAACGCGACGGCCCTTTCCGCTTTCGCCCCGAAGCCGATTACCGCCAGTGGCGCTGGATGGCGCAATTCCTGAAAAACTGCAAGGCGGAAGCCAATGCCCGAACGACCGCCAAGCTGCTGCAGCTCGGCGAGTTGAGCCGCCTGTCCCTGTCGCTGCTGGAACTGAAACTGCCGCTGTCGGAATTCAAATGGCGCAATGCGGGCAAACTGGTCGTTTACCGCACCGACGAGGCGTTCAAGGCCGCGCTGGACAAGCCTGATACCGACGAAAACCGCGCCGTGCTGTGGGGCCGGGATACGGCCCGCATCGAGCCTGCCCTGGCGGAAATGGCATCCAAGCTGGCGGGGGGCATTTTCAATCCCGGCGAGGCGGTGGCGGATTGTTATGCCTTTTGCCTGGCGCTGGAAAAGCGCATCTATGCCCATCCGCGCTTCGAGCGTTGCATGCACACGGCGGCGCGCACCATCTTCGTCGAGCACGGCAAGGTGACGGCGATCGAGACTGACGCCGGATGGCTGTCGGCCGACCATTATGTGCTGGCTGCGGGGATCCAGAGCCGCGACCTGGCAGCCACGGCCAACCTCGACCTGCCCATGTATCCGCTGAAAGGCTACAGCCTGACGGCGCCGATCCGCAGTGAGCACGTGGCGCCCAATATCAGCGTGACCGATTTTGAGCGCAAGACACTGTACGCGCGCATCGGCAAGGAATTGCGCATCGCGGCCATGGTCGACATGGTTGGCGAAAGCACCCGCATTGACCGGCGCCGCATCGCCAGCCTGTCACGCCTGGCGCGCGAATCGATGCCGCATGCAGCCGACTATGACAAGGCGGAAGCCTGGGCCGGCCTGCGCCCCGCCACGCCGAACAGCGCCCCGATCATCGGGCCCACGCCTTATCCCAACCTGTGGCTGAACGTCGGCCACGGCCCGCTTGGCTTCACCTTCGCTTGCGGCAGCGCGAGTTTGCTGGCCACCATGATGCGCGGCAAAGAGCCACCGTTTGAGCTCGACTGCTTGGCGTACAAAGTCTAGTCGAGGTATTTTGACGGGACGGTGTCCGTCAGCCAAACCCCATTTTCCGACAAGTAGAAGAGGTGGCCGTCGCGTGCCATCTGGGCGGCGTTGACAGTCAGGATGACCGGCTTGCCATGGCGGCTGCCTACTTTTTCGGCGGTTGCCAGGTCGGTTGAGAGGTGGACGTGCTGGCGCGAGGCCGAATGGAGGCCGGTTGCGCGGATCGACTCCAGGAAGCGCGTGGCAGTGCCGTGGTACAGGCGTTCGGGCGGTGTTTGCGGCTCCAGGCCGAGGGCGATGTCGACCGAGTGGCCCTGGTTGGCCCGAATTCTCGTGCCATCCGCACTGATCGCGAATCGCTTCTTGTCGCTGTTTTCGACAATGGATTCAATCTCCGGACGGCTCAGCTTCGTCCCGCGGGCGTTGGCGAGGGCAATCAACTCGTCAATCGACGCCCATCCATTCTGGTCCAGTACGAGCCCGATTTCTTCCGGTTTGTGGCGCAAGACCAGGCTCAGGAACTTGCTTTTACTTACTTCATTCATGCCAATATATTATCACTTGGCACTGTCGGCTTTCTTTACCGTGCTGCCGACGAGGAGAATAAGGCCTAGGCCCAGCAATGCGAGGGTTCCCGGCTCAGGCACTGCCACCACGACTGGCGACTGGGTCGGCATCTCGAGCAGCGGCGGGTTGCCGGTTTGCCCTGCTTGAGCCTGGGGCGATGACGGGCGAGGCGCACTGGCGGGCGGCTCTGGCGCAGGCAAGGGCGAGGGCAAGCCCCTGAAAGGCGGTGGCCTGTGATTGAAATAGGATGCAGGCGGCCGGCTGTAGTTCATGTAACTGAACTCGATACTGTTGACGGTATACGGCGACTGTGTCGAGATGATGGGATCCGCAAGCGCCTGCTCCCCGGTCAGGACAGAGCAGGCCAGCAGACAAGTCTTGAACACGGCATCAGCTTTCATGGGGCGCTCCAGGTCGGATTGGCGAAAACCTCCAGATTGACGATGCATCAACTGTACCTGCGCCTAAGTACCTGATTATCCGGGCCTCTCCCGTTTCAAGCGCGCCAGGCGTAAAGATTCACGACGCGGGAATGCCGCGGAGCGATAAGGGCTCCCTATTTCCAGGGATTGGGCTCGCCAATTCGCTTGAAGAAGTCTCGCACGCCTGCTTGCTCGTCACCCTTTACCAATGGCACCGCCAGCAGAATCGCGCCCTGGTTCATGGCGAGCAGGTGAGGCCTGTCGTGCGTAACCCCAACCTTGAAATCATCGCAAAAATGATTGCGCATGCCGCCAACCGCATTCCCTTCGAAAGAGCCGCGCAGCAGCTTGATGGGCGCGACGTTGACGGTCACGCCGGTCCCAGGTTCGGGCCGCGCGCTCTCACCTGGTATCTCGGATGTCATTGCAACGACCAGCGTCGGGGCGCGAGCGATCACGCTTTTTTCCCACTGGGTCCGGGCACGCTCCCAGTAGGCTCTGGCCGCTTCCGGTTCGCTGGGCATGTCGTGCGGCGGCTGGCAGGCAAGGGCCGGAGAAGTCATGGCGACTGCAAGTGCCAGAGTGGATAAGGAGGCAGTGATTTTCATTCTGGCAATTATATCGGTCCGGCTTGAAAGCCAGTGTTACTCTGATGGACTTGGGGAAGTCACGCCGGCCGCCGTTATGGCGGATAATGGCGGGATGTCCAAATCCAAGACCCCTGTCGGCTGCCCATGCGGCGGTCCTTCTTTTGAGACGTGCTGCGGCCCCTTTATCGAAGGAAAAGCCCTGCCGGAGACGGCTGAGCAGCTGATGCGCTCCCGTTATTCCGCCTATACGCTGCAGAACGAGCCGTATTTGTTGTCGACTTGGCACGAAAGCACCCGTCCGGCCGAGCCAATTATTAACCAGGACGAAAAGCTCCAATGGCTGGGACTTGAGGTAAAATCTGCTTTACGTTTACGTCAACGTAAAGCAGAAGCCCAGCCGAACGAGGATTTCGTCGAGTTCGTCGCCCGTCTGCGCGTGAATGGACGCGGCCAGCGCCTGCATGAGCTGAGCCGCTTCCTGCGCGAACCGGGCGAGGGTGGCTTGCGCTGGTTTTACGTCGACGGCGAATTTCCAGAATAAGAGAAGAGGACGACAATGCCGCATATCGAAAGCAAACTCAATCCGCGCAGCGAGGACTTCAAAGCCAACGCCGACGCCATGCAAGCCCTGGTCGATGACCTGCGCGCCAAGGTCGCAAAAGCGGCACAAGGCGGCGGCGAAGCGGCCTGCGCCAAGCATGTTGCGCGCGGCAAGCTGCTGCCGCGCGACCGCGTACAGATGCTGCTCGATCCCGGCACTCCTTTCCTCGAGTTCTCGCAGCTCGCTGCTTTCGATATGTACGACAACGCCGCTCCGGCAGCGGGCGTGATCACCGGCATCGGCCGCGTCAACGGCCAGGAATGTGTGATCGTCTGTAACGACGCCACCGTGAAGGGCGGCACCTACTACCCGATGACGGTGAAGAAGCACCTGCGCGCGCAGGAGATCGCCGAGCAGAACAACTTGCCGTGCATCTACCTGGTGGACTCGGGTGGCGCCAACCTGCCGAACCAGGACGACGTGTTCCCTGACCGCGACCACTTCGGCCGCATCTTCTTCAACCAGGCCAATATGTCGGCCAAGGGCATCCCGCAGATCGCGGTGGTGATGGGCTCCTGCACCGCCGGCGGCGCTTACGTGCCGGCCATGTCGGACGAATCGATCATCGTGAAGGAACAAGGCACCATCTTCCTGGGCGGCCCGCCGCTGGTGAAGGCGGCGACCGGCGAAGTGGTTTCTGCCGAAGACCTGGGCGGCGGCGATGTGCACACCCGCCTGTCCGGCGTGGCCGACCACCTGGCGCAGGACGATATGCATGCGCTGTCGATGGCGCGCACCATCGTCTCGAACCTGAACCGCCAGAAGCCGCAGCAGGGCGTGCTGCGCGAAGCGGTGGAACCGAAGTACGCGCCGGAAGAGCTGTACGGCGTGATCCCGGTCGATACGCGCAAGCCTTTCGATATCCGCGAAGTGATCGCGCGCATCGTCGACGGTTCCGAGTTCGATGAATTCAAGGCGCGCTACGGCACCACGCTGGTATGCGGCTTCGCCCATATCTACGGCATGAAGGTTGGCATCATCGCCAACAACGGCATCCTGTTCTCCGAGTCGGCGCTGAAGGGCACGCACTTCATCGAACTGTGCTGCCAGCGCAAGATCCCGCTGGTCTTCCTGCAGAACATCACCGGCTTCATGGTGGGCCGCAAGTACGAAAACGAAGGCATCGCCCGTAACGGCGCCAAGATGGTGACCGCTGTCGCTACCGCCTCTGTGCCGAAATTCACCGTGATCATCGGCGGCTCCTTCGGCGCCGGCAACTACGGCATGTGCGGCCGCGCCTACTCGCCACGCATGCTGTGGATGTGGCCTAACGCGCGCATCTCCGTGATGGGCGGCGAGCAGGCGGCTGGCGTGCTGGCCACCGTCAAGCGCGACGGCATCGAAGCCAAGGGCGGCACCTGGAGCGCCGAGGAAGAAGCGGCCTTCAAGCAGCCTATCAAAGAACAGTACGAAGTGCAGGGCCACCCTTACTACGCCTCCGCGCGCCTGTGGGACGACGGCGTAATCGATCCCGCCGACACCCGCATGGTGCTCGGGCTGGGCCTGTCCGCCGCGCTCAACGCGCCGATCCCGGACACCAAGTTCGGCGTGTTCCGCATGTAAGGAGGGATGACGATGACCTACGAGACCCTGACCGTCGCCATCAACGGCAACATCGCCACCGTCACCCTGAACCGTCCGGACGTGCGCAATGCCTTCAACGAGCATTCGATCAACGACCTGACGCGCGCCTTCTCGGAATTGGGCCGCAACGAAAACGTGCGCGCCATCGTGCTGGCCGGGAACGGCCCGGCCTTCTGCGCCGGTGGTGACCTGAACTGGATGAAGAAGATGGCCCATTACACCCACGAGGAGAATGAGGCCGACGCCATGCAGCTGGCGCAAATGCTGCGCACGATCTACCTGTGCCCGAAACCGACCATCGCGCGCGTGCATGGCGACTGCTATGCGGGCGGCATGGGTCTCGTTTCCGCCTGCGACATCATCGTCGCCGTGCCGGAAGCGAATTTCTGCCTGAGCGAAGTGAAACTGGGCCTGATCCCCGCGACCATTTCGCCCTACGTGATCAAGGCGATGGGGGAGCAGGCTTCGCGCCGCTATTTCCTCACCGCCGAACGTTTCAGCGCCACCGAAGCACACCGCATCGGCATGGTGCACGAACTGGTCGCCGCCGATGCACTGGACGCCAAGGTGGCGGAAGTGCTGAAGGCGCTGGTGACCAACAGCCCGAACGCAGTCAAGGAAGCGAAAGTGCTGGTGCGCGACATCGTCGGCAAACCGGTGAACGATGCACTGCTGGCCGATACGGCCGAACGCATCGCGCACATCCGCGCTTCCGAACAGGGCCGCGAAGGCGTGACTTCCTTCCTGGAGAAGCGCAAGCCGGGCTGGCTGAATTGAACGGAGCAGTATTTGGAAGTGAACCAACAAAGCGATTGGGTAGCACGTAGCCTGAAGTCTGTCTGGCACCCGTGCACCCAGATGCAGCACCATGAAACCGTGCCGCTGATTCCCGTCAGCCATGGCCGCGGCGTGTGGCTGTATGACCACCAAGGCAACCGCTACCTGGATGCGATCAGCTCCTGGTGGGTGAACCTGTTCGGCCATGCCAACCCGCGCATCAACGCGGCGCTGCGCGAGCAGCTCGACATGCTGGAGCATGCGATGCTGGCCGGCTTCACCCACGAGCCGGTGATCCAGCTCAGCGAACGGCTGGCGGCGCTGACCCAAAACAATCTGGGCCACGCCTTCTACGCTTCCGACGGCGCGTCGGCGGTCGAAATCGCATTGAAAATGAGCTTCCACGCCTGGCGCAATATGGGCCAGGGCGACAAGCAGGAATTCGTCTGCCTGAAGGGCAGCTACCACGGCGAAACGATTGGCGCGCTGGCCGTGACCGACGTGGCGCTGTTCAAGGATGCTTACGGCCCGCTGCTACGCGCCACACAGACCGTGATGTCGCCGGATGCGCGCCAGGCGGCAGAAGGCGAAACGGCTGCCGATGTGGCGCGCCGTGCCGCCGCCGACGTCGAGCGCATGTTCACCGAACGCGCCGGCAAGATCGCCGCCATCATCATCGAACCGCTGGTGCAGTGCGCCACCGGCATGGCGATGCATGACCCGCTCTACCTGAAACTGGTGCGCGAGCTGTGCGACAAGCATGGCGTGCACCTGATCCTGGACGAAATCGCCGTCGGCTGTGGCCGCACCGGCACCTTCTTCGCTTGCGAACAGGCCGGCATCTGGCCGGACTTCCTGTGCCTGTCGAAGGGCATCAGCGGCGGCTACCTGCCGCTGTCCATCGTGCTGTCGCGCGACGAGATCTACCAGGCTTTCTACGATGCCGACGTGACGCGCGGCTTCCTGCACTCGCATTCTTACACCGGCAACCCGCTGGCCTGCCGCGCTGCGCTGGCCACGCTGGACATCTTCGCCGAAGACCACGTGCTGGAAGCGAACAAGGCACGCTCGCGCAAGCTGACCGATGCCTTGGCGCCGCTGGCCAAGCACGAGCACACCGAGAACTTCCGCAACCGCGGCATGATCTGGGCGTTTGATGCTGTGGGCGCCACGCCGGGCTTCTCGCGCCGCTTCTTCACCGAGGGCACGAAGCAGGAACTGCTGCTGCGCCCGATCGGCAATACCGTGTACCTGATGCCGCCCTATATCCTCAGCGATGAGGAAATTGAAGGCCTGGCTGCGCGCACGCTATCGGTATTTGAAAAAACGCGGGTGGGCTGATCATGGAACTGCTCGCAAAACTCGACCAGCATCTGCAAGGCCTGCATGAGCAAAGCCTCTTCCGCAAACGCCGTTCGGTAGAGACACCTTGCGCGCCGCGCATGATGGTGGACGGCCGCGAACTGCTGGCCTTCTGCAGCAACGACTATCTCGGCCTGGCTGCGCACCCGCGCCTGGCGGAAGCAATGCACCAGGGTGTTGAGATGTACGGCACCGGCAGCGGCGCCGCCCACCTGGTCAGCGGCCATAGCCGCGCCCATACGTTGCTGGAGCAGCGCCTGGCAGAATTCCTGTCGCCGCACTTGGTGGAAGCGCAGGCGCTGTACTTCTGCACCGGCTATATGGCTAACCTGGCCGTGGTGACGGGCCTTGCCGTGGGCGACAAGAACACCGAGATCTTCAGCGAGTCGCTGAACCACGCTTCCCTTATCGACGGTGGCCGCTTGTCGCGCACCACGCTGCGCGTCTATCCGCACGCCGACCTGGCGGCGCTGGCCGAAATGCTCAGCGCCAGCACCGCCAGCAACAAGATTGTCGTCACCGACGCTGTGTTCAGCATGGACGGCGACCTGGCGCCGCTGCCCGAACTGCTGGCCCTGTGCGAACAGCACAAGGCCTGGCTGGTGGTGGATGATGCGCACGGCTTTGGCACGCTGGGCGAAAGCGGCCGTGGGGCGTTGGAATATTACGGCCTGCGTTCGCCTTACCTGGTGTATGTAGGCACGCTGGGCAAGGCTGCTGGCGTAGGCGGCGCTTTCGTCGCCGCACACCGCACCGTGGTCGAGACGCTGATCCAGCGCGCGCGGCCTTATATCTTCACCACCGCTGCACCGCCGGCCCTGGCCCATGCACTGCAGGCCAGCCTGGACATCATCTCCGGCAATGAAGGCCGCGAGCGCCGCGCCCATCTGGGCGCACTGGTGGCACAATTGCGCGATGGCCTGCGCCTGAAACGCTGGCAACTGATGCCGTCGCAGACGGCGATCCAGCCGATCGTGATTGGCGAGAACGAAGAGACCATGCGCATGTCGGCCGCGCTCTACGAGCAAGGCTTCTGGGTCGGCGGCATCCGTCCGCCAACCGTGCCGGCGGGCACTGCGCGCCTGCGCGTGACGCTGTCGGCGGGCCACACCCATGACGACGTAGCGCGCCTGGTCGACGCAATCAATAAACTTGAAAGGACCTGATATGGCGCTTGAAGACCCTGTCATCGCTCCTGAACCCCAAGCCGCAGCGGCAGCCGATGGCCTGCCGCCGCGCTTCGCCTGCTTCGTTGCAGGCACCGACACCGAAATCGGCAAGACGCTGACGTCTTCCGCCATGCTGTACTCCCTGGTGCGCAATGGAGCGCGCGCCTGCGGCATGAAGCCCGTCGCCGCCGGTGCGGTGATGAAGAACGGCCAGTTGCACAACGACGACGCCGACCAGTTGATTGAAGCAAGCAATGTGCACTTGCCGCAGTCGCTGACCACGCCATTCATGTTGAAAGAGCCGGCTGCACCGCATATCGCCGCCGCGCTGGAAGGCGTGGAAATCGATCCGGTGCCGATCCTTGCCGCCTACGTGGAAGTCGCTGCCGCCACCGACGCCATCGTGGTGGAAGGCGTAGGTGGTTTCCGTGTACCGCTGACTGACAACTTCGACACCGCCGACCTGGCCGAACAGCTTGCGCTGCCGGTAGTGCTGGTGGTCGGCCTGCGCCTTGGCTGCATCAATCATGCGCTGCTGACCGTGGAGGCGATCGAGTCGCGCGGCCTGAAGCTCGCCGGCTGGGTCGCCAACACGCTGGAATTTGAAATGAACTTCGCGGACGAGAATATCGCCGCACTGGCAGCGCGCATTCCGGCGCCGCTGCTCGGCCGCATCCCGCGGTTGGCGAATCCAACCGCCGCCGCCGCTGCCGAACACCTGAACTTCACGTCCCTGCCGAACTGGCCGGGCCGCCGCACCAAGTAAGAGAGGAAGACCATGTCCCTGCAAGAACCTAAAGCCGTCCAACTGCACCGTCCAACCGCCGCCATCAAGCTGCCGGAAGCCGCTACCTGGCCGCTGGAAGACGTGATGGCGCTGTATGAGCTGCCATTCAACGAGTTGATGTTCCGCGCACAGGAAGCCCACCGCGCCCACTGGCCGGACGGCGACGTCGAACTGGCGACCCTGCTCTCGATCAAGACCGGCGGCTGCGAAGAGGATTGCGGCTACTGCCCGCAAGCCGCGCGCTACGACACCGGCGTGGAAGCCAAGAAAATCCTGGACCTGGACACCGTGCTGGACGCCGCCAAGCAGGCGAAAGACAACGGCGCCACCCGCTTCTGCATGGGCGCCGCATGGCGCAGCCCGAAGGAGCGCGACATGGAAAAAGTCGAAACCATGGTGCGTGAAGTGAAGGCCATGGGCCTGGAAACCTGCGCCACCCTGGGCATGCTGGAAGCCGAACAGGCGCAGCGCCTGAAGGATGCAGGCCTGGACTACTACAACCACAACCTGGACACTTCGCCGGACTTCTACGACAACGTGATCTCCACCCGCCAGTACCAGGACCGCCTGGATACCCTGGGCCACGTACGCAATGCCGGCCTGAAGGTCTGCTGCGGCGGCATCGTAGGCATGGGCGAAACGCGCGAACAGCGCGCCGGCCTGATCGCCCAGCTGGCCAACCTGAACCCGTACCCTGAATCGGTGCCGGTCAACCACCTGGTGCAAGTGGAAGGCACTCCGCTGCATGGCCTGGACAAGCTGGACCCGCTGGAATTCGTGCGCACCATCGCCGTCGCCCGCATCACGATGCCGAAAGCACGCGTGCGTCTTTCGGCAGGCCGCCGCGAGCTGGGCGAAGCCGTGCAAGCCATGTGCTTCATGGCCGGCGCCAACTCGATCTTCTACGGCGACAAGCTGCTGACCACCGACAATCCGGAAGCCAACGACGACCGCGCGCTGCTGGCCAAACTGGGCCTGCCGACCCGCGGCGCGGTGCTGGACTCCGTACAAAAAGAAGCCTGCGGCTGCTAAAAAAGAATCCAAAAAAGATTAGAGAGAGACATGTTCAAAAAAATCCTGATTGCCAACCGTGGTGAAATCGCTTGCCGCGTCGCTGCAACCGCGCGTCGCCTGGGCATCAAGACCGTGGCCGTGTATTCGGACGCGGACGCGAATGCCAAGCACGTCGCCGTATGCGACGAAGCGGTGAACATCGGCCCAGCCGCCGCCAAGGAGTCCTACCTGTGCGGCGACAAGCTGATCGCCGTGGCGCTGGCGACCGGTGCGGAAGCGATCCACCCCGGCTATGGCTTCCTGTCCGAGAACGCCGAGTTCGCGGATGCCTGCGCCGAAGTGGGGCTGGCCTTCATTGGCCCGCCAGCTTCCGCCATGCGCGCGATGGGCTCCAAGTCGGCTGCAAAACAGCTGATGGAGAAGGCCAATGTGCCGCTGGTGCCGGGCTACCACGGTGACAACCAGGATGCAGGATTCCTGCAAGAACAAGCCGACCGCATCGGCTACCCTGTGCTGCTGAAGGCTTCGGCCGGCGGCGGCGGCAAGGGCATGCGCGTGGTCGAATCGTCCGAAGCGTTCAAGGATGCGCTGGCGTCCTGTAAACGCGAGGCGATCAGCTCCTTCGGCGATGACAAGGTGCTCGCGGAGAAGTACCTGCAACGCCCGCGCCATATCGAGATCCAGGTGTTCGCCGACACGCACGGCAACTGCATCTACCTGTTCGAGCGTGACTGCTCCGTGCAGCGCCGCCACCAGAAAGTGCTGGAAGAAGCGCCGGCGCCGGGCATGAGTGCAGAGCGCCGCGCTGCGATGGGCGAAGCCGCCGTTGCTGCTGCCCGCGCGGTCGGCTACGTCGGCGCCGGTACGGTGGAATTCATCGCCAACCAGGACGGCAGCTTCTACTTCATGGAGATGAACACCCGCCTGCAGGTTGAACACCCGGTGACCGAGATGATCACCGGCACCGACCTGGTGGAATGGCAGATCCGCGTCGCTGCCGGCGAAACCCTGCCGAAGAAGCAGGAAGAACTGACCATCAACGGCCACGCGATCGAGGCGCGTATCTACGCCGAGAATCCGGAGAAAGGCTTCCTGCCTTCGATCGGTACGCTGCGCCACCTGGAGACGCCAACCGCTGCCAACTTCGAATTGGGTGGCGTACCTGGCCATCCTGCCGCCGTGCGAATCGATTCCGGAGTGCGCGAGGGCGATGCGATTTCGCCGTTCTACGACCCAATGATCGCGAAGCTGATCGTCTGGGGCGCGGACCGCAAACAGGCTCTGGCCCGCATGGCGCAAGCGCTGTCGCAGTACCAGATCGTGGGCCTGGCGACCAATATCGCCTTCCTGAAACGCCTGGTGGAAGGCGACGCCTTCGCCAACGCCGACCTGGATACCGGCCTGATCGAACGTAATCACGACGCGTTGTTCCCGCCTGCGCGCTCGATCCCGGTGGCCGCCGTAGCGCTGGCCGCGGTGTCGCTGATTGAAGAGGAAAAAGACAAATCGGCCGCGCAATCCGGCGCCAACAAAGGCGATCCATGGGGACAGGCGCTGGGCTGGCGCATGAATTTCAACTATGCGCGCAAGCTGGCGTTCAGCGACGAGCATGGTAAGCAGTACACGCCGATGCTGACCTACCTGCCACACGGCTGGCACTTCGAGATCAAGGGTCTTGAAGTCGACCTGTCGCTGTTCAAGCAGGATGGCGTGGACCTGAGCATCAAGCTGGGCGAAACCTCCGTGCACGGCACCGTGCGCCGCGATGGCGACGTATTCCACGTCTTCACTGGCGGCGGCCATTATGTGCTGGACTACAACGACCCGATGGCGCACGCCGGCGAGACGGAAGCCGAAGGCGGCCGCTTGACCGCGCCGATGCCGGGCAAGGTCGTCGCCGTGCTTGCAGAAAAAGGCAAGGAAGTGAAGAAAGGCGATGCGCTGGTCATCATGGAAGCGATGAAGATGGAACACACGATCTCCGCACCACATGACGGCGTGGTCGAAGAGATCCTGTACGCTGTTGGCGACCAGGTGGCGGACGGCGCGCCGCTGCTGGCCTTCAAAACCGCCGCGTAAGGAGAGGCGCATGCGCATCCTGCTGTATCGCGCGGATGGCAATACCGCGCCGTGGATCAAGGACTTCGCCGACTTCCTGCCGGAAGCAGAAGTGGTAGTGTGGCGCGAAGACGCCGACCTGCCGGCCTGCGACTATGCCGTGCTGTGGACGCCGCCACAGGCGATGCTGGCCGACCTGGCGCGCGTAAAGGCGATCTTCCTGACCGGTGCCGGCGCCGATGCGATCATGAAGTATTCGCACGCGATTCCGCCGCACATCCCGATCGTGCGCCTGAACGATGCGGGCATGGGCATCCAGATGGCGGAATACGTTACGCATGCCGTGCTGCGCTACTTCCGCCGCCTCGACGAGTACGAGGCACAGGCCCGCTCCGGCGCATGGCTGCAGCTGGAGGCGCGCGACAAAGCCGATTTTTCCGTGGGCGTGATGGGCGTTGGCGCGCTCGGCTCGCAGGTGATCGAGGCGCTCAAGTCTTTCGGTTTCCCGCTGCGTGCCTGGAGCCGTTCGCCGAAGTCGCTGGCTGGCGTCGAATCCTTCCATGGTGACGCAGGGCTGGATGGCTTCCTTGGTTCGTCCCGCGTAGTGGTCTGCATGCTGCCGTTGACGGAAGAGACGACCCACATCCTCAGCCGCGCCAATATGATGAAGATGCCGCAGGGCGGCTACATCATCAACGTTGGGCGTGGTGCGCATATTTCCGAGCCCGACTTGCTGTCGCTGATCAAGTCCGGCCACATTGCGGGCGCAACGCTGGACGTTTTCCGCAACGAGCCGCTGCCGGCCCAGCACCCATTCTGGCAGGAGCCGCGCATTACGATCACGCCGCATATTTCCGCGCTGACGCTGCGCCGCGAAAGCGTGGAGCAGATGGTCGGCAAGATGCGCCAGCACGCACGCGGCGAAGAAATCGCCGATGTCATCAATCGCACAAAGGGATACTGAAATGAGTTTGCCAAAGAAGGTCAAGATTGTTGAAGTGGGCCCACGCGACGGCCTGCAGAACGAAAAGGGCGACGTGCCGGCCGAGGTGAAGATCGAGCTGGTGAACCGCCTGACGGAAGCGGGGTTCCCGAATATCGAAGCGGCATCCTTTGTGTCGCCGAAGTGGGTACCGCAGATGGCGACTTCGAAAGAAGTCATGGCCGGCATTACGCGCAAGCCGGGCGTGATCTATTCCGCACTGACGCCGAATATGCAGGGCTTCGAGGCCGCGCTGGCGGCCGGCGCCAATGAGGTGGTGATCTTTGGCGCGGCGTCAGAAGCGTTCTCGCAGAAGAACATCAACTGCTCGATCGCGGAATCGATTGAGCGTTTCGTGCCGGTCGCGAAGGCGGCCAAAGACGCGGGGCTGCGCCTGCGCGCTTCGGTCAGCACGGCGTTTGGCTGCCCATACCAGGGTGAAGTGCCGCTGGATTCCGTCGCTTATGTGGTGGGCCGCATGCGCGACCTGGGCTGTGACGAGATCGATATTGCCGATACCATCGGTGTATCGACCCCGCGCAAGACGCAGGCCGTGATGGAACGCGCGATCAAGGAATTCCGCGCCAACTCGCTGGCTGGCCACTTCCACGATACGTATGGCCAGGCGCTGGCGAATATCTACGCTTCGATGGAACTGGGGATTGAGATCTTCCACTCCTCCGTATCCGGCCTGGGTGGCTGCCCTTATGCCAAAGGCGCTACCGGCAACGTCGCTACCGAAGACGTGATTTACATGATGAATGGCCTCGGGATCGAGACCGGTGTGGACCTGGACAAGGTGGTCGATGCTGGCCAGTTCATCTCCAACTTCCTGGGCCGCAAGGCCGCCAGCCGCGCCGGCAACGCGATTGCCGCCAAGCGCGCGGGATAGGCTGGATGGACAAGTCCATCACAAGAACTTTGCGTTTGCTTCACTTGGAGTGAACAAGCTATTGCAGGCCCAATACATGTATGCCCACTTGATGGACCTACAAGCTTAGCGGAATCGGTGGCAGAACCTGGCGCCCGGGAGGTCTTGAAGAATCGTTGGGATTCACTGCAAATGTCCATCTATTTGTCTTGCGAGATTTCCCCAAGAGAGTTGGAGCAAAGCCGCACCTGATGCAAAGGTTTCGGCTGAGCTTATGACTAGCAAAAGGGTAATAGAGGCAGTATGTCAGGCGGGGCGCGGCAACATGCCCGAATGAAGGACTTACGTTTCCAATGAGCGGCCGCGCAGCTGGAAAACTGCCAGCAGCGTGGCCGCAGCGCGCTGCAATGATTGCCAGTTAGGCGTCGCGAACAGGGTTTCAAGGCGCGGCAGGGGATGCGGCGCGCTGTCCGCGATTTCACGCCATGTGCGCGCGAATTGCGCGATGCCGTTGCGTTCCTCCGCCGAGAAGACTGGTTCGGTGAAATGCTGCTTCCAGTCCGGCGTTACCCAGTCTTCCCATTGATTCAACACTTCATCCGCGGCCGACATGGCAGGCGCTGAGGCTTGCAGTTGCCTTTGCGCGTCAAAGGAACTGGCCAGTTCCAGATATTCCATGATGCGGTTGCGCACGCGGCGCAGGCCGACCGGTTGCTCAGGTACGGAAGCGCGCGGGGAGCGCAGCCAGTAATACAAATCGTAGGTGGTGGCGTTTTCCGGCGGCGTGCCCTCGGGGATTTCGGCTTTTTGCTGCCACAGCGGGAACCAGTGCGGGTCGCGCACATATTCAGCGCCAGCTTGTGCACCTCCGAATTGCACATGACGCACCTGGGCCTCTGCCAAGCTGTGCACGTTTGCGCCGCTGGCCAGGAAGGGGGAGTAGAGTTGCGGCAGGTCGTCGTGCCAGTCGCAGACGGGGCACGTTGCAAGCGAGCCGGGGGCGCCGGCGAAGGTGGCGTATCCGCAGCAAGGGCAGGTGTACATGGCTCTGATCCTAATGCAGAAAAAAAAAGACCTGCACGAATGCAGGTCTTTTTTCTGAAACTTGGTCGGAGTACAAGGATTCGAACCTTGGACCCTCTGCTCCCAAAGCAGATGCGCTACCGGGCTGCGCTACACTCCGAAGAAGCAAGATAATACAAGCTGGGTTGGGGATCGTCAACCCCCAATTTAAAAGTTGGAGAATTTAATGCCCTATCGGACGCCGCGATGGCGTATTGCGGTCGGTATCGTTATTTCTTTGTTACTGCACGTGGCGGCGGTGGTGTTCGTGCGCCTGCCGGAACCGCGCAATGTGGCCGATCCGCGAACCTGGCTGACGAAGGTGGAGGTGAGGATAGTGGCGCCGCCTCCGCCGCCGGAGCCTGCGCCGGAGGTCGAAAGCAAACCAGGACGGGTTGCGGTCGCAGAGCCGCGACGCCAGCCGCGTCGCGCAGCGCCACGCAAGAATACTTCTAAAGATGAAACTGAGCTGGCAGTCCAGCCATCCCGCGAATCCACGCTAGTCCTGCGCCCCGCCGAGCCAGGGCCAGCGCCGCACTTCGACCGCGAGGCCGCCAAAGCCGCCGCCCGCGACATTGCCAGTGAGCTGGATACATCCCCACCAAAATTGCGCGAAACCCGCGACGAAAAGCTGGCCCGGCAAATCCAGAGTGCCGCCCGCCCTAACTGCAAAGACGGCATCCCCGGCGGCCTCCTGGCCCCGCTCTACCTGATGATGGACAAGAAAGACAGCGGCTGCAAATGGTAAAAAATAAATGGGGACGTACCCCATTTAAGAGATTCATTTAAATGGGGTACGTCCCCATTTATTTTTTATTGCTTCAGCTCGAGGGCGCGGTCGTAGAGGGCGTTCTTTTTCTTGCCGGTGATTTGGGCGGCGAGGGCGGCGGCTTGTTTTACTGGCAATTCGGCGAGGAGGATTTGCAGGATGCGGTCGGTTTCTGCGTCGTGGCCTTCCTCGGCTGGGGGAGCGCCTTCGACCAACACGACAAACTCGCCTTTTTCATGATTGGTGTCGGCTTTGAGCCAGGCGACGGCTTCGCCCAGCGGGCAGCGGTGGATTTGCTCGAACAGCTTGGTTACTTCGCGGGCGAATACGACCTGGCGCTCGGCGCCGAAGGCGTCGGCTAACGCCTGGGCACACTCGACAATACGGTGGGGTGCTTCGTAGAACACCAGGGTGGCCGGGGCGGCAACTAATCCCTGCAATACCGCCTCGCGCTGCTTGGCTTTTGATGGCAAAAATCCAACAAAGTGGAACTGGTCGTTGACCAGGCCGCTGGCTGACAGTGCGGCGACGGCGGCCGATGCACCTGGCAGGGGGATCACGCGCAGGCCGGCGGCCCGCACGGCGTCCACGATCCGGGCGCCGGGGTCGGAAACTGCTGGCGTGCCGGCATCCGATACCAAGGCGATGCGTTCGCCGGCCTGCAGCCGGGCGATCAGGCCTTCCGCCGCTTCGCGCTCGTTGTGCATGTGGGCGGCTATCAGGGGCTTGTGCAGGCCGAAACGGTTCATCAGCTGGGCGGTGTTGCGGGTGTCTTCGCAAGCGACCGCGTCGACCAGCGACAGCACGTGCAGGGCGCGCAGGCTAATGTCAGTCACATTGCCGATTGGCGTGGCCACCACGTATAAAGTTGCCGTAGGATAATTCTGATGGGCGGTCTCGCCGAGGATTGGTAAACTGGCGAGAGGGCTGGAATCTTGTGCTGTCATTGGGGGAAGGATGCAGTTTAAAAATATCAAAAATCTGATACTCGGCGTTGCTACGGCCATGCTGGCCAGCGCGTGTAGCACGCCGTGCGACGCGCCCGGGGGATTGTGCGCGCCAATCACTTCGGTGACAAGTGCACCGCCTGCCGTTGCCAAGGCGCCGCGGCCGAAACCTCCGGCGCCGCCGCCTGAGCCGGAAGTCGTGGTCGAAACCTTCTCGGTGCCGTCGCCGGAGGATGCGGCGCGGCCGCCAAGCATGATGCAGGTCATCCCTCAGCCTGCGGAAAACGCTGACGGCAAGCGCGCTTACCGTATCGCGCTGCTGCTGCCGCTGCGTTCGGAAGCGCTGGGCCGCGCTGCCGATGCCTTGCGTGCGGGCTTCATGGCGGCGCTGGAGCGTGACAGCCATGGTTTTGAAGTCAATGTGGTCGAAACCAGCGATTCGCCGCAAGAGGTGCTGTCCGCCTACGTCACCGCCCAGGAAAAGAACGATATGGTGGTCGGCCCGCTGGCCCGTTCCGCCGTCACCGCCATTGCTTCCAGCCCGCTGGTGGAAAAGCCGACCATCGCGCTGAACCATCCGGAACTGCGCGGCGATCCTCAGGTTCCGCCGCAAATGCTGGTGATCGGCTTGTCAATCGAGGATGAGGCGCGCCAGGTGGCCGAGTGGGGCGCTCGCGAAAACCCTTCCGCCAAGGCGCTGGTCATCTCGGGCAATTCGTCCTGGCAGAAGCGTATTGCCGGCGCGATGACGGCGCAGTTGCAGCGCCTTGGGCTGCGTCCGCGCAGCGTCGACCTGACGCCGCTTAACGGCTACCTGCAGGATGCTGAACTGGTGGCCTTGCGCGGGCGGCTGCAAAGCGAGCCAGCCGGCGTGCTGTTCGCGGCCCTGGACCCGGACCAGGTGCGCCAGCTCAAAATCGCGCTGTCGGCGCCGCCGCTGGGCGATATCCCGCTGTATGGCACTTCTTCCCTGAACCCTGGCCGCAGCATGTACCGCGCCGGGGCGGAGCTGGACGGCGTGCGCCTGATGGACCTGCCATGGCTGGTGCAGCGCGACCATCCGGCGGTGATGACTTATCCGCAACCGGTTCCGCGCGATGAGGCGCGCATCAGCGCCGACATGGAGCGGGTTTATGCGCTGGGCATCGATGCCTTCCGTATCGCCCGCGAAATCGCCATCCAGCCGCAGCGCCGCTTCCAGCTTGATGGCGTGACCGGCCAGCTGACCATCGATTTCGGCACCGGGCCATCGTGGTTCGAACGGGTCGAAGTGCCGGCCGAGTATCGCAACGGCGTGCCGGTACCGCTGGTCCAATAAGGAAAACACATGCCCCGCACCGAACTCCAGGAGATCGGCCGGGGCGGCGAAGACCGGGCCCTGGCCTACCTGCAGCAGCAGGGCCTGAAGCTGGTCGAGCGCAATTTCCTGTGCAAGACAGGGGAACTGGACCTGGTCATGCGCGATGGGGAACACCTGGTGTTCATCGAGGTCCGGGAGCGCAATAATCCCGGTTTTGGCGGTGCCGCCGCCAGCATTTCCCCCGCCAAGCAGCGGCGCATCCTGCGTGCCGCCCAGTTTTACCTGCTGCGTTTTGCAAAAATGCCACCATGCCGCATCGACGTGGTGGCCATCGACGGCGAACGCATTAATTGGATGCGCAACGCTATCATTGACCAAATGTAAGCATTTTTAACAGCGCTTGTGAGGCCGGCCAAGCCACTGCACTATAATTACGCACACTATGACCAATCAACGCATCCTCTCGCACTTCCACGAAAGTGCCGAAATCAAGATCCAGTCCGCAACCGTCCTGGCCCAGCCAATCGCGCAAGCGGTGGACTTGATGTTCTCTGCCCTCTCGAACGGCAACAAGATCCTGGCCTGCGGCAACGGTGGCTCGGCGGCTGACGCCCAGCACTTCGCAGCGGAACTGGTAGGCCGTTTTGAGCGTGAACGCTTCCCGCTGCCGGCTATTTCGCTGGCAACCGACACCTCCATCCTGACCGCTGTGGCCAACGACTACAGCTACCGCGAGATCTTCTCCAAGCAGGTGCAGGCACTCGGCCAGGCTGGCGATATCCTGCTGGCGGTTTCCACGTCGGGCAATTCGGCCAACGTGATGGCAGCAATCGAGGCGGCACTGGAACGCGAAATGCGCGTAGTGGCACTGACCGGCAAGGGCGGCGGCGCGATCGGCAAGATGCTGACCGATGCCGACGTCCATATCTGTGTACCGGCTGATCGTACCGCCCGTATCCAGGAAGTCCACCTGCTGACCATTCACTGCATTTGCGACGGCATCGACGTTGCACTGTTCGGAGGAGATGTAAATGAATAAAGCCCGTCCACTTTCGCTGGCCGTGATGGCCGCGGTCCTGGCGAGCACCACCCTGTCCGCTTGCGCCCCGATCCTCGTGGGCGGCGCGGTTGCAGGTACCCTGGCGGCATCGGATCGCCGAACCCTGGGCGCGCAGACTGAAGACAAGTCGATCGTTGTGAAGGCAGAGGTGAAGATTCCTAACGTCGCCGGCAAGAGCGCCCACGTCAACGTGAACAGCTTTAACCGCCGCGTGCTGCTGACCGGCGAAGTGCCGGATGACGAGACCAAGGCCAAAGTAGAGCGCGAAGTACGCGCGATCGACGGCGTGGTGAACGTGACCAATGAACTGGAAGTGGGCTTCTCCTCCAGCTACACCTCGCGTTCCAACGATGCGCTGATCACTTCCAAGGTCAAACTGAGCCTGGCGGATGCCAAGGATATTTCGGCCAACTCCTTCAAGGTGGTGACCGAGAAAGGCGCCGTATTCCTGATGGGCCGTGTGACCCAGCGTGAGGGCACGCAAGCTGCCGACATCGCGCGCGGCGTGTCCGGCGTGACCAAGGTCGTCAAGGTATTCGAGTACATCACCGAGGACGACGTCAAGCAGTACCAGCCGTCCCAGCAGGCTTCACAAGGCTAAAGAAACATCATGAGTACGGGCTCCAGGGCGTGGATCAAACCGGCGATTGCATTGGCCGTCATCGCCGGCATCGGCTTTACGGCTTACCAGTCGCTGAACAGGCATCAATCCGCCCCTGCGGTCACCTTCCTCGGTATCAAAGGGGAAAAGATCACGCCTGAGAGCCTGAAGGGCAAGGTCGTGATGGTCAATTTCTGGGCCACCTCGTGCACCACCTGCGTGGCCGAGATGCCGGAAATGGTCGAAACGTACAACAAGTACAAGGGCCAGGGCCTGGAATTCATTGCCGTGGCAATGAAGTACGACGCGCCCAACTACGTGGTCAACTTCACCGAAACCCGCCAGCTGCCATTCAAAGTGGCGCTGGACGTGACTGGCGACGCCGCCAAAGCGTACGGCGACGTCTCCATGACGCCAACCACCTTTGTCATCGACAAGGACGGCAACATCATCAAGCGCTATGTGGGCAAGCCGGAATTCCCGGCCCTCCACTCCCTGCTTGAAAAAGCCCTTAAAGGCTGAGTTACTGTCCCCAGCCGTCGGCCTTCAGCGAGTTGTAGGCCCGGATTTCTTTCTTTCCGCCTTTGAGCTGGAAATAGTCGTTTTCATACAAGCGGAATGAGCACAGGTCGATCGGCGTCACCTCCGATGCATTGATGGCGGAGATTGCCCCGGCTGCTTCCAGGCTGGCGGTGACCAGCTCGGAACAGAAGAAGCGCGCAAAGTCTTCCTTGTTATGCGTGAGCTTTTCCGCGACCGGGATGCTGTCGAAGGCATCAAGGGCGGACTTGATCGCCTGCGGCATATCGTATGGCTTGTGGTCCTGATGGATGAGGAAGTCGTAGAAGGCCTTCTTGTCCATCTTGTTCCATAGGCCTTTTTCGATGGGAAGCCACCAGATCTCGCCATCATAAGTCTCGATCCGGTCACTGAGCCGGCTGATGGAAACACCGGAAAAGCCATTCAATGTGGTGGACTCGATCACCTGGTTGAACATCCCAGGCTGTTCATTCTGGTCGATCAGCAGCTTGGTCTGCAGGATCACGCCCACATGCGAAACGGCCGCCCGCGTCGCCCATTTGATCACTTCAGAAAAGTCGCCCTTGCCCGAAAACGCGATGACATCGCCAGCTTTCATCTGCGCCCTGACATCGCTGTACTTAGCCGGTAACCATGCCATGATTGACTCCCTCGGTTTTGGTCCGTGAGCTTTCAGTCTAGGCAGCGGTAGCAGGACTATTCTCTCGAATTGTCACATCACGCTTTGGGGTAGAGGATCATCTGCGTGCAGCGGAACAGGGCGATCGCTTTGCCGGTCGCCTTGTTGGTCACCGTTGCGTCCCACACTTGCGTGGTGCGGCCGCCGTGCACCATGCGGGCGGAAACGGCGATCGTGCCCTCGCGCGCGGTGCCGAGGTGGTTCGACTTTAGCTCGATGGTGGTGAAATTCTGGGCGCCTTCCGGCAGGTTGGCGATGCAGCCGAAGCCGCAAGCCGTATCGGCCAGGGTGACGACCGTGCCGGCGTGCAGGTAGCCGTTCGGCGCCAGGTGGTGCTGGGCGATGTCAATTTCTGCCTGCAATTCGCCTTCTGAGGTGCCGGTGATGCGGACGCCGAGGTGGCCAGTGAGGTTGTTATGAGTGAGTTGATTGAGTTTTTCGAGGTCGAACTTCATTACGCAAGTCTCCGTTTACAGATAAAGAATCATAGCAGCGGGAAACAAGGTATGCTTACGCATGCGCGACCTGCCCCACAAGGGCCCGGTCTGCAGGCAAGACCAGAAGCTCACAAGGTGGATTCAACCGATTAACTTACGGAGAATGACCTATGAACGAACGAGAGCAACTGTCTGCCATCGTGCAGCGCATGGAAGTGAAGCTGGCACAGCGCCACCAGGATGAATGGGCGCGCCTGCTGCACCGCGCACGCACGCTGAGCGCCTTCGATTGCTCGGCTGCGAAGGGAGAAATCCTGCATTATTTCGGCGGCGCCGGCTCCATCAGCGATCTTCAGCTCGATGAAGAATTCAGCGACCTGCGCACCCAGCTCTACACCCTCTGCTACGGCAAGCACACTACGCATTGAGGCGCAAGACAGTCCGATTGCTGTTCCTGGCCTGGGCCCTGGTTTCGACGGGCTGGCTGGCCAACTCGTATCGGACACGCGGCGTCGACCCAGTGCTACTGCATGGCAGCGTCGATGCTGACGAAAACCTGCTGCTCCAGCCGCGCGATCCCGGCGCGCCTTCAGGGCTGGTGTTTATCTGCGGCTCCGGCGTCGCGGCGGAGGCTTATGTCCCGATGCTGCGCCCGGTGGCCGATGCCGGCTTCCCCGTTGTGATCATCAAGCTGCCGCTGCGCTTTGCTCCACTCGACAGCAACAAGGACGAAGCGCTGCAGCGCGTGCGCCGTGCGATTGCGGCCCATGGCGAAGTGCAGCGCTGGGTTGTTTCCGGCCACTCGCTGGGCGGGGCACTGGCAGCGCGGCTGGCGCACGATGCGCCGGGCCTGCCGGCTGCGCTGGTACTGGTCGGCACCACGCATCCCAAACAGCAGGACCTTTCCAGCCTGCGCTTCCCTGTCACCAAGGTGTACGCATCAAATGACGGCGTGGCGCGCATGGCCGACGTGATGCGCAACAAGCCCTTGCTGCCGCCGCAAACGCGCTGGATTGAGATCAAGGGCGGCAACCATTCGCAGTTCGGGCATTACGGGCATCAGTTACTGGACGGCGACTCGACCGTGAGCCGTGAGGCGCAGCAGGCTATCGTCACCCAGGCCTTGCTCGACGCGCTCAAGCCCAGTTGATCGGCGTTTTGCCCTGCTGCGCGAGGTAGGCATTGGCGCGCGAGAACGGGCGGCTGCCGAAGAAGCCTTTGTGCGCCGAGAATGGCGACGGGTGGGGCGAGGTGATGACCATGTGCTTGCGCGGGTCGATCAGGGCGCGCTTGGCGATGGCGTAACTCCCCCACAGGATGAAGACCAGGCCTTCGCGGCCGGCTGACAGGCGTTTGATGGCGCTGTCGGTAAAGTTCTCCCAGCCCTTGCCAGCGTGCGAGCCGGCTTCGCGGGCACGCACCGTCAGCACGCTGTTCAACAGGAAAACCCCTTGGCCCGCCCAGTCGGACAAGTCGGTCTGCTGGCGTGACACACCAAGGTCGGAGTGAAGTTCCTGGAAGATGTTCTGCAGGCTCGGTTGCGGGCGGTTGCCGTCCGGGACCGAGAAGCAGAAACCCATTGCGGCGCCGGGCGTGTGGTAGGGGTCCTGGCCGAGGATGACTACTTTTACGTCATCGAATGGCGTCAGGTCAAAGGCGCGAAAGATGTTGCGGCCAGCGGGGAAGCACTGGCGTTCGGCGTACTCGGTGCGCACGAAACTGGTGAGCGCTTCCCAGTAGGGCTGCGCGAATTCCCCTTCCAGTTGGGCTTTCCAGCTTGGCTCGATTCGGACAGTCATATCGAAATCTTACCATTCCGCGCCAGGCCTATACTGGCGTAATGCATACCCATCCAACCCTGTTTGCCCATGCCGTGGCTGCAGCGCCAGTCAATATTCGGCGCACTGCAAGGTTTGGGGAAGCGTTTGAGGCCATCTCCCGAAATTGCCTGGCGCAGGTGCGCGACAACCAGCCCGGCGTGCTGGCGGGCGACGTCGAAAGCCTGCACCAGATGCGCGTTGGCGTGCGGCGCTTGCGCGCGCTGCTGTCGGCAACCGAATCCTGGGACCCGGTGCCGGAGGGGACGGCGGGCAAGTTGCGCTGGTTCGGCGTTGAACTGGGCCGGGCGCGCAACTGGGATGTATTCCTTGAGTCGACTTTGCCCAGCCTGGGCGGCTCGTCGCAGCCGGTGGAGGCGATGGCGCAGGAGTTGGCGGCCAGGCAGCATGTCCACGTGCAGCACCTGCTGCAGGGTTCTCGTTGCAAGGCACTGTTCGATGAGCTGGATTTGTGGAGCGGGGAACGCCTGTGGCGCGATCCGGCACGCATACAGCCTTGGGACAAAGATGCGCGCAAGGTGGCACGCGCGTTGGTGCGGCAGGCGCGCGAACGGGTCAGGAAACGAGTGCGCCAGCTTGATGTGGCGCAGCCGGGCAGCTTGCACCGCCTGCGCATCGCGGTGAAGAAGGAGCGCTATGTGCGCGAGTTCTTTGGCGCTGGCAGTCGCTTGCGGCTACTGTCCGAGGCGCAGGACAGGCTGGGCAAACTGAATGACGGCCGCGTTGCGCGCGACTTGCTGCGCACCCTGCAGGATCATTTGCCTGCCCACGACGCGGAACTGTCGTTCATGGAAGGCTTGCTGGCGGAGCGGCTGGAGCATGACCTGCCGAAGGCCTTCCGTTTCGCCCGCCGCAAGCTTTAGTCGTCCAGGCCCTTGCCGGCCAGGATCTGCGGCATGCATTTCTCGACGCGCGATTCGCGGGTCTTGGCTTGCTTGGCCGAGGAGAAGTGCAGCAGGTAGCCGCGCTGGCGGCCTGGAGTCAGGGCGTAGAAAGCTTCGGCCAGCGCTGGGTGCTCGTCAAGCTTTTGCAGGAATTCGTCGGCCATCGGGAAATCGCTGGTGTCCTTGAATTCAATCTTGGCGCCGGACTTTTCAACGCGGATCGCTTCTTCGACGTAGGCCTTGATAGTCTTTGCCTGCTTCTTGATTTCCGCGAGGCCGGTAAAGCGCAGCTGGCGGCCTGCTTGCACATTAGCAGTCTGCTGCACCAGGATGCCCTCCGGGTCCTGCATCAAGGCGCCCTTGAAGAACAGCAGCGCGCAGTATTCCTTGAAGCCGTGGATCAGGACTACGTTCTGGTCGTTGTAAGTGAAGCACGCGCAGCCCCACTTGGTTTCCTCATTCAGATGCGTGGAAAGGACGATCTTGCGCAGTGCTTCGAATTCCTCGTGCCATTTATGCTCAGCCATCTTCGCCTCCAATTTTTTGTTGGCAATATACTACTTTAATTTGCTCAAGCCCGCTCCAATAAGTCGTGACACAGCTCAATACCGCAGTCGGCTCAAGGAAAGACAATCGAGCTGCATCATTCATTCACGATCCCGGAGGTGTTATGGCTTACATATATTCCCAGGCCAAAAGCTTGGACAATAGCGAAAAAGTCGGAACCTTTGAATGCGTCGCATTGGTACAGCACTATACGAATGCACCGATTACTTCTGCGTGGAGCGAAGGAGAACGCGTAATGGGAAATAAGACCTTATCTCCTGGCACAGCAATTGCCACTTTCGTTGATGGCCGATATCCGAACAGCGCCCATGGCAACCACGCCGCCTTTTATCTTGGACAGGTTTCGAATGGCATATACGTGGTCGATCAATGGAAGGACATGGTTACGAAGCCCAAGATTTCAAAACGCTTCATTCGCACCAAAGGAAAGAACAAATCTGGCACATACATTGACCCCAGCAATAATGCCGACGCATTTTCCGTGATCGAATAGGGCAATCATGACCATCTCTCCCTCCATCAAGAGGCTTGTTACCGTGGCAGGCATTTATGCGATTTCGGTGCCCAGCCTCGCCACAAACAATGTAGTACCGGTTTGTCCGCCACAGATTCAGCAATCATCGGTTGCACTGAAGGATGTGGCGGGAGGTTGGACGACTTATGTCGCGGCGCCGCTTTATTTGCATTCTGTGGCGGCTATCGACGGACCGCCTGAGCGGCTTGGCGCGTTGATTGCTAAGCAAGTCCGTACCGGAGGCGATAGCTGGGTCGACACTTACGATTTGCACGGCCCGTTCCCCGAAGGGAAATGGCTGCAGTGTAGTTACGGAATGCTGAATGAGGTCGTGCTTGCAAAGCGTCTCGATGACGACATTGCGACTTGCACAGTTAGAGGGAAGAAAGGCAACAAGGCGGGACAGAACGTGTTCAGCGTCGAATGCCGCTGAACACGTTCGGGGTGGGATCAGGCTTGTTCCAGGACGTTATGTGCTTGCACGTCGGCATGGTACGAGGAACGCACCATGGCGCCAACTGCGGCGTGGGCGAAGCCCATTTCGTAGGCTTTTTCTTCGAACATCTTGAACACGTCCGGGTGCACGTAACGGCGCACCGGCAGGTGGCTGTTGGATGGCGCCAGGTACTGGCCGATGGTCAGCATGTCGATGTCGTGCGCGCGCATGTCGCGCATCACTTCCAGGATTTCTTCGTCGGTCTCGCCCAGGCCAACCATCAGGCCGGACTTGGTCTTGACGTTCGGGTAGCGTGCCTTGAAGTCTTTCAGCAAGGTCAGCGAGTGCTGGTAATCGGCGCCTGGGCGGGCTTCCTTGTACAGGCGAGGCACGGTTTCCAGGTTGTGGTTCATCACGTCCGGCAAGCCGTCGGCGAAGATGTCCAGCGCCTTTTCCAGGCGGCCGCGGAAGTCGGGCACCAGCACTTCAATCTGGGTCTTGGGCGACAGTTCCTTGGTCTTGGTGATGCACTCGACGAAGTGGCCGGCGCCGCCGTCGCGCAGGTCGTCGCGGTCCACCGATGTGATCACCACGTAGGACAGGCGCAGCTTGGCGATGGTGTTGGCCAGGTTGATCGGCTCCTGGGTGTCCAGCGGATCCGGACGGCCGTGGCCCACGTCGCAGAACGGGCAGCGGCGGGTGCACTTGTCACCCATGATCATGAAAGTAGCAGTACCCTTGCCGAAGCATTCGCCGATGTTCGGGCAGCTCGCTTCTTCGCACACGGTCACCAGCTTGTTCTCGCGCAGGATGTCCTTGATCTCGTAGAAGCGGGAAGAATGCGATGCCGCTTTCACGCGGATCCACTCCGGCTTCTTCAGGCGTTCGGCCTGTTCGATCGGGATGATCTTGATCGGGATGCGGGAGGTCTTGTCGGCGCCTTTTTGCTTGTCGCTTGGGTTGTAAGTCATAGCTGCTTGCTTTCAAGTTAATTCAGGTTCGGCCACCTGCAGCTGGTTGACCAGCTCATTGGCCAGGGCCTGCTGGACATCGGCCAGCGGGACATCCACGCCCATCGAACGCATGTCGATGGTTTCCAGGCCTGCGTAACCGCAGGGATTGATCCAGGTGAAGGGGGCCAGGTCCATGCCCACGTTCAGCGAAACGCCGTGGTAGGTGCAGCCATTGCCGCGCACCTTCAAGCCGAGGGCGGCGATCTTGGCGCCTTTTTTCGGGCCGTTGGCGATGTAGATGCCGGGCGCACCTTCGATGCGCTCACCGGCGAGATTATACGCGGCCAGCACATTGATGATCGCTTCTTCGATCTTGTTGACGAACTGGCGGGCGTACAGCTTGCCGCCCTTCTTGTTGCGGCGCAGGTCCATCATCAGGTAGATCACGACCTGGCCGGGGCCGTGGTAGGTCACCTCGCCGCCGCGGTCCGTCTGCACGGTCGGGATCGACGTGGCGCCGGCCAGCAGGTGGGCGCGGTCGGCGCCCAGGCCTAGCGTATAGACGGGCGGGTGCTCGACGATCCACAGTTCGTCGGGCGTATCTTCCTGGCGCGCGTCGGTGAAGGCGCGCATCGCTGCGAAAGTTGGCTCGTATTCGGCTTGGCCGAGATGGCGGATCACCGCCGGCTGGATAGGCATAGGGCTACAGGTCGGGAAAAGCCCCGCCATTATACCGGCCCAGCCCTTTCACTGCTTAATGACTAAGCAGTTTTATGCCGATTTCCTTAAGCTGGCATCAGGTTGATGTTCTTTAGCCAATCTTGCAAAGACTCCCGCTGCCATTGGTGGGCGACGTAATCCTTGAGCTTTTGCGGCACCGGGTCGCCGTTCATCACCAGGCGGCTCAGCATGATGGCGAGGTCGGTGTCGGCGATGCACCAGCGGCCGAACAGGTTGGGGCCGTCGATCACGCGCTCGGCCAAATGGACCAGCTTATCCGCCGCCGCCTGGGCGGCGGGGGACAGCGGCTGTTCGGCGCGGCGGTAGAACACCGTGTAGGTGCTGCGCTCTTCCCTCAATGCGCCCAAGTCGCTGCGGACCCAGGCCTGGATCTGGCGGGCGACGGCGCGTTTTTGCGGCAGTACCGGGTAGAGGGCCCGGTGTTCGGGGGCAGGAAACATCTCGTCCAGGTATTCCGTAATGGCGCTGGACTCGGTCAGCATGAAGTCGTTGTGCACCAGGCAGGGCACGCGGCCGGTCAGAGCTTTCCCGGTGTAAGACAGGTCCTTGTTCTTGCCGGCCTCCAGGTCCACGGTCTCCATGTCGAAATCGAGGCCTTTTTCGCGCAGGGCGACGAAGGCGGAAATGGCGTAGGGGCTGGTGAACTGGCTGTCCACGTACAGTTTGAGGCTCATGGCTGGGGCTCCGGCTTGGTTATATTTATTCACATGGTATGCCTTGCTTCATGCTTGCCAAAACGATATATTTTCTATTGCCTAGTTAGTTTTTCTCACAACGATATGCGTTTGCCGAATTTGTCTGCCCTGCGCGCCTTCGAGGCGGCGGTGCGCCACGAGAACTTCTCGCGGGCGGCGGCGGAGTTGTGCCTGACGCATGGCGCCATCAGCCACCAGGTGCGCGGGCTGGAGGAGGAACTGGGCGTGCAGTTGTTCGTCCGCAACGGGCGGCAAGTGACGGCGACGCCGGAGGCTCGGCGTTATGCGGCCACGGTGGCGCGCTGCCTGGCAGAGCTGGCGGATGGCGCGGCCGAACTGCGGCCGCCGGAGGGCGTGCAGCGCCTGAGCGTGACCGCTATTCCATCGTTTGCGGCGCGCTGGCTGGCGCCCCGCTTGGGACAATTCATCGAGCAGCATCCGACCATCGAGGTGATCCTGCAGGCCAGCGGGGCTTTGCAGGACCTGGTGCGGGAAGGGATTGATGTCGGCATCCGCTTCGGGCGCGGCAAGTATCCGGGGCTCGATGTCGAGCGCCTGATCGGCGAGATCTACTACCCGGTAGCGAGTCCTCACTATCGCGGTGGACAACTGCCTGCTTGTCCACAGGACCTGGCAAAGGCGACTCTGTTGCGGTCAAACGAACCTTGGGCGCCCTGGTTCCGGGCAGCCGGACTGGACTTGCCGGAGCCTTCCGGCGGCGTGATGTTCGAGGATTTGTCGATGCTGATCCGCTCCGCCGTCGATGGGGACGGGGTGGCGCTGGTGCGCCATGTGGTGGCGATGCAGGAAATTGCGTCGGGGCAGTTGGTGAGGCTATTCGATATCGCCTCGCCTTGCCCGGATGATTACTACCTGGTCAGTCCGCCCGCCGCCCTGCAGAAACCGCAGGTGCGGGCGTTCCGTGAGTGGCTGAAGGCGGAAATCGCCCGCAGCCAGCTCCTTACAACACCATCTTGACCATCGGGTGGCCGGACAGCGCGCGATAGATATTATCAAGCTGCTCGCGGCTGGTGGCACGCACGGTGCAGGTCAGGCTGGTGTAATTGCCTTTCGCCGATGGACGCGACTCCAGCTTCCCTTCGTGGAAAGTCGGGTCGTGCTCGACGACCACTTCAATGATCGTGGGGGCGAAGGCGTCGTGGGTGGCGCCCATCACCTTGATCGGGAAGTCGCTCGGGTACTCAATGAGGGACTCTTCGGGCGGGATGGGTTTCATCATGATTTTTCCAATCGTGTAACAACAAAAAAAAGACCCGGCGCGGTGCGAGTGCGCCGGGTTCCATTTTACATCGTTACCTATATGGCCCTTTGGGGCCATTTTTCAAGCCCAGGACTTAGGCTGCGGCGGCTGGCACCTTGTTCGACAGGCGCTGCAGGCGTTCCAGCGCCGACTCGCTGCCATTCACCGGGTTGGTGACCGATTTGCGGATCGCTTCAATTTCGGCGGCCTGGTCGTATGGGCGCTGGCCGATGTCGGAGACGATCTTCATGCCTTCGGCTTCGTTGGCGATCGTCTGGGCACGCTTGGTCAGCGCGTTCAGTGCGCTGGTGTTGCCGCGCATGCCGGACAGGCTGGCGAGCTGGCTCTGGCGCTCGGCACGCACTTCCTGCAGTTCGCGCTGGGCCTTGGCCTGGGCCAGGGCTTGCATCGCTTTCTTGGCGGCGGCGTCGAAGTCAGCCAGTTGCTGCGACAGGGCGTCGACGATCTTTTGCAGCTCTTCCATGTAAGCCTGGGCATCGGCTTCTTCCTGGATTTCCTGCGGCAGGCGGCCCTTGTTGGCTTCCAGCTCGTCGCAGAACAGGTTGATCGTTGCTTCCGAGATCTGGCCGGCGGCCAGGCGTTCGGCCAGCGTGCCGGTGGCTTTTTCGTCGGTTTCGATCAGCTTGCGCAGGCGCACCACGTCGTCGCGTTCCTTGTTGAAGGCGGCGCGGGCCTGGGCCAGTTTCTGGGCGGCGCTGCGCAGGGTATCGGCCAGGCGGTCGCGGTCGGCTTCCGTCGCCGTTTCCGGGTCAAAACTGGCGATAGCTTCCGAGACGCGGTCGCCCAGGGCGCCAAAGTGCTTGGAAATCAGTCGTGCAGTCAGGGCCCAGCCATTCGAGTTGCTCATTTTGCTTCCTTTCAGATTAAGTTCAATTCACCAATGCGGCGGTCGTTATTGGATGACCAGCCGTTCCTGCTCCACCGGAATTCCCACTACGAAGTCGACGTGAATTCCGCGTTTCCTTGCATCGCCGTTCACGCTCTGGAGGATCTCCGTCGTGATCAGCAAGTATTCCTTGCTGCCGTCGCCCAACTGCCGGGCGTAAGGCATGAAGTACAGCTCTTGTTTCAGGCCTTGCATGCCGCTGGCTTCGTCGATGCGCGTTTCGGTGCCCGTGAAAGGCGGGACGAAACCGGCATTGGGGTCGCCAACGTCGCGCTCGAAATCGAGCGCTTCCTGCTCGCCGAAGGCGCTTGCCAGGACTGTGCTGTCGGCGCCGCTTTCCTCGAGCTGGCTGCGCCACAGGCTGAATTGCAGGTCGCCCAGGCCGCAGCCGCCGGCGCCAGTGAAAGCGTCCTGGTCTTCCGCTGTGGTGGGGATGAAGCGCACCAGCTGCGTGCAGTACAGGATCTCTTTCACCTCGCCGTGTTCATCCACATAGAGCTGGAGGAACTTTTCACGATCGTCCTCGTCGCCCTTGGCCAGGTAGTAGCGGTAGAGGCGGCCAGCCATCGACAGCTTGAACTGGGAGATGGCGAGAATCCGGCTGTCCTCCGCTTCCGGCAGCGCGACCAGGGAACCATTGGCGTTGGCGCGCAGCAGGGGCGAGGCTTGCAAGTCCACCACGCTGCCGATCCGGGCTGCCAGCGGCAGGCTGCGGTCTTCCGGCTGCGGCGCGTCGCTTTCAACGCCGCGGCGTTTGGCCCCGCTGCGCAGGTAATCGATGGCGTCTTTCCAGCCCATTCCTTAGCTCCTTTCAAACGAGTAGTTAGCGTTCTTTTTCACTTCCTGAGCTCCTGCCATCAGGCGGAAGGCTTTCCAGGCCAGCCAGACCAGGCCGCCGACCAGCAGCGCTACAGCAAGCTTGGCCAGGGTGCTCGATTCGTGAGCGGCTGGCTTGGCGGCCGGCGCCTGCTGCACTTGCGGCATGCGGCCCGGCTCTACGACTGCTCCTGCGGCCCCGGCGATGTCGCTGGCACCTGCTGCGTCTGCCATGGCGCCAGTGTTGCCACTGGTGTCAGCTTGCGTGGCTGGTGCCGGAGCCGGAGCGGGGGCTGGCTGGGCGGCCGGCGGGGGTGCTGCGTGGCTGCCCGTTGCGCGGCCCAGCATGAAGCCGCCGATGCCCCACAGCCAGCCATTGCTGCTGTCGCGGACGATTACCGGGGCAGGTGCACTGGTCGAACCGCTTGCCGGGGCGCCGTGCTGGGCGTATGCGCCGCCGTTGTAACCGCCGTTATTGCCGCTGCGGCCGCCTGGCAGCACTGGGTCAAGCGGGGGCAGCGGTGGCGTGGTACCGGCGCGGGAAGCCGTCGAGCTGCCGAAACTGCCGGGCGCAGGCTGGCCGCTAGCGGTGGCGCGTCGCGTGTCGTAAGTACGCATGGCCTGGTCCTGCGCCGCTCGGCGGTCGAGGTCACGCGACATTGCTGAGTCGCGTTGTGGCGTGCGCGCCGCAGCCGGCGGCTGCGATTGGCGCTGGCCGAAGGTGCCGAAGCTTGGCTTGCTTGGCGTGCTGACGTTGCGCGACACCGTGCTTCGGCCCGAGGAAAAGCCGCTGCGATACGAGCTCCCCGGACGAGCATCGGCCGTGTTGGCGACTACAATTGCCACCACGATTGCCATGATGGCCGCGAAGCGAGTGCGCTTGAACATGAATTTCACCGTTGTCAGGTAGTTAAACTTTCGATGAAAATCAGCATATCTTTCAAACAATCCGACTGCATCGGTAAAAAAAGGCCAGCTTCACCATGACTAAGAAATACCTGGACATGAACCAGCACGACGCGCTCTACAAAGTGGCGCGCACTTTCCCCGGCGGCATTGAGGCACTTGCCCAGCAAATGGGCATTTCGGCCAATGTGCTGCGCAATAAGCTGGCGCCGACCATCGCTTCGCATTACCCCTCGTTCGAGGAGGTCTCAACCATCGTTGACTTGTGCCACAAGGCCGGCGTGCATGAAGCCATGCTGCCGCTGCATGCGCTGCTGACGCGGCATGGCATGGCGGCCTTCATCGTGCCGATTCCGGATGAGGTGAGCAGCGACGACCTGTCACAGACGGTCTGCAAGGTGATGGCCCAGGTGGGCGCGGTGGCGGAGGCGGTGTCTGAAGCCCTGATCGATGGCAAGGTGACCGAGGCGGAAGCCGATTTGATCGAGCGCGAATTCCATGGCGCGCTGTCGGCGCTGGGAGAGTGGCGCGAGCGCATTCGCCAGCGCGCCAAGATCAGCAAATAAAAAAAAGCCAGCCCGGCACTGGGCGGGCTGGCTAAAGACTGTTCAACCTTGCGGGCGAATAGTCGGGACAAGGCGCGCAGCTTATCCCGATTTCGCTACCGCTTCATGACTTAACGGCGATTGCCCTCATTGTCTTGGCGCTCCTGGCGTTCCTGGGCGCGCTCGCGGCCGTCCCGGCGCTGCTGCTGTGGCTGATGCTGTTGTGGCTGCGGCTGCGGTTGAGGCTGGGCCTGCTGCGGCGGTGGCGACATCTGTGGCGGTGGCGACATCTGTTGCGGCCGGGCCGGCGCAACCTGCATTTGCGGCGCTTCGCGGCGGCTACGGTCTTCGTGGACACCCCAGCCGGAGCGCGGCTGTTCCATGCGCTGCGGCTGCGGTTGCGGCTGTGGCTGCTGCATTTGCATTTGCACTTGCGGCGGCGCGGCTTGCAATTGCGGCGGTTGCTGGGTCGCAGTGACGATGCCTGGACGGCGCTGCTCTTCGCGCATATTGCGGCCGCGCCAGTTATCGCGTTCGTCGTTGTCGGTACGGGTCCAGTTCTGGCGTGGCTGCTGCTGCGGCGGCTGTGTCGTCAGTTGCTGGGGTTGCTGCGGCTGGGTTTGCAACAGCGGCTGGCGTTGCGGTTCCTGGCGGTCAGGGCCGCGCAAGTCCGGACCGCGTTCGGCGCGGCGATCCTGGCCGCCGTCACGGTTGAAGCGGTCGTAGCGGTCACGGTTAAAGCGGTCCTCACGGTTCTGCTGCCACTCCTGGCGCTGGGACGGACGCTGGACGTTGGCGGACAACACCGGCGGCGCCGTCATGACCGGGGCATTGCGCACGTCCTGCGGAACGAAGCGCGAACCGGTGGTCACCGAAATCATGCGGCCGCGGCCGAACTGGTCGCTTGGCAGGGCGGTCACGCCGTCGCGGCGGCCGTCGTGGTCGCGGTCACGGTAGCGCTCATGCCAACGCTCGTTGGTGCGGTGATTCCAGGCCAGGCGGCGTTCGTAATCCGATGACACGCGGTAGGCCGGCACATAAGGGTCGCGCGGGTTCAGCGGGTACCAGCCAACGGCGGGACCGCTGCGGCCAGAGCCAAAGCTCACGCTCCAGTTGTTGCCGCCGACCCAGCCAACCAGCGCCGGCGACCATACCGGGCGGCCGACTACACGGCCAGGCGTCCAGCACCAGCGGCCACTCACGACGACCCAGCGGCCATAGTGGAACGGTGCATAACCCCAGGGCGAGTTATCGACCCAGGTCCAGCCCCACGGCGAGATCCAGACCCAGCGGCCGTCGCGGTAAGGCGCCCAGCCGGCCGGCACGGCGCGCGGGAACCAGACGGTGCCGTATTCGCGGTCCTCGACCCAGTTGCCGTAGTTGTCCAGGTCTTCGTAGCCGGTCATGTCGGCCGGAACGTAGCGGGAAGCGACCATGCCTTCGTCGCGGCGGTCTCGGCTGGAGACCCAGTTATCGAAATCATCACGCCGGGCCAGCGCGGTAAAGATATCGTCGCCGCGCACTTCCACGCGCTTGCCGGAACGGGCAGTCAGCATGGTGCCGGCGCCTTCGACACGGACGTTGCCGGCGAAGACGTTGACCACAGTCGTGTCGGGAGCGCGTTCGGTATCGATGCGGAAAGTGCCAGGTTCGGTCAGCGTGACGCGCGCTTGCGGCGTCAGGAATTCGAATTCATTGAGCACGGCCGGATCGCGCACGCGCACGGCGGCGGTGCCGTAATTCAGGCGCAGCACCAGGCGGTCGTCATTCAGTTCCTGCACCTCGAGGTCGGTGTCGCCGTCCAGGCGAATGGCCGTGGAGCCGACGCGGAATTCGGCGCGGGCCCCGGAGGCGGTAGTCAGGTGATTTTCACTGGTGACCGGCCAGTTCATCAGGTTGCCGGACTCTTCTTCGCCGTTGACGAGCATGGTCACCCGGCCTTCGGTGACGGTGACTCGTCCCACCCGGGCAGGTGGATCGGCCATGGCGACCGAGGTCACGGCGACCAGGGCTGCCAGCATCAGGAACTGCACAATCTTGCGGCTCATTTCTCTCTCCAAGGGAACGTTCTAAGGCGTTTTTGTTTTTATATAACGCCTGAGCCCTTCTGGCGAGGACGCAAGTTACAAATAATTTCAAATAGGGGTGAAGCGCTGCACCTTCTTGCCATCCACCTCGATGATTTCGAAGAAAACTTCGCGCGGGCGGCACCAGATGGAGCCGTTGGCAGCCTTGTACACGATCATTGTGCTGAGGTCGGATTCCAGCGTGGCTTCGCACACGAGGTCATAGATGCCGCCTTTGTAATGCCGGAATTGGGTCGTCATGCCTGCGCCGCTCCACGCTTGACGAAGAACAGGGCTCCGCCGATAAACATCAGAAGGCCGCCGAATACACGATTTTGCGTCTTGATGGCAGAAGATTCGCGGAAGAAGCGCTGCATCGACGACGCCAGGAAGGCGTAGCTGTGCATCACCACCAGGTCGATCACGCACATGGTGGCAGCCAGGATCGCCAGTTGCGGCAGCAGCGGGGCGTGCTGATTGATGAACTGCGGCAGCACGGCCACCATGAAGATGATGCCCTTCGGGTTGGTGGCGTTGGTCAGGAAGCCAATCATGACGCGCTTGCGGAAGGTTGGCAGGGCCTGGCGCACGGCGTGCACGCCTTCACCGGCCGCAACCTTGGCGCGCCACTGGCTGATGCCGAGCCAGATCAGGTACAGGGCACCCACGGTTTTCACTACGCTGAAGGCGACTTCCGAGGCAAGCAGCAGGGAGCCCACGCCCGCGCCGGCAATCGCCAGCACCAGCAGCAAGCCCAATTGCAGGCCAAGGATGGTGGCGGAAGTGCGCTTCACACCATAGGACAAACCATGCGACATCGACAACACGGCGCCCGAACCAGGCGACACGGCAATGATGCAGGCAGCAATGACAAAGGTGATCCAGGTGGTGAAAGTCATGACCGATTACCGACGAATAAAGAGTTCATTGTAGCGTTGAAGGTGCCCGCTCGCAGCGGCGGCGTGTTAGATTGTCGTTCCTGTAATTTTTCTTTGGAGTTATACGAAATGGCCGGTTCCAGCCTGCTTGCACTGATCGACGATATTGCCACCATCCTGGACGATGTGGCTGCCATGAGCAAGGTGGCAGCCAAGAAGACCGCGGGTGTGCTGGGCGATGACCTGGCGCTGAACGCGCAGCAGGTCGCTGGCGTGCAAGCCGACCGTGAACTGCCTGTTGTCTGGGCAGTAGCGAAGGGTTCGATGATCAACAAGGCGATCCTGGTGCCTGCTGCGCTGGCAATCAGCTATTTCGCGCCGTGGGCGATTACCCCGCTGCTGATGCTGGGCGGCGCCTACCTGTGCTTCGAAGGTTTCGAGAAGATTGCCCACAAGCTGCTGCATTCGCAGGCAGAAGATGACCAGCACCACAAGGAACTGGTCGATGCGAACCAGAGTGTTGACCTTGTGGCAATGGAAAAGGAGAAGGTCAAGGGCGCAGTGCGCACCGACTTCATCCTGTCGGCCGAAATTATCGTGATCGCGCTGGGCACTGTGGCCGACGCAAGCTTCGTGCAGCAGTTGACCGTACTGGTCGGTATCGCCGTCGTGATGACCATGGGCGTGTATGGCCTGGTGGGTGCGATCGTGAAGATGGACGACGCCGGCCTCTACCTGACCAAGCGCGCCGGCGCCGGCGTGCAGGCATTCGGCCGCTTCCTGCTGACCGCAGCCCCTAAGCTGATGAAGTTCCTGTCGGTGGCCGGTACCGTGGCCATGTTCATGGTCGGCGGCGGCATCCTGACCCACGGCATCCCGGGCGCGCACGACGTGATCCACCATGCAGCCGAAGCTGCCGGTTCGGTGGGCGGCGTTGGCCCCCTGCTGGCTGCGGTGACCCCGTCCGTGCTGGATACCATTGGCGGCGTGATCGCCGGCGCCATCGTGCTGGCTGTGGTGACTATCGGCGGCAAACTGTTGAGCGCGCTCAAGCGTTAAGCGCCAGGCTGGCCGCACACTGTCATTTTTATCAAGGAGAACCTATGTCGACGCATAACCGACCTTCCGGCGCCTTTGTCGGCGCCTCCTGGACCGCCTTGCTGCTGGGCGCCGGTGCCTTCCTGGCCGGCCTGTGGAATGCCCAGATGGCGCTGAACGAGAAGGGCTATTACCTGACGCTGCTGCTGTACGGCCTGTTCTCGGCGGTATCGCTGCAAAAGTCGGTGCGCGACAAGGTAGAAGGCATCCGCGTGTCGAATATGTACTTCGGCTTGTGCTGGGTTTCGACCGCGGCTGCCATCCTGCTGCTGGGAGTCGGCATGTGGAATGCGACCCTGACCCTCAGCGAAAAAGGCTTCTACGGCATGGCATTTGCGCTGAGCCTGTTCGCCGCGGTGGCAGTGCAAAAGAACGTTCGTGACAGTTCGGCAATCCAGTCGGAAGCCGCCTGACAGGCCAACCCGGCCAGAATTGATCTACATCATTAAAAAAGCGCGCCTAAGTCCCTAGACTTATCCCTGTGATCTTGCGTAATGGCAAGAAAGTCAACAGGGAGCGCGCGATGCGTAAGAATTTACCGGTAAGCAATCAGGAAGTAGAACTGGACGAAGACCAGGCGATCGTGTCCAAGACCGACCTGGAAGGCAATATCGTCTACGTCAATCCCTACTTCGAACACATCAGCGGGTTCTCCGCTGCCGAGCTGATTGGCCAGCCGCAAAACATCATCCGCCACCCGGACATGCCGCCGGAAGCGTTTGCCGATTTGTGGCAAACCATCCGCGCCGGCATCCCATGGACCGGCCTGGTAAAAAACCGCTGCAAGAACGGCGATTTCTACTGGGTCAAAGCCAACATCACCCCGATCAAGGAAAACGGCCGCACCATCGGCTATATGTCGGTGCGCACCAAGGCCGAGCGCAGCCAGGTCGCTGCCGCCACCGAGGCTTACCGCAAGATCATTGCCGGCGCCCGCGATATCCGCATCAAGAATGGCCAGATCGTTCGTTTGGGCCTGTCGAACGTGCTGGCGCGCCTGAGCCATACTTCGCTGGCCATGCGCATCTGGCTGGCCACCAGCCTGGTCAACGTGCTGCAGATCGCAGTCTGCCTGGCCGCGCTGTTCGCCGACGGCACCAGCAGCGTGACGCGCTGGGGCATCTTCGGCGCCACCGCCTTCGGCTTCCTGATCAACGTCTTCCTGTGGTACACGCTGCGCACCGGCATGCTGCAACCGCTGGGCCGTGCGCTGGATGGCGCGCGCCTGATCGCGGCCGGCGACCTGACCGGTTCCTTCGATACCGACAGCACCGACGAAGTGGGCCAGCTGCTGCGCGCCCTGCAGCAGATGAATAACAACCTGATCGCCACCATCCGCGACGTGCGCTTCAATATCGATGCGATGGCCGTGGCGACCAAGCAGATCGCTGCCGGCAATGCCGACCTGGCGGGCCGCACCGAGTCGCAGGCTGCCAGCCTGGAAAAGACAGCGTCGAGCATCGAGGAATTCTCTTCGACCGTGAAGGCCAATGCGGAGAACTCGATGGAAGCGAACGAACTGGCGGTCAGCGCTTCCAATGTAGCGGAGCAGGGCGGCGAGATCGTGTCCGAAGTGATTGCGACGATGGACGAGATCAACTCCTCCTCCAGGCGCGTGGTCGACATCATCGGCCTGATTGAAGGCATTGCCTTCCAGACCAACATCCTGGCGCTGAATGCTGCGGTCGAAGCCGCGCGTGCCGGTGAACAGGGCCGCGGCTTTGCCGTGGTGGCGGGCGAGGTGCGCAACCTGGCGCAGCGCTCTTCCGCTGCCGCCAAGGACATCAAGCAGCTGATCGAAATCTCTGTGGCCAAAGTCAGCACCGGCATGGAACGTGCCCAGCGCGCCGGCGCCACGATGGACCAGGTGGTGGACTCGGTCAAGCAGGTCACCACCATCATGCACGAGATTTCCACCGCGTCCCGCGAACAGAGCATTGGGGTGGACCAGGTCAACCAGGCCGTCAACCACATGGACCAGGTGACACAGCAGAACGCCGGCCTGGTCGAAGAAGCTGCCGCCGCTGCCGTCAGCCTGGCCGACGAAGCCGGCCACCTGCGCGACGCTTTCAGCCTGTTCAAATTTGAACGCACCCGTCACGCGCGCCTGACGGCTGTCAATTCGGCACGCGGCGCGCAGTACAACCGCCAAGCGCCTAAGCGCCTCGCTGCCTGATACCGAACGAGAAAATCATGAATACCATTGCAGAACCATCCGTACAGTTTGACGCAGAGCTGATCAGCCGCATGAGCACTTCCGGCCCGCGCTACACCTCGTATCCGACGGCCGACCGCTTCAAGCCGGACTTTGGCTACTCCAGCTTCCTCGAGGCGCAAGCCAACCTGCGCATGCGCGGGGCGCGCGCACCGCTGTCGCTGTACGTGCATATCCCGTTCTGCAACGTGGTGTGCTACTACTGCGCCTGCAACAAGGTGGTGACCAAGGACCGCAGCAAAGCCGCGACCTACCTCGGCTACCTGAAGCAGGAAATCGATATGCAGGGCAAGCTGTTCGCCGGCATGAACCGTGTGGAACAGCTGCATTTTGGCGGCGGCACGCCGACCTACCTGAGCGACGAGCAAATGGGCGAACTGCTTGCCCATATGCGCAAGCATTTCGAGTTCGCACCGGATGAAGAGGGCGAGTACTCGATCGAGATCGATCCGCGTACCGTTGACGCTGAGCGCATCCATACGCTGCGCAAGCAAGGCTTCAACCGCGTCAGCATGGGCGTGCAGGACTTCGATCCTGAAGTGCAGAAGGCCGTCAACCGTATCCAGCCTGCGGAGGAAACCCTGGCGGTAATCCAGGCGGCGCGCGACGCCGGCTTCCGTTCGATCAGCGTGGACCTGATCTACGGACTGCCAAGGCAAAACATGGCCACCATGCAGGCAACGATGGACAAGGTGATCGAGGCCAATCCCGACCGAATCGCGCTGTACAACTATGCCCACATGCCGCACCTGTTCAAGCCACAGCGCCGCATCGCGGACGCCGAGCTGCCAACGCCGGCCGTGAAGCTGGAGATGCTGGCACTGTGCATCAAGCGCCTGACGGACGCCGGTTATGTCTACATCGGCATGGACCATTTCGCCAAGCCGAACGACGACCTGGCCGTGGCACAGCGCCAGGGCCGCCTGCACCGCAACTTCCAGGGCTACTCGACCCACGCCGAGACTGACCTGGTGGCGCTCGGCGTGTCGGCCATCAGCTCCGTGAACGGCACCTACAGCCAGAACGAGAAAACGCTGGATGAATACTATGCGCGCCTGGACGCGGGCCGCCTGCCAATCGCACGCGGTTATGCGATGGATAACGACGACCTGCTGCGCCGCATGGTGATCCAGATGTTGATGTGTAACTTCGAGTTGTCAATCTCGGCGCTGGAACTGGGCTACCCGATCCGTTTCAAGCAGTACTTCGCCAAGGAGATCGAGAAACTGCGCGAGTTCGAGCGCGATGGCCTGCTGGCGATTGAGGATGACTGGATTTCCGTCACGCCCAAGGGCCGCCTGCTGATCCGCAATATCTGCATGGTGTTCGACCGCCACCTGGCTGCAGACCGGGCGGCGGGTACTGCGCCGGGCCAAGTGCATCCGCTGCGCTTCTCACGCACCATTTGAAGGCCATGAACCTGCTGCCCATCCTGATTGCCGGCCTCGCCGGCAGCGTGCATTGCGCCGGCATGTGCGGCGGCATCGTCAGCGCGTTCAGCGTTGGCGGGCCATCCGCCGCGCCGGCGCGCGCACGCGTGATTCCGATCGCGCGCGTGGGCGCAGATGGTGCCGCCACCATGGCATGGGCCGGCGCCAGCGCAGGCGAAGTTGTCCACGTGCTGGCGTATAACGCCGGCCGCATTGGCAGCTATATGCTGGCCGGCGCAATTGCCGGCGGGATTGCCGGCAGCGTCGCCAGCCTCGCGCAGTTGGCATCCGCGCAGTTGGCCGCCTACTGGATGGCCAACCTGATGCTGGTCGCCATGGGCCTCTACCTGATGGATGCCTGGCGTGGCCTGGCTCGCGTGGAAGCAGTGGGCGGCATCTTGTGGCGCCGCGTGCAGCCGCTGGTCAAGCCACTGGTACCGATGGATACGCCGATGAAAGCGCTGGCCTTGGGCGGCCTGTGGGGGTGGGTGCCCTGCGGCATGGTCTACAGCATGCTGCTGACCGCCATGCTGAGCGGCTCTGCACTGGACGGCGCCCTGCTGATGGGCGCCTTTGGCCTGGGCACGCTACCGATGCTGCTGGCGATGGGCATGGCGGGCGCCAAGCTGCGCCAGTACCTGGAAAAACGCTCGGTTCGTGTGGCTTGCGGCCTCCTCGTGCTGGGCTTTGGCGTGCTGGGACTGGCCCGCGCGGCCGACGGCAGCCAGCACGCATGGCTCGACGTCCTTTGCCTGACGGTGCAGCCATGATGATGAACGAGATTGCGGCTTGCTTCCATTGCGGCCAGCCGGTTGCTGCAAGCGCCAACTGGCATGTGAACATCGAAGGCGTCGAGCGCGCCATGTGCTGCCCTGGCTGCGCGGCCGTTGCGCAAACCATTGTGGACATTGGGCAAACCAGCTATTACCGCGAGCGAAGCGGGTTTGCTGCGCCAGCCGGCCAGCCTGGCGAGCCGTCGGTTGCAACTGCGCTGGTGCCGGCCGCGCTCGCACTGCCTGAAGATGATCCGAATATCACCGACGATGGCGATGCGCGCGAAACCACCCTGCTGGTGGAAGGCATCCGCTGCGCTGCCTGCGTGTGGCTGATCGAGCACCGCCTGCGCCAGGTTGACGGCGTGCAGCAAGCCAACCTGAACGTCGCCACCGAAAAGCTGTTCATCCGCTGGCACAAGGACAAAACTACCGCTGCGGCGCTGCTGGAAGCGGTGCGCAGCATCGGCTACAACGCCTGGCCATATGACACCACCCGCCACGACGCGCAATTGCAGAGAGCCAGCCGTACGCTGGGCCGCCAGCTTTTCGTCGCCGGCCTGTCGATGATGCAGGTCATGATGTACGTGGCCCCAGAATACATGGCCGGCGACGATGGCACGCTGGACGCGGGTATGGCAAGCCTGATGCGCTGGGCCAGCCTGCTCTTGACGCTGCCCGCCATCGCCTACTCTGCCCAGCCCTTCCTGAAGGGTGCCTGGGCCAGCCTGAAAGCGCGCGCACTGGGCATGGACGTGCCGGTAGCGCTGGGGATCATGGCAGCCTTCATCGGCAGTGCCGTGTCGACCTTCCGCGGCTACGGCGAAGTCTATTACGACTCCGTCACCATGTTCGTCTTCCTGCTGCTGGCCAGCCGCTACCTGGAAATGGTGGCGCGCCGCAAGGCAGCCAGCGCCTTGTCGCGCCTGCGCCATGGCGTGCCGGAAATGGCACAGCGCCTGGCTGCCTGGCCGGACTTGCGCGATGCCGCCACCGTGCCTGCCAGCGCGCTGGCCGCCGGCGACCATATCATCGTCAAGGGCGGCGAGGCGGTGGCTGCCGATGGCGTCGTGGTCGAAGGCAGCACGGCCGTCGACCTGTCGCTGCTGACCGGCGAGAGCGCGCCGCAGCGCAAGGCAGTGGGCGATGCCATTCCCGGCGGCGCCGTCAACGCGGGCAGCCCGGTTGTGCTGCGCATCGAGAAGCCGGCGCGCGACAGTACGCTGGCCGGCCTGCTCAAGCTGATCGAACGCGCGGGCAGCGCCAAGCCGCAGATCGCGCAGTGGGCGGACCGCACAGCTTCCTGGTTCGTCGCAGCGCTGCTGCTGTTTGCGGCGGCCAGCTTTGGCTTCTGGACCTGGCACGACGCGGCGCGCGCGTGGCCGGTGGCGATTGCGGTGCTGGTGGTTTCCTGCCCATGCGCCTTGTCGCTGGCGACACCCTCGGCGCTGGCTGCGGCCACTGACCGCCTGCTTGGCAAAGGGGCACTTGTCGTGCAGCCTCATGTACTGGAAACCTTGCATCGGGCCACACATATCGTATTCGACAAAACCGGCACGCTGACTGAAGGCCGGCCGACCGTGCAGAGCATCGACGCGATCGACGGTGCGAGGATGATCGGCATCCTGCGCGTTGCCGCAGCCTTGGAAGCGGGCAGCGCACACCCGATTGCGCGGGCCATCAGCGGCGCCGCCGAAGCACACGGTGCTGGGGCGGCATCCGCCACCGGCATGCAAGAGTTGGCGGGGCAGGGCATGGAAGGCATGGTCAATGGCGTTCGCTACCGCCTCGGCACAGCGGCTTACGTTGCGGGCATCGCCGGGAGCCCGGTGCCATCATTGGGCCGGGCAGCGGCGGAGAGTGTACCCATGACGACTGTCTGGCTGGGAATGCAGGGCCGCTGGCTGGGGCGCTTCCTGGTCTCCGATGCGCTGCGTCCGGATGCGCGGCGGACGGTCGACTATTTCCAGCGGCTCGGCAAGGAAGTGGTGCTGCTTAGCGGCGACCAGCAGGCGCTGGCTGAAAGCGTGGCAAGGCAGCTGGGTATCAAGGAAGCAATCGGCGACTGCCTGCCGGACGAAAAGCTGGCATACGTCCAGGAACTGCAGGCGCACGGAGGCGTGGTCGCGATGGTCGGCGACGGCATCAACGACGCGGCCGTACTGAGCGCCGCCGATGTCTCTTTCGCCATGGGCAGCGGTGCTACCTTGGCACAAGTGCATGCCGACTGCGTGCTGCTCGACGCCCGCCTGCCGCTGCTGGCCGACACCGCCCGCAGCGCAGAAAAGACCATGCGCGTGATCCGCCAGAACCTGGCCTGGGCCACGCTGTACAACATCGTTGCCATTCCGGCAGCAGCCTTCGGCCTGTTGAATCCGTGGCTGTCCGGCGTTGGCATGGCGGCCAGCTCCGCCATCGTCGTTCTCAACGCGCTCCGTTTGCGCAGGGGTTAGAAAAATGGAATCGCTGTACCTGCTCATACCCATCAGCGTCGGCCTGGTTTTCGGCGCGCTGTGGCTGTTTTTCAAGGCCTCGGACGATGGCCAATTTGACGATCTTGTAGGCCCGGCAATCCGAGTTTTACAGGACGACGACCGGATTTGATCCACGTCATGTTTTTTTGAAGTGCTCCTCGGTAACCTTTGACATACCTCATCAAAGTGTCTGCCTGGAGAATTCAAAGTGGATCAATCACTGGACTACAACTACAAGGTCGTGAAGCAATTCGCGATCGCCACCATATTATGGGGCGTTGTGGGCATGCTGGTCGGCGTCATCATCGCCGCCCAACTTGCCTGGCCCGCCCTGAACCTGGACATTCCCTGGCTGACCTACGGCCGCCTGCGTCCCCTGCACACCAATGCAGTGATCTTCGCCTTCGGCATCAGCGGCCTGTTCGCCACTTCGTACTACGTGGTCCAGCGCACTTGCCAGGTACGTTTGTTCTCCGACAAGCTGGCAGCGTTCACTTTCTGGGGCTGGCAAGCCGTGATCCTGGCCGCCGTAGTCACCCTGCCGATGGGCCTTACCCGCGGCAAGGAATACGCTGAACTGGAATGGCCAATCTCGATCCTGATCGCCGTCGTGTGGGTGTCCTACGCGATCGTCTTCTTCGGCACCATCATCAAGCGCAAGGTCAAGCACATCTACGTCGCCAACTGGTTCTTCGGCGGCTACATCCTGGCGGTGACCCTGCTGCACGTGGTGAACTCGATGTCGATGCCGGCGTCGCTGTTCAAGTCCTACTCCATGTACACCGGCGTGCAGGACGCGATGATCCAGTGGTGGTACGGCCACAATGCGGTGGGCTTCATCCTGACCGCTGGCTACCTGGGCATGGTGTACTACTTCATCCCGAAGCAGGCCGAGCGTCCCGTGTACTCCTACAAACTGTCGATCGTGCACTTCTGGGCGCTGATCTTCACCTATATGTGGGCCGGTCCTCACCACCTGCACTACACCGCGCTGCCTGACTGGGCACAATCGCTGGGCATGGTGTTCTCCCTGATCCTGCTGGCGCCAAGCTGGGGCGGCATGATCAACGGCATCATGACGCTGTCCGGCGCATGGCACAAGCTGCGCACCGATCCGATCCTGAAGCTGATGATCGTGTCCCTGTCCTTCTACGGCATGGCCACCTTCGAAGGCCCGATGATGTCGATCAAGACCGTCAACGCACTCTCGCACTACACCGACTGGGGCATCGCCCACGTTCACGGCGGCGCACTGGGCTGGGTGGGCTTCATCACCATGGGCTCGATCTACTACCTGATCCCGCGCATGGCCGGCCAGACCAAAATGTACAGCACCAAGCTGATCGACCTGCACTTCTGGGTCGCCACCATCGGCGTCGTCCTGTACATCGCCGCAATGTGGATTGCCGGCGTGATGCAAGGCCTGATGTGGCGCGCAGTGAATGCCGACGGCACCCTGACCTACACCTTCGTGGAAAGCGTCAAGGCTACCTACCCGTACTACGTGGTGCGCTTCATCGGCGGCACGCTGTACCTGGCCGGCATGTGCATCATGGCCTACAACGCCTGGATGACCCTGAAAGGCCGCGAAACCGCGCGTGCACGCATCCCTGAAATGAGCCTCGCGGCCTAATGCAGCATATCGGAGCATAAGATGAAATTTTCCCATGAATGGATTGAGAAGAACCCCTGGCTGCTGATCGCACTGGTCACGCTGGTGGTATCGGTGGGCGGCGCGGTGGAAATCATCCCGCTGTTCTTCCAGAAGTCGACCACGGAGCCGGTGGCGGGCCTGAAGCCTTACTCCGCGCTGCGCCTGACCGGCCGCGACATCTATGTGCGTGAAGGCTGCTACGTCTGCCATTCGCAGATGGTGCGCCCGTTCCGCGCCGAGACCGAGCGTTACGGCCACTACTCGGTGGCGGGCGAGTTTGTGTACGACCGCCCGTTCCAGTGGGGTTCCAAGCGCACCGGTCCCGACCTGGCGCGCGTTGGCGGCCGCTACTCCGACGAGTGGCATCGCACCCACCTGAACAACCCGCGCGACGTGGTGCCGGAATCGAATATGCCTAACTACCCGTGGCTGGCGCAGACCAAGCTGAAGCCGGACGACGTAGTGCCTAAGATGCGCGCGCTGAAGCGCATGGGCGATCCGTACACGGAAGAGGAAATCGCCGCCGCACCGGCCGAACTGGCCAACAAGACGGAAGAGGATGCGCTGGTGGCTTACCTGCAAGGCCTGGGCACCCTGATCAAGACGAGGAACTGAAATGGAAAACTTTTTTGGCAATGCGAGCAATGTGATGACGGTGATATCGTTCCTCACCTTCCTCGGCATCGTATGGTGGGCCCAGCGCGGTAACTGGGAAGAAGCAGCCAAGCTGCCTTTCGCAGACGAGGAGAAGGACCATGGCTGATTTCACCAGCGAATTCTGGAACCTGTACGTCGTCGTCCTGACCGTGATCGGCATCGTCGGCTGCGGCGTGCTGCTGTGGTCCCAGTCGTCCGTTAAAGGTGCGGCCCTGAAGTCGGTGGACGGCAAAGTCGGCACCACCGGCCATATCTGGGACGAAGACCTGACCGAACTGAATACGCCCATGCCACGCTGGTGGATGTGGCTGTTCTACCTGACCATCGCCTTCGCCATCGGCTACCTGTGGCTGTATCCAGGCCTGGGCAGCTACAAAGGCTCCCTGGGCTGGACTTCCGCCAAGGAGCACAAGGAAGAACTGGCCAAGGCCGAGAAGGAATACGGTCCGCTGTTCGACAAGTACAAGAACCAGGACCTGAAAGCAGTGGCTGCAGACCCGCAGGCACACGCTATCGGCGAACGCCTGTTCCTGACCTACTGCGCACAGTGCCACGGTTCCGATGCACGCGGCAACAAGGGTTTCCCGAACCTGGCCGACAAGGACTGGCTGCATGGCGGCGATCCCGACACCATCAAGCTGACCATCATGAAGGGCCGCCACGGCGTCATGCCTCCGATGGGCGCTGCAGTGGGCTCGGAGAAGGATATCGAGAACGTTGCGCAGTACGTCCTGAGCCTGTCGGACAGCACGCACGACCCGATCAAGTCGGTCATGGGCAAGTCGAAGTTCAGCGCCTGCATGGCCTGCCACGGTGCAGGCGGAAAAGGCAACCCGATGCTGGGTGCGCCTAACCTGAGCGACAAGACCTGGCTGTACGGCGGCAGCGCCGAGACCATCATGGAAACCATCCGCAAGGGCCGCAACAACACCATGCCTGCTTTCGAGGACTTCCTCGGCGAAGGCAAAGTGCACGTGCTGGCTGCCTACGTATGGGGCCTGTCCAACCCTCCAGTCACAGCGATGAAATAGCAGCAAGGTAGTTTATGAATGCCCCCGCACCACAAGTCATCAAGATGTACGCCAAGCGCGAGGATATTTTCCCGCGCGAGGTGAAAGGCCACTACCAGAACCTGCGGTGGATCTGCCTGATCCTGACGCAGCTGGTCTTTTACGGAGCGCCCTGGCTGCAATGGAATGGCCGCCAGGCCATCCTGTTCGACCTGATGTCGCGCAAGTTCTACATCTTTGGCCTGGTCTTGTGGCCGCAGGACTTCATCTACCTCGCGGCAATGCTGATCGCCTGTGCCTGGGGCTTGTTCCTGGTCACGGCGGTCGCCGGCCGCGTATGGTGCGGCTTTTCTTGCCCGCAGACGGTCTACACGGAGATGTTCCTGTGGATCGAACGTAAATTCGAAGGCTCGCGCAGCGCGCAAATGCGCCTCGCGAAAGAGCCGATGTCGTTCAACAAAGCCTGGCGCAAGGGCGGCAAGCATCTCGCCTGGCTGCTGCTGGCCTTGTGGACCGGCTTCACCTTCGTCAGCTATTTCTCGCCGCTGCACAATCTCGCCAAAGAAGCGCAGACCTTCAACTTCGGCCCATGGGAAACCTTCTGGGTGCTGTTCTACAGCCTGGCCACTTACGGCAATGCCGGCTGGCTGCGCGAGCAGGTGTGCAAGTACATGTGCCCATACGCCAGGTTCCAGAGCGCGATGTTCGACCGCGACACGCTGATCATCACCTATGACGAAAAGCGCGGTGAGCCACGCGGCCCCAAATCGGACGGCTCCTGCATCGACTGCTCGCTGTGCGTGCAGGTTTGCCCGACCGGGATCGACATCCGCAAAGGCCTGCAGTACGAATGCATCGGCTGCGCCGCCTGCATCGACGCCTGCGACATCGTGATGGACAAGATCCAGCAGCCGCGCGGCCTGATCCGCTACAGCACCGACCGTGCCATGGCGCTGGGCCTGAGTGCGAAGGAAATCCGCAAGCGCGTGACGCGCCCGCGCGTGTTGCTGTACACCGGCGGCCTGCTGCTGTTCATCGCCGCCGTGTTCACCACCCTGGCCCTGCGCACGCCGCTGAAGATGGATGTGATCCGCGATCGCGGCTCCATGGGCCGTGAAGTGGAAAACGGCATGATCGAGAACGTGTACCGCCTGCAGATCATGAACACCACCGAGCAAGGCCACACCTACCGCATCCGTGCCAGCGGCATCGATACGCTGCAGGTCGCCGTGCCGGATACCGTGGATGTCGGCCCGACCGAAACCCGCGCCGTGCCGATCCGCCTGCGCGTGGATCACGGCAAGGGCTCCACCGGTTCGAACAAGATTGCGATTGAACTGACGGCACTCGATGATCCATCGCTGGCTGTCAAGGAAAAAGCGGTATTCATCGTGCCGCGCTAAGGAGATAGAAATGAATGCTGCCCTCGCCCCCGCCGACACTGCACCCTGGTACACCCACCGCTGGCCATGGCTGTTGATGCTTGGTCCCGCCGTCGTGGCAGTGGCGGGCATCGCCACCAGCTATGTCGCTTTCACCAGCCAGGATGCGCTGGTGGTCGGCGACTATTACAAGCAGGGCAAGGCGATCAACCAGGACCTGCGCCGCGACCGCGCCGCGGCAGCCCTCGGCCTGTCGCTCGAGTTGCACTACGACGCAGCGGAAGGCCTGTTGCGCGGCCATGTGAACAGCGCCAGGCCGCTGGTGGATGAAACGCTGTCCGTGCGCCTGCAGCATGCCACCCAGCCGGCTCGCGACATGGTGCTGATGGCCCGCCCCGATGCGGAAGGCAACTTCAGCGTCGCCCTGCCGATGCTGGAACGCTCGCGCTGGCAGGTGCTGGTCGAAGGCAAACAGCGCGACTGGCGCCTGGAGGGCGTGTGGCTGTGGCCAGTCGAGCGCACGGTGGCAATCCGCGCAGACGTTGCAGCGGCCCCCGGCGCTACGCGCTAACCAACCAGGTATTCGCGCGCCAGTGCGCGTGCCCGGTGCAGGCGGCTCTTGGTCGCCGCCGTCGTCAGCCCCAGTTCCTGTGCGATTTCCGCAATACTCAATTCCTCGAAATCGCGCAGCAGCACTATCTGCAGGTAGTCACGCGGTAGCGATTCCAGCGCCTGCACCAGTTCCGTGCGCAAGCCCGCATCATCCTGCGACGCAAGCCACTGCTCCGCGCGCTCCTCGTCATAGGGGTCGTAGTTGAAGGCGCGCCGCCCAAGCCGGCGGCACTCGCGCTGCACCACCTTGAACAGCCAGCCAGAAAATGCCGCCAGCACCTTCAGTGAAGACAGGCGGCGCGACATCACCAGCAGTACTTCCTGCACCGCATCATCCACATCGCTGATCAGGCAATTGCGCTGGGCATAGCGGCGGATATCCGGCTGGCATACCGCCAGGAGTTTGGCCAGCGCCTGCGGATCGCCGCTGTGGGCGGCCTGCAGCACCGGCTGGTGCTGTTCAAGAAGTGCCATTACCGTTTCGCCTTATCCAGTTTGCGCCCCACCATGGCGCAGGCAGGGCAGAAGCCGAACAGCCCTGACAGGACGATGCCTGCGGCCGACAGTGCCACTACCGTGCCCCACAGGCCGCCCAGGGCGAGCACGCTCCACGCCACCACTGCCAGGCCGACGATCACGCGCAAGGCGCGCTCCCAGGTTGGTACATTTTTAACATAGAACATTTTGCACTCCTTTTGCAATTGGAGGGAAATTCCTCACCTGCTAAGAGGAGACAGTCCGGGATTTGGATTCGCGGTTACAAAAATAAATTACACTAGCCAGCAGCCCCCTCGCCCAAAGGACGTCCATGAAGCCTCTAGGGATCAATGTGAAGGTCGCACTTGCCACCAGCATCACGTCTATCGTGATGATTGCCGTGGTGACCGTGTTGCAGGCGCAACGCCTGCGCGAAGACTTCACCAAGGTGCTGTTTGCGCAGCAGGACGCCCTGATCGCCCGCACGGCAGAAGACCTGGATGACAAGCTGACCGCCCTGCTGGACGTGATCGCCCAATCGGCACGCAAGCAGCCCCGCAGCCTGATGAATGATCCCGCCGCCCTGCGCAACTGGTATGAAGAGCGCGCCATGCTGTCAATGTTTGACGACGTCATCGTGATCGACGCCACAGGCAGCGTAGTGGCCGACGTGCCGCGTATCGCCGGCAGGGAAAAGGTTTCCGTGGCCGACCGCGAATACTTCAAGAAAGTGCTGGAAACCCGCAAGCCGCTGATCGCGGGACCGATCAAGAGCCGCGTCAGCGGCCAGCCCATCGTGCAGATGGTGGCCCCCATACTGGACGACCATGGCAAGGTGGCCGGCGTGCTGGCCGGCGTGCTGCGGCTGTACAAGGACAATATGCTGGGCCACCTGCGCAACGCCAAGGTTGGCAAGACCGGTTACTACTTCGCCGTGACCCTGGACGAGCCGTCGATCTACGTGGTGCATCCCGATGCCAGCCGCATCCTGCAGCCACGGGCGGCAAATGCCAATCCCGCCACCACACGCGCCATGCGGGAGGGCTTTGAGGGCACGGTCCTCAGCACCAGTGCCGCCGGGGTGCCTGGCGTGAGCAGTTACCGGCGGTTGAAGTCTACCGATTGGCTGCTTGCTTCCATCCTGCCGGTGCACGAGGCATTTGAGCCGTTTGAAGGCGTGCAGTTGCACCTGCTTGCCTGGGGCGTTGCCGCCTCCGTGATTTCCGCCCTGCTGATCGGCTGGATCACGCTCTATTTGCTGGCGCCCGTGGCCAGGCTGCGCAATGCCATCCAGGACTTGCGCGCCAAGCCCGGCGAATTTGCCCCGATTCCGGTCACCCGCAAGGACGAAATCGGCGAGCTGACGGAAGCCTTCAATAGCCTGATGCAGGAACGGCAGGCAGCCGAGGCCCACTCGCAGACCCTCATGGCGGAAGCCGACTTGCGCGCGGCTGAACTGGAGCAGGAACGCGACCGCGCCGAAGCGGCCAACCGCGCCAAGAGTGACTTCGTGGCCAATATGAGCCATGAAATCCGCACGCCGATGAACGCGGTGCTGGGCATGGTGTACTTGCTGGGGAATACCTCGCTCAGCCCGCAGCAGCGCAAGTACCTGACCATGATCCGCACTTCCGGCCAGTCCTTGCTGGGCATCCTGAACGACGTGCTGGACTTCTCGAAAATCGAGGCGCGCCGCATGGAACTGGCGCCAATCGACTTCGACCTGGACGAGGCGATGGCCACCCTGGCCACCACCATGACCATGAATGCCGGCGACAAGGAGCTGGAACTGGCCATCGTGGTCGCGCCCGACGTGCCAACCCTGCTGCACGGCGACGCGCTGCGGCTGCAGCAGATCCTGACCAACCTGGCCAGCAATGCGATCAAGTTCACCGAGCAGGGCGAGGTGGTGGTCTCGGTACGGACTGCGGTGCGGGTGGCGGACCGCGTGCTGTTGTGCTTTGAAGTGCGCGATACCGGCATCGGCATGACCGAGCAACAGACTATCCAGCTGTTCAACGCCTTCTCGCAGGGTGACGAGAGCATCACGCGCCGCTTCGGCGGCACCGGCCTTGGCCTGGCCATCACCCGCCGCCTGGTGGAGTTGATGGGCGGGCAAGTACAGCTCCAGACCGTGCCGGGCAAGGGCAGCACTTTCTCCTTCGAGCTGTGGTTCGGTGTGCTGCCGGAGCGCAGCGAGCCGCGGCGCCTGCCAACCATCGGGCCATTGAACGTGCTGGTGGCCGACGACAACAGCACCAGCCGCAGCATGATCGTCCAGCTGCTGCGGGCCTGGGGCTGGGACGCGGACCAAGCCGATTCTGGCGAGGCGGCGCTTCAGCGCTTCCGCGAACAATTGGCCGGGCCGCATCCTTACGACGTGGTGCTGACAGACTGGCACATGCCCGGTTCGGACGGCTATGCCTCCGCGCGGGAGATACGGCGCGCTGCCGAAGGCCATCGCCAGCCTATCGTGGTGACCATCAATGCCTTCGCACGCGCCCAGGTCGACGACATCGCCAGCACGCCGGAGGCGGACGTGGTGCTGGTCAAGCCCATTACAGCATCAAGCCTGTTCGATGCCATGCACCAGGCGCTGGCTGCGACCAACGGCGGCGAGGTTGCTGCGGCATCCGCTTCCGCACTGGGCAACCGGCTGCGCGGAGTGCATTTCCTGCTGGTCGAGGACAACCTGCTGAACCAGGCCGTGGCGCGCGGCATCCTGGAACTCGCGGGCGCCACGCTCGACGTAGCGGGCGATGGACAGCAGGCAGTGGACGTCCTGCGGACCAGCGCCAGCCGCTATGACATCGTGCTGATGGACATGCAGATGCCGGTCCTGGATGGCTTCAGCGCGACGCGCATGATTCGCGATGAATTGAAACTGGACCTGCCGGTGATCGCAATGACCGCAGGCGTGCTGGCGTCCGAGCGCCACCGCTGCACGGAGGCCGGCATCACAGACTTTATCGCCAAGCCAGTGGTAATCGACGAAATGATGGCGGTAATCGAGCGCAACCTGCGCCGGCCCCCGGGGCATGCAGTGGCGGCGGACGACACTCCCGCGCCAGCCCCTGAACAGGCTGTGTCCGAACAGGTGTTCAGCATGGATAGCCTGATGCGGGTGATGGGCAAGGATCAAAAGGGCCGGGCAGTGATGTTCAAGATGGTGCGCGGCGCGCTGGAAGGCGGATTGCAACCGATGGATGATGCTGATGCTGCGGTTCGCGCCGGCCGTCCCGGCGAGGCAGCGCGCATCCTGCATGGCTTGCGGGGTGCGGTGGGGGTGCTGGGCGCCAAACGGCTGGTGAAGGCGACGCTGGATGCCGAATCTGCGATCCGGGTCGGCAATCCGGACAACTTGCCCGGCATGCTGGCCGCCGTGCGCTACGAACTGGAACAGGTTCTGGCGCACGGGCGCCGGTGGCTGGAGCAGGAGGACCGCTAGCTTTCGCGCCGGTTCAGATAGGCGCCCGCTGCAAGGCCTATTGCGAAAGCAGCGTACACCGTCAACAACGAGGGGCGCGACAGGCGCTCTTCGAAGCCGGGCCGCAGGCGGTGCGGCGTTAACTGGTAGTCGGTGAAGCAGGCCACTGCGCTTGCTGCCGCCGCAGCGGTAACTGTGGCGACGGCCTCTTTCTTGTCGAGCGTCTTGCAACAGGACTTTTCGAACAATGCAGCCCAGAACATCGATGCGCCGTGGTGGATCAGGTAGCCCACCAGGGTGTGCTTGAGCGAAGGGCAGTCGGCTTGCGTTGCCTTGTCGCCCCAGAGCCAGTGGCTGACCGCATTCACGCCGGCAAACATGCTGCCGGTTTCGCGCTTGCCGCAAGCAGCCAGCGCCAGCGTTGAGGCCAGGCTGGCCAGTGCGCCGGGCAATAGGCTTTGCTTGAGCGCTCCGCTCCAAGTGTCCATGGCGATTCTCCCATTTCGTGTACTGTCGGATGGCGGGAGGAGGAGCCGATGCGGGTACTGCTGACCGGTGCTACAGGGTTTATCGGGTCGCATGTTGCGGCGGCTCTGCTGGCGCGCGGTCATGAAGTCATTGCTGCCGGGCGCCATCGTGGGCCCGATCCCCGCTTGGGCTTTGTTCCTGCCGACTTTGGCCACGATACCGAAAAAGCCGTGTGGGTGGCGCGCCTCAAGGGCGTGGATGTTGTGGTGAATGCGGTGGGGATATTCCGTTCGCACGGTTCGGCTTCGTTTGCGGCCGTGCATGATGCGGCGCCGCGTGCTTTGTTTGCCGCCTGCGCGGAGGCGGGCGTGCGTTTTGTGGTGCAGGTTTCTGCCCTGGGCGCGGACGCGGGCGCACGGTCGGCTTTTCATGCGAGCAAAAAGGCGGCGGATGATGCGTTGCTTTCCTCGCCCCTTGATGGGTGCATCGTCCAGCCCTCGCTGGTCTACGGCGCAGACGGCGCAAGTGCGCGGATGTTTCGCATGCTGGCGACCATGCCGCTCGCGGTGCAGTTGGGCAGCGCGCCGCAAATGGTGCAGCCAGTCCACATTGATGACGTAACGGCTGCGATCCTCGCACTCGTCGAGCAAGGCGCAACAGCGCGCTACAACGCGGCCAGTGGCCGGGCGGGCGCCGATGCGCGCTGCGGCGCGAGTGGTGGCGCGGCCGGGAGAGTGTGGAGGTTGGCGGTAGTCGGGCCGGATGCGATGCCGTTTGTGGATTATCTGCGCGCACTGAGGGCGGCGATGGGACTGGCGGGCTGGCGGTTGCCGGTGCTGCGGCTGCCGGACTGGCTTGCGCGCAGCATGGCGGGCGTCGCAGGGCTGATTCCGGGCAGCCCGCTGGACCGGGAAGCGCTCGACATGCTGGCGCGCGGAAATACCGCCGACGCGAGTCCCCTGACCGCGCTGTTAGGCCGCCAGCCGCGCGCGGTCCGCGACTTTATCCATCAACCGCAAGCAGTGCGCAGCCAGGCGCAACTCGACTGGCTGATGCCATTGCTGCGCCTGAGCATCGCCGCCGTATGGATCTGGACCGCCATCGTATCCGCCGGCCTGTATCCCGTTGCCGGCAGCTATGAACTACTGACCCGCACTGGCGTGCCAGGCGCGCTGGCGCCGCTGATGCTCTACGGCGCATCCGCACTTGACCTGGCCTTCGGCGTGGCCACGCTGGCCTGGCCACGCAGGTCCCGCCGCTGGCTGTGGCTCGCGCAAATCGCCCTGATTGCCTTCTACTCCGTCGTCATCGCCTGGCGGCTGCCGGAATTCCTGCTCCACCCCTATGGCCCAATCAGCAAGAACCTGCCGATGATAGCCGCGCTGTGGATGCTCTACGAACTGGAGAAACCCACATGGAATACCTGATCGTCAAATGGCTGCACATACTCTCGTCAACCCTGCTGTTCGGCACAGGCATTGGCTCCGCGTGGTACCTGCTGTTCGCCGTGATCAGCAAAAACGTCCAGGCAATCGCCGTGGTCACCCGCATCCTGGTGATCGCCGACTGGCTGTTCACCGGCGTCACCATGATCGCCCAGCCGGCCACTGGCTTCTACCTGATCCACCTTGCCGGCTTCCCGCTGCAGACGCCCTGGATCAAATGGTCGATCGTGTTGTTCGTGATTGCCTTGCTTTGCTGGCTGCCGGTCGTCTGGCTGCAAATAAAGATGCGCGACATTGCAGCCGAGGCGATGCAACGGGCAGCGGCCTTGCCTGCCCAATTCTGGAGATACTTCCGCGCCTGAGTCGTGCTCGGGATTCCGGCCTTCTTCGCCTTCATCGCCGTGTTCTACTTGATGGTCGTAAAGCCAGCTTGGGGATGAACGGTCTGGCCACGCTCCAGCATCGCGACGAATTCGCTGATCCGCTTCGCCCGCGTCTCGGCTCGCTTGGCCTGGTGCGTGCGGAACAGGATCGCATAGCGGTTTTGCGAGCTCAAAGCGGCAAAGTTGGCCCGCGCCTTTGCGCTTGCGTCGAGCGCCGCCTGCAGATCAGCCGGCACTTCCGCCGCGCTCCATGAGTCGTACGCCGCCTCCCAGCGCCCATCCTTCTTTGCACGTTCAACTTCCGCCAGCCCGGCGGGCTGCATCAAGCCCTTCTCCGTCAGCGCGGCCACCTTTTCCCGGTTGATTTTCGACCAGATGCTGCGCTTCGCGCGCGGAGTGAACTTTTGCAGCCAATACTGCTCGTCGAGGCTCTTCTTCTGCCCATCGATCCAGCCAAAGCACAGCGCTGCATCCAGCGCCTCCGGATACTGCACCGATGATTCAGGCGCGTCCTTCTTGGCGATCTTCATCCACACGCCCGGCGAGGTGGCGTGCTGTTTCTGCAGCCAGCTCCACCACGCCTTGCCGGTAGCGAACAGGCGCTGCTCCAATTCCGGTTTGCCACTGCTCATAGTTTGACCTTTCGTGCGACTTCAACAAATGCCTTGGCGGCCGGCGAGGCCTGCGCCAGATTACGCAAGGCCAGCCCGACGCGGCGCCGCACTGGCGGCGAGAACGGGCGCACCGCGATATCCGGATGGCTGGACGCCAGGTCGACCGGCAGCGCCAGCTCCGCCATGCCCGAGACGCCATTGCCCCGCCCCACCATGCCCAGCACGGTCAGTACCTGCGACATGCGGTAGCGTACCTGCGGACACAGGCCCTGCGCGGCAAACAGCGGCTCGATCAGGGTCGAACAGCCAGCATCCGGCATGATGAAAGGCTCATTCGCCAGGTCGTGCGCGCTGACGGACTTCTTGGCCGCCAGTTTGTGCCCCGCAGGCAGCAGCGCCACCATCTGGTCCTCGACCAGATCCACGGTATCAAAGCGGTCATCGGGCTGCTGGATAAAGCCGATATCAACGCGGCGGTCGAGAATCCATTGCAGCGTATCGTCGTCGGTGCCCTCATCGATGCGCACTTCGATGCCCGGATAACGCTTCTGGAACACGTCGAGGATGGCGGGAATCAGCTTGAGCGAGGAGGTAGGGCCGAAAGAGCCTATGCGCAGCAAACCCTTGTTCAGGCCACTGGCCGCCGATACTTCCTGCCGCATCGATTCCGCCAGTCCCAGGATTTCGCGAGCACGCACCAGCAGGCGCTGGCCCAGTTCAGTCACGTCCGCCGTCGCCCCCTGGCGCTCGATCAGCTGCACGCCAAGTTCGCCCTCCAGCGACTTGATGGCATGCGATGTGGCGGACTGGCTCACGCCCAGCCGCATGGCGGCGGCCGTAAAGCCGCGCAATTCGGCCACCAGAGCGAAGATTTCCAGTTGGGTGAATGTCATAAGTTCCTCATGAGCTTTTCCTCATTTCTCTATGAGCTAGGATTAGCATTAATGTATAACCTCCTTCACTGACACGCAAGGCCCACTGCCATGATCTACCTGAAACTGATCGCCTGCACCCTGATCTGGGGCGGCACCTTCATCGCTGGCCATATTGTCTCGAATGCACTGCCGCCGCTGACGGCAGCCTCCATCCGTTTCTCCATCGCGGCGGCGCTGCTGCTGGTGCTGGCCTGGAGGCGCGAAGGCGGCCTGCCGAAACTCTCGATGCAGCAGCTTGGCGCCACGGCCGCCCTGGGCCTGACCGGCATCTTCCTGTACAACTTCTGCTTCTTTTCCGCGCTCGGCAAGATGGAAGCCAGCCGCTCCGCCCTGTTCATCGCGATGAATCCGATCGTGACCGCGCTGGCCGCAGCCGCCGTGCTGCGTGAGCGCCTGAACTGGAAAAAGTGGGCCGGTATCGGTATTGCCTTCGTTGGCGCCACGGTGCTGATCACGCGCGGCGAGCCGATGGCGGCCCTGCATAACATCAGCCAGTCGATCGGGATCGGTGAATTGATGATGCTGGGCGCCGCCTCCTGCTGGGCGGCGTACACCCTGGTCGGCCGCGCTGCGCTGAAAGGCCTGTCGCCGATCGCCGCCACCACGTACGCATCGCTGTGGGGCCTGGGCTTCCTGCTGATCACCGCATCGCGCGAATTGCCGGACGTGGCCTGGGCTTCGCTGGGCTGGCAGGTGTGGGCGTCAGTCACCTACCTCGGCGCTTTCGGCACCGTGGTGGCCTTCGTGTGGTGGTATGAAGGCGTGAAGGCCCTTGGCCCGGCACGCACGGCGGTGTTCAACAACCTGGTGCCGGTGTTTGGGGTATCGCTCGCCGCGTTGATGCTGGGCGAGCAGGTGATGGCGTCGATGATTGCCGGCGGCCTGCTGGTGGCCACCGGCGTGACGATTACCAACCGCTAATCAGGCGTAGCGCAGCACGTCGCCCAGCGGGCGGCGTGGTTTTTGCGGCCAGTTGCCCTGGGCGGCGTGTCCGACAGCGACCAGCATCACCGGCACTTCGTCCGTGCCCAGCCCGAAGGCAGCGTGCACGGCTTCCGCATCGAAGCCGGTCATGGCGCAGCTTGAGAGGCCCATGCCTTCGGCTGCGAGGATCATGGTCATCGCTGCCAGCGAGGCAGAGCGCAAGGCTTCATCGCGCTGGGCACGTTCGTCGCCACTCATCGAGCCTTGGGCCATGCGGGTCCAGCTATCGACAACGGGTTGGATAAGTATGCCTTTATCCACAGCCGGTTTCAGCGCAGCTGCCACCTGGTCCTGCGCCTTCAGAGTGCCGCTGATGATGAAGGTCACCGACGCATCCACAACTTTCTGCTGGCCGAAGGACAGTTCGCGCAATTTCTCGCGCGCTTCCCGCGAGCGCACGGCCACGAACTTCCAGTTCTGCACGTTATAGGCGGAAGGTGCCAGCGTCGCCAGGCGCGCCAGTTCCGCCACCTGTTCGTCGCTGACCGGCGCTGCCGGGTCGAAATAGTTGGCCGAAACGCGGGATTCGATCAGGTCCTTGATTGGCTTGTTCATCATTTTGCCTCCTGCAGTTTGAGTTGGAGTGTCAATACGCTGCCCAGCACCACGGCCAGGCCGACCATTGCGGTGCCGCCCAGTTTCTGGCCGAGCAGGGCCCAGCCCAGCACTACCGCGGTCGCTGGGCTCAGCAAGCCAAGCGAAGACACGGCAACCGGCGACAGGCGGCTCAGGCCACGGAACCACAGCAGGTAGGCCACCAGGGCGCCCACGAAAGTCAGGTAGGCATAGCCCAGGATTTCGCTGGTGGCCAGCGAGGCAGGCAGCGGAGGGTCGGCCAGCAGCGCCAGCGGCGCGAGCATCAGGCCACCAAGCAGCAACTGCCAGCCGGCCAGTTCAGCCACCGGCAGGCCGGTTTTCCAGCGGCGTGCCAGCCAGGTTCCGACGGCCATGCTCAGGGCACCGGCAAGGGCGGCAGCGACACCAAGGGCATCCCAGCGCGCAGATGGCGACAGCAGCAGGGCGGCCATGCCGGCCACGCCTACCGCTGCGGCGCCCAGGGCCGCCCATTGCGGGCGGCGACCATCCCAGCCCCAGGCCAGGCCCATGATCACGATCGGCTGGATGGCGCCCAGCACGGCAGCCAGGCCGCCCGGCAGGCGGTAAGCGGCGACGAACAACAGGGCCTGGAAAGCGCCGATGTTCAATGCCGCCAGCACGGCAACGCGCCACCAGAGATGGCGGGCCAGCATGCGGCCGGCGAACAGCACCAGCAGCAGGCCGGCCGGCAGGGCGCGCACGGCGGCGGCGGTAAAGGGGCGCCCGTCGGGCAGGATCTCAGTGGCGACGATATAGGTCGAACCCCAGATAACGGGGGCCAGCGCGGTGATCGCGGTATCGGCGAAGGGGAATTTTTTCATGGCTGCGAAAGTATCTTGAAGTCGAGATAAATCGCAGTATAGCAAATTATCTTGAAATCGAGATAAATTGTTATAATCGACCCGATAGCTAACCTGGAGACGGCTGTGGATAAAGTGGATTTGATCCTGGAGCAATGGGCACGCGAGATGCCCGCCATGGATGTAGGACCGATGGGCGTGATTGGTCGCCTGAACCGCTGTGCTGCGCTGATGCGGCGCCGGCTCGACGCGACTTTCGAGCAATTCGGGCTCAGTAACTGGGAATTCGACGTGCTGGCGACCCTGCGCCGCGCGGGCGCGCCGCATCAATTGGCGCCAACCGCCCTGTTTTCCCAGCTGATGGTGACTTCAGGGACGATGACCCACCGCCTGCAACGGCTGGAGGCCCAGGGCTGGGTGACGCGTGCGCCGAATCCGGCCGATGCGCGCAGCATGCTGGTGCAGCTTAGCCCCGCAGGGCTGGAGCTGATCGAACGCGCCGTCCTGGCGCACGTGGAAAACGAGAAAAACATCATCGCCCCGCTGGGAGCCGAGGGCGCAGCCGAGCTGGATGCCCAGTTGCGCAAGCTTCTGGCGATACTGGAGGCTAGGCAGGAGCCTTGAATGCGCCAACCTGGGCGCCGATCCGCGCGCCCATGGCCTCGCCCAGCGCCTGCAACCCGCTTAGTGGGCGCACCATCACTTCAAAGTCGACAATCTTGCCCTCATCGTTGAAGCGAATGAAATCGATGCCCTTGAGCTGCTTGTCCCCGACGTTGGCGCTGAACTCCAGCACCACGCTCAGGCCATCGTCGGTCGCCAACTGGCGGTGGTAGGCAAAGTTTTCGAACACCTGGTAAGCGGTATTCAGCACCAGCACCACCGCCTGCTGGCTGGCGTAAGGCTTGTTTGCAACCGGCGAGCGGAACACCGCATCCGCATCGACGATGGAGGGCAGGGTGGACAGGTCGCCGCTGGCGACCATCCTGTGCCAGCGCTCGAGCGATTCCGCAACGGCCGGTTGGAGCTGCATGGGCTTACTCCTTAAATGGCGGCAGCCAGTCGGGTGCCTTGGTTGATAGCGCGTTTCGCATCCAGTTCGGCAGCCACGTCGGCGCCGCCGATCAGGTGTACTTTGCAGCCTGCGTCGAGAAGGCCTTGCTGCAGCTCGCGCAGCGGCTCCTGGCCGGCGCAAACAATCACATTATCCACAGGCAGCACGTGCTGCTGGCCTTCCACGGTCACGTGCAGGCCGGCGTCGTCGATGCGGTCATAGCTGACGCCTGATTGCATGTTGACGCGCTTGGCTTTCAGGCCGGTACGGTGGATCCAGCCGGTGGTCTTGCCCAGGCCATCGCCAACCTTGCTGGTCTTGCGCTGCAACAGGTGGACTTTGCGCGGCGAGGCTTCCACCTCTGGAGCGCGGATGCCGCCACGGTCCTTGTACTGGTTGTCGATGCCCCACTCGGCATAGAACTTCTCCGGCACCAGGCTGGCGCTCTTGCCCTCGTGGGTCAGGTATTCCGATACGTCGAAGCCGATGCCGCCGGCACCGATCACCGCCACGTTCTTGCCGACCGGGGCGCCGTCACGCAGCACCTGCAGGTAGCCCAGTGCTTTCGGATGGCCGATGCCGTCGATAGCCGGGGTGCGCGGGGTGACGCCGGTTGCCAGCACCACCTCATCGTATGCGCCTGCAGCCAGGCCGGCCACGTCGACGCGGGTGTTCAGGTGCAGCTTGACGCCGGTGAGCTCGATCTGGCGGCCAAAGTAGCGCAGGGTTTCATTGAATTCTTCCTTGCCCGGCACCTTCTTCGCCACGTTGAACTGGCCGCCGATTTCGCTGCCGGCGTCGAACAGGGTGACGTCATGGCCGCGCGCAGCGGCGGTGGTGGCGAAGCTCAGGCCCGCAGGACCGGCGCCGACCACGGCGATGCGCTTGGCTTGCTGCGTTGGCGAGATCACCAGTTCGGTCTCATGGCAGGCACGCGGGTTCACCAGGCAGGAAGTGATCTTGCCGGAGAAAGTGTGGTCCAGGCAGGCCTGGTTGCAGCCGATGCAGGTGTTGATTTCGTCGGCGCGGTCCTCGCGCGCTTTCTGCATGAAGAAGGCGTCCGCCAGGAAAGGGCGCGCCATCGATACCATATTCGCAGCGCCGTCGGCGAGGATGCCCTCGGCCACTTCCGGCGTGTTGATTCGGTTGGTCGCCACCAGCGGAATACCAACCTTGCCCATCAGGTTCTTCGTGACCCAGGCAAAACCGGCGCGCGGCACCTTGGTCGCAATGGTCGGGATGCGCGCCTCATGCCAGCCGATGCCAGTGTTGAGGATGGTGGCCCCGGCCTGCTCGACGGCCTGCGCCAGCTGCACCACTTCTTCAAGCGTGGAGCCGCCTTCCACCAGATCCAGCATGGAAAGGCGGTAGATGATGATGAAATCCTTGCCCACGCGTTCACGTACGCGGCGCACGATCTCGACCGGGAAGCGCATGCGGTTCTCGTAGCTGCCGCCCCATTCGTCGGTTCGCTGGTTGGTGCGGGCGGCGATGAATTCGTTGATCAGGTAGCCCTCGGAGCCCATGATTTCCACGCCATCGTAGCCAGCTTCGCGCGCCAGCACGGCGCATTGGGCGTAGTCCTCGATGGTCTGCGCGACTTCTTCCGTGGTCAGCTCGTGCGGGGTGAACTGGTTGATCGGCGCCTTGATCGAGCTCGGGCCTACCAGTTTCGGGTGGTAGGCGTAGCGGCCAAAGTGCAGGATCTGCATGGCGATCTTGCCGCCTTCCGCATGCACGGCGGCGGTGACCTTGCGGTGCTGGGCTACTTCCTCGCTGGTGGTCAGCTTGGCGCCGGCCTTCCACGGACGTCCCGCCTCGTTCGGGGCGATGCCGCCGGTAACGATCAGGCCCACTTCGCCGCGGGCGCGCTCGGCGTAGAAGGCGGCCATGCGTTCAAAGCCATCGACTTCCTCTTCCAGGCCGACGTGCATGGAACCCATGATCACGCGGTTTTTCAGGGTGGTGAAGCCCAGGTCGAGCGGGGCGAGCAGGTGTGGGTAGCGGTTCATTGGCGTCCTCATTATGCAACTAGTTGCAGAAATATAGCCCGGTTGGCGCGTCTATGCAACCAGTTGCAGAAACACTGTGGCTTGTCCGCCTCGCTCCGCTCAGGCAAGATGGTGGCCTCTTTTACATTGTTTCCTGCCATGTCTTTGCCCCACGCGCTGTTGACCTCCCTGTCAGAGAAAGCTGGTTCCGGCTCGGAGCTGGCGCGGCGCTTCGATAAATCGATCGGTTTTTTCTGGGCCGCCACCCACCAGCAGATTTACCGCGAACTGGCGCGCCTGGAGCAAGCCGGCTGGATCGAGTCCCTGCCCGCCGAGACTGGCCGTGGCCGCAAACGCGCCTACCGCGTGCTGCCCGCCGGCACCGAGGAGTTGCGGCGCTGGATCGCGGAAGGCGAAGATCCCCGTCCCCAGCGCGATGCGCTGATGGTGCGCATCCGCGCTGAAGCGGCCGTCGGCCCGGCGGGACTGGCCGAAGAAATGCGCCGCCACCTGGCGCTGCACGAAGCAAAACTGGCGCTGTACAAAAGCTTCGAGCAGCGCGATATGGCGAGCGAATCCGACTCGCGCGAACGGAAACTGCAATATGTCCTGCTGAAGGGCGGCATTGCGCAGGAGGAGTTGGCGATCAATATGGCGCGCGAAGCCTTGCGCATCCTGGAAAGTTGAAACCAGAAGTTTCGGGAACTACAAAAAGTGTAGGCAGTGTTATGCTCCAGGTAAGGGATTTCGTGGAGAAGAGATGCGTCGTCGCGCCGTTCTGGGGTTCGCGCTGTCTGGCCTGCTGCCAGCCTGGGTAGCTGCGCAAACTTTGCCGGTGATGAACGTCTCCACGTTGGTGGGGGACGACCCCGCCGCCACCATTTCGGAACTGATACTGCGCGAGGCTTACCGGCGCATAGGCCGTACCCTGGTCGTGCACCAACTGCCCGGCGAGCGCTCGCTGGTGTATGCCAACGAGGGCAAGATGGATGGCGAGCTGTATCGCAAGCTCGGCCTGGATCGCGATTATCCCAACCTCGTCATCGTTCCCGTTCCTTTGCTCACGTTCGAGCTCGTGATCTTCTCGCGCGGGACTTCCTTCATCGTCAACGGCTGGGAAAGCCTGCGTCCATACACGCTGGGCTTTGTGCGCGGGAATAAGATCGCGCAGGAAAACACCAAGGGCATGAAGGTGGAGCAGGTGCCGACCATGCACCAGGCTTTTGAGAAGCTGGTGATGGGACGAACGGACCTGGTACTGGGCCATCGCGCTTCGGGCATGGCCGTGGTGCGCAGCCAGAAACTGGAAGGCGTTACGGTGCTGGAACCGCCGCTGTCGTCCTTTCCGGTTTATCACTACCTGAACAAAAAGCACGCGGCGATCGTGCCGGAGCTGACTCGTGTGCTGAAACAAATGCAGGCTGACCGGACCATTGAACGCATCCACAAATCCATACCAGGCAACTGAGCAGCAATACCACTCGGCGGGTAGCCGAATGCTGGTATTCATCGTTTAACAGAATGTCTCATTTGAGACATCCCCCTCTTCATTCTCAAACAGCCCTTTTTTGCTGCCTTTGGTGGCACATGCATTTTTGCAACTGGTCTTATATTGGCAGCATTAATTAAAACCACTTGACTACCAATTGTCCCAATCCCATCCTAGCCCGACAACCACAACCGAAGGAGGGGGAGCATGGAACGAAAGGTTTCGAGAAGTTTTCTGGTCGCCGGTTTGACCAGCAGCCTGTTGGCTGCTTGCGGTGGCGGTAGCGACACGGGCCAGGCACAACAACCGCGCACGCTCGCGACATCGGCAGTAGCGGAGTCATGTCCGGCCTGGAGCAGCAGCGCGGTCTACACCGCGGGCATGTGCGTCACCTATAACGGCTCGGTGTACAAGGCCAAGTGGTGGACGCAGAACAATGTGCCAGGCACCGAACAGTATGGGCCTTGGGAGCTGCAGGCGACTACGCCAACCCCAACACCCACACCAACACCGACTCCAACACCGACGCCAGATTGCCCGGCGTGGAGCGCGAGCGCGATCTATACCGCCGGCATGTGCGCGAGCTATAACGGTTCCGTGTACAAGGCGAAGTGGTGGACGCAGAATAATGTGCCGGGCACCGATCCGAACGGCCCTTGGGAGCTGCAGTCGACCACGCCGACGCCGACGCCAACTCCGACGCCGACGCCAACTCCGACGCCTACCCCAACACCGACGCCTACACCGACTCCTACACCAACGCCGACGCCCACTCCAACGCCAACGCCAACGCCGACACCTACACCGACGCCTACGCCAAACGGCCGCGAAATCGGTTCCTACTTCGCGCAATGGGGCGTGTACGGCCGCGATTACGAGGTGGCGGACATTCACACCACGAAAACACCAGTGAACGGTGTGCAGACCAGCGTCGCCGACCAGCTGACCTTCATCAACTACGCCTTCGGCAACGTGTACCAGAAGAACGGCGGCTATGAATGCGATATGGTGACGAAGGCCGAAGTCGGCAACGACAATCCGACATCGCCGGATGCCGGTACCGGCGGCGACTCCTATGCGGACTACCAGCGCCAGCCGCGCCGCACCGTCAACGGCCAGTCCGTGCCATGGGACGCCCCGCTGTCCGGCAATTTCCTGCAACTGAAACTGCTCAAGCAACAGCACCCGAACCTGAAAGTCTTCATCTCGCTGGGCGGCTGGTCCTGGTCGAAGTTCTTCTCGGCTGCGGCGAAGACCGACGCACTGCGCAAGCAGCTCGCCAAGTCCTGCGTGAAGATGTTCATCGCCGGCGACCTGCCGATCCAGGATGGACGCGGCGGCCCAGGTGCAGCGAAAGGTGTCTTCGACGGCATCGACATCGACTGGGAATACCCGGGCGGTGGCGGCCAGCCGTACAACACCTACGACGCGGTCAACGACAAGCATAACTTCACTCTGTTGATGGCGGAATTCCGCGCGCAGCTTGATGCGCAAGGCGCCGCCGACGGCAAGCATTACGCCCTGACCGCAGCGATCGGCGCCGGCGTGGACAAGATCGCCAACACGGAACCGAACCTGTACGCGCAGTACATGGATTGGGTGAACGTGATGACGTACGACTTCCACGGGGCGTGGGAATCCAGCACCAACTTCCACTCGCCGTTGTACCGCGATCCAGCCGATCCTGCGACCGGCAACCTGGCCAAGTACAACGCCAACGACGCCATCGCGGCACTGACGGCTGCCGGTATGCCGAAGAACAAGATCCTGCTTGGGATTCCGTTCTATGGACGCGGCTGGAAGGGCGTCACTGCCGGTCCGAATGGCAATGGCTTGTACCAGGCTGCCACTGGCGGCGCTGCCGGCACCTATGAAGGTGGCATCGACGACTACAAGGTCCTGCGCAACAAGACTGGCCAGCGCTGGTACCACCCGGTGACCAAGCAGCTGTATCTCTACACCAGCACCGGCGAGTGGTGGAGCTATGACGATCCGACCGTGATCGGCACCAAGATGCAGTACGTCCGCGACCAGGGCCTGCGCGGCGCCTTCTCGTGGGAACTGGACGGCGATGCGAGCGGTGCGCTGACCAGCGAAGTCTGGAAGGGACGTTAATCGTCCAGCCTTTGCCGGCGGCGTTTTCTGCGCCGCCGGCTTTTCCCTTTTGGAGACGCTTATGAAACGTCGTGCGACGGTGCATTCCCTTGGCATCAGCGACGAATGGCGGCGCTGGATTGCCGAAAACCTGATGCTGGGCCATTCGCCTGCAACGCTGGCCGGCATCCTCGGCCAATCGGGGATTCCTCCCCAACTCGCTCAAGCCGAAATCACGGCGGCGATGAACAGCCCTTACCTGCACGGCGTACAGCGCCTGCATAACCGGCTGGCCAAGCGCGATTGGCTGCTTGGCATCCAGGCGCGCCTGAACCGCATGGCACCGCAGGAGGTGCCGCGGCGCGAACGTTTGTCGACCGAGGCCTTCCTGCATGAACACTACCTGTGCAACCGCCCGGTCATCATCACCGGCATGCTGGACGACTGGCCGGCACGGGGCAAGTGGTCGCTGGATTGGCTCGCCGCCCAGTTCGGGGAGCGCGAAGTGGAAGTGCAGTTCGGCCGCAATGCCGATGCCAATTACGAGATGAACAGCATCGCGCACAAGCGCCACATGCCGTTCGGCGAGTACCTGGAGCGGGTGCGCAGCAGCGGCAGCACCAACGATTTCTACATGACGGCCAATAACGACGGGCGTAACCGGCAGGCGCTGGACGAGTTGTGGCAGGACATGCCTCTGCTGCCGGAATACCTGAATGGCGAACGCAAAGGCTTCTTCTGGCTTGGTCCGGCGGGCACCATCACCCCGTTCCACCACGACCTGACCAACAATTTCATGATCCAGGTGCTGGGACGCAAACGCGTGCGGCTGATCGCGCCGTGCGAGACACCACGCTTGCAGAACCAGCGCCATTGCTTCACGCCCGTTGATGGCCGCGACATCGATCTGCAGCGCTTCCCTTCGATGGCTGGCGTGCCGGTGCTCGACGTTGAACTGGCGCCCGGCGAAATCCTGTTCCTGCCGGTCGGCTGGTGGCACTTCGTCGAGGGACTCGACATTTCTTTAACCATCTCGGCGACGCACTTCCGCTGGGATAACGATTTCTATAGCAGTTATCCGAACAACCACGATTTCTAATAACGGAGACAGCATGAATTTTCGACCGAATTACCTGATGCTGGCGCTGGTCGGCAGCGCCATTGCCGGCTGCGGCGGCGGAAGCGATAGCGGCCAGCCTGCGCCGGCGACTCGCACGCTTGCAACTGCAGCGGTGGCAGAGTCGTGCCCGGCCTGGAGTGCCAGCGCGACTTATACCGCGGGCATGTGTGTGACTTATAACGGGTCCGTGTACAAGGCGAAGTGGTGGACGCAGAATAATGTGCCTGGTGCGGAGCAGTATGGGCCTTGGGAGTTGCAGGCGACTACGCCTACGCCTACACCTACTCCCACGCCAACTCCAACGCCGACGCCCGATTGCCCGGCATGGAGCGCCAGCGCGGTTTATACCGCCGGCATGTGCGCGACCTATAACGGCGCGGTCTATAAGGCGAAGTGGTGGACGCAGAATAATGTGCCGGGCACCGATCCGAATGGACCGTGGGAGCTGCAGACGTCCACGCCGACTCCGACTCCGACTCCGACTCCGACTCCGACTCCGACTCCAACACCAACACCAACGCCCACACCGACGCCCACCCCGACTCCTACGCCTACGCCTACGCCAACGCCGACTCCGACACCAACGCCTACGCCTACGCCAGTCGCATGCCGCCCCGACGGCCTGACCTCGCCGGTGCCCAATGTCCCGTACTGCAGCGTCTACGACGCCAACGGCCGCGAAAAGCTGGCAAATGGCCTGAACCGCCGCATCGTCGGCTACTTTACGAGCTGGCGCACTGGCGCGAACGGCCAGCCGTCCTACCTGGTCAACGACATCCCGTGGCAGAACATCACCCACGTGAACTACGCCTTCGCCAGCGTCGGAGCGGACAACAAGGTGCAAATCGGCAGCGGCGCAAACAACCCCGAAACCGGCATTACCTGGCCCAACATCCCCGCCGCAGCGATGGACCCATCCCTGCCATACAAAGGCCACTTCAACCTGCTGGCGCAGTACAAGAAGAAATACCCCGGCGTGAAAATCATGCTGTCGGTCGGCGGCTGGGCAGGCAGCGGCGGCTTCTACACCGCCACCACCAATGCGGACGGCAGCATCAACACGGCAGGCATCAACACCCTGGCCGATTCGATGGTCGCCTTCCTGCGCCAGTACACCTTCTTCGACGGAATGGACATCGACTACGAGCACCCCACCACCAACAACGAGGCAGGCAACCCGCTCGACTTCCCGATCTCCAAGCCACGCCTGGCGGGCCTGATGAAGAGCTACAACGTGCTGCTGAAAACCGTGCGTGAGAAACTCGATGCAGCCGCAGCGGCCGACAACAAGTACTACATGCTGACGATCGCCGGCTCCGCATCCGGCTGGGTACTGCGCGGCGAGGAAAACCTGTCCGGCCTGAAGTACCTCGATTACGCCAGCTTGATGAGCTATGACCTGCACGGCGGATGGAACCAGTACGTTGGCCCCAACGCCGCCCTGTTCGACGACGGCAACGATGCCGAACTGCGGGCCGGCAACGCCTACCAGTACGGCGGCATCGGCTACCTGAACGTCGACTGGGCTTACCGCTACTACCGCGGTGCGCTGCAAGCAGGCCGCATCAACATCGGCGTGCCGTATTACACGCGCGGCTGGAAGGAAGTCAGCGGCGGCAACAGCGGCCTGTGGGGCACCAGCCCGGTGGTCAGCGATCCGGTCGTTTGCGCCGGCGTGAAAACCTGCGGCAAAGGCGCTACCGGCATCGACAACGTCTGGTACGACCTGGACTCCAACGGCAAACCGGTACCGGGCGGCGGCAACCCGCTATGGCATGCGCTCAACCTGCAGAACGCCATCGTGCCGTCCTACCTTGATGCGTACGGCGTGACCGAAAAGACCATCACCGGCACCTACAGCCCGCAGTACAGCGCAACGCTGGCGGCACCATGGCTGTGGAACGCAACACGCCAGGTCTTCCTCTCCACGGAAACGGCGCAGTCCATTGCCGCCAAGACCAGCTATGTAGTGAACAACGGCATCGGCGGCATCATGATCTGGGAGCTGGCCGGCGACTACGCATGGAATGCAGCGCGCAATGGCGGTGCCGGTGAATACTTCATGGGCTACACGCTGACCAACAACATTGCGACTGCCTTCCGCAGCGCCGCACCATATGGCGCGACCCGCGCCGAAACTGCCATGCCGACGAGCAGTGCGAAGGTCAGCATCTCCCTCGGCGGCTGGAAGCTGGGCGACAGCAACTACCCGATCAATCCTGTGATGACGGTGACGAACAACACCGCCACCACGATTCCGGGCGGATCGGCAGTGGAGTTCGACTATCCGGTGTCGGCGCCGGCCAATATGAGCGACCAGTCGGGCTATGGCCTGACTGTCATCAAGGCGGGCTACAGCGGGCCGAATAATATTGGCGGCTTCAAGGCCAACTTCAACCGCGCCAAATTCACGATACCGGCATGGCAATCGCTGGCGCCGGGTGCTTCGGTGTCGCTGACGCTGAATTACACCTTGCCGATCAGCGGCCCGTCCGCCTACACGATCACGGTGAACGGCGTGCGCTATGCGCTCAGCGAAGAGTATCCCGACCTGCCAGTGGCGCTCAAGTAAGGGGAGGACAGCAATATGCGAACGATCAGCTATGCACTACTCGGCGTCTCGCTGCTGCTGTCCGCTTGCGGCGGCGGCGGCACCGACACAACGCCGCCTGCACGCACGCTGGCGCAGGGCGTGGTGGCCAGCGCCAGCGCATCCTGCCCGGCGTGGAGCGCGAGCCGGGTCTATACCGCGGGCATGTGCGCCATCTACCAAAGCAAGCAATTCGAAGCGAAATGGTGGACGCAAGGGAATGCGCCAAGCCAGGCCGACACCTGGGGACCGTGGAAGTACATCGGTGATGCAACCGATCCGCCAACCGGTCCTGGCGACCCGCCCACGCAGCCTGGCGGCGTGCCGACCAAGGCGCAGGCCGAGGCGCGCGAGCAGGCGCTGACCAACAATGACTTCTTCCGCAGCGTCAAAGCGTCGATCCGGACGCTGGATAACGCGGCGGTGGAAGCCGTAGCGCCCGGTGCGGCCGGCAATCCGGCCAATGTGAAACGCGTCGAACGCTTGTTGTCGTCGGCAAAATGGGATTACTACTTCCCGCTGCGTGAAGCGAGCTATGAGTACCGGCGCTTCCTGCAGGCGGTAGCCAAGTTCCCGGCAGTCTGCGGCGACTACACCGACGGCCGCAATGCCGACAACATCTGCCGCCACTCGCTGGCCACCATGTTCGCCCACTTCGCGCAGGAGACGGGCGAACACAATGCCAGCTTGCCGGTGCCGCAATGGCGGCAGGGCCTGAAATACTTGCGCGAGCTTGGATGCAGCGAAGATGGGCCGGGCTGTGGCTACAACACCGAATGTGCAGACCCGGTCTTCAATACCGTCTGGACCTGCGGCAAGAACGCCGATGGCAGCTACAAGAAGTATTTCGGGCGCGGCGCCAAGCAGCTCTCGTACAACTACAACTACGGGCCGTTCTCGCAGGTGATGTTCAACGGCGACCAGTCGGTGCTGCTGAAAAATCCGGACCAGGTGGCGTCGACGTGGCTGAACCTGGCCTCGGCCACGTTCTTCTTCGTGTATCCGCAACCGCCGAAGCCATCGATGCTGCATGTGATCGACGGAAGCTGGGTCCCCAACGCCAGCGATATCGCCGCCGGCGCAGGGAACAACTTCGCCACCACAATCATGATCATCAATGCGGAATGCGGCACCGGCAGCGAAAAGCCGGCGGCGCAGAACCGTATCGATTATTACCGGCAGTTCGCGGCGGATCTCGGCTGGAACGTGGCGGGAGAACAGCTGTCCTGCGCCAGCATGCAGCGCTTCGGCCCTTCCAGTTCCGCCGCCTACAACATCTATTGGGAGAAGAACTGGAACAGCGGCGGCGATTACCAGTGCCAGCTTGTTAACTACCAGACGCCTTACAACGCCCTTATCGCCGGCAATTATGTGAAGTGCGTTGAACGCAACTGGAATGTCACGCTCAACTAAGCTGCATCAGCGCTGCGCAGTAGAGCCGACCGTGCCGAGGGATTCCGCCATTCGTACCATTTTCACGAATTCGGCGCGATAACCGTCACGGTCGGCGCCGCGTGCGCCTTCGGCCAGCCTGGCGATGTCGCCATAGCTGAAGTCTGCAAGCTGCTGCTCGCCGCGCAGGCGCTGGCCGAAGGCTGCAACGGCGACCGCAAAGCGCTGGTCATCCGGTACTGCATCGAGCGAACCGCGCGCACGGTCGGCACGCACGGCGTGATCCAGCTGCTTGCTGACCGACTGGCCTGGCAGCTTGTAGCGCACCTTCACGTAGCACAGCTCATCGTTCTTGCCCGATGCGTCGGACTTCTTCTTGCCTGGCTGCTCGTAGCGCAGCGGGTCGACCAGCTTGCCCGCGTTGGCGGCCGGCGTGATTTCGTAGATGGCGGTCACGGTGTGGCCGGCGCCCATATCACCCGCATCGACCTTGTCATCCTTGAAGTCCTGGCGATTCAGCATGCGGGTTTCGTAGCCAACCAGGCGGTATGCCGCTACTTGCGCCGGGTTGAATTCGACCTGCACTTTCACGTCATTGGCGATCGGGAACATGGTCGAACCCAATTCCTGGGCCAGCGCCTTGCGCGCCTCAAGCAGGGTGTCGATGTACGCGGCATTGCCGTTGCCGGACTGGGTCAGGCGCTGGATGAGGGCGTCGTTCAGGTTGCCCAGGCCAACGCCGAAGACCGACAGGTAGACGCCGGATTTGCGTTTATCGACGATGAATTTTTCAAGCTGCTTGTGATCGGTGATGCCTATATTGAAGTCGCCATCGGTGGCCAGGATCACACGGTTCACTGCCTTCGGATCAAAGTTGCGCTCGGCCTGGGCGTAGGCGCGCTGCAGGCCGTCGCCGCCGGCGGTCCCGCCTGAAGCTTGCAGGTTGTTGATCACGTCGATAATTTTCTGTTTGTCTCTGCCGCTGGTCGGCTCGAGTGCGACATTGGTGCCATTGGCGTAGGTGACGATGGACACCATATCGTCGTCGCGCAGCTGTTCGGCGAACAGGCGGAAGCCTTGCTGCAGCAGCGGCAGGCGGTCGCGCGGGCCCATCGAGCCGGAAACGTCCACCAGCAGCACCACGTTGGCGCGTGGGCGGGCGGCAGTCTTGATGTCGTAGCCTTTGAGGGCGATGTGGACCAGCTGGTTGCCTTGCTGCCAGGGGCTCGGCATCACTTCGGTCGTTACGGCGAACGGCTGGCTGGCATTGGCCGGGGTGGCGTAGTTGTAAGGGAAGTAGTTGACCATTTCCTCCACGCGCACAGCTTGCTGCGGCGGCATGCGGCCGTCGGACAGCAAGCGGCGCACGAAGGCGTAGGAAGCGGTGTCGACGTCGACACTGAAGGTCGATACCGGCTGCTCGCTCACCAGGACGGACTTGTTGCCATCCTTGTCGGGGAATTTGTCTGCGGACTCCGGCAAGCGCGCGATCTGCGGCATTGGCGCCGTCATGGCGGGCGCGTAGCCCAATACCGGCGCGGGCTTCACAGAGGAGCGCCGGTCGGCCATCGGAACGGCAGCGACGGGGGCGGCTGGTGCGGGCGCAACAGGTGCGGCCGGCGGCGCTGCAGGCGCTACTGGTTCGGCAACCGCGTACGGCGCTTGCCTTTCCGGCATCGTGCTGCAGGCCGCAAGCGCGAGCATGCCCACTGCCGCTACCGGGGCAAATCCTATGTTCTTTTTCATGGTGGACGTCCTCTGGAGTTATTGTCTTGCTAAGATGCTCCAGAGGTACGCCCGTTGCAACGAAGGTTACATCTTGTATCCCTTATGCGGTGACGACATTGATCGCCACATCGATGTTGCCGTGCACCGCTTTCGAATACGGGCAGATCGCGTCGGCGAAGTGCGCTACTTCAGTGACGGCCGCATGGTCCGCGCCCGGAGCGAACACGGTCAGGCGCGCCTGCAGGAAGTAGCCGCCCGTGCCCTGGCCCAGGTCTACCTCGACCTCAACATGGGTACCGGCCGGCAGGACGACTTTCTTTTCTTTGGCCGCCAGGCCAACAGCGCCCGAGTAGCAAGCCGACCAGGCACCGGCAAACAACTGTTCCGCGAGCGGGTGCGGCTGGGTCCCCTGGATATCCAGCACGCGGCCTGCCGGGTTGCCTGGGGTGGTCAAGTGGATATCAAGCTGGCCTTCAGGGTTGCCGGAGAAGATGGCGGAATCGACGGGCGTGGTGACGGTTTTACCGGTGGCGAGTACTTTGGTGATCTTGCTCATGTGTAGCTCCATTGGATGGTTTGATTTAAATCGTATACGATGCAGTCGCATTCGATGAACATGAGTATAGCGGCGTATTGTGCGATGTCAAGCGGATTCGATTGCATCGCACGCGATATTTTATGAACTGGAGCGTGGGGCGTTGCTGTTGAGGCAACCTTCACTGGCTTACTTGTCCAGGGATTTGGCCAGGTTGTTGCGCAGCCTGAGCACGGCCTCGCGCGTTTCGGCAAATTCCTCGGCGCTCAGGCCGCAAGCCTCGGACAAGCTGGCGTCGTAGGCACGCTCGCGCAGCGCACGGCCTTCTTCGGTCAGGCTGACCAGCACCTGGCGTTCATCGGCGGGGCTGCGCTGGCGCGTGACGTAGCCCTGGGCTTCGAGTTTTTTCAGGATCGGCGTCAGCGTGTTCGATTCGAGGAACAGCTTTTCACCCAGCTCGCTCACCATCTGGCCGGATTCTTCATACAGGGCGATGATGGTGATGTACTGGGTGTAGGTCAGGCCCAGCTTGTCCAGGATCGGCTTATAGGCCTTGCCGAAGGTGAGGTTGGCGGAATAGATCGCGAAGCACAGGAAGTCCGCAAGTTTCCGGTCTTGCGGTTGGGGTGCCGGCTCTGCTTTGCTCATGATTAAGTAGTGACGTTGATCTAACGCCACTACTTTACCATGCCATCCGATTCAATCGGACCAGCGGCATCACAGGAAGCCGAGATCGCGGGTGGTGTAATTGGACAGGTTCGGCAACAGGGAGAGCAAATCGCTGTCGCTGGCGCCCAGCCACTTGCCCATGGTGGCCGCGTACTGGTCGACCGAAGTGCTTGGCAGCAGGCGGCCCTGGCCGACGTCGTCCGCGCCGTTGTTGGCGACCACCGGCGCGGTGCCGTAGAAGCGCTTGCCCTTGACCGCACCGCCCATCATGAAGTGCATGCTGCCCCAGCCGTGATCGGAGCCGTCGTTATTGGCGACCAGCGTACGGCCGAAATCGGAAGCCGTGAAGGTGGTGACCTTGTCGGCCACGCCCAGTTCCACTGTCGCCTGATAGAAGGCGGCCATGGCATCGCCCAGCTTGGCCATCAGGCCCGGGTGGACAGTGGCCAGGTTGTCATGGGTATCAAAGCCGCCCATCGAAACGAAGAAGACCTGGCGCTTGGCGCCCAGGCTGCCGCTGGCGGAAATCATGCGCGCGACCATTTTCAGCTGGTCGGCCAGGGAGTTCGATGCCGGGAACACCGTCTGCAATGCAGGCGCCGTGGCCAGTGCCGAAGTGAGTGCCGCGTTGGCGTCCACGGAACGGCGCGACACCCGGTTGTATTCGTTTTCCAACGCGTGGGTGCGCTGCTGGGTGATCAGGGTGCGCAGCGCTTCGGTGGCGGTGGCGGAGCCGAACAGCGGCGACTTCAGGCCGTTGAACTGCATGGAACCGTTGGCCGACACCTGGTACTGCACCGCCGTCTTGCCTGCCATGTAGACGGCATTGCCGGACACATTGACGCAGGTGAAGGTGGCATTGCCATTGCCCGATTCGAACAGGTCGCCCAGCCGGCCGCCCCAGCCCGAACGCGAGCCTTCCGGTGCGGACGATTGCCAGATCGATTGCTGGTCGTTGTGCGAGAACAGCTTGGGCGGCAGCGGCACCGACTTGGCCTGGTATTGCGCCTTGGTGGTCGGCTGGATCAGCGGGCCGACGTTCAGCATGACGCCCAGGGCGCCGGCGTTGAAGATCGGAACCAAAGGCGCCAGCGCAGGAGCGAGTGCAAACTGGCGTGCGGCACCGGTGGAATCCAGCACCGGCACGGAGGGCGTCAAGGCGGTTGCCGTCAGGGCGTCGCGCGCAAGGGCGATGGTCGGACGCAGTTGCTGGTACAGCGTGTAGTTGGTGCTGTCGTAGGGCACCACGGTATTCGCGTAGTCGTTGCCGCCATACAGGAAGACGCAAACCAGCGCCTTGTAGTCGCTGGCAGTGGCTGCCGCCGCTTCGGCGATCGACATCAGGTTGATTGCCCAAGGCGCCGCCACGCCTGCCACGCCGAGTGCCGATGCGCGCTTGAGGAAGGCGCGGCGCGAAGCTTGATTAGTCATGGTGTGGCCTTTATTTCTGCACGATGAATTCAGGGGATGCCATTACCAGCGTCAGCGCCGCGTACACGCGGTTGGCGCGTGCGGCGTCGGTGCCGGTTGCCATGCTGGTGACAGCATTGCGGATCAGGGTGACGGTATCCGTACCCAGCTGGCCTGCGGCCAGCACCAGGTTGATCTCGTCGACCAGGGCCGGCACGTTGTCGGCCAGCGGCAGCAGGGTGGAATAGTCGGCTTTGACGTCGCCGATGCCCTTGCTGATGGCGGTTTGCATGTAGTTGGCGTAGCCGACCACGCTGGTTTCGTTCACGATCTGGAACTCGGGCGCGACCACGCCCAGCGCCGGCGGCACATAGCCGGGGCGGAAGAAATTGAACACGCTCGGCGAGCGCAGCGGGCTTTGCCCCAGGCGGGACGAAGGCTCGCTGGTATTGCCAATGGCCCAGGCATCGCTTGGCGAAGTGACGTTGTAGGCGCGTGCCCAGGCGGTAAAGCGCAGGATCGGTTCGCGCACCTTGCCAAAGCCGGCGTTGCTCAGGTTGGAGGCGGAGCGTGCTTCCGGGTCCAGCAGGATCGCCTTGATCACCGCCTTCAGGTCGCCTTTGACGCCGCTGCCGTTGTTGTTGAACACGGCCGCTACACGGCCAACGTATTCTTTCGCAGGGTTGCTGGTGACCAGGCGCTGGATCAGCTGCTTCGAGACGAATGGCGCCACGTTAGGGTGGGCGAAGATCGTGTCGAGTGCCTTGTTCAGGGCCGTAGCGGCATCGACGCCGCTGGCGATCGTGGTGCCGAGGAAGGTTTTCTCGCCTGTCTCGTACTTGGTCCCGACCTGGATCATTGGGCGCTTGCGGTAGTCCGGGGTATCGTTGGTGCCGCCGGCAAGGTCCGAATCCCAGCCGGTGAACACGCGCGCCAGGCCGGAAATATCTGCCTGGGTATAGGTTTCCTGCTCGGTCGCCGTGCCGTCCGGGTTCAGCTTCAGCAAGCCGATGGTGAAGAGCTGCAGGATCTCGCGGGCGTAGTTTTCGTCCGGCATGGAGCCGGTCTTCGGGTTGGCCTTGGCGTTGCCGCGATAGGTCAGGTACTCGCCCATCGACGTCGACAGGGTGACCTGCTGCAGCAGGGTGCGGTAGTTGCCGAAAGCATTGGCCTCCAGGATGTCCATGTAGGCGGCGCCGGTGAAGGCACGCCAGGCACCTGTGAAGCCATCCAGCGAGGCAACGACGATTTCGGACAGGGCCAGCGTGACGCGCTGGCGCAGGGTGTCCGGGGATTTCAGCAGCTTGAACCAGAGCGCGGCGTCGATGCCGGCCTCGTTGTTCTTGTTCTCGAGCGCGTTGAAGCCTTTCGCCATCAGCCAGTCCCAGCGCGATTGCGATGACGGCAGGGCCATTTGCTCGTCCAGCCACTTGCTGTAGCCGACGGCCTGGACCCGAGTCATTTGCTCACGCGTTGCGCCCATCGACGCCTGGGCCAGGAAGCGTGCGGCCTGGACGCTGCCAATCTGCTCGACCGTAGTCGGAGGAACAGGCGAAGTACTGCCGCCGTCGCTGCCGTTGCTTGTGCCGCCGCCGCCACCGCAGGCGGTCAGCAGGGCCGCCGCTGCCAGTGCGGTCATGGGGAGCCTTGGCAAGCTCTCGTTGTGCTCGATTGTGTCGTCCATTGTTGCCCCTCGGAAATTCCTTGAGGGTGCAGTATAGCGAGAAATTGTTGAGTAAAACCTATTGTGCGCAGGGTTTGTCTGATTTATTCAACCCTACGCCCGCTATATTCAGGCGCGACTTTTTTAATAAAAGCTTGCGTGCCGCGGCGGAAGTTTTCGGTCGCAGCGGCCAGGCCGAAATAGTCGGCGCCCAGGTCCGCGGATTCTTCCAGCGTCATGTTCAGGCCTCGGTGCAGCGCTTCCCACGTCAGCCGCACTGCCTCCGGCGACTGCCCAAGGATGTCATACAGGAGGGCGCGCGCGGCATCCATCAATTCGCCGGGATCTGCCACCTGCTGCACCAGGCCAATCCGCAGGGCTTCGTCCGCATCGACGGCACGCCCACGCAGCAACATTTCGGCGGCGCGGCCTTTGCCGACCAGGCGCGCCAGCCGCGTGGTTCCGCCAAAACCCGCCACGGCGCCGATGCGTACTTCGGGGTGGCCCAGCCTGGCGTGGCTGGCTGCAATGCGGATCATGCAGGCTTCGGCCAGTTCCAGCCCGCCGCCGAAAGCATGGCCGTTCAAGGCAGCCACCACGACCTTGCCGAGGTTTTCGATCTTGTTGGTGATGCGCACCGCCAGGCGGGCGAATTCGCGCACCTCCAACGGCGTGGCCTGGCTCAGGTACTTGATGTCGGCGCCGGCGGAAAAGGCCTTGGAGCCGGTGCCGGTCAGGATCACGGCGCCGGCGCTGGTGCTGGCCGCGGCCATTTCCAGCAATTCCTCCAGGCGTTGCAGGGTTGGCAGGTCGAGTGCATGCAGGGCATCGGGGCGATTCAGGGCGATCACGGCGATGCCGGCAGATTCTCCATACAGGACGGTCATGGTCTGGGCTCCGGAATTGGGATTGGTTTAGTATAGGTTTCCGAATCTGGCTTCAGTTTGACGATTTCAGAAAATCATTTTCCAAGAATGAAAAACCTCGCCTTCGACTGGAATGAGCTCAAATTCTTCCTCGCGGCCGCGCGCGGCGGTGGCTTGAGCGGCGCGGCTGCGACGCTGGGGACCAGCGCGTCGACGGTCTCGCGCCATATCGATGCACTGGAGCGCCGCATCGGCCGGACACTTTTCCTGCGCCAGCAAAGCGGCTATGCGCTGACCGACGATGGCAGCGAGCTGTTAGCCCATGTCGAACAAGTGGAGCAGGCGATGACCGTCGCCGAGCACACGGCGCGCCGGCCGGCGCAGCAGGAAGTGTCCGGCGTGGTTCGCCTGGCGACCACCGAAATGCTGGCGCAGTACCTGGTGGCGCCGAAGCTGCCAGCCTTGCGCACACTGCATCCGGCGCTGCGAGTGGAACTCGATATCGCGCTGGGGGCGGTCAACCTGTCGCGGCGCGAAGCCGACCTCGCGCTGCGCATGGCCGCACCAGATGATGGTGCCGCTGACTACATCGCCAAGCGTATCGGCAAGTTGGATTTCGGTCTTTACCAGGCGGCTGGCGCCGCGCACGAGGGCGACGGCTACATAAGCTGGGAGGGCGCCTGGGACGGGCTGCCGATGGCGGCCTCGCTACGTGCTGCATATGGCGGCAAAGCACCGGTCCTCTCGTGCAACAGCCTGCCGACCCAGATCGCGGCTGCGCGGGCCGGGGTAGGCGCCGCCATGCTGCCCTGTTTCATTGGCGATGCCGAGCCGGCGCTGCAACGCATCGAACGCCAGGCCGTTCCGGTATCGCGCGATTTGTGGCTGGTCTATCACCGCGACCTCAAAGCCAGCCAGCGCGTCCAGGCGATGGCGGCTTTCCTGGCGGAGATCGCCGGCGTTTGCCACGCCAGAGCCCTTTAATGTACTATTCGCCAATTGGGTGCGCGCGTCCTGTCCTGGATGCGCGTTAAACGGGAAACCGGTGACACTGCCAAAGCAGTCATTCCGGTGCAGCCCCCGCTGCTGTAAGCCTGACGACTTCGGAACACGCCACTGCGCATCGCGCGGGAAGGCCCGAACGAGGATGAAGGCGAGCCAGAATACCGGCCCGATACTGCCAGCACTATTCTTCGGGGTGAAGGGAAGCCGCTGTCGACCGGCTTCCTGCGTTTTGTTCGCCTGGCCCCTGTCGACCGTCCTCTTCCTCCCCCTGATGGTGCTCCCATTGACCATTCGACGGGAGAACTCGAATGCACATCATGGAAGGTTTCCTGCCGCCGGCGCACTCGCTTGGCTGGGCAGCCGTATCCATTCCTTTCCTGGCCTGGGGCCTGCGCAGCATGGCGCGCGACCTGCAGGCGCACCCCGAACGGCGCATGCTGCTGGGTGTTGCTTCGGCCTTCGCATTCCTGCTGTCTGCGCTGAAACTGCCGTCGGTGACGGGAAGCTGTTCGCATCCGACCGGAGTGGGGCTGGGCGCGCTTCTGTTCGGGCCTGTGGCGATGGTGCCGGTTGGCTTTGTCGTGCTGCTGTTCCAGGCCTTGCTGCTTGCGCACGGCGGCCTGACCACGCTTGGCGCCAACGTGTTTTCCATGGCGATCGTCGGCCCCTTCGTTTCCTATGGCGTATTCCGCGCTGCCGCCGCCATGGGCCTGTCGCGCGCGGTTGCGGTGTTCGCAGCCGCCTGCATCGGCGACCTGGCAACCTACCTGACCACCTCTGCGCAACTGGCCTGGGCCTTTCCTGATCCGGCCGGCGGCATGGGGGCTTCGTTCGCCAAATTCGCGGGCATTTTCGCGCTGACGCAACTCCCGATCGCCATCAGTGAAGGCTTGCTGACTGTGCTGGTAGTGAATGCGATGACTCGCTTCAACGCGCATGAGCTGCGCCTGCTGCCGGTCATGGCGCACGTGAAAGGTAAAGCTGCATGAAGGCGCGTACTGGGTTGATTTGGGCGGCCATTATCCTGTTGACCGTGCTGCCGCTGTGGTTCGCAGTCGTGCCGCCGGCCGAACCGGGCGGCGAGGCGCCAGCAGCTTTCAGTGGCGCGGATTCTCGTGCGCAGCAGGCAATTGGCATCATCGCGCCACACTACAAACCCTGGTTTGCGCCGCTGTTCGAACCACCGAGCGGCGAGATCGCGTCGCTGCTGTTCGCACTGCAAGCGGCACTGGGCGCGGGCGTGATCGGCTTCTGGCTCGGCATGTCGGTTGCGCGCGAACGGGAGCAAAGGCGCGCGCAGCAAGCGCCCACACAAGAATCCCATGCGGATTGACGCCGCCGCCTACGCCTGCCGTTGGCAGGACGTCACCCCGGCAGCCAAAGCCTTGTTCGCCCTGGCCGGTGTCGCCGCCGCCTGGCTCGCGCGCACTCCCGGTACGCTGGCCGTGCTCGCGCTGCTGTCGATGTTCGCCACACTGGGTGGCGCGCGTGTGCCAATGCGCAGCTACTTTGCCGTGGCAGTAGCGCCGCTCGGCTTCCTCCTGTTGTCCTGCCTGACGATGCTGGTCACGGCTGCAAACGGCGGTGGCTGGCGCTGGGCGCCGGAACTGTTGCCGGCAGTGACGCACATTGCCCTGCGCTCGCTCGCCGCATTGGCCGCTGTACTGGGCCTGGTGCTGACAACGCCAATGCCAGCACTGCTTGCCTTGCTGCGCAGCCTGCGCGTACCCGAGCTGCTGCTGGACTTGATGGCCCTGTGCTATCGCATGCAGTTCGTGCTGCGCCAGGCATGGGACGATGGCAGTACCGCGCAAGCAGCTCGCCTTGGGCATTGTGGCATGCGCCAGCAGTGGCGATCGATGGGCCTGTTGGCAGGACAGATGGCGGTGCAGGTGTGGCAGCGCGCATCCGCACTGCAGATGGCCGCCGATGCACGTGCATTCCGGGGCAGCCTGCGCTTCATGCCGGCGTCCTTCCCCCATGCGCGGCGGCAGTTCGTGGTATCGCTGCTGGCCAGCACACTGCTGCTGGCTTTCTCCCTGCGGGACCATGTATGACGCCGCTGATTGAACTCGAAGCAGTGGATCACACGTTCGCCGACGGCAGCCCTGGCCTGCGCGGCTGCAGCTTGTCGCTTGGCCGCGGCAGCCGCCACGCACTGCTCGGCGCTAACGGCGCCGGCAAGACGACACTATTGCTCCATCTGAATGGCTTGCTGCGCCCAAGCGCGGGCCGTTTGCGCTGGCACGGTCGCAAATATGAGTACAGCCGCAGGGGACTGGCCGCGTTGCGAAGCCGTGTCGGCCTGGTATTCCAGAACCCGGAGCGTCAGCTCATTTCGGCACTGGTCGAAGAGGACGTAGCTTTCGGACCGTTGAACCTCGGCCTCGACGAAGGCACCGTGCGCAGCCGCGTGGCCGCAGCGCTTGACGCAGTAGGGCTGGGCGGCTTCGGCCGCCGCCCGGTGCACCACCTGAGCTTTGGCCAGAAGAAGCGCGTCTGCATCGCCGGCGTGCTGGCCATGGAACCCGAAGTGCTGCTGCTGGACGAGCCGATGGCAGGCCTGGACGCGCCCATGCAGGCCGAACTCGAAGCATTGCTCGACCGGCTCGCCGCACGCGGCGTCACGATCGTGCTATCCACCCACGACGTCGACTTCGCCTACCGCTGGGCCGACGAAATCCACATGATGGCTGCCGGCCGCTGCATTGCATCCACTCCCGCCCAGGATCTGGCATCCCAGCGCGAAGCCTTGCGCGCTGCCGGCCAGCGCTTGCCGCACGCCCTGGCATTGCACGCCGAACTGGCGAAGCGCGGCCTTCTTCTCACCGGCACTGCGCCGCGCAGCATCGACGCCGTGCTGGCCGCCCTGCGTGCGCAACCAGCCAAAGAACAAACAGGAGAACTACAGACATGACATCCGGCCCTGCAGGCAAAGTCTGGTTTGTCGGCGCCGGCCCCGGCGATCCCGAACTGATCACAGTCAAAGGACAAAAGCTGCTGGCGCAAGCCGGCGCCGTGCTGTTCGCCGGTTCGCTGGTGGACCGCGCAGCGACACTGTACGCGCCGCCCGGCTGCGTGATCCGCGACTCGAAAGACATGACGCTGGAAGAAATGACGGCGTGGCTGATCGAACAAACGCGCAACCACGCCACCGTGGTGCGGCTGCAGACCGGCGACCCCGGCCTATATGGCGCCCTGATCGAAATGGCGCGCCCGCTCAGCGCGGAAGGCATCGAATGGGCCGTCGTGCCTGGCGTGTCGTCCGCCATGGCCTCGATGGCCGCCGCCGGCGAATCCATGACCCTGCCCGAGGTAACGCAAAGCGTGATCTTCACCCGCGTCGAAGGGCGCACGCCAATGCCGGAAGGAGAAGACCTGGCCAGCCTGGCCGCGCACCGCACCACGCTGTGCATCTTCCTGTCGATCACCCTGATGTACAAGGTTGAAGCGGCGCTGCGTGCAGCCGGCTGGCCTGAAGACGCGCCAATGCTGGTCGTGCACAAAGCCAGCTGGCCGGGCGAAGAAAAGATCCTGCGCGGCACCCTGGCCGACATCAAGCAGCGCTGCCGCGAGGCCGGCGTGGCCAGCCAGGCCATGATCGTCGCCAGCCCCACGCTGGGCGCACTGCACTGGGAAACCCTGGTGCGCTCCAAATTGTACGACCCCACTTTTACTCACCGTTTCAGAAAGGCCAGCGCATGAACCAATCCATCATGATGCCAGCGATTGCAGCAGCGAGCGATACCATCCTCGTCGTCGGCCATGGCTCCCGCGAGGAGTCCGGCAACCAGGAAATCCGTGACTTCGTCGACATGTGGCGCGCGCGCCGCCCAGGCTGGCGCATCGAGCTGTGCTTCATCGAATTTGCACCGCCGGAGCTGAACGCCAGCTTGCAGGAAGTGGCCGCGAATTCGCGGCGCGTGCTGGTGGTGCCGCTGATCCTGAATGCCGCCGGGCACGTCAAGATGGAGATCCCGGAAGCCATCGAAGGCGCGCGCACCGCCTTCCCGCAGACCGAATTCCTGCTGGCGCCCCACCTGACTGCCTGTGACCCGGTGCTGGCCATCCTCAAGCGCCGCCTGCGCAAGGCAATGGGTTCGCTCGACATGCCGGATCCAACCACCACTGGCGTGGTGGTGCTGGGCCGCGGCTCTTCCGACCGCGGCGCCAATGGCGAAATGGCCAAGATGGCACGCTGGCTGCTGGAAGAGGGCGACCACGAGCTGGTGGACCTGGCCTTCACCGGCATCACCTGGCCGCGCCTGGAAAAAGTGGTGCAGCGCCAGGTAACGCTGGGCATGCGCCAGGTCGTGGTGCTGCCGTACTACCTGTACACCGGCACGCTGATGCAGCGCATCCACCGCCAGGTCGAACATTTGCGCATCCAATACCCCCAAGTGCGCTTCGCCTGCACCGAGCATTTCGGCTTCGAGGACGAAATCTTCGAATTGATGGACCAGCGCGTGGAAGACTTGCGCGCGGGCGTGCCGGACAGCCGCTTGCCTTGCGACGGTTGCAGCTATCGCGAGATTGCGCATGACCTGGGCCATGGCCACTCCCATTCGCACACGCACGATCATTCGCACGATCACCCACATGCACATGTGGAGGCGCATCCGGCATGAGCACCGTCAACACCGTCACCGAGCAATTGACTCGCGCCGGCCAGGCGATTGAGCATGACAGCTTCGCGATCATCGATGCCGAAGTCGGCTCCCACACGTACACCGACGCGCAATGGCCGATCGTGCGCCGCATGATCCATGCAAATGCGGATTTCGACTTCAACGGCCTGACCGACTTCCATCCGGCAGCGGTGCGGGCCGGCATCGCCGCCATGCTGGCCGGCGGGACGCCCGTCGTGGCCGACGTAGAAATGATCTGCTCCGGGCTGTCGCAACCACGGCTGGCGCACTTCGGCATGAAGACGCACCAGTTCATCAGCGATGCCGATGTGATCGACGCAGCAAAGGCGGAAGACACTACTCGAGCCGTACATGCGATGCGCAAAGCCCACCGCCTTGGCCTGCTGGAAGGCGCCATCGTCGGCATCGGCAATGCGCCCACGGCGCTGATCGAACTGGTGCGCCTGATCCGCGAGGAAGGCGTACGCCCGGCACTGGTGGTTGGCATGCCGGTAGGTTTCGTCTCCGCGGCCGAATCCAAGGACCTGATGGCGGAAGTGGCCGAGGTGCCGTGGATCGTCATTCGCGGCCGCAAAGGCGGCTCGACGCTGGTGGTCGCAGCCCTGCATGCGCTGCTGGCACTGGCCGAGGCAAAGCAGAAAGCTGGACAGGCATGAAAGAAAAGGCCGCAGCCGAACGCGGCACACGCACCGGTTTCACCACCGGCGCCTGTGCTGCCGCGGCAGCACGCGCCGCCGTGCTTGGCCTGGCGACGGGCCAGGTGCCGGGCGAAATCGAAAGCCTGCTGCCGAACGGCAGCCGGGTGCGTTTCGCCGTGCACGACGGTTCCTGTGACGCTCAGTCAGCACACGCCGTGGTGGTCAAGTTCGCCGGCGACGACCCCGATTGCACCGACGGCGCCCACCTGACGGTCGACCTGCGCCTGCTGCCCGGCCAGGCAGGAGAGGTGCAGTACGTGGCCGGCGATGGCGTCGGCACGGTGACGATGCCCGGCCTCGGGCTGGAAGTCGGCGGGCCGGCCATCAACCCGGTACCGCGCCGTAACATCGCCGACAACTTGCGCGAAGCCGCGCCAGCCCTGCTGCAAGAGCATGGCATCGAAGTCACCATCAGCGTGCCAGATGGGCAGGTGATGGCCAAAAAGACCACCAATGCGCGGCTGGGCATCCTGGGCGGCATCAGCATCCTTGGCACCACCGGCATCGTCAAACCGTATTCGACGGCGGCCTGGCGCGCCAGCGTGGTGCAGGGCGTGCAAGTCGCGGCCACTACTGGTCACGAGGTGGTGGCGCTGACCACCGGTGGCCGCACAGAGACCTTCGCCATCGCCACGCTGCGCGCCGAGCGCCCCGAACTGCCATCGGCCTGCTTCGTGCAGATGGGCGACTTCCTGCGCTATGCGCTGGACGAAGCGGCCTCGCAGCGCATCGGCCTCGTGGTGCTCGCAGTCATGGTGGGCAAGCTGACCAAGATCGCGCAAGGAGAAACCATCACCCACGCAAACCGCAGCGAGGTCGATACCGACCTGGTGGCGGAAATCGCCCGCCGCATCGGCGCCACGCCGGAAGACTGCGCCGCCATCGCCGCTGCCGAGACGGCGCGCTTCGGCGCCGAACTGATGGTCGAACGCGGCCTGGGAGATGCTTTCCACCACGCGCTGGCGCAAGCCGCCATCGATACCCTGACCGCACCCGAGCGCTATGGCCGCGCCTTCCAGCTGCGCGTGCTGGTATGCGACTTCAGCGGCAACCAGGTGGCCGACGTGTGGTCGGCGCCGGCAATGCCTCAGGAGCGGCCAACCGATACAAGGCGCATCGGCATCGACCACATCCTCGATATCGACCCCGAACCAATTCCTGAATAAGCCAATGGATACCTGTTTAACTGATCCCAATCCCTGCCATGTGATCGGCGTGCTGGACGACGGCGCGGCAAGCCTGAATGCGACCGCGCTGGCATGGCTGCGCAATGCCGACGTGGTAATTGGTGGCGCACGCACGCTCGCGCTGCTGAAGAATGAATTCAAGCCCGGCGTCGTCTGCCGCGACCTGACCGCACGGCTGAAGGAAGTGCCCGAGTGGGTGCGGGCCGCGCGCGCCGATAACCTGTGCTGCGTGGTGCTGGCAACCGGCGATCCGCTATGCCACGGCATTGCGCCTTACCTGGCGCAGCACCTGTGCGTCCAAGCGCTGGATATCCTGCCCAACCTGTCGACGCTGCAACTGGCCTGCGCCCGCATCGGGCTGGCCTGGCAGGACGCGCGCATCGTGTCGGTGCATGCACGCGACGCTGGCGAGTGGTCGCGCGGCAGCACGCCGGGCCACGGCCTGTACGCACTGGCCCAGGCGCTGCGCCAGCATTCGCGCCTACTTGTGCTGACCAGCCCTGACAATAGCCCGGACCGCATCGCCCGGCTCCTTCTGGCCGAAGGATTAGGCGAAGATTTCCACATGGCGGTCGCGGAAAACCTGCTGCAGCCGGAGGAGCGCGTGCTGGCCGAACTCAGCGCCCAGGAAGCTGCAAGCATGCGCTTCGCTGCCCTCAATGTGGTGCTGCTGTGGCGCGTGACGCCAATGCCGCGCCCTGTGCGCTTTGGCCTGGCGGATGCCGAGTTTGAGCAGCGGCAGCCGGAAAAGGGCCTGATCACCAAGCAGGAAGTGCGCGCCGTGAGCCTGGCGCGGCTCCAGCTGCGTGCCGACAGCGTAGTCTGGGACATCGGCGCCGGTTCCGGCTCGGTGGGCCTGGAAGCTGCGCGTCTGTGCCCGCAGGGCCACGTTTTCGCCATTGAAAAGAACGAGGAAGACTGCGCCATCGCGGGCCGCAACCATGCTGCCTTCGGCGTTGCCAACTACAGCCTGTATCACGCCAAAGCGCCCGAGGGCCTTGATGCCTGGCCCGATCCCGATGCAGTGTTTATCGGCGGCTCCGGCGGCGAACTGGGCGGCCTGATCACCGGCGTGCTGCGCCGTTTGCGCCCGAATGGCACCCTCGTCATGAACTTCGTCACGCTGGAGAACCTGGCCACCGCCACCGCGGCGCTGCAGGCGCTGGAAAGCGAAGGCGTAAGCTGGGACGTCCTGCAATTGCAGGCCGCACGCAGCAAGCCAATCCTGCACATGCACCGCATGGCCGCCGAGAATCCAGTCTGGATCGTTTGTGCGCGCCGCGTGGGAGGACCGGCATGAGCGGCAAGCTGTGGGGCATTTCGCTCGGTCCCGGCGATCCCGGCCTGATTACGCGCGCCGCCTGGGAAGCGTTGCAGCGGCGCGATGCGATCTGGGTCTATCCGGCCCGCAGCGGCAAGACACCAAGCTACGCGTTGGATATCGTACTGCGCGCCGGCCTGGAACCGCCGGCCGAACATGAACTACTGCTCTTCCCGATGACGCACGACGGCGAGAAGCTTGCGCGCGCCTGGATGAAGGCCGCAGAAACCGTGCTGCCATGGCTGCGTGCCGGCCGCGACGTACTGTTCCTGGTGGAAGGAGACGCCAGCACCTACGCCACCTTCGGCCACCTCGCGCGCACCGTACGCGCGTTGGACGAACAGGTGCCAGTCGAGATCATCGCCGGCGTGAACGCCTTTACCGCCGCCTGCGCCGAAGTGCCGGTGCCGTTCGCCGAACAGGACGACACCGTCGCCATCGTGCCCGCCGCATACGGCGTCAGCGCCGTCGACCGGCTGCTGCCTGATTTCGACACCCTGGTGCTGATGAAGGTGAAGCCATTGCTCGATGAACTGATCGACTGGCTTGAGCGCAAGGACCTGCTGGCCGGCGCGCACTTCATCGAAAGAGTCGGCGCACCGGACGAACGCCGCTTCAGCGGCAGCGACATCCTGGCGCTGCGGGGCACCAAAGTCAGCTACCTCTCGCTGCTGATCCTAAAACACTCGCATCGCATTCGCGGCGAACGAATCAAGGGCTGCCTCAAGAAGGCCGGCCCGCAACCAACCTCACTGGAGACTGCATGAGCAGCTTATCACCCGTCGAAACAGCAGCCCCACGCCTATGCCTGGTGGCCATTACGAAGCATGGCGCAGCGCAGGCTGCACGCCTGGCGGTCGACCTGCCTGGTGCCGACATCTGCACGTCTGCCAAGTTCGCGGCGCAGTTTTCCGGCTTGCCGAACGTTGTACACGCTTACGAAGGCGCGCTGCGCGATGAAATTGGCCCACTGTTTGAAGGCTACGACCAGATCGTGTTCTTCGTATCGCTGGGCGCCGTGGTGCGCCTGATCGCACCGCACCTGCGCAGCAAGGACGAAGACCCGGGTGTGATCGTGGTCGACGATGCCGGCCAGTACGTGATCCCCGTGCTGTCCGGCCATGTCGGCGGCGCCAATGAATGGAGCGAACGCGTGGCCGACCTGCTGGGCGCCGCACCCGTGCTGACCACCGCGTCGGACGTCGGCCGCACGATCCCCGTCGATATCCTCGGCCGCCACCTTGGCTGGAGGGTGGAAGCGCCCAAGATCAACATTACGCGAGTCTCAGCCCACGTTGTGAACGGCGAGCCGATCGCCTTCGTGCAGGAAGCGGGCAGCCCGGACTGGTGGACGCGCACGACGCCCATCCCGGAGAACATTCACTTCTTCAAGCGCTTCGACGACGTGCTGCTGGAGCGCTATACGGCGCTGCTGTGGGTAACCCATGCCGAGGTCCCGCAGGAACGCTGGGACGCGTTGAATGAGCGCCTGGTGGTCTACCGTCCACCGCAGGATGAGGCAGCGTGAACACGTTCACTATCGGCCTGGGTTGCGACCGTGGAGCCATGCTCGAGACGGTACGCGATGCCGTTCACGCTGCGCTACGTGACGCCGGCGCCCAACCCGGCCAGGTAGCCGCCGCCGCGAGCATCACCCTGAAGCGTGACGAAGAGGCACTGCTCGCCTTCGCGCAAGAGTGCGGCTGGCCGCTGCACTTTTACACGCCGGAGGAACTGGCCGTCGTGCCCGTTCCCAACCCATCGGAAACCGTGCGCCGCTACACCGGCACGCCCTCGGTCAGCGAGGCCGCCGCGCTGCTGGCCGCCGGCCCAGGCACGCCAATGAGCGCACTAGTCGTCGAAAAATTCAAACTGCGAGGCGCGGACAACCGCAATGTCACCGTCTCCATCGCAAGGAGAAATCCATGAACGCACAACTCGAACAGCCTGCAGCCGCAGGCAAGATCATGCTGGTGGGCATAGGCCCCGGCAGCGTGGAGCATATGACCCAACGCGCGCGCGACGCGATTGCGGAAGCAGACGTGGTCATCGGCTACGTCACCTACATCAAGCTCGTGGCCGACCTCATTGAAGGCAAGGAGATCATCCGCAAATCGATGACGGAGGAGCTGGATCGCGCCGTCAGCGCCCTGGAAGCGGCACGCGCCGGCAAGAAGGTTGCACTGATCTCCTCCGGCGACGCCGGCGTATACGGCATGGCCGGCCCGACCTACGAAGTGCTGTTCCAGTCCGGCTGGACGCCGGAAGACCCGGTGCAGGTGGAAATCATCCCAGGCGCCTCTGCCCTGAACAGCTGCGCCGCCCTGGTCGGTGCGCCGCTGACCCACGACTTCTGCGCGATCTCCCTGTCCGACCTGCTGACGCCCTGGCCGACCATTGCCCGCCGCCTGGACGCAGTGGCGATGGCCGACTTCGTGGTGGCGCTGTACAACCCGAAAAGCGGCCGCCGCACGCGCCAGATCGTCGAAGCGCAACGCCTGTTCTTGCGCCACCGCCGCCCCGACACACCGGTCGCCATCGTCAAGAGCGCCTATCGCCGCCGCGAGAACATCGTGTTCACCACGCTGGACGCCATGAGCGACGCTGACATCGGCATGCTCAGCACCGTCCTGATTGGCAACAGCAATACATTTGTGCGCGATGGCCTGATGGTGACCCCGCGCGGCTACGCCAACAAATACGATATGCAAGAGGGCGGGGCAACGCGCGAGGGGGAACGCGCCGGCCGTTCGCTGTCGACCGGCTTGCTGGGATGGCTCGATACGCTGCGCGCCGAACATGAAGCCGGCGCCAGCATCGAAGTGCTGGCAGCGCAGTACCGCCTGCCGGCCGATTACATTCAGGCCACGCTGGACGAACCGTGGGAAGCCGAAACGAGCAGCGAAACCGAAGGGAGCGCGGCATGAGCGACACTCCAGTGAAACCGAAGATCAGCAGTTACCACCGCCACCTGTTGATCTGCACCGGCCCACGCTGCACCGCCGACGGCCAGTCGCAAGCCTTGTTCGATAGCCTGGGAGACAAATTCAAGGCCGCCGGCCTAAACGAAGGCGAACTGCGTGTGAAGCGTAGCCGGGTAAGCTGCTTCGCCGCCTGCAAGGGCGGCCCAATCGTCTGCGTCCAGCCGGATGGCACCTGGTACTACAATGTCACTCCCGAGAATATGGACCGCATCATCGACCGCCACCTGTGCAATGGCGAGGCCGTTGAGGAGATCGTGTTCCATCAACAGTGAGAGCGGAAGTGCAAAGCAGTTTTGACCACGCAGGGATTGATGCCGTTTATCGTGTAATTGCCGAACGGCGCGACGTGCGTCACTTCGTGCCCGGTGCAGTCGATGAAGACTTGCTCATGCGGCTCCTGGGCGCTGCGCACCAGGCTCCAAGCGTTGGCCTGATGCAGCCCTGGCGCTTCATCCGCATCCAGGCCCCCGCGATACGAGAGCAGATGGTCCAGCTGGTCGAGGAAGAACGACAGGCGACCGGCGCCGCCCTCGGTGACCGCAACGAAGAATTCATGCGCCTGAAGGTGGAAGGCCTTCGCGAGTGCGGCGAAGTGCTGGTTGCGGCGCTGATGGACCGGCGCGAAAAGCACATCTTCGGCCGCCGAACCCTGCCGGAGATGGACCTGGCGTCGGTGGCCTGCGCCATCCAGAATATGTGGCTGGCCGCCCGCGCAGAGGGCCTGGGCATGGGCTGGGTATCGCTGTTCGATCCGGACAAGCTGGCGGCGCTGCTGGGTATACCGGAAGGCGGCAAGCCCGTCGCCATCATCTGCCTGGGCCACGTCGCCTGCTTCTATCCCAAGCCCATGCTGGAACTCGAAGGGTGGGCCATGCGCGGCAAGCTGGCCGACCTGGTTTATACCGACCGGTGGCAAGATAACAACAGTGCATAGCGTATAATCGCCGCCGTTTGGTGCCTCGCGCGCGTTCAAGCGCGCAGTTAAACGGGAAACACATGGCCGTGCTGCTTCAGCCAGCAGGCCAGGGTGTGCTGCCCCCGCAACGGTAAGCAAGCGTCGTTCTTCAGCGACAGGCCGTCTCACAAGCCACTGTGCGCAAGCATGGGAAGGCAAGACGGTCAGCCTTGCCAGCCCGGATACCGGCCAGACAGGTGGTGCATGCGTCGGCAACGATGCGCGCGCTGTTCGGTCGCGCTCACGGGGAGGTGGGCGGGATTGCCGATTCAAACATCCATAATGAAAAAATCATTGATCCCCGTGATCGCGGGGGCATTGTGTGCTGTCGCGCACGCACAAGAGCAAGAGACGCCAGCCAGGGTATACGTTGTTGGGCACCACTACGACAATGGCATTCGCACTTCCGACGCAGCCAGCGAAGGAACCATCACCGCAGCGCTGATCGCCAACAGACCCGCTTTGCGGCCCGGTGAAATCCTGGAATTCGTACCGGGCATGATCGTCGCGCAGCATAGCGGCGACGGGAAGGCAAACCAGTATTACCTGCGCGGCTTCAACCTGGACCACGGGACCGACTTCGCAACCTACGTCGACGGCATGCCGGTCAATATGCGCACGCATGGCCACGGCCAGGGCTATACGGACCTGAACTTCCTGATCCCGGAGCTGGTAAGCCGGGTGCGCTACCGCAAAGGACCTTATTACGCCGACGAAGGCGATTTCTCCTCGGCCGGCGCGGCGCATATGAGCCTGTCGGATAAGCTGAACGAAGGTTTCGCTTCGCTGACCGCAGGCGCGGATGCCTATCGCCGCGGCGTGGTGGCGAATTCCACCGGAGTGGGCGGCGGCAACCTGCTGTACGCTCTGGACCTGGGACACAACGATGGGCCCTGGCAGATGCCGGAACGCTTCCACAAGTCGATTGGCGTGCTGCGTTACAGCGCAGGCACCAGCGCTGAGCGTTTCAGCATCACCGGCATGGCCTACAAGGCTGGCTGGCATGCGACCAGCCAGATCCCGCTGCGCGCAGTGCAAGACGGCCGCCTGGACGAATTCGGCGCAGCCGACCCGAGCGACGGCGGCCGCACGGCGCGCTACAGCCTCTCGGCCGAATGGCGCAAGCGCGCCGGCGATACGCTGACGGAGGCCCACGCGTATGTTGTGCGCAACGACCTGTCGCTGTATAACGATGTCACATACTTCCTCGACGATCCCGTCAACGGCGACCAGGTGATGCAGACGGAACGCCGCAAGATGACGGGCTTCGACCTGACTCATACCTGGTTCGGGCACCTGGGCGAGCGCTCGATGGAAAACAGCGTTGGTGTGCAGGGCCGCTTTGACCGCGTTGCGCCGGCAGGGCTGTTTGCAACTTCGCAGCAGCGCGTGCTGCATCCGATTGCCGTATCGCGCGTGACCGAGGCTAGCGCCGCAGTGTGGTACCAGAACACAGTGCAGTGGACGGATTGGCTGCGCTCCATCGCCGGCGTACGCTACGACAGCTATCACTTCGATGTCGGCAGCTCCATCGCGGAAAATTCGGGGAAGGTGAACGACCACATTGCTTCGCCCAAGCTGTCGCTGGTGCTTGGCCCATGGAGCAAGACGGAGTTCTTCCTGAACTACGGCGAAGGCTTCCACAGCAACGACGCACGCGGTACTACCGCGCGTTTGTCGCCGCGCGAGCGGGAGCCGGTTGAACCGGTAACGCCGCTGGTGAAAACGCGCGGCGCCGAGATAGGTGCGCGCAGCGAGATCGTGCCGGGCCTGCAAAGCTCGATGGCGCTGTGGCGCCTGCGATCCGGCTCTGAGCTGGTGTTCTCCGGCGACGCGGGCGACACGGCGCCAAGCCGCGCCAGCAAGCGTTCCGGCATCGAATGGAACAACCACTACGCAGCGAACAGCCACCTTCTGCTGGACCTAGACCTGGCCTATTCCCGCGCGCGCTACACCGAGTTCGACCCGGCCGGCGACCGCGTTCCGGGCGCAGTAGAAAAAGTGGCTTCGTTTGGCGTGACCCTGAACGACATCGGCGCCTGGTCCGGCGCGTTCCAGATGCGCTATTTCGGACCGCGCTCGCTGATCGAAGACAACAGCGTCCGTTCATCCAGCACGGCTATCGCCTACCTGCGCGCCGGCTACCGCTTCGACCGCCGCTGGCAGCTTACGGCCGACGTGTTCAACCTGTTTGACCGCAAGGCCAGTGATGTCGATTACTACTACGCCTCACGCCTCCCAGGCGAACCGGCAGAGGGAGTGAACGACATCCACTTTCACCCCGGCGAACCCCGCACGCTGCGTTTGACCTTGCGCGCCGCGTTCTGAGGGGCCACCCCGGCCAGGTATGCGCACAGCATATCGGCCAGGGCACCTGCATAGGACGTAATCTCGTCATCGGTGCGCGGCTCTTGTGAGAACTGCTGCCCGACGGAGCTGAGCGTATCCATCACCAGGCCGCTCGCCAATGTGCGCTCAGCGTCGGTAGCCGTCGGCAACGCCTCATCTATGAAAGCGCGGAACATCTGATCGCCGGAGGCCCTGGTCTCGACGGCCTCCGGCGCGTCGCGGTAAAGCGGCGCCGCATCGGCCAGCGCCGTGCGGACCTCCGCTTCTTCACATTCCGACCGCACAAAGGCGTGCACCAATGTACGCAGGCGTTCCAGCGGTGGCTTCGCAGCATCCTGCAGGATTTCCGACAGCATGGCAGAAGTCTGGTGCCACTCATCGCTTTGCAAGCGGAACAGGATGGAAGCCTTGTTGGGGAAGTACTGGTAGATCGAACCCACGCTCACGCCAGCACGCTCCGCAACGCGCGTGGTAGTGAAGCGCCGCGCACCTTCCTTCGCCAAAACCTGAATAGCTGCCTGCAGTATCGCGCTCACGAGGTCATTGGAACGGGCCTGTTTTGGCTTTCTTCTCGAGGAAACACGGGAGTTCTTGTTATCGGTCATGGTGGCCGCTGGGAATGCGAATATGAAACGTGAAGGATTATTCATATTATTCCTGCTCTTACACAAGAAAGGAATACCCCATGATTACCCTCTACTCCGCCCCCGTAGCCCCCCTGCTCAACCGCCTGTTTGCCGAAGCCGAAAACACTCAAGTACCGGCGCTGGCTGCATTCGCTGCCATGCCTGTCGATGAACGCGGACGCCTCCTGAGCAGCAAGACCGACTACAAAGAGATCTACGCGAGCCTGAAGGATGCCGCGATCCCGGTGTCGCGCGAGACCGGATTGCTACTGTACCTATTGGCACGCAATGCCAAAGCCCGCGTGATCGTCGAATTCGGCACCTCGTTCGGCATCTCAACCGTGCATCTTGCCGCAGCCCTGCGCGACAACGGCGGCGGCCAGTTGATCACCACAGAATTCGAGCCATCCAAAGCAGCGCGCGCCCGCGACAACCTGGCCGCCGCAGGCCTGCTCGACCTGGTGGAAATCCGTGAAGGCGATGCGCTGGAAACGCTGCGCAGCAACCTTCCAGAGCAGATCGACCTGCTGCTGCTCGATGGCGCCAAGGGACTGTATTACGACGTCCTGCGCCTTGTTGAAGATCGCCTGCGGCCCGGTGCCCTGATCATCGCCGACAATGCGGACTACTGCCCTGAGTATGTGGCGCTGGTGCGCAACTCGGAGGGCTACCTGTCCGTGCCGGTTGCCGACGATGTCGAATTGACGATGAGGCGCGGCTAGTGCTTCCGCAGCAAGACCCATTGTGCATAGCGCCTGACGTAGGGCCTGCGGGGGCTGGCCAGGATAATCCGGCAAGCCTCGGCAGTCCGCTGGAAGTCGAGGTGCATCGCCAGGCGTAATTGGTCTTTGATCTGTTCGGAAAACTGGCCAGAAGCCAGGCGCGAGGTAATAGCATCCACCAACTGCACACGATGCTGCTGCCCGAGTTCGCAATGCTTGAGGCGGCGGCACATCATTGCGCGTGCACGTCCATGCCAGAATCCGCGGGTTTCCGCGACGACGAAAAGCACGCAGCGTTCGATTGCGGCTGGATCCGGCTCGAGAAGCCGGTCGGCAAGGCAGTGAAGATCGTGCTTGCCCAGACCTTCGAACTCGGTTTGGTGAGGTGAACTAGTCGTGTCTATTCGCGATCCAGGCATGTTCGATCATTGAGCAATTCATCCGCATTCTGCAGATATTTGTCAAAGAACTGGTCGAGGGTTTCAGCGATCAGGATGGCGTCTCGACCATCGAAATAGTCGACGTAGACAGCAGTCGAGTCCTTGTCTATGGGCTTGAGTCGATAGACCCAGGAATCGAGAAGATAATCCGAAAACAGCATGCCGAATTCGTTTGTCTCATCTCTATGCCCATAAACTTCGGACAATGGCCAGAGACGCCACAGATTCTTGTCAGGCACCTCCATTCCACCAATCGCGCTATAGAGTCGAATTAGATCCTTCGGTGGATCAACCCCTAGCTCCAGGAACGTGGAGCGCACTATGGATTCGCCATAAGGAGGTAGGGTGTGCAGGTCCTCCTGACTCCAATGCTTCAGGAGAATCTCAAGGGAGTTTGCATTCTGTTCCATGGCGATAAACGCGAGACTATCACCAGTCCCAAGAAGGCAATTCGTCACCTTCGGAGAGTTCGCAGCCATAGAAACTGGCCCCTTTGACTTTGACTCCTTCGAGCAACGCACCCTTTGCCGTTATCGACTCAATTGCCGCGAGCTCAAAATTGGCGCCTGTTAAATCAGCGTTCGAAAAGTTCGCGCACTTCAGGTTGCATTCGCGGAAGCTGGTTCCGCGCAAACTGGCACCCGAAAATATTGCGTCCGAAAACCAGGAATGCGGCTCGAAGCTGGCTCCATCCAGTTTGATCCCAGACAGGTCCGCATCGCATAGCTCGGAATTTGGGAAGTGACGCTCTCCACTTGCATAGCGCCGCTCAAGTTCTTCCCGGCTTACCGGCGGTCGGTAAAGGAAGATACGATTGGTAGCTACTTGCGCCAGCCATTCATCAAGTGGAATAAAGGATTCTTCTTGCTCGTCATCAAATCTAATCCAGCCACCACAACTTTGACTAAGCTCGGAAAGCTTTTGGATGTGGGCAGCAGTCAACAGAAGGCGACCATATTTGCATGGACCCGAAGTGACTGCAGCCCAAAGCTCGAATTCCAGACGATCCATCCAGCCCGCAGAATATGCCTTTTCCGATAGGTCGGACATGTATTCTGCGAGCGCCAATTGCTGCTGGGTGAAGTCGTGGAGCAAAAGGCATCCCGGTTAATGATTTGAAATGGTGGATCCAGGACTTAGGTTGTTCCTAACTCCTGGAAGGCAGATGGCTTATTCGACAGTGACCGACTTCGCCAGGTTACGAGGCTTATCAACGTCGGTGCCTCGCGCCAGGGCGGTGTGGTAGGCCAGAAGCTGCAGCGCGACCACGTGCAGGATCGGGGACAGTTGGCCGTAGTGTTCCGGCAGGCGGATCACGTGCAGGCCATCGCCGGAAGTGATGCGTGAATCAACGTCGGCGAAGACGTAGAGCTGGCCTCCGCGGGCGCGGACTTCCTGCATATTCGACTTCAGCTTTTCCAGCAGCGCGTCGTTCGGGGCGATGGTTACCACCGGCATTTCGTCGGTTACCAGCGCCAGCGGGCCGTGTTTCAGCTCACCGGCTGGATAGGCTTCGGCGTGGATGTAGGAGATCTCTTTCAGCTTCAACGCGCCTTCCAGGGCGATCGGGTAATGCATGCCGCGGCCCAGGAACAGGGCGTTCTCCTTGCGCGCGAACTCCTCAGCCCAAGCGATGATCTGCGGTTCCAGCGCCAGCACGGCGCCGATGGCGGAAGGCAGGTGGCGCATGGCTTTCAGGTGCGCGGATTCCTGTTCGTCGGTCAGCAGGCCGTTCACTTGCGCCAGGCTGAGGGTCAGCAGGAACAGGGCGGAGAGCTGGGTGGTGAAGGCTTTGGTCGAGGCCACGCCCACTTCCACGCCGGCGCGGGTGATGTAGGCGAGTTTGCACTCGCGCACCATGGCGCTGGTCGATACGTTGCAGATGGTCAGGGTGTGCTCCATGCCCAGGCTGCGCGCGTGCTTCAGGGCGGCGATGGTGTCAGCGGTTTCGCCGGACTGGGAGATGGTCACGACCAGCGTTTTAGGATTCGGCACGCTGTCGCGGTAGCGGTATTCGGAGGCGATTTCCACGCTGACCGGCACCTTGGCGATCGATTCGATCCAGTACTTGGCGGTCAGCCCTGCGTAGTAGCTGGTGCCGCAGGCGAGGATCAGCACGCGGTCGATTTCCTTGAACACCTTGTAGGCGCCGTCGCCGAACAGCTCCGGCATGACGCCGGTCACGCCTTCCAGCGTATCGCCGACTACGCGTGGCTGCTCGAAGATTTCCTTCTGCATGAAGTGGCGGTAAGGGCCGAGTTCCGCGGCGCCGGTGTGGGCGTGCACGGTTTTCACTTCGCGCTGCACTTGCTTGCCGTCGGCGTCGACGATCCATACGCGGCCCAGTTGCAGGTCGACGACGTCGCCTTCTTCCAGGTAGATGATCTGGTCGGTGGTGCCGGCCAGCGCCATGGCGTCGGAGGCGACGAAGTTTTCACCCTGGCCCAGGCCGACGATCAGCGGCGAGCCCTGGCGCGCGGCGACCACGCGGTGCGGCTCTTCGCGGCAGAACACGGCGATGGCGTAGGCGCCGTGCAGGCGCTTGACCGCGTGCTGCACGGTGTCGAACAGGTCACCGTTGTACATGTGGTCGACCAGGTGGGCGATCACTTCGGTGTCGGTCTGGCTGGTGAAGACGTAACCCAGGGCGGTCAGCTCGGCGCGCAGTTCGTCATGGTTTTCGATGATGCCGTTATGGACCAGGGCGATGCGGGCGGCCGTTTCGCTTGGGGAGAAGTGCGGGTGGGCGTTGTGCGAGGCTGGGGCGCCGTGGGTGGCCCAGCGGGTATGAGCGATGCCGGTGAAACCGTTCAGGCCACCTTCGTTAATCTGCTTTTCGAGGTCGGCCACGCGGGAGGTGCTACGGGAGCGCTGCAGCTTGCCGTCCAGGTGCAGGGCAACGCCGCAGGAGTCGTATCCGCGGTATTCGAGGCGCTTCAGGCCTTCGACCAGGATTGGGGTGATATTGCGCTGGGCTACAGCGCCGACGATACCGCACATACGCGACCTCATTCTTTAAAAGTTAATGAGTGCATGCTAGAGCAGGCATGAAGAAATATGCTTTCTCATTTGACGGCAATATGAAAGAATATTTCTCGTTGCTTATAGGATGAAATATTCTTTCATATTATGGATCTTGATGAAATCGATCGTCGCATTCTCAACGCTTTGCAGAAGGATGCCTCCCAAACCAACGCCGAACTTGCTGCTGCCGTGCACGTCTCGGCGCCCACTTGTTTGCGCCGGGTCAAGCATTTGCGCGATTCCGGGGTGATCGAACGGGAGGTGGCGCTGGTGGCTCCGGATAAGGTCGGGGCGCACCTGACCGCGGTTGTGGAAATCTCCTTAGATATCCAAGCCGCCGAACGCATGGCGGAATTCGAGGCGCTGGTTGCGCCGGAGCCGGCTGTGCTGCAGTGTTACCGCGTCTCGCCTGGGCCGGATTTCGTGCTGATCGTGCAGGTGGCGGACATGCCCTCTTACCACGCGCTGGCCCACCGCTTGTTTGCTGCGCAGGCCAATGTGCGGAACGTAAAAGCCTACTTTTCCACTTTCCGCAGCAAGTTCGAAACCAGCATCCAGGTGTGAGCAAGTTATCCCGGCTTATACCGAGGTAAGCACAGGCTTATGCACATCTTTTTCCACATAGCCGGGATGCCAAAGCGCAGTTATCCAGCGATCTGCACCTCATATCCTCGTGTTTTCCGCAGGGTTCCCCACATCTTTATCCACAGTTTTGAGTTATCCGCTCTTGTTAGACAGTATTCCCCAGGCTTTTCCACAGCAGGTGCGCTAGCGCTTGCTTTGTGGATAATTTGAGCATACCAATTACCGCTTATCCAAGGGCTGTCCCATGGTTTTCAGGCGGAATTGCACCAGCTTTTACACATCTTTATCCACAGCAGTAGAATGGGGCATGAATTACCTCGCACATATCTACCTGGCCCGCCATAGCGAAGCGGCGATGGTCGGCGCCATGCTGGGCGATTTCGTCAAGGCGAACGGCGGGGATCACTATGCGCCAGAGATTGCAAATGAGATTGCGCTGCACCGTTTCATCGATTCGTTCACGGACAGCCACCCGGTGGTGACTGAGGCCAAGAGCCTGTTCACGGAGGGCCGCCGGCGCTATGCGGGCATCGTGCTGGACGTGTTCTACGACCATATCCTTAGCCAGCGTTGGGACGATTACTGCGAAGAGCCGCGCAAGGAATTGATTGAGCGCTTCTACGGCGCCCTGGCGGCGCATGAGGAGCAGTTGCCGGAACGGCTGCGCGAAATCCTGCCCAAGCTGATCAAGCAGGACTGGCTGGGGGCTTACGGGGAATTCAGCGGGGTCGAGCTGGCGCTGACCCGCATGTCGGACAGGTTAAGCCGCAATGGCCACCTGCTGCGCGAGGGCATCGGGGAAGTGCAGCAGCACTATGAAGCGATCGCAGATGGTTTCGACCGCTTCTTCCCCGAACTGGTGAAATTTACTTACCAGCGCCGCCGCCAGTTTTCGGTTGCTTGACTGGGCGCTTCCAGCCTTCCACCGTCAGTTGTTTCGGACGCGAGATGGTCAGCTTGCCGGCTGGCGCATCCTTGGTCAGCGTCGTGCCGGCGCCGATGGTGGCGCCTGCGCCCACAGTGACCGGAGCCACGAGCTGGCTGTCGCTGCCGATGAAGGCATCATCTTCGATCACGGTGCGGAACTTGTTGGCGCCATCGTAGTTGCAGGTAATGGTGCCGGCGCCGATATTCACGCGCGAGCCAACGGTGGCATCGCCGACATAGGCCAGGTGATTGGCCTTGGAATGGGCGGCAACCTGGCTGTTCTTGATCTCGACGAAGTTACCCACATGGACGTCCTCGCCCAGTTCAGTGCCAGGGCGCAGGCGGGCGTATGGACCGATCTGGCCCTTGTCGCCAACCACGGCTTCTTCGATATGGGTGAAAGCCTTGATGTTGGCGCCCGCACCGATCCGCGCGTTAATCAGCACGCAGTTCGGGCCAATGGTCGCGCCTTCGCCAATTTCGACCTTGCCTTCGAAGACGCAGCCCACGTCGATGGTCACATCACGGCCGCAAACCAGTTCGCCGCGCACGTCGATGCGCGCCGGATCGGCCAGGGTCACGCCTTTGTCCAGCAAGGCGTTGGCGACGTTGCGCTGATAGATGCGTTCCAGTTCGGCCAGTTGCGCCTTGCTGTTCACGCCCAGCACTTCCCATGGCGCGGCAGGGTGGGCCGAGACCACTTGCACGCCTTCTTCCACCGCCATGGCGACGATGTCGGTCAGGTAGTATTCGCCTTGGGCGTTTTCGTTTTTCAGCTTGCCCAGCCACTGTTTCAGCTTGGCGGTCGGGATCACCATGATGCCGGAGTTAATTTCCTTGATCAGGCGTTCAGCTTCTGTGGCATCCTTCTCTTCAACGATGCGCTGGATGGCGCCGCCCACGCGGACGATGCGGCCCAGGCCGAACGGGTTGTCCTGCACCACGGTCAGGATGCCCAGCTTGTCCTTGCCGGCTGCTTCGGCCAGGCGTTTCAGCGAGGCGGCGGAAGTCAGCGGCACGTCGCCGTACAGCACCAGGGTTGGCTGGTCGTCGTCGAGGTGCTCCAGCCCTTGCTGGACAGCGTGGCCGGTGCCCAGCTGCGGCTCCTGCAGTGCGGCCGAGATTTCGGTGCCTGGAACGACCTTGTGCTTGTCCAGCGAAGCCAGCACCGCTGCGCCGCCGTGACCGTAAATGACGCACAATTTAGCCGGAGACAGGCTACGCGCGGTGTCGATGACGTGAGACAACAAGGACTTGCCAGCTACGGGATGCAATACTTTAGGCAGCGCCGACTGCATGCGCTTACCCATGCCGGCGGCGAGAATGACGACGTTCATAGACCGTAGTTTCTAGTGTGAGTTAAAAGATGAAAAAGTTTAACACGTGCATCGTGCTGGCTTTTGCCATTCTGCTCGCAGCGTGCAGCTCCCTGCGCCTGGCATATAACAATGCCGACACACTGCTGTACTGGTGGCTCGATGCCTATGTCGATTTCGACAGCGAGCAAAAGGCAGAGGTCAAGCAAGACATCGGGGAGTTCTTCCGCTGGCATCGTAAAACCCAGCTTCAGGACTATGTCCAGCTGCTGCAAAAGGCCCAGCACCAGTTGCGCGGAAACCCGACGCAAGCCGACCTGATGGCCGATTATGTGGATATCCGCGACCGCACCGAGGCGCTCTTGCTGCGCTCCGCGCCCGATATTGCGGACCTGGCGCTATCCCTCAAGCCCGACCAACTGGCGAGCATGGAGAAGAAATTCGCCAAGAATAACGCCAAGTTCCGTAAAGAGAATATGAAGGGCGACGCCCAGGACCAGAACAAGTTCCGCTTCAAGAAATCGATGGAGCAGTTCGAACTGTGGTTCGGCGACTTCAGCGACGAACAGGAAGCCATTATCCGCAAGGCTTCCGACGCGCGGCCGCTCGATAACGCCTTGTGGCTCGATGAACGCATGCGGCGCCAGCTCAAGATCATGAACCTGGCGCGCAAGATCATGACCGAACAACCGAGCAAGCAAGTTGCCACGCAATGGGTGGAGGAGTTGATCCGCTCGGGCTTTGACCGCTTCGGCGTCTCGGATCGTAAAGCCTTCTTCGACAATTACACGCAGTCGACGGTGGAACTTGTGCACACCGTGGTACGCATCGCCACTCCGGAGCAGAAAGCCCACGCGCAAAAGCGCATGGACGGCTGGATCAAGGACCTGAATACCCTTGCGGCGCAAGTGCATTAGGCCTTGGCGCCTGGGCGGCATGAGATAATGCCGGCCATGCAAAAGAAGAAAGTTCCCAACCAGGTCCGCATTATCGGCGGCGACTGGAAGCGCACCCCATTGCCCGTACTGGAAGCACTGGGCTTGCGCCCAACGCCAGACCGCGTGCGCGAAACCGTCTTCAACTGGATCAACCACCTGCACGATGGCGCATGGAGCGACACCCAGGTGCTGGACCTGTTCGCCGGCAGCGGAGCCCTTGGATTCGAGGCCGCCAGCCGCGGCGCAGCCAAGGTCACCATGGTCGACGCTAACAGCGCCGTGGTGCGCCAGCTCGAAGCCAACCGCGAAAAGCTGAAGGCCACCAATATCGCCATCCAGCGCGGCGACGCCATGGCGACCGCGCAATCGCTGGCCGGCCGCGGCGCAAAATTCGACCTGATCTTCCTTGATCCGCCTTACCAGCAAGGCCTGCTGGAGCGTTCGCTGCCGCTGTGCCGCGCACTGCTCAAGGACGGCGGCCTGGTTTATGCCGAGGCCGAAGCACCGCTGGCCTTCGACGGCTGGGAAGTGGTGCGCGCCGATAAAGCGGGCATGGTGTACTACCACCTGCTTCAGGCATTGCCTGAAAATGAGGCATAATCCTTCTTTGTCCTAAGCCAAACGCATGGAGTTGCAATGGTTGTAGCAGTTTATCCGGGTACTTTCGACCCGCTGACCCGGGGTCACGAAGACCTGGTGCGCCGCGCATCGGGCCTGTTCGACACGCTGATCGTCGGCGTAGCCGATAGCCAGAACAAGCATCCGTTCTTCACGCTTGAGGAACGGCTGGAGATTGCCAACGAAGTGCTGGGCCATTATCCAAACGTCAAAGTTGAGAGTTTTTCAGGACTGCTGAAAGACTTCGTGCGCGAGCATGATGCGCGCGTGATCGTGCGCGGCTTGCGCGCCGTGTCCGACTTCGAGTTCGAATTCCAGATGGCGGGCATGAACCGCTACATGCTGCCGGATGTGGAAACGCTGTTCCTGACCCCATCCGACCAGTACCAGTTCATCTCGGGCACCATCGTGCGCGAGATTGCCGAGCTTGGCGGTGACGTATCCAAGTTTGTTTTCCCGTCCGTCGACCGCTGGCTGCGTAAGAAGATCGCAGCGCGCAAGGGCGAATAAGAGAGTAATGCCATGGCTTTAATGATTACCGACGACTGCATCAATTGCGATGTGTGCGAGCCGGAGTGCCCGAACGACGCAATTTACATGGGTCCGGAGATCTACGAAATTGATCCCAACAAGTGCACCGAATGCGTGGGGCACTTCGACGAACCGCAATGCCAGCAAGTGTGCCCGGTCTCTTGCATTCCTTTTAATCCAGATTGGCGGGAAAGCAAGGAGCAACTGTTGGCAAAATTCGAGAAATTGCAGGCAGATAAGACCTGATGCCTCCCAAAAAGGGTAGCTCTGCGGTATATTGCTACTTGATACAAACGGAGACAAAATGAGTATTACTCGCCGTAAACTTTTACAAAGCGCTGCCGCCGCCGTCTTCCTGGCCGCCAGCAGCCTGCCCGCCTTTGCCGCCGAAGTAGCCGGCGTCAAATTCCCTGAAACGGTTACCGTAGCTGGACATGACCTCAAGCTGAACGGCGCTGGCGTGCGCACCAAGCTGGTGTTCAAGGTCTACGCGGTTGGCTTCTACCTGCAAGAGAAGAAGACCACCGTGCAGGACGTGCTGAACGTGGGCGGTCCACGCCGCATCCGCATCGTCGCGATGCGCGACCTGAGCTCGGACGACTTCGGCATGGCCTTCATGAAAGGCCTGAACGACAACGTCAGCGCGGAAGAACGCACCAAGCTGCTGCCGCAAACCAAGGCCTTTGGTGAGATTTTTGCCCAGTTCCCAGGGCTGAAGAAAGGTGACGAGCTGATCGTCGACTGGAACCCAAGCACGGGTACCCAGCCGTTCCTGAACGGTAAGAAGGTAGGGGAGACGCTGCCGGACCAGGCGTTCTTCAACGCCATCATGCGCATCTGGATCGGCAACAAGCCGGTTGATTCTTCGCTGAAGCCGAAACTGCTGACTGGCGCGGAAAAGCCAGCTCCGGCGCCAGAAACGAACTGATTGCTGCGCTGCGGAAGGCTTACGCGCGGCAGGCCATCGCTCGCAGTTCTGCGACGTGGCTCGGCGAGCCTTCCATCGAATTCAGCATACGCTTGAACATCATGGTGTCGCGCATCAGGCGGCGCTGCAAGCGTTCCTCTTTGCTCAACTTTGGCTTAACGACAAGCACGGCTGCGCGGGCGATACCACGCAGCAGTGGCTTGAACACGACAGCCAGCGCCAGCGCCAGGATCACCAGCGGCAGGTACTGTGCGAATTCGATGATGTTAATGTAAGTGGACATGGGCGTTTCTATACCTTTAGAATCTATCGGTACTATAGTGCGCCGCAACATATAACGCCAATTCCGTTTCTCCATAACAATCATTATTGGTGTGAATGACCGATGAGCTTTCTGACCCTGGACTTGAATCTGCTGCGCGTTTTCGACGCGGTAATGACTGAGCAGAACCTGACGCGCGCTGCCGGCCACCTGGCCATGACGCAGCCGGCGGTGTCGAACGCCATCAAACGCCTGCGCGAAAGCCTGGGCGACGATTTGCTGATCCGCACGGCATACGGCGTGAAACCGACGCCGCGGGCGGAAGCGCTGTGGCCCCAGGTGCGCAGCGCGCTTGCTTCCCTGGAAGCGGCCGTAACGCCCGGGACTTTCGACGTCTCCAAGACCCATGCCACCTTCCGCATGGCGATGGCGGACGCAACGGCGGCATTCTGGCTGCCCGCCCTGATGCGCTCGATCGAACGCGAAGCGCCTGGCGTGAACATCCGCATGGTTCCTTTGACAACGCGCGAGCCGCGGCCGATGCTGCTGCGCGGCGATATCGACTTGGCGGTGGGCTTCTTCCCGGGCGTGGCGGCGCAGCTGATGAGCGAACCGAGCTCGCCAATTCGCCATGAACGCCTGTATTCCGGGATATACGTCGCCGTGATGCGGCGCGGGCACCCGTTGGCCAAGCAAGACCTGACGCTGGATAACTACTGCTCGGCCAACCACTTGCTGGTCAGCTTCTCCGGCCGCGCGCACGGCCTGGTGGATGAAGCGCTTGCGCAGATCCAGCGCGAACGCCGCATTCTGCTGACGGTGAACCAGTTCTTCACCGCCGGACGCGTGGTAGCCAATAGCGACCTGATCACGGTGCTGCCGAAGCACCTGATCGCATCAACCGGGATGACGGACGCGCTGATCTACAAAGAGCTGCCATTCCAGCTGCCAGCCGTGCACCTCGACATGCTCTGGCACGAACGCGACGCCCGCAGCCCAGCCCACAAATGGCTACGCAACCACCTCGAGAGCATGAATTCCGTCGCCCAGAAGACCGCCCCGGGCACTAATCCCAAGAACGACACTTACTAAGACTACAGCCGGGTTCGTGTCACACCATGGGGTCACACCCCAAGTGTGACACGGCCTCAACCGTCGCTTGGCGCGTAATTCTGGATGGCCCGAGCGACTGTTCGGACTGATACGCCGAAATGGTTCGCGATCTCCTGACGCGTATAAGCGCTCGTTTGGAATGCGTGTGCCATGGCTTCATCGCGATTTGGGTAATGCGCGGCGTACGTTGCCAGGGGTTGCGCAGCTTCGGATCGTGGATTGGGGCGTTCTGTGTGAAATTGCAGGGGATTCGGCATGTCGATTCCGCTCGCAACGAATTCTTTATACGCTGCGAGCCGTTGGTTCTGATTGCCAGGCCCAAACTGCGAAAGAATCCATTCAGTCTCGAGCCAATCAGGTGCATTGTCGGGAGAAAGATAGTGCCGATGGCTGCTCCAGAGCCAGTCGGCAGCGTCAGCTACGAGCTTTGCCCGCACGGGATTGAGGCTGATATAGCGTGCGACAGCGAGCATTTGCTCACTCCTTGCCACTGTGACCGCGTGGAAGCGGCCTTGAATAACGTGGCCAGTTAATCCATGCCGATTGTTGAAATGCTGGCAGTACGAGGCATTTAGCTGATGCATAGCTTCCGACAAGTTGGCACGAACGGTCTCCATCAAAAGATGGTAGTGGTTCGGCATCAGGCAAAAGGCATGGACTTTCAGGTCATGGTTGTCCACGGTTTCGGCCAGCGTGTCGAGCCAGATCAAGTGATCGCGCCTGTCATGATAAATGGCGGCGCGACGATTTCCACGTGAAGTTACGTGGTAAATCGCTCCAGGGAAAACGATGCGGGGCGCTCGGCTCATACTATCAACGCTAGCATCGGCACGACCGGCTCATGCTGACGAAAATCAAACAGTAGAGCCCGTGTCACACTTGGGGTGTGACCCCAAGGTGTGACACGAGGTGAACCGTAGGTTAGGCGTCGAGGGTCATCAGGCTGGCGTTGCCGCCGGCGGCGGTGGTGTTGACGCACAGGGCGCGTTCGGCAATCAGGCGCCACAGCGGGATGTCGCCTTCTTCTGTCGTGTCGATGACCGAGACGATCGCGCCGTCGCGGGCGGCCAGTTCCGGCCGCAGCTTGGCGCCGAGGCTGGATTCCACCAGGGCGATCTGGAAGTCGGCTTTGGACAGGTCTGATGGGACTACCGTCTGGATCGAGGCTTTCACCTCGGCTGGCAGGTCTGCCGGCAATGTACCTTCGACTACCAGGGCGCGGTTGCCCGTCGAGATCGCGGCTGCGATCTGATTCAGCAATACGTCGGCATGCGAAGCGAAGCAGGCGATGTTGCCGCGTGGGACGTAAGCCAGCGTGTTGCGCTCGCCAGTTGGACCTGGCAGGGCGATCAGGCTGCCCACCGGCGTGGTGCGTGCATAGCTTTCGATATGCGCGGCCAGGCGCTCTTTGCCTTGTGCCTTGGCCCATGCTGCCAGCGAGTCGATTGCTGGCACGCCCAGGCGTTCGTGACGTTCCAGGGTGACAGGGGCGCGCTGCAGGCGCTTCAGGTACAGCGGGCCGCCGGCTTTCGGGCCGGTGCCGGATTTGCCTTCGCCGCCGAATGGCTGCACACCCACCACTGCACCAACGATATTCCGGTTCACGTAGATGTTGCCGACGTGCGCACTGGAGGTGATGTAGTCGATGGTTTCATCAATACGCGAGTGCACGCCAAGGGTCAGGCCGAAGCCGCTGCCGTTGATTTGCTCGATTACTTTCGGCAGTTCCGATCGCTTGTAGCGGATCACATGCATCACTGGGCCGAAGACTTCCTTGGTCAGCTCGGACAGGGAGCGGATTTCCAGCACGGTTGGCGGCACGAACGTTCCTGCTTCGGCGCCTGGGACTTCGAGCGAGAAGCTGTCCTTGGCTTGCGCGCGTACTTTGTCGATGTGCGACAGCAGGTTTTGCTGCGCTTCCTTGTCGATTACGGGGCCGATGTCGGTCACCAGGCGGTCCGGCGAGCCGACGCGCAGTTCTTTCATCGCGCCTTTGAGCATCTTGATGGTCTTGTCGGCGATGTCTTCTTGCAGGAACAGCACGCGCAGGGCGGAGCAGCGCTGGCCGGCGCTGTCAAAGGCGGACGAAATGGCGTCGCCCACCACTTGCTCCGGAAGCGAGGAGGAGTCCACGATCATCGCATTCTGGCCGCCGGTTTCGGCGATCAGCGGGATGTCCACATTTTCAGCTGCGGCGCGCTTGGCCAGGGTGCGGTTGATCAGTTGCGCTACTTCGGTGGAGCCGGTGAAGATCACGCCTTTGACGCGCGAGTCGTTGCACAGGCCTGCGCCGACCACTTCGCCGCGGCCTGGCAGGAATTGCAGCGCTGCGCGCGGGACGCCGGCTTCGTGCAGCAGTTCCACTGCGCGTTGGGCGATCAGCGGGGTTTGTTCTGCTGGTTTTGCGAGTACCACGTTGCCGGCTGCCAGTGCGGCAGCAGCCTGGCCGGTGAAGATCGCGAGCGGGAAGTTCCATGGGCTGATGCAGGTGACAGGGCCCAGCGCCAGCGTGTTGGTGGAGCCGCGCACCTGCACTGCGTAGTAGCGCAGGAAGTCGACTGCTTCACGGACTTCGGCGATCGCGTTTGGCAGCGATTTGCCGGCTTCGCGTACGGCCAGTGCCATCAGCTCCAGTTTGTGGGTTTCGAACAGGTCGGCGGCGCGATCCAGGCAGGCGGCGCGTTGCGATGGTTCGGTGGTTTGCCAGTCCATGGCGAATTGGCTGGCGGCGTTCAGTGCGTTGTTGACGTCTTCGGCAGTCGCTTCGGTGACGGAGCCTACGACGTCGTCCTTGCGGGCCGGGTTGATGACTGGCTGGGAAGCTTGGCCGGCACTGGCTTCAACGGCCAGCAGCGGGCCAGCAGCCCAGCTGCGCGGTTGCGCCAGCGCCAGCGATACTTCGCGCAGCACGTCTTCGTTCGACAGGTCGATACCGGCGGAGTTCTTGCGCTCTGCGCCGAACATGTCCAGCGGCAGGGCGATGCCGGCGTGCGGCACGCCATTCAGTTTTCGTGCTGCTTCGATCGGGTTGGTGATCAGGGAGTCGACCGGGATGCTTTCGTCGACGATCTGGTTCACGAACGAGGAGTTGGCGCCGTTTTCCAGCAGGCGGCGTACCAGGTAAGCCAGCAGGGTTTCGTGCGATCCGACCGGTGCGTAGATACGGCAGGCTTTATCCAGGTTTTCGGCGCCTACCACCTGGTCGTACAGGGTCTCGCCCATGCCATGCAGGCACTGGAATTCGTAGCCGTTGATGCCGTCGCGCTTGGCCCAGGTGTAGATGGTGGACAGGGTCTGTGCATTGTGGGTGGCGAACTGCGGGTAAATCACGTCGGTCGCTGCCAGCAGGCGCTGTGCGCAAGCCAGGTAGGAAACGTCGGTGTAGACCTTGCGAGTGTAAACCGGGTAACCAGGCATGCCGTCAACCTGGGCGCGTTTGATTTCAGCATCCCAGTAGGCGCCTTTTACCAGGCGCACCATGAATTTGCGGCCGCTGCGCTTTGCCAGGTCGACCAGGTAGTCGATCACGAACGGGCAGCGCTTCTGGTATGCCTGTACCACGAAGCCAATGCCGTCGAAACCTTCCAGTTCCGGGTTGAAGGCCATCGCTTCCATCAGGTCCAGGGACAGTTCCAGGCGGTCGGCTTCTTCGGCGTCGATATTCAGGCCGATGTTGTAGCCTTTGGCCAGCTTGACCAGAGCGGTCAGGCGCGGCAGCAGTTCGGACATCACGCGTTCGCGTTGGGCACGGCTGTAGCGTGGGTGCAGGGCGGACAGTTTGACGGAAATGCCTGGACCATTGCGGATGCCGCGGCCGTTTGATGCTTTGCCGATCGCGTGGATCGCTTTTTCGTAAGCTGCGTAGTAGTAGGCCGCATCAACCTCAGTCAACGCTGCTTCGCCCAGCATGTCGTAGGAGTACCGATAGCCGCGCGCTTCGTTGTCTTTGCCGTTCTTGATCGCTTCTTCGATGGTCTGGCCGGTGACGAACTGGTTGCCCAGCATGCGCATTGCCAGGTCGACGCCTTTGCGGATCAGCGGTTCGCCGCCTTTGGCGATCAGGCTGGTGATGGCCGAACCCAAGCCTTCTTCACTGGAGGAGCTGACCAGCTTGCCGGTGATCAGCAGGCCCCAGGTGGCAGCGTTGACGAACAGGGAAGGCGATTCGCCCAGGTGCTTGCGCCAGTCGCCTTTGGAGATCTTGTCCGCGATGAGGCGGTCGGCGGTTGCGGAGTCAGGAATCCGCAACAGTGCTTCGGCCAGGCACATCAGGGCGATGCCTTCTTCGGACGATAGCGAGAATTGATGCATCAGCGCATCCACACCGGAAGAACGGGTGCGTTTTTCACGAACAGCGGTCACCAGGCGCTTGGCCAAGGACTGCGCATCCTGGGTCGTTTCTGGTGATCCGACGTTAATTTGCGACAGAAGCCATTGCACAGCAGTTTGTTCGTCGCGGCGATAGGCAGCAGTGATTGCGCTGCGCAGCGGGCTTGGATCTCGCAGGATTTCTGCTTGAAGTGCGGCGAACGGAGTGGTGTTCAGATGCATGAATGTCTCTATTGGCTAGTATGTAAAAAATCTGGACGTTGACACGAAAACACGCCCGGCAAACCCTGTTTGCGCGGGCGTGTTGTGCAGTGCAACTAATGATTCGATTGTACGGCGGAATCGCTCGGATTAATTCTGGTAATACTTATTACTAGCAATAGATAGTTTTTGGTGAGAGAATTTGACCGAATAAAATTAAAAGTGGGGATGTAATGCTGGACAAGATCAGTAAGAAGATTCTGGCCGAGTTGCAGAACGATGGCCGGATCAGCAACGTTGAATTGGCTGCGCGAGTGAACCTCTCGCCTGCCGCTTGCCTGGAGCGGGTGCGAAAACTGCACGAAGCAGGCTATATCATGGGTTATACGGCGCAGCTGAACCCGCAGCTACTGGATGTTTCGCTGCTGGTGTTCATCGAAGTTGTACTGGATCGGACGACGCCGGAGGTGTTTGATGCCTTCAAACATAGCGTCCAGCTGATTCCTGAAGTACTGGAATGCCACATGGTCGCCGGCGGTTTTGACTACCTCGTCAAAGCTCGCGTAAAGGATATGGCGGCTTACCGTGAATTCCTTGGCAAAACTCTGCTGCAGAAGGGTGTGCGTGAGACGCACACTTATGCGGTGATGGAAGAAGTCAAAAACACCACCAAACTGCCGATCAAGTAAGCGATTTGCAGAAGTTCTGGATGACGCCATATGCGTAGCGAGCGGCGACGGTTTGCACAAAGTGCATGAAATCCGTCGCCGCTTCTTCATTTGCGTTGTCCGAAATCGTCCTCATGATGGCAAACGGCACGCCCAGCTCGTGACAGACCTGGGCGACTGCTGCGCCTTCCATTTCCACTGCCAATAATTCAGGCAGTGCGTCTTTCAGGGCTTCCAGATGGGCCCGGTCTTTGATGAATTGATCTCCGCTGCCAATGAGGCCTCGGTGCACTTGTGCATCATTTTGCAGGAATTCGCGTGTGGCCAGGCTCAGTTTCAGGCTCAATTCGCGGTCAGTAGGCATGCGCGAGAGCCCTGTCAGGGGAATTTCGAAGCGTGGGAACAACGGGCTGGCATCAAAATCGTGTTGAGCCAGGGAATCCGCGACGACAACGTCTCCAATTCGAACCCCAAGGTCTGCAGAACCGGCGACGCCGGTAAAAATAATGTGGGTAACGTTGAACTTCTCCACAAGTGTCGCAGCTGTGACTGCTGCAGCTACCTTTCCAATTCGCGATAAAACGGCCACAGAATCGATTTTCCAGAGTTTTCCGGCTGTGTACTCACGCTTACCGTGGATGAGCTTGTAGGGGCTCTCCATGGCTTCCAGTAGACCCTGTTGTTCTTCTGCCAAGGCTGAAATGATCCCGAGACGCATGCGTGAGTTGTCCTCTATTTATTTAAAGTTGTATACGAAAGGATAGTAGTAGATAGTAAACGCGACCCTGTCTGTGGATAAACCTGTTAACATCCACAGAATCAGAAGTTTACGAATTGTAGAACTGGCTGGACAAGAACTGCGTCTAAATCGGATGAGTTCTGAACAAATTTTGTGCGTGAACTCAAAAATGGTGTTTACGCACATTCGATCCTGTGGATATTCATTGACTTATCAACAGGCGGTGCAGTTTTTCAGCAGAAATTGGCTCTCCGAACAGGTATCCTTGGCCAAAATCGCAGCCTGCAGCCATCAAAATTTCCAGTTGGGCTTCGTTTTCAATCTTTTCGGCGATGACTTTGATGTCTAGCTTGTGCGCCATGGTGACAATTGCCTCGCACAAGAGCTGGTTGTCGCTGAAACTGGTGTCCAGCTTGAGGTAATCGATCTTGAAACGCTTCAGGAAGTTCAGGGACGAGTAGCCATGCCCGAAATCGTCCAGCGAAATCTGGAGATCGGCGTCCCTCAATGACTGCACACGCTGTACGACTTCCCGGTTTGCCTCCAATAGCAGCCCTTCCGTTATTTCGATGACCATTGATCGAGGTGAGAGCGCCTGTTCTTTCAGCAGCTCGAGCCAATGATCGACGCCCACTGCTTCGTGACGGAACTGCCAGGCCGACTTGTTCACGCAGACTTTGAATTCGTTGCCGAAACTGGCCGCCAGGGCTGCAGCTTCCTGGAAGACCCATTCGCCGATGGCGGCGATGATGCCGGTATTTTCAGCAACGCCTATGAATTCGGCCGGCTTGAGCAAGCCTCGCTGTGGATGCTCCCAGCGAATCAGCGCTTCGGCCATTTCTACTTTGTCCGTTGCCAGATTACGGATTGGCTGGAAGAGCAGTCGCAATTCCCTGTTTTTCAATGCGTTACGCAGCTCGTTTGCGAGCTCGATGCGCATCTGGCTGGCTTCCTGCATGAAGGGCGCGAAGTAGTTGAAGCGGTTGCGGCCCTGCTGTTTGGCGAGATACATGGCCTGGTCAGCGTTTTTGATGAGCACTTCCGCATCGTCGCCGTCGTCAGGGAATAGCGAAATGCCCACGCTGCCGGAAATATGGGCGATTTCGTGCTTGAGCTGGAACGGCCTGGCCAGGCTATGCAGGATTTCCTGCACGATCCGGACCACGTCGCCGGGTTCTTTGAGTTCGCTGAGGATGACCGTAAATTCATCGCCTCCAAGACGGGCCACGGTATCGGTATTGCGCACGCATTGGAGCAGGCGCTCTGCCACTTGTTTAAGCAGGATGTCGCCAAAGTCGTGGCCAAGGGTATCGTTGACGGCTTTGAATCCATCCAGGTCGATGAAGATCAGCGCCATGGGCAATTGGTCGCGGGCTGCTTTTTTGATCTCCTGGCGCAGGCGGTCGTTGAACATGCGCCGGTTGGGCAAGCCGGTAAGGGTGTCGAAGTTGGCTTGCTTCCAGATCGCTTCTTCAGTCGCCTTCTTCTTCGTGATATCGGTGAACAGGGCGACGTGGCGCAGCGCATTACCCTTGTTATCGAAGACGGTATTGAAGCGTAGCGAGACCAGGTAATGGTCGCCGTTCTTGTGCTGGTGCCAGATTTCGCCTTCCCAGTAGCCGGTATGGGTAATGGTTTGGCGCATACGGCTGTAGAACTTGATGTCCTGGTGGCTTGAAGTGAGTTCGTAAGCCAGGTGGCCAATGACTTCTTCAGGTGCATAACCGCTGATCTGGGAGAAAGCAGGGTTCACGGACAGGATGCGGCCCTCTGCATCGGTCACCATCATGCCTTCGCTGGCATTTTCGTACATCAGCGTGGCAAGTTTGCTGGATTCTTCGTGGCGCTTACGCTCGCTGATGTCTTCTGCCATGACGAACAGGCCGATTACTTTTCCATGTTCATCGCGATCGGGCACGTAAGTGATGGCATCGCAGCATTCCTGGTCTATCCGCTTCATCCCGCGTTCGAAATGGACGGTTTCGCCGGCAAACGCGCGTTCCAGATGAGGCTTTGTTTCCGCGTACAGGTCTGGAGGCAGCACTTGCTGGATGTTTTCTCCACTGCCGTAAGTTTCAGCAAAGCGGCGATTCTTGAACGAGTAATGCTCGTCGCGATCCATGTAAGCAATCACGATCGGCAGGTTGTCGGCTATCAGGCGCAGGCGCTGCTCGCTGCTGGCCAGCTTCTTTTCGGTCTGTGTCGACGTTGCATAGAGGGCGCGATAGCGATTTTCGCGATCTTCTGCAGCGGAAAAGGAGCGCAGGGCATAAATGATCGCGGCAACGATCAGCGTGAAAATCAGGAAAAGCGCCATGCTGGCAATAAGCAATTGGCGTTGCGAGATCAGCGCCAGGCCGACGTTGGAACTGCCGACAGTAACCACCAAGGGCAGGTTTGGCAGTTTGCGGTAGCTGGCGATGCGTGATTTTTTGTCGATAGGACTTACTGTTTCGATGGTGCCTATCGGGTTGCTGCCGAAGGCGTGATAGACGTTTGAGTCGCGTATGTCGCGGTTGAAGGTTTGTTCGAAGAGCGGAGCACGAGCAACTATATGGCCATTGATATGGAACAGGGTGACGGTGACGTCTTCGCTGAGTCGGGAATTTTCAAAGGTTTCGGCGAGTCTGCTGGCATCAATCGGAGCCACTATCACACCCAGGAATTTGCCCTCAGCGTCTTCAACCCGGCGACTGAGGAAGAACAGTCGTGAATTTGAGATCCGGCCACGGGTTGGTTCCCCGACAAAGAGACCGGTTCCTGGCTTGAGCTGGGCTTGGAAGTAATCGCGGTCTGCATAGTTGATGCCCCTGACGGGAATGTCACGTGAACTGGCAGTGGCAAAGCCTTTTGGATCGATAAAAGTAATCCAGAAACTGTTGCCGAAAGAAGCTCCACGCGAGGAAAGCAGGCCGTCGATGGTCTGTGGGGTGTAGGGAGCGACCTTGATTGCACTGGCAAATCCGAGCAATGCGATGTCGGAGAGCTCGATTGTGCTTAGAACCTGGGCTTCGATGGCCCTTGCGTAGTGTTGGGTTTGCTGGCGAATAGCCTGTTCGCGATCGCTGGCAGATGACGCGAGCTGCCAGGCGACGACTGCCGTGGCGAGCAATGCGAGCATCGTCATGGTGACGAGCAATCGCCTGCGAAAGCGTCGATAGGCGTCGGTAGTCGACAAGAGCCCCTCCAGGCGAATTGCATGGAACAACTTGCTTGTTCAGTATAGGTGGAGAGTTTTGTTTACGTTAGATTAGTGTGTATACAAAGTAGTAATGGTTGTTAACAACCCCGACTTTCTGTGGATAAGTGCAGCTTGCGGAGAAAAATCAGGGGTTTACGAGCTGTATAAGCAGGCGCGTAAACCTTGCGTGAGTTGCGGACTGTTTTTGGACAATTTTGGGCGATTTTCGGGAAGTCTTGTTTACTCACAAACGATGCCTGTGGATATTCATAGCGTTATCCACAGCTTCGGACCAGGAGAAAGCTTGGAATCTGCGGGCCAGTTTGACTACATCATCGTGGGCGGAGGGACGGCGGGCTGTGTGCTTGCGAATCGCCTGACGCAAAATCCAAAAAACCAAGTGCTGCTAATCGAGGCGGGAGGAAAAGACGATTACGTCTGGATCCATATCCCGGTCGGTTACCTTCATTGCATCAATAATCCGCGCACGGACTGGCTGTTTCGCACGGAGCCGGACGTGGGCCTGGGCGGCCGCAGCCTGATTTACCCGCGCGGCAAGGTCCTCGGCGGCAGTTCTTCGATCAACGGCATGATTTACATGCGCGGCCAGGCCAATGACTACGATCAATGGGCCGAGATGTGTGGCGATCCAGGCTGGCGCTGGTCGGAAGTTTTGCCGCTGTTCCGTAAGAGTGAAGACCATCATGGCGGCGCTTCGGACTTCCACGGCGCCGGCGGCGAATGGCGTGTTGAAAAGCAGCGCCTGCGTTGGGATATTCTCGACGCGTTCCGTGATGCAGCGGAGCAGACAGGCATCCCGAAGATCGAAGATTTCAACCGCGGCGATAATTTCGGCTGCTCTTATTTCGAAGTGAACCAGAAGCGCGGCATCCGCTGGAATACGGCAAAAGCTTTTTTGCGTGCCGCGACCGGGCGCCCCAACCTGACGCTGATGACGGGCTGCCACGTTGAAAAACTGGTGCTGGAGGAGGGCGTCTGCAAAGGCGTCATTTTCACCGGCGGCGGTACGCGCTGGAACGCGGAGGCGCGCGAGACCCTGTTGGCAGCTGGCGCAATCGGCACGCCGCAGATTCTTCAGCTATCCGGCATTGGCCCGGCGGAAGTGCTGGCGCAAGCAGGCGTGGAGCCGGTGCGTGATTTGCCCGGCGTTGGAGCCAACCTGCAGGATCACCTGCAACTGCGCATGGTGTTCAAAGTCCAGGGTGCGCGGACCTTGAATACGCTGGCTTCAAGCTGGTTGGGCAAGGCACGCATTGGGCTTGAATATGCTTTGTTCCAGAGCGGGCCGATGTCGATGGCGCCTTCGCAAATGGGCGCGTTTGCACGATCAGGCCCGGAGCAAGCCACGCCGAACCTGGAATACCACGTGCAGCCGCTGTCGCTGGAGCGCTTTGGCGAACCGCTGCACGACTTCCCTGCTTTCACGGCCAGCGTTTGCAACCTGCGTCCGACCTCGCGCGGCCATGTGCGCATCGCTTCGGCCGACTCATACGCGCCGCCGAAAATTACGCCGATGTACCTGAGCACCGACGAAGACCGGCGCGTCGCCGCGGCCGCGCTGAACCTCACGCGCAAGATCGTTTCGGCGCCGGCGCTGGCGAAATACAGGCCGGAAGAATGCAAACCCGGTGTGCATTTTCGCACTGACGAGGAGTTGGCCGAAGCAGCGGGGTCCATCGGCACCACGATTTTCCACCCGGTCGGCACCTGCAAAATGGGCCGTGCGGACGACGTTTCGGCCGTGGTTGACAGCGAATTGCGGGTTCGCGGCGTTCGCGGATTGCGCATCGCGGACGCTTCCGTGATGCCCACCATTACTTCCGGTAACACGAATTCCCCGGTAATCATGATTGCGGAAAAGGCAGCGCTTTTGTGTATGATCTAGCAAAACCGGGGAGACACAATGTCCGACTTCATCTTGGAAACAAAGAGTTTGACCAAGGAGTTCAAGGGATTCACCGCTGTCGCCAACGTGGACCTGCAAGTCCAGCGCGGGCATATCCACGCCTTGATCGGCCCGAACGGCGCGGGCAAGACGACCTGCTTTAACCTGCTGACCAAATTCCTGGTGCCGACCTCGGGCCAGATCCTCTTTAACGGCAAGGACATCACCTCTCACAAGCCGGCGCAGATTGCGCGCATGGGCGTGATCCGTTCCTTCCAGATTTCCGCTGTATTCCCTCACCTGACCGTTCTCGAAAATGTGCGCATCGGCTTGCAGCGAAAGCTCGGTACGACCTTTCATTTTTGGCGCAGCGAACGCACGCTGGAGCAATTGAATGGCCGCGCGATGGAACTGTTGGCGGAGGTCGACCTGGCCTCGTTTGCCGATACGCTGACAGTCGATATGCCTTATGGCCGCAAGCGCGCCTTGGAGATCGCGACCACGCTGGCAATGGAACCTGAATTGATGCTGCTGGATGAGCCAACCCAAGGCATGGGTCACGAGGATGTGCATCGGGTGACGGAGTTGATCAAGAAGGTGTCCGCCGGCCGCACGATCCTGATGGTTGAACACAATATGAGCGTGGTCTCCGGTATTTGCGATCGCATCTCCGTGCTGCAGCGTGGGGCGGTGCTGGCGGAAGGGCCGTATGAAGAAGTCTCGAAGAATCCGCAGGTGATGGAAGCTTACATGGGGAGCGAAGCATGACGGCCGCGCTGGAGATCAGCCAGCTCCAGGCCTGGTACGGCGAGTCGCACATCCTGCATGACGTGAACCTGAACGTGAACCATGGCGAAGTGGTGACATTGCTTGGCCGTAACGGCGCCGGCCGAACCACGACGCTGCGCGCCATCATGGGCCTGACTGGAACGCGCAAGGGTTCAATCCGCATCAACGGGCAGGAGGCGATCGGTTTGTCCACGCACAAAATCGCCCATCTGGGTGTTGGCTATTGTCCCGAAGAGCGCGGCATTTTTTCTTCGCTCACGACGGAAGAGAACCTGCTGCTGCCGCCTGCGTTGAAAACCGGGCAGGGCATGTCGGTCGAAGAAATCTACGAAATGTTCCCGAACCTGAAGGAGCGCCGCTCGAGCCAGGGCACGCGCCTGTCTGGCGGCGAGCAGCAGATGCTGGCCGTTGCGCGCATCTTGCGTACCGGCGCGCGCTTGCTGCTGCTGGACGAAATCTCGGAAGGGCTGGCGCCCGTGATCGTGCAGGGCTTGGCGCGCATGATCCGTACGTTGAAAGCCAAGGGATACACGATCGTGATGGTCGAGCAGAATTTCCGGTTCGCGGCGCCGCTGGCGGATCGGTTTTACGTCATGGAACACGGTCGGATTGTTGAGAGTTTTGCGTCATCGGAATTGGATGCCCGCATGCCGGTATTGACCGAGCTGCTGGGCGTTTGAATATCAAAACTGAAAACGGAGACACTATGAAACGCAACGCCATTGCCTTTGCAGCAGCCCTTTGCGCACTTGGAACCGTGGGCAGCGCCCACGCCCAGGTTTCCGGCGACACCATCAAGATCGGCTTCATCACCGATATGTCGGGCGTTTATTCAGACATTGACGGGCAAGGCGGCGCGGAAGCGATCAAGATGGCGATTGCCGATGCGGGCGGCGCTATCAACGGCAAGAAGATCGAGTTCGTTTTTGCCGACCACCAGAACAAGGCCGACATAGCGGCGTCGAAGGCACGCGAATGGTTCGACCAGCAGGGTGTGGACATGCTGGTTGGCGGCACCAATTCCGGCGCCAACCTGGCGATGGCGAAAGTCGCTGCCGACAAGAAGAAGGTGTTCATGGTCGTTGGCGCCGGCTCTTCGCGCCTGACCAATGAGGAATGCACGCCCTACACCGTGCACTACGCTTATGACACGGTGGCGCTGGCGCGGGGCACCGGCAGCACCATGGTCAAGCAGGGCGGCAAGAACTGGTACTTCCTGACCGCCGATTATGCCTTCGGACATTCGCTGGAGAAGGATACCAGCGAGGTCGTCACCAAGTCAGGCGGCAAGGTGCTTGGCAATGTGCGGCATCCCTTCCCTGGCACCGATTTCTCGTCCTTCCTGATGCAGGCTTCTTCTTCCGGCGCGCAGGTGCTCGGCCTGGCGAATGCCGGCGGCGACTTTATCAACTCGGTCAAGGCGGCTAATGAATTCGGCGTGTCGAAGAAGATGAAGATGGCTGGCCTGCTGGTGTTCATCAACGACATCCACTCGCTGGGCCTGAATGCCACCGCCGGCATGTACCTGACCGACGGCTGGTACTGGGACATGAACGACACCACGCGTGCCTGGTCCAAGCGTTACTTCGCGAAGATGAAGAAGGAGCCGTCGATGCTGCAGGCGGGCGATTATTCCGCCGCTTCGCAATACCTGGCAGCCGTGAAAGCAGTGGGCACGGACGATGCGGACAAGGTGATGGCGAAGCTGAAATCGAGCACCATCAAGGACGTCTTCACCAGCAACGGCGTGATCCGTCCGGACGGCCGCATGGTGCACGATATGTACCTGATGGAAGTGAAGAAGCAGTCGGAATCCAAGTATCCATGGGATTACTACAAGGTCGTGGCGACGATCCCGGGTGACCAGGCCTATATGTCGAAGGCCGAATCCAAGTGCGCCTTGTGGAAGTAAGCTAGATGGAGATCTTCGGCCGCCCGTTACCGATGATGATGTCCCAGCTTTTGCTGGGGCTCGTCAACGGCTCTTTTTACGCCATGCTGTCCCTCGGCCTTGCCGTGATTTTCGGGCTGCTGAATGTGATTAACTTCGCGCACGGTGCCATGTACATGATGGGCGCCTTCCTCGCGTGGATCGGCATGACTTACTTCGGCATGAGTTATTGGAGCATGCTGTTGCTGGCACCGTTGATTGTGGGCGTGCTGGGCGTGGTGATCGAGAGGACGATGCTGCGCCGCCTATACAAGCTCGATCACCTTTACGGGCTGCTGTTGACGTTTGGGCTGACCCTGCTGGTCGAAGGCGGTTTCCGCTCGTTCTACGGGGTCTCTGGGCAGCCGTTCGAGACGCCGGAGGCCCTGCAGGGGGCGACTGACCTCGGCTTCATGGTGATGCCGAATTATCGTGCCTGGGTGGTGCTGGCTTCCCTAGTGGTTTGCCTGGCTACCTGGTTCGTGATCGAGAAGACCAAATTGGGGGCTTACCTGCGCGCCGGTACCGAGAATCCGAAACTGGTGGAAGCCTTCGGGATCAACGTGCCGCTGATGGTGACCCTGACCTACGGCTTCGGCGTCGCTTTGGCGGGCTTTGCAGGCGTCCTGGCGGCTCCAATCCAGCAAGTGACACCCTTGATGGGGTCGAACCTGATTATCGTCGTATTCGCCGTTGTGGTGATCGGGGGCATGGGGTCGATCCTGGGCTCGATTGTCACCGGCCTGGCGCTGGGCGTGATCGAGGGGCTGACGAAAGTGTTCTATCCCGAGTTCGCCAACACTGTCGTGTTTTTGGTGATGGTCATCATCCTATTGCTGCGCCCCGCCGGCCTGTTTGGCAAGGAACGTTAAATGAACAAGAAGCTGGGCTACTCCATCGCATTCGTGCTGGCGCTGGGTGCGCCGTTTGTCGGTTATCCCGTGCTGCTGATGAAGCTTTTGTGCTTCGCGCTGTTTGCCTGCGCGTTCAACCTGCTAATTGGCTTTACTGGTTTGCTGTCGTTTGGCCACGCGGCTTTCTTTGGTGCGGCTGGCTACTTCGCCGGCAACGCGATGAAGAACTGGGTGCTGCCGTTTGAATTAAGCCTGCTGGTTGGCGTGCTGGCCGGTGCGGCAATTGGGCTGGTGATGGGCGGCCTGGCGATTCGCCGGCAGGGCATCTACTTCTCGATGATTACGTTGGCGCTGGCGCAGATGGTGTACTTCGCTGCGCTGCGCTTTACTGATTTCAGCGGCGGCGAGGATGGCTTGCAGGGTATCCCGCGCGGCAAGCTGCTCGGGGTGCTGGACTTGGGCAGCGACCTCACGATGTATTACGTGGTGCTGGGGATTTTCATCGCCGGCTTCGCGCTGATTATGCGCACGGTGCATTCGCCGTTTGGCCAGGTGCTGAAAGCGATCAAGGAAAATGAGCCGCGGGCGATTTCACTTGGCTATGACGTGGACAAGTACAAGCTCGCAGCGTTCGTGCTTTCTGGTTCGCTGGCTGCGCTGGCCGGCGCGACCAAGTCGATTGTGCTGGGGTTCGAAACGCTGACGGACGTGCATTGGGCGATGTCCGGTTTGGTGATTCTCATGACATTGGTTGGCGGGATGGGAACCTTGGTCGGCCCGATCATCGGTGCGATCCTGATCATCTCGCTGGAGAACAAGCTCGGTGACTTTGGCACGATGATGGCCGGCGCCACTGGCGTTGAATGGTTCTCTACACTTGGCGAAGCGGTCAGCCTGGTGATCGGCTTTATCTTCGTTGCCTGCGTCCTGCTGTTCCGAAAAGGAATCGTCGGCGAGATCCTCTACCTGCAAGGGAAGAAGCGCAAGCAGGCTTAGTTGGCTGGCTTCACGCGGGCGCTGTCGACCCAGCCGGCTGCCACTTTCGCTAGCTTTGGGTGCTGGTAGAAGACCAGCATATAGCGGCCGTGCACGCGCGAGGCTTCGAGCCGGTCGCCCGGAACGACGAAGGTGCCGGCGATTTCGCAATGTTCATCCGGCGCGGAATGGAATTGCAAGCGCCCTTCGCCCGCCACGACGTAGTCGGCGAGTTGCCGGCTGCTCTTTTCAATCGCTTGCTGGTGCTTTGCGAAGCATGGCTCGGTCACTGGCGGCAGATCGAATATCTTCCCGTCTTTCCAGGCAAGCTGCCCAATTTTATTTTCGCCGGACCGGCGCAGGTGGATGACCGGATATTGGCCCGCGAAAGTGACTCCTGCGAGGTCGCTGCATGAGCCGAACGCTGGCGAAGTTTGAAGCGGTCCTTTGGCCTGGACGGAGAGCCAGCGGAAGCTGGCTGAGCACACCTGTGTTGGCTTCCAGGTCTGGACGAGGACAAAGTCTTTTGTGGCTTCTGGCATGAGCCGGAGGATTGCCGCTTCTTGAGCATCGTCGATGGCGGATGCCTGCAGCCCGTTATGGAAGATTGCCGGCTTGGCGGCGATGTAACGAACTTCCGTACGGCCGAAGCGCCCATCAATTCCGTCACCTGCAGCGGCTGTTTCGGCCATCAGCAAAAAGAGAAGTAGTGGGGCTGACCGACCGGCCATTCGAGTATCCGCGTGTTGGGGAACGCGGATTATATCGCCGCCCGCGGTGATGTTTCAGAGGGCCAGTTTGTACAGTGCGTAGGCGTCTTCGCGTGTGACTGGACGAGGGTTGTTACCGAGCAGGCGAGTCTGCTTCATGGCGTCATCGGCCAAAAGGTCGAGGTCGCTTGCGGCAATGCCGACCTGGCGCAAGGTGCGCGGCAGGCCGGTGATGGTGGCGAATTGTTGCATTGCAACAGCGAGCACCTCGGCTCGTGCTTCAGCGCTTCCTCCTGCATGTGGAACGACGATCGTCGCCAGTTCGGCATATTGCTCGGCACATGCCTCGGCGTTGTAGCGCAGGACATGGGGCAGCACCAGCGAGTTCGATAGGCCATGCGGGACATGGAAGATGCCGCCGATGGGATAGGCAAGCGCGTGGACTGCAGCGACAGGTGCGTTGGCGAAGGCTTGGCCAGCCAGCATCGCGCCAAGCAGCATGGCCTGGCGGGCTGCCAGGTCGTGGCCGTTTTCGCACGCCCGGATCAGGTGCCGGGACAGCAGGCTCAGCGCCTGGCGCGCCAAGCCATCCGAAAGCGGGTTCTTTTTGTGCTTGCTGGTATAGGCCTCGATGGCGTGAACCATGGCGTCGATGCCGGTTGCTGCGGTCACCGCTGCGGGCAGCCCAATGGTGAGCTCGGCGTCGAGGATGGCAATGTCGGCGTAAAGCTGGGGCGCGACAATGCCCATCTTGCTGGTGGCGCCGGTGGTGACAATGGAGATGTTCGTGACTTCGGATCCAGTGCCGGCGGTAGTCGGGATTTGAACCAGTGGCAGGCGCGATCCGCGAACGTTGCCGATGCCGTAGATTTCGGCGAGCGCCTGGGTGCTGGCAGCGAGGACTGAGACGAGCTTGGCGACATCCATTGAGCTCCCGCCACCGAGGCCGATAACGAGTTCGGTCTCATGCTGGCGCGCGGCGGCGACCGCTTCTTGGACAACATGTTCAGGTGGATCAGCTATCACGTCGGCAAATTGTTTCACGTGAAACATTGCCGCGCGCAAGCTTGCGATTGGGGCGTTGGCCAAGCCGGTGTGAAGGAAGCCCCGATCGGTTACCAGGAGCACTCGGCGGACGTCTGGAAACCGGGTGCGTAACTCCTGGCCCAACTCCCCGGACGCGCCGGGAGCGGAGAGGATGGTGGGGACGGTCGCGAAGCTGAAAGAGGTCATCGGGTTCATCAGGAAAGCTTACACCAGCCGCCAGCGTCCTGCTCAGTTCCGACTTACAATATTACGTTTCCGAATATGGCTGGGGCAGTGTGATGGTCGAGTATGGTTTGTTGGCGGGCGCTGCATTCGCGGCTGGCTTTGTGGATGCGGTGGTGGGCGGCGGCGGACTGATCCAGATTCCAGCCCTGTTCTCGGCAATGGGTGGTACGGCACCGGCGACGTTGCTGGGTACCAATAAGGTGGCTAGCGTGTTCGGGACTGGCGCAGCGGCAGTGAACTACGCGCGCCGCACCCAGATTGCCTGGACTACCGTCGCACCAGCGGCAATTGCCGCCTTCCTCTTTGCCTTCATCGGCGCATACACCGTCACGAAAATTCCCCCGGACTTCCTGCGCGGCTTGCTGCCATTCGTGTTGATTGCAGTGGCGGGATACACCTTCTACCGCAAAGATCTCGGCAGCGTACATGCTCCACTGCACACTGGCACGAAGGAAAAGGTGCTGGCAATTCTGGTGGGGGCGGGCATTGGTTTCTACGATGGCTTCTTCGGTCCGGGTACCGGAAGCTTCTTGGTCTTCCTGTTTGTGCGCAGTTTCGGTTTTGATTTCCTGGGCGCCTCGGCGGCAGCGAAGGTGGTGAACGTCGCGTGCAACGTGGCGGCGATTATGCTGTTCGGTCTCACGGGCCATATCATCTGGCAATTGGGCCTCATGATGGCGGTCTGCCAGGTTGTCGGTTCAGTGCTCGGTACAAAGCTGGCGCTGAAGCACGGCAGTGAGTTTGTCCGCCGCTTGTTCCTGGTTGTCGTGGTCCTGTTGATCATCAAAACAGGCTATGACGCATGGTTTAAGTGATAGTGTTTCACGTGGAACAATGTTGAAGAGGGCGCCAATCGGCGCCCTTTTTTGTTTCACGTGAAACATTGCGATCAAAAAAATCCTGCCCAAAAAATTCGCAGGGTCGAAAAAACTTTATAATTCAGTTCGATCCCCAGCTTTCCCCCATTTTTACCATGTTATTTCCTACTGAATTCGACGTTATCGTTGTCGGCGGTGGTCACGCCGGTACCGAAGCGGCCCTCGCTTCTGCCCGCATGGGCCAGAAGACTCTCCTGTTGACTCACAACATTGAGACGCTGGGACAGATGTCGTGCAACCCATCCATTGGCGGCATTGGCAAAGGCCACCTCGTAAAAGAGGTCGACGCAATGGGCGGCGCCATGGCCATCGCAACCGATGAGTCGGGCATCCAGTTCCGTATCCTGAATTCGTCCAAAGGCCCCGCTGTGCGCGCGACTCGCGCCCAGGCCGACCGTATCCTGTACAAGGCCGCCATCCGTCATCGCCTGGAAAACCAGCCGAACCTGTGGCTGTTCCAGCAGGCGGTGGACGACCTGATGGTGGAGGGCGACCGCGTTGTCGGCGCCGTCACCCAGATTGGTTTGAAGTTCCTGGGCCGTGCAGTCGTGCTGACGGCCGGTACCTTCCTGGACGGCAAGATCCACGTCGGCCTGCAGAACTTTTCCGCTGGCCGCGCCGGCGATCCGCCAGCGATTTCGCTGTCCGCACGCCTGAAAGAATTGAAACTGCCGCAGGGCCGCCTGAAGACCGGCACCCCGCCGCGCATCGATGGCCGCAGCATTGACTTCTCGCAAATGACCGAGCAACCGGGCGACCTGGACCCAGTGCCAGTGTTCTCGGTGATGGGCAACGCCTCCATGCACCCGCAACAATTGCCGTGCTGGGTGACCCACACTAACCAGAAAACCCACGACATTATTCGTGGCGGCCTGGATCGCAGCCCGATGTACACCGGTGTGATCGAAGGTGTCGGCCCGCGCTATTGCCCGTCCATTGAAGACAAGATTCACCGCTTCTCGGCCAAGGAATCGCACCAGATTTTTCTGGAACCGGAAGGCCTGACGACCCACGAGTTCTACCCGAACGGCATCTCGACCAGTCTGCCATTCGATGTGCAGATCGAGCTGGTGCGTTCGATGAAGGGCCTGGAAAACGCGCACATTTTGCGCCCGGGTTACGCCATCGAGTACGACTACTTCGACCCGCGCGGCCTGAAAGCTTCGCTGGAGACCAAGGCGATCAACGGCCTGTTCTTCGCCGGGCAGATCAACGGCACCACAGGTTACGAAGAGGCCGCAGCCCAAGGCATGCTGGCCGGTATCAACGCCGCGCTGCAAACCAAGGGTGAGGAAGCCTGGACGCCAGCCCGTTCCGAAGCCTACCTCGGCGTGCTGGTCGACGACCTGGTGACCCAGGGCGTGCAAGAGCCATACCGCATGTTCACCAGCCGCGCGGAGTATCGCCTGAGCCTGCGTGAAGATAACGCTGACATGCGCCTGACAGAAATCGGGCGTAAGCTCGGCGTGGTTGGTGATGCGCAGTGGGAAGCTTTCGACCGCAAACGCGAGGCCGTGGCGCAGGAACTCGAGCGCCTGAAATCGACCTGGGTCAACCCGCGCATCCTGGCGGCAGCCGAATCGGAGCGTGTGATTGGCCAGGCCATCGAACGCGAATATTCGCTGGCAGACCTGCTGCGCCGTCCGGGTGTCGGCTATGAAAAGCTGATGACCATGACCGGCAATGAAGGCCAGCCGCTGGCAGGCCCAGGTGTTACCGACGAAGCAGTGATGGAGCAGATCGAGATTACCCTGAAATATTCGGGCTATATCGATCGCCAGCTGCGCGAAGTCGAGCGTCACGAGCATTACGAAAACCTGAAGCTGCCGGAGGGCTTCAACTACGCCGAGATCACGGCGCTGTCGATGGAAGTGCGCCAGAAACTGCAGAAGCATCGCCCGGAAACACTGGGCCAGGCTTCGCGTATCTCGGGTGTGACGCCGGCTGCGATTTCGCTGCTGCTGGTGCACCTGAAGAAAGCCGGCTACGGTGGCTTCGTTACGCTGAAAGACGAGGCGGCTTGATGGCGGTGTTTGATCGCGCCGCATTGGCGCACGTACTGAAGAACGGTGTCGAAAAGCTGGACCTGGGCCTGAGCGAAGCACAGCAGGAAAAACTGCTGGACTACCTGGCCCTGCTGAACAAGTGGAACAAGGTGTACAACCTGACGGCCGTGCGCGACCCGATGGAAATGATGACCCTGCACGTCCTGGATTCGCTGGCAGCAGTGCCGGCGTTCAAGGATGCGCAGAATGTGCTGGATGTTGGGGCAGGGGGCGGATTACCGGGTGTAGTGCTGGCGATCGCCAGGCCGGACATGAAAGTGTCGATGATCGACATCGTCCACAAGAAGACGGCCTTCCTGAACCAGGTGAAAGCAGAGCTGGAACTGGCCAACGTAACGGTGTACACGAAGAAGGTGCAGGAACTGCAGGTCAAGACGCCTTACGACGTCATTACCTCGCGGGCCTTTGCGGACCTCAGCGATTTTGTGAACTGGTCCGGGCACCTGCTGGCAGAGGGCGGGCGATTCATAGCCCTGAAAGGCACGGCGCCGGCAGAGGAGCGAGAGCGACTGCCAGACCCATGGAAAGTGAACGAGCTACAGCCTTTGCAAGTACCAGGACTGGATGCACAGCGCCACCTGGTTTTCATCGGCAGGGCGTAACTGGCTAAACAGTATAAATAATTTTAATCGTTTATACGAAATAAATAGTATAAACGGTTTATACCGAATAAACGATTTAGACCAAATAAGAAAACTCGATGGCCAAAATTTTCTGCGTAGCAAATCAAAAGGGCGGCGTAGGTAAGACTACCACGACTGTGAACCTGGCCGCCGGCCTGGCCAAACTTAATCAACGAGTGTTGCTTGTTGACCTCGATCCTCAGGGTAACGCGACAATGGGCGCGGGGATCAATAAGGCGACGCTCCAAGCTTCCACTTATGAAGTCTTGCTCGGCTCTGCCGATGTGGCGACTGCACGTGTGCGTTCGGAAGCCGGCGGCTTTGATGTGCTGCCTGCCAACCGTGAGCTGGCCGGCGCTGAAGTCGAAATGGTGCAGCTCGAGAACCGCGAGCGCCGCCTGCGTGATGCGCTGGGCCTGGTAGCCAAAGACTATGACTTCATGCTGATCGATTGCCCTCCTGCGCTGTCGATGCTGACGCTGAACGGTTTGTGCGCGGCGCATGGCGTGATCATTCCGATGCAGTGCGAGTACTATGCGCTGGAAGGTTTGTCCGACCTGGTCAACACCATCAAGAAGGTGCACGCCAACCTGAACCCGGACCTGAAGATTATCGGCCTGCTGCGTGTGATGTTCGATCCGCGCATGACGCTGTCGCAGCAAGTCTCGGCCCAGCTCGAGCAGCACTTCGGCGACAAAGTATTCAAGACCATCATCCCGCGCAATGTGCGGCTGGCCGAGGCGCCGTCTTACGGCATGCCGGGCGTGACTTTCGACCCGACGTCGAAGGGCGCACAGGCGTATATCGCCTTTGGCGCCGAGATGGTTAAACGTATCAAGAAAATGTAAGCGACTTATCCACAATGGCTACTAAAAAAATGAAAGGCCTCGGCCGCGGTCTCGACGCGCTGCTCGGTGGCGACGAAGATCCGTCCAATCCAACCTCGCATCCGACTCCGTCGGAGATGGCAGTGCAATTCTTGCAAGCCGGTAAATACCAGCCGCGTACCCAGATGGATGAGGGTGGCCTGGCCGAGTTGGCTTCGTCGATCAAGACCCAGGGCATCATCCAGCCGCTGCTGGTTCGTCCGGTAGGCGTGGATAAGGCTACTGGTCATGTCAAATATGAAATCATCGCGGGTGAGCGTCGTTTCCGCGCCGCGCAGCTTGCAGGTTTGGAAACTGTGCCGGTCCTGGTGAAGGACGTGGATGACACGACAGCGGCCGCGATGGCCCTGATCGAGAACATCCAGCGCGAAGACCTGAACCCGCTTGAAGAGGCGCAAGGTATCCATCGCCTGATTACGGACTTTTCGTTTACCCATGAGCAGGCGGCGCAGGCTGTTGGACGGTCGCGTTCGGCGGTTTCCAATTTGCTGCGTTTGCTGAACCTGGCGGAGCCCGTGCAGACCATGCTGATGGCGGGTGATATTGATATGGGGCATGCTCGTGCCCTGTTGGCTGTCGACGCGGCATCACAAATTGCTTTGGCGAATGTTGTTGTAGCGAAACGACTGTCGGTGCGTGAGACGGAGAAACTTGTCCACAACCATATGGAAGAGGCAAAGACCAAGCCGGCTCCTAGGGCCAAGGAGAAGTCGGGGGATATAAAGCGGCTGGAGGAAGAGCTGTCGGATGCCTTGGCTACTTCCGTGGTGTTCAAGATGGGGGCTAAGGGTCGTGGCCAGATGATCATTGATTTCGCCGACCTCGACATCCTCGATGGCGTGATTGCGCGCCTGCGCGGCTAAAACCGGTAAAGCAGTGTCTGACCCGCAGGGTCAGACACTGGTCTGCGGCGGCCGCGTGTATGGTGTCTGACCCTGCGGGCCAGACATCGGTTTACCGGTTTCGATTACCCCCGAAGTAATCGCCAGATGCCCACTTTTTCAGCAGAATAACTTGTTGTTAGAGGGTCTTTTGGCGATGCACCACGTTTGACCTTGGCAACGTAAACAAACTATAATCCCGTGTCTTTGGGTCTAAAGGAAGTGCGGCAAGTGAGTGATTCTTCAAGAAGTATCGCCTGGCCAGTTTTCCGAGTAGTTGCCCTGCAATTAACAATCGCCGTCCTCTTTTCCGCCACCGTGGCGCTTATCGCCGGGGTGGAAAAAGGCTGGTCCGCAGCCGTGGGCGGCGGTATGGCAGTGATCGGTAGCCTGGTTTATGCGCTGATGGTGATGCGCGGCACCGATGATGCAAAGAAAGCATTTCGGACGCACTTCCGCGCCGAGATGCTGAAGGTATTTGTAACGGCAGTGCTGTTTATTTGCGCACTGGTGCTGTTTAAGTCAGCCGCCTGGTTATGGCTGATCCTGGGATTCGTAGTGGCAACCCTGGCTTA